>ERZ1066123.1031-NODE-1031-length-18031-cov-10.127392_pt1 | contig 18031 bp, 14 predicted proteins | sample MGYA00382770_ERZ1066123 | MGnify/ENA primary metagenome ERZ1066123 (study PRJEB33369, sample SAMEA5778353) | biofilm metagenome | biome: Industrial cooling water; feature: Water cooling tower basin; material: Biofilm | place: United Arab Emirates | collected...
CGCCAGGACCTTGCCCGCGATCAGCACCACCACCGGGCGGGCGATCGGCTCTGCGCCGACGAGGGCCGAGCGCGCCCAGACCGTCCCCACGCCGAGCGCAAATAGCAGCCCGCAGGCGACCGCCGCCGCACGCAGGTTCGCCCGGTGCTCGTCGGCTGCGCCTTCGGGCGGCCAGAGCCAGCGTGCTCCCAGCGCCAGTCCCGCACCGCCCGCCATCGACGCCATCCACTGCCATGGCCGGGGGAGCGCGAACCACGTGATGATCCCGGCCGCGAAGACCACCGCCAGCCAGGGCGCGCGGTCGAAAGCGGCCTCGGCGAGAAAGCGTTCGGCAGCGTCGAGCCATCCGCCCCGCCCTGCGGCGATGCTGGACAAGCGGCCTGCGGTTTGCCAAGGGCGCGGGCGCGGGTATCCGGCGGCCTGTGCGCCTTCCGGATCCTCCCCCATCGGTATGATCGGCACATCGCGCATCGGCTCGTCCCACGACCGGCCTGCCCGCTCCCAAGCCGCTCGAAGTGAACAGGAAATCGCAAGTCATGGCAAGCGAAAGCAGCATTCCGGGCGAAGCCCAGCCCAGCGGTGTCGTCACCCGCTTCGCCCCCTCGCCGACGGGGTTCCTGCACATCGGCGGCGCGCGCACGGCGCTGTTCAACTGGCTTTATGCCCGCCACCACGGCGGCCGGGTGCTGCTGCGCATCGAGGACACCGATCGCAAACGCTCCACGCAGGAGGCGATCGACGCGATCATCGAGGGGCTCGACTGGCTGGGCCTCGATTTCGACGCGCCGCCGCTGTTCCAGTCCGACCGGGCCGAACGCCATGCCGAGGTCGCCTGGCAGTTGCTGAAGGCCGGCCACGCCTACAAGTGCTTCGCCACCCCGGAAGAGCTGGAAGCGATGCGCGAGGAGCAGCGCGCGCAGAAGAAGCCGATGCGCTATGATGGGCGCTGGCGTGACCGCGATCCTTCGGATGCGCCCGAGGGCGCCCCCTTCACCATCCGCCTCAAGACCCCCAACGAGGGCGAAGTCACCATCCCTGACCGGGTGCAGGGCGCGGTGACGGTGAAGAACGAGGAAATCGACGACTACATCATCCTGCGCGCCGACGGCACGCCCACCTACATGCTCGCGGTCGTGGTCGACGATCACGACATGGGCGTGACCCACGTGATCCGGGGCGACGATCACTTGAACAACGCTTTCCGCCAGTTGCCGATCATCCGCGCGATGAACCAAATCGAGGGCAACTGGCCCGACCCGGTCTATGCCCATATCCCGCTGATCCACGGCAGCGACGGGGCGAAGCTGTCGAAGCGCCACGGGGCGCTCGGGGTCGAGGCCTATCGCGACGAGCTCGGCATCCTGCCCGAGGCGCTGTTCAACTATCTGCTGCGCCTCGGCTGGGGGTATGGCGACCGCGAGGAGATTTCCCGCGACGAGGCGGTGGAGCTGTTCGATCTCGACGGGGTCGGCAAGAGTCCCTCGCGTTTTGACATCAAGAAGCTCGAAAACCTGAACGGCCACTATCTGCGCGCCGCCGACGACGCGCGGCTCGCGGCGCTGGTCGCCGCGCGGCTTGGCGAAGATGCTGACGAGGCGCTGCTGGCGCGGGCCATGCCGGTGCTCAAAGTGCGTGCGAGGAACATCGGTGAAATCGTTGAAGGCGCGCAATTTCTGTTCGCCAAGCGCCCGCTTGCCATGACCGAGAAGGCCGCCGCGCTGCTGGAAGGCGACGCGCGCGCGATCCTGAGGACAATTTACGATGCGCTTCGGGGCGAAAACGACTGGACAAGCGAGGCACTCGAAGCCACTACGAAGGCGCTCGCCGAGGAGCAGGGATTGGGTCTCGGCAAGCTGGCGCAGCCGATGCGCGCGGCGCTGACCGGGACGACCACCTCACCCGGTATTTTCGATGTTCTGGTCCTGCTCGGACGAGACGAGGCGCTGGCCCGGCTCGACGCGCAGGCTGCCTGAGGCAGGCGGCGCGGGCGCGGGATCGACAGGAATTTTGGACAGGAGACAGATCTTGGCAGACAAGACGGCGAAACTCGAAATCGGCGGCCAGACCTACGAGTACCCGGTGCTCGAAGGCAGCACCGGCCCCGACGTGATCGACATCCGCAAGCTCTACGCACAGACGGGCGCCTTCACCTTCGACCCCGGTTTCACCTCGACCGCCGCTTGCGAAAGCGCGCTCACCTACATCGACGGTGACGAAGGCGTGCTGCTGCATCGCGGCTATCCAATCGGACAGCTGGCCGAGGATTCGAGCTTCATGGAGGTGAGCTACCTGCTGCTGAACGGCGAATTGCCGAGCAAGCAGGAACTCGACACCTTCAGCTACACCATTACCCGCCACACCATGCTGCACGAGCAGCTGATGACCTTCTACCGCGGGTTCCGCCGCGACGCGCACCCGATGGCGATCATGTGCGGCGTGGTCGGCGCGCTGTCGGCCTTCTATCACGACAGCACCGACATCTCCGATCCGCAGCAGCGGATGATCGCCTCGCACCGCCTGATCGCCAAGATGCCGACGATCGCGGCGATGGCCTACAAGTATTCGGTCGGCCAGCCCTTCATGTATCCGGACAACTCGCTGAGCTACACCGGCAATTTCCTGCGCATGACCTTCGGCGTGCCGGCCGAGCAGTACGAGGTGATCCCGGCGGTGGAGCGCGCGATGGACCGGATCTTCATCCTCCACGCCGACCACGAACAGAACGCCTCGACCTCGACCGTGCGCCTGGCGGGATCTTCGGGCGCGAACCCGTTCGCCTGCATCGCGGCCGGCATTGCCTGCCTGTGGGGCCCGGCACATGGCGGCGCGAACGAAGCGGCGCTCAACATGCTGCGCGAGATCGGCACCCCCGACAAGATCCCGCACTACATCGAGCGCGCCAAGGACAAGAACGATCCGTTCCGCCTGATGGGCTTCGGCCACCGGGTCTACAAGAACTACGACCCGCGCGCGACGGTGATGCAGAAAACCGTGCGCGAGGTGTTCGATGCGCTCAAGGTCAGCGATCCGTTGTTCGAAACCGCGCTGCGCCTCGAGGAGATCGCGCTCTCCGATCCCTACTTCATCGAGAAGAAGCTGTTCCCCAACGTCGACTTCTATTCGGGCATCATCCTTTCGGCGATCGGCTTCCCGACCACGATGTTCACCGCGCTCTTCGCCCTTGCGCGCACCGTCGGCTGGGTGGCGCAGTGGAACGAGATGATCTCGGACCCCGGCCAGAAGATCGGGCGTCCGCGCCAGCTCTACACCGGCCCGACGCAGCGCGATTACGTCCCGCTCGACAAGCGATAAGCCTTGCCCATGCTTTCGAGGGTGCTCACTGCGGCGGGGATGTTCCTTGTCGCGATGGGCACCCTCTTCGCGTTACAGGGTGCGGGGCTGCTGATGTGGCCGGCGGACAGTTTCATGCTAGCGCAAAAGCCATGGGTGCTGCGCGGGCTCGCCGTCGCCGCGAGCGGAGCGGCGATCCTGGCGTTGGTTCACAGGCGCAAGAGACGTTGATCGAGCCTGTAGGATTACCGGAGGGCCGATCCTACAGCGCGCGCCGGGAAATCCCGGTCGCGCATGTATTAAGCGAACGAACCGCGCCCTCTCAGGCGGCCGGCAGTTCAAGCCGGAACAGCGCGCCGCCTCCGGGCGCGGGGCCGACAGTGAGATCCCCTTCCATCGCCCGCGCGAGCCGGCGCGAGATGTAGAGGCCGAGGCCCGATCCTGCGTCCCTCCCCCCGTCGCTGCCGCGGCCGAGGCGTTCGCCCTTGTCGAAGATCCGCTCCGCCTGCTCGGCGGTGATGCCGGGGCCCTGGTCGGCAACGGTGATGGCCACCCGGCCCTCGGCCTGCGCCAGCGGCGTTATCGTCACCGTGCTCGCGGGCGGAGCATAGGCGATGGCATTGCCGATCAGGTTGATGAGGATTTGCAGCACCCTGCGGAATTCCGCCATCGCCACCGTCGCCCCCTGCGCCCCTTCGACCACCAGCACCGTATCCCGGTTCTGCGCCCGCACCCCGAGGATGCCGGCGGCGCGGCTCGCCACGTCGGCGAGGTCCACCGGCTCGCGGGCGGTGGCAAAGCCGGCGGTCTCGACAATCTCAAGATCTGCAAGGTCGTCGAGCATCGCGGCAAGGTGCTGCCCGGCGCTGGCGATGGTGCCGGCATATTCGCTGTATTCCTCGCGCAAGGGGCCCGCGAGGCGCGCACGCATGGTCTCGGCATTGGCGATGATCCGCGCCACGGACTGGCGCAAGACCGGGGTGAGCGCGGTGCCGACAAGACGGGTGGTCGGGGTGTCGAGGGGACCCTCGGCTTTGCCTTCGGGCGCAAGCACCGCGACCGGCTCCTCGGCGATCAGCAGCAGTTCGAAACCTTGCGGACCTTGTGCATCGGGCCCGAGCGGGATCAGCCGCACCCGCCAGTGCCTTTCTGATCCCCCGAAGCGGCAATTCGCCCCGTCGAGCAGCCGCCAGTGCAGCGGCTGCTGATGAGCGATGCCGGTGAGTTCGACAAGGTCGCTCCACAAGGCTCCGGGCGCGGCCAGAGCGGCGGCCTCGAGCGCGGCGGCGTCCCGCGCCCTCGCGCTCAGCACCTGCACGCGCTGGCGCGCATCGAGCCGCCCGCTGACCTCGGCTGTCGCGCGGTCGATGGCATCGAGCCGGGCGGCGAATTCGCGCGCGCCAGGCGGGCTGAGCAGGCTCTTCTGCCAGTTCTCGACCAGCACCTCGCAGCCGCCGCCGTCTTCGGCCGGGATCGGATGGATGCGCGCGAAGCCGGAGATCTCGGCGTCGCCATCAAAGGCGGAAAAGCTGCGCGCAATCCTGAGACCCATGGCTCTTGCCTGCCGCACCAGGGCCAGCAATTCGGGGATCGCCAGCATTCCCGGCACATCGCCCCCGCATCGCTCCTGCAATTCGGCGAGCGGAGCATCGGCGCTGAGCAGCCGGTCGAGGGCATCGGTGAGGCCATAGGCCCCGAGCAGGCTTTCGGTCTCCTCCACCGCGTTCACCCCGCTGGCCACTCGGCGGCAAGCAGCGCGGCGGCGCGCTCGGGCGCAAGCGTGCCAAGCGTGCGCGGGAGCGGCCCTGCGGCATGCCCCGTCCCGGTCAGCGGCAACTGGCGCTCGATCGCGGCCAGCGAAAGCCCTGCTGCGCGCAAGAGCAGGGCAAGCCGCAGCGCCTGCCCGTCATGACAGGCAATCGCCGCCTCGGCCCGCGGCACGCGCGTCGTCGCGGCGAGCGCGCTGGAGAACAGGGCGAGCCCGGCATGATCGAGAGCGAGCGCCGCGACCGCACCCCGGCCTATCACCGCCACGAGGCGGGCCAGCAGGCCGAGACGCGAAGTCGCCTCGTCATACTGCGCCGCCAGTCGCAAGGCCGCATCACCATCGGCTCGCGCCGCCAGAGCGTGGAAAAGCTCGGCCGGCAGCTCGCCGAGCGGCAGTTCCATCCGGCGCTGGCCCTGGACAAAGCGCGACTGCGCAGCGAGCGTGCTCATCGCCAGCGCGGCCACGGCGGGATCTTCGGCGGCGATCAGTTCCTGGAGCAGCGGGCTCAGCACCGGATCGATGGCGTGGCGCTGGTGGAGGCGTTCGGCAATCAGGCCCTCGGCGGCGAGCGCGTGGCAATGGGCGAGCAGCGCCGGATCGGCGAACAGGCTTTCGGCAAGCGCATCGGGTGCTGCGGGATCGGCGGCGGCAAGGGCGGCGGCTGGATCGCGTCCGGCCTGGGCGGCGAGCAACTGCGCCGCGAAATGCTGGATCATTCCGCGCACCCGGGCAAGGATCGCCTCGCTCACCAGCCCCTGCGCTTCAGACCCGAGCAGATGAGACAGGACCGGGACAACGGCGGACAGCGCCCGCGCTTCACGCGCGAGCCCGTCCCGCAGGATCGCCTCGACAGCATCGTCGGCGGCCAGGTCCATTGTCAGTTCGCCCATCGTCCGGCAGACATAGCGCCCGCATAGTTAAGACGCGGTTAGATCAATCCCGTCGCCCGCGCAGCAGCAAAGCTGCGACCAGCCCCAAGGCGAGACAGGCCAGCGTTTCGGGCAGGAACCCGAACGCGGCGGCAAGGGCGAGGAGCAACAGCAGACCCGCCCGATCGCCCGCAGCGACAGACAGCGCCGTCTCGCCCGTCCCGGACAGCAGCCGGACCAGGCCGACGATGACCGGCCCGAGCACCGCAAGCGGCTGCCATGCCGGAGGCGGAGCGAGCGCAAGCCAGACCACACCGCCTGCCACCAGGTCGACCGCCGCTCCGAGCATCGCGGCATAACGCGGCTCGCAAGGCTCGCGCCGCAGGCGCGCGGCGATGCGGCCGAAGCCGCGAGCGGCCTCCGCCGCAAAGGCGCCGAGTGCGGCCAGCAACAGGCCTGTCGCGGCAAGGCCCGCAGCACTCGCACCGACCCCGGCAAGAAGCGCGACAAAGGCCAATCCGGCTGCCACCTGCCCGCCCTGCCCAAGTCTCCCGGGCATCAGCGCCCGCACTGCCGCAGCGGCCAGCGCGCGTGTCGGTGCCCGCAGATCGGCTGACGGTGCCGCGCGGGCGATCAGCGCGCGCTCATGCTGCACGACCGCCTCGGCATTGGTCGCCAGCAGCCAATCCTCGGGCCCGGGCTCGCGCGCGGCAAGATCGCGCGGCGCGGTTCCGGCCTGAAGCGCGAGGCGCAGCAGCACAGAGATCGCATCGGCATCCGCAGGAAAATCGGCCAGCTGCTGCACCGGCGCGCCGCGCATCGCCAGCACGCCGGCCCAGTGGCGTGTGGCATCGATGCGCTCGAAATCCTCCGGGTGGGCAGAGGCAAACGGATGACTGGCGGGAATGGTCGCCACCGTCCTGGTCAGCGTTGCCGCTTCGGTGTCTCCCAGCAGACGGTGCACCAGCGCCGCGTCCGGCACCAGCCCGTCGGCGATGACGATCAGGTCATCCTCGGCCCGGACCAGAGCCGGCAGCGCGGCAAAGCCCCTGAGCGCGTGAAACTGCATTCCGCGTGCCTCCAGCCCGTGCTGAAGGTCGAGAACCTCGTTCGACGGGGCATCGACGAGGCACAGCACCCGCTCGACCCCGAGCGACCGGAGCAGCGCCGCCTGCCAGGCAAGGAGGCTGCGTCCCGCAAGCGGCAAGGCGGCGCGCAGGGCAGTGCCATCCTCGCTGCGGCGGAGCGCGGCAATCAGGCCGATGCGCATGGCTCTCCTTCTTCCTCGTCACGGATGGGCAAGGTGAGGATTGGCGGGTCGCGGGCGGACGTTCAAGGCACGCGCACGAGTTTGCCCCCGTTCGGGCAACGGCGCGGCGGATCAGATGCGGTTGGGATCGCGGGTCTGGGCGCGGGCGAAGCGGCCAAGCACCGCCTCGACCTCGCGGATCGCCATGGGCTCGCCTGGCGCGGCGTGGAGCGCGATCTCGGCGGCCTGGAGCAGATCTTCGGCATGGAAGCTTGCCGCAAGACCCTTCAGCCGCATTGCCGCAACATGCCAGTTGCCGTCGCAACGCGCGCGCTTGAGCAGATCGAGCTGACGCGCGGCGCTCTGGAGGAAGGCGCTGCGCAATTCCCGCAGCAGCGCGGCATCATCGCCGGCTGCCGCTGCCAAGGTCGCATCGAGGGCACCGTGATTGAACGCCATGCCGCAGGGATAATCCGGATTGGTTAAAGCGGGGTTTATCCCGAAACGGGCTGTGGTATGAGACGATCATGGCAGGACGGCAGCAGATACGCGCTCTCGGGCGCAAGAGCGGCGGCGACGACGCGGGCACCCCGGCTTCTGGCGAAGCGGATGCAGGCGCGGACACTCTCGACCTGACCGACAGCTGGCTCGAGGAGCCGGAAGAAGCAGCCGAAGCCCTGCGCGGCACGACAGTGCGGTTCGGCTGGCTCGCGCCCGCTATGGCGCTGCTGATCGTGGCGGGCTGGACCGGGTTCTTCGTGTGGGCGCATCTGCCCGCGATGACAGCCAGGGCGGTCCCCGCACAGGTGGCCGAGTGGATCGTCAAGTGGTCGGTTCCGGTCGCGCTCGTCGGGGTCGCGTGGCTCCTCGCCATGCGCTCCTCGCGCGCCGAGGCGAAACGGTTTGCCGCAACCGCCGCCCTGATGACGCGCGAAAGCGCGGCGCTCGAGGCGCGGCTCAAGGTGGTGAACCGCGAACTCAGCCTCGCGCGGGAATTTCTCGCCGCCCAGGCGCGCGATCTCGAAGCCCTGGGCAGGATCGCCGCCGAGCGGCTGTCCGCTAGCGCCGCCGAATTGCAAAGTCTCATCAAGTCCAACGGTGCCGAGGTCGAGGCGATCGCCACCACCAGCGACACCGCCCTCGGCAACATGAACCGGCTGCGGGACGATCTGCCGGTGATCGCCAACGCGGCGCGCGATGTGGCCAATCAGATCGGCGGTGCGGGGCGCACTGCCGAAGACCAACTGGCACGGCTCGCCGGCGGGTTCGAGCGGATCGGCGCGGTCGGGGCCGAGAGCGAGATCGCCGTCGCCCGGCTCGGCGGCAATGTCGGTGAGGCGCTGTCGGGATTCGAGGGCCAGCTGGAACGGATCGAGGCGCTTGTCACCAGGCGTTACGGCGCCCTCCAGACCGAGACCGAGGCCTATCGCGAACGCATCGAGGCGCTCGAGGAAGCGGCTCTTGCAGCCTTGCGCGAACGTGCCGGTCTGGCGGCGAGCGAGGCTGAAAGCATTGCCGAAAGCCTGCGCCAGGCTGGAGAGCAGGCGCAGACGCAATTTGCCGACACGGTCAGGGCGCTGCACGACGCGATGGTCGAGAAGCTGCGCCTCGTCGACGATCTCGACCGCAGCACCACGGCGAGCGCGACCAAGCGCATCCACCAGCTGCGCGACGAGGCCGTGCGCGTCGACGAGCAGCTTGCAGACCGCGACCGGCGCTTTGCCGAACTGGTGGAACAGCGTCAGGCCGCGTTCGAAATCCACGAGGCGCAGGCTAGCGAGGTGCTCGGCCAGCGCCTTGCCGCGCTCGACGATGCGCTCGCCCAGCGACGCGAGGCGCAGCTGGCCGAGATAGAAAGGCTGGTCGCGCAAGGCGAAGCGATGGGTGCCCGTGTGGCCGATCTCTCCCGCGTCGTCGGCGAGGCCGGTACGGCTGGAGCGGCGGCACAGGCCAGCCTCGGCGGTGCGCTCGCGGCGCTCGCGCAGCAGCTCGCCGACAAGCGCACTGCCCTCGCGGCGACCGAGGCGCAGATGGCGCAGTTGACCGACCACAGCGTGCGCCTGCTGGAAATCCTGCAATCGGGCGCGCGCACCTGCCGCGAGGATCTCGCCCAGGCAATCGGCGGCGCAAACGCTTCGATCGTGGAGGTCGAGACGCGGGCCGACAAGGTGGCCGCCCTGATGATGAACAGCACGGCATCAGGCCGCGACCTTTCGGGCTATCTGACGCAGACCCGTGCCGAGATCGACGCTGCCGGAGCCGCTGTCGCCGATTTCGGATCGCGCCTTGCCGACCAGACCGAAGACGCGCTTGCGCGCCTGCAGGGCCTGCGCGGGGGCCTTGCCCGGCTTGCCGAGGAAAGCGGGACGCTGGCTGGCGAGACGCAGGATAGCCTGCGCGCCGCGCTCGGCGAACTCGAAACTGCCATCGCGCAGGCCTTCACCGCACTCGACGAAGGTGCGCGCGAACGGATGCTGGCACTGGCAGGATCGCTCGGGACAGAGGCGGTCGAGGCCCTCGAACGGGCGCTGCGCAACGAGACCGCAGCGACGCTCGGCAAGCTCGAGCAATCCGCCGCCCATGCCTCGGGCGTCGGGCGCGAGGCGGCGATCCAGCTGCGCGATCAGCTGGTCAAGGTCAACGAGCTCACCGGCAATCTCGAACAGCGCGTCACCCGCGCCCGCGAGCTCGCCGAAGAGCAGATCAACAACGATTTCACGAAGCGCATGGCACTGATCACCGATGGCCTGAATTCGGCGGCGATCGACATTGCCGGGGCGCTGTCCACCGAGATCGCGGATACGGCCTGGGACGCCTACCTCAAGGGCGATCGCGGCATCTTCACCCGCCGCGCCGTTCGCCTGATCGACAACGGCACGGCGAAGGAAATCGCCGCGCTCTATGCCGCGGACGAGACCTTCAAGGCCAATGTCAGCCGCTACATCCATGATTTCGAGGCGCTGCTGCGCCAGACGCTCTCGACCCGTGACGGGCACGTGCTGAGCGTGACGATGCTGGGATCGGACATGGGCAAGCTCTACGTCGCGCTGGCCCAGGCGATCCAGCGGCTGCGGACCTAGGCTGCGTTCGGCGGCTTGGGCAGGAAATCGATGTCTGCGGCGGTGATCCAGCCATTGGTGTAATTGGCAACGAACAGCCCGGTCAGCACTGCCGCGATGATCGTGGCCCGCAGGGCCAGCTTGCCCGGGCGGAAGTTGACCGGGGCACTTTCGGCCTGGCCGGGCACCTTCTCCACCCCTGCCTCCTCCGCCGTGCGCACGCCGAAGGGGAGCATGACGAAGGCGCTCATCACCCAGAACAGGAAATAGATTGCGGCGATCGAGGTGATCTGCATCAGGCTGCGGCCCCCGGCATCACCACGCGCACCTGCGGGCGCTTGCCCGACCATCGCTGCGCGGCGCGGCGGGCGGCAAGGCGGGCGGCCTCGCGGATCGCGGCTTCGTCCTTCGCATCGCGGCCCTTGAGGCGCCCGATCGCCTTGAGCACATCCTCGGCGGCTTCCTCCAGGAACTCGGGCAAGTCCTCGTCGAGCGGCAGGCCCACGGCTTCGATCACCGGGCGACTGCCACGCGCGAGAACGACCACCAGCGCGCCCTCGCCCGCGATGCGGCGGCGCATGGTGATCGCATCGCCATCGGCGGGCGCGATGATGTCGCCGTCGAGCACCAGACGGCCCGCGCGCACCTCGGCGATTTTGCCGGGCTTGCCAGGCGCGAGGCGCACGAGATCGCCGTTCTTCTGGACGACCTGCGCAGGAATTCCGGCTGCCTTGCCGACCCGCGCCTGTTCGGCCATGTGGCGGATCTCGCCGTGCACCGGCACGAGCACCTCGGGCCTGAGCCAGTCGTAAAGCGCCTCGAGCTCCGGCCGCCCGGGGTGGCCCGAGACGTGGATCAGCGCCTGCCGGTCGGTCACCATCGCGATCCCGCGTGCGGCGAGCTGGTTCTGGATGCGGCCGATGGCGATCTCGTTACCCGGGATCTGGCGCGAGGAGAACAGCACCACGTCGCCTGACGTCAGTTCGATAGGGTGGTTGTTCTCCGCCATGCGCGCCAGCGCGGCGCGCGGTTCGCCCTGCCCGCCGGTGGCGAGGATCAGCACCTCGCCGCGGGGAAGGCCCATCGCGGTGTCGAAATCGACCGGCGTCGGGAAGTCCTGAAGGTAGCCATTGTCCTGCGCCACCTCGATGATCCGGTCGAGCGAGCGGCCCGCGACACAGATCTGCCGCCCCGTCTCGCGCGCGACCTCGCCCAGGGTTTGCAGGCGTGCGACGTTGCTGGCGAAGGTGGTGACGACAACCCGCTTGCCGGAATGACGCGCGACCTCCTCCATCAGTGCGCGGTGCACCGCGCCCTCGCTGCCGGAGGAATTGGGGTTGAAGACGTTGGTCGAATCGCAGACCAGCGCCAGCACGCCCTCTTCGCCAATGGCGCGCAGTTCTTCCTCGGTGGTCGGCTCGCCGATGATCGGTTCCTCGTCGAGCTTCCAGTCGCCGGTGTGGAAGATGCGGCCGTGCGGCGTATCTATCAGCAGGGCGTTGCCCTCGGCGATCGAGTGGGCGAGCGGCAAGTAGGTGATGGTGAAGGGCCCGAGTTCGAGCGTCCCGTGGTCTTCCTCGATGATGTTAAGTTCGACCTGCCCCAGCAGCCCGGCCTCCTCCAGCTTGCGCGCCACCAGATCGGCGGTGAAGGGCGTGGCATAGAGCGGAACGCCGAGATCGCCCGCGAAATAGGGCACTGCGCCGATATGGTCCTCGTGCGCGTGGGTCAGCACGATGCCGAGCAGGTCCTTGCGCCGCTCCTCGATGAAGTCGAGATCGGCGAAGACCAGTTCGACGCCCGGATATTCATTGCCCGAGAAGGTCATGCCCAGATCGACCATGATCCACTTGCCCTGGGTGCCATAGAGATTGACGTTCATGCCAATCTCCCCGGAGCCGCCGAGCGCAAGGAACAGGAGTTCGTCTTCGGGAGTGTAATCGTTCTTCAAGGTCAGTCCGGTTCTGTCTGGGAGGATCAGCCGCCCTCGGCCTGACGGGCGAGGATGGCGAGGCCATCGAGGGTGAGGTCGGCGTCGACGTGATCGAAGATGTCGGTCGCGTCGTCGAACAATATGGCGAGCCCTCCGGTGGCGACAACCTTTGCTGGCCGTCCGATCTCCGATTTCATCTTCGCGACCATGCCTTCCATCATCGCGACATAGCCCCAGAACACGCCGATCAGCATCTGGTCTTCGGTGTTGCGGCCGATGACGCTGCGGCTGCCGGGCGCGCGGATCGCGATGCGCGGAAGCTTCGCGGTCTTGCCGACCAGCGCATCCAGGCTGAGGTTGATCCCCGGCGCGATCGAGCCGCCCTTGTAGGCGCCGGTGTAATCCACTGCCTCGAACTTGGTGGCCGTGCCGAAGTCGACGACGATGAGGTCGCCGCCATACTTGTGATGCGCAGCCAGGATGTTGAGCGCGCGGTCGGCCCCGAGCGAACTCGGCTGGTCGACATCGATCTCGAACCGCCAGCGCGCCGCGCCCTGTCCTGCGAAGAGCGGCGTCTTGCCGAAATATTTCTGGCACAGCACGGTCAGGTTATGATCCGCGCGCGGCACGACCGATGCGACGATGATCTGGGTGATCTGTTCGCGCTCGATCCCCTCGATCTTCAGGAGCTGGAGCAGCCACACCGCATATTCGTCCCCCGTCCGGCGCGGATCAGTGGCAATGCGCCAGCGGGCGCGGATGGCATGCGCGCCGTCCTCGCCCATGTCGAACAGCGCAAAGACGACATTGGTGTTCCCGACATCGGCGGCGAGCAGCATGGCTTTGTATCCTTGACCTAGGCAATGTCACCGGCGCGAATGACACGTTCGCTGCCATCCGCCAAGCGCAGCCGCAAGGCACCGTCGGATTCCTCGAGCCCGGCGAAGGAGCCGGAGAGCACCGAGCCGTCGGTGTCGTGGACAGTGAGGGCAGAACCCTGCGCATGGATCGACTGGCCGAGAAAGGCCCTGAGGGTCGCGCCGAGGCCGTAGGTGCGCCATGCCTCGAGCCTGCGCGCGAAGGCGGCGGCGAGGCCCGCGGCGAAGTCTTCCAGCGGCGGCGGCGGGGCGAGGTCGGCGAGTGCGGCGGTCTTGCGGTCGGGAAGGTGCGGGGCGCGGGCGAGGTTCACGCCGATGCCGACGACAATGGTCCCGCGCACCATCTCCAGAAGGATGCCCGAGAGCTTGCCACCCTCCAGCAGCACGTCATTGGGCCACTTGAGCGCGAGATCGGCACCTTCCCCCAGCACGCCGACAGCAGCATCGCGCACCGCAAGCGCAGCGACGAAGCTGAGTGTGGCGGGCGGCGGGCCGGCGTCGGCGGGCTGGCGTCCGAGCGCCACCACCGTCGAACCCATGAAATTGCCTGCCCCGTCGAACCAATCGCGTCCCTGCCGCCCGCGCCCGGCGGTCTGGCGCCGCGCGACCAGCCACGCGCCCTCGGCCCACCCCTCCCCGCTGCGAAGATTGGCAGCGAGGTCGGCGTTGGTCGAGCCGGTCTCGTCGACGAGGTGGATCAAACCGGGAGGAACAGCGATGCTGCGGCCTTGCCGGCAAGATCGCTCAGCGAAGGGGTGATGAGGTAGCCCAGCGGCGAGACGATCAGCGCCGTCAGCGCGAGCAGCACCCAGTGCCCCGTCTCGCTCCGGCCCGTCACCACGCCCGCTGGCTCGTCGAAGAACATCACCTTGACGAACTTGATGTAGTAGAACGCCCCGATCACGCTTGCCGCGATGGCGATGGCGCCGAAGGCGACGAGGCCCGCTTCGATCGTCGCCTGGAACACCACGAACTTGCTGTAGAAGCCGAGCAGCGGCGGGATGCCCGCAAGGCTAAACATGAAGAGCAGCAGCGCCCAGGCGATGGCGGGACGGGTCACGGAAAGGCCGCGGATGTCGGCGAAGGTCTCGTAGAGCGTGCCGTCCTCACCGCGCAGCATGAGCAGCGCGACGAAGCTGCCGATGCTCATGGCGACATAGATGAACAGGTAGACCAGCATCGCCGCCGCCCCGTCCGCGTTGGCGACCGCAAGGCCGAGCAGGATGAAGCCGACGTTGTTGATCGAGGAATAGGCGAGCAGGCGCTTCAAATTCTCCTGCCCGATCGCCCCGAGCGCACCGAAGATGATCGAGGCCAGCGCCATGAACATCACGATCTGCTGCCACGCGGCGACCTGGCTGCCGAACACCTCGAAGGCGACGCGGGCGGTGAGGCCGATGGCGGCGACCTTGGGCGCAGCCGAGAAGAAGGCGGTCACCGGGGTGGGCGCACCCTCGTAGACGTCGGGGGTCCACATGTGGAAGGGCACGGCGCTGATCTTGAAGGCGAGGCCAGCGAGCACGAAGACCACGCCGAACAGCGCGCCGGTCCCCATCTCGCCGGAAAGCCCTGCCCGCACCGCCGCAAAGGATGTGCCGCCGGTGAAGCCGTAGAGCAGGCTCGCGCCGTAGAGCAGGATGCCCGAGGCGAGCGCGCCGAGCACGAAATACTTGAGCCCCGCCTCGCCCGAGCGTGTGTCGCGCCGCAGGATCGCGGCGAGAACGTAGGATGTGAGGCTGGTGAGTTCGAGCCCCAGGTAGAGGCTCATGAAGTCATTGGCCGAGACCATCAGCCCCATGCCGACGCTCGAGAACAGGATCAGCACCGGGTATTCGGCACGCATCCCGCGCTCGTTCCCGGCGGCAGGGCCTGCGAAGAAGGCGGGCGCGATCATCAGCGCGGCGATGGCCGAAAGGTAGATCAGCGCCTTGGCGAACAGAGCGAAGCTATCGACCTTCAGCAGCCCTCCGAAGGCGAGCGTTGCTGGTCCATCGGTGCCAGTGTGAAGGCCCGGGACAAGCAGGAAGCCGGCGGCGAAGAGCACGATGACCGCGCCGATGGCGATCTGGCGGGCACCCTTGTCCCCGCTCCACGCGGCGACGAGCAGCAGCACGAGGCCCGAGAAGCTCAGCAGCAGTTCAGGGATAAAGAGGCCGAAGGAGTGAGCGAAATCCATCAGTGCGCGCCCTCCTCGGCGCTCGAATGATCCATGCCCTCATGCCCCGTGGCGTGGTGCTCCAGCGCGTTCGCGGCTTCGGCACGCGGGGTGCCGGGCGCAAGGCGCGCGTCACTGGCCGGAGCGGCGGCGGCAAGACGCGCGTCGAGTGCGGCAATATCGGCGCGCATCGGGGCGAGGAAGCTTTCGGGGTAGACGCCCATCCACAGCACGGCGGCGGCAATAGGGGTCATCATGATCCACTCGCGCGCGGTGATGTCCTTCATCGCGGCGGCGTCCTCGTTCACCTGCCCGCCGAAGGCGATCCGGCGGTAGAGGTAGAGCATGTAGGCCGCGCCCAGGATGATGCCCGTCGTCGCGACCAGCGCGACGAGGCTCGAGGTCTGGTAGATGCCGGCCAGCGACAGGAACTCGCCGACGAAGCCGCTGGTGCCCGGAAGGCCGATGCTTGCCATGGTGAACAGGAGGAAGAACAGCGCGTAATAGGGCATGTTGATCGCAAGCCCGCCGTAACGCGCGATCTCACGGGTGTGCAACCGGTCGTAGATGACCCCCACACAAAGGAACAACGCCCCCGATACGAGCCCGTGACTGAGCATCACGATCATCGCCCCTTCCAGTCCCTGCACGTTGAAGGCGAAAAGTCCTACCGTCACGATCGCCATGTGGGCCACGGACGAATAGGCGATCAGCTTCTTCATGTCGGCCTGCACCAGCGCGACCAGCGATGTGTAGACCACCGCCACCATCGAGAGGGCGAAGACCAGCCAGGCGAGCTGTGCGCTGGCCTCGGGGAACATCGGCAGGCTGAAGCGGATGAAGCCATAGCCGCCCAGCTTCAGCAGAACGCCCGCAAGGATCACCGAACCGGCAGTGGGCGCCTGCACGTGGGCGTCGGGCAGCCAGGTGTGGAGCGGCCACATCGGCACCTTGACCGCGAAGCTCGCGAAGAAAGCGAGCCACAGCCATGTCTGCGCGCCGGCCGGAAAGCCGTATTCCATCAGCGTCGGGATGTCCGACGTGCCCGCTTGCGCCACCATCCAGAACATCGCGATCAGCATCAGCACCGAGCCGAGCAGCGTGTAGAGGAAGAACTTGTAGCTCGCGTAGATGCGGTTGTCCCCGCCCCACACGCCGATGATCAGGTACATCGGGATGAGGCCCGCCTCGAAGAAGACGTAGAACAGGAACAGGTCCTGCGCCGCGAAGGTGCCGATCATCAGCACTTCCATGAACAGGAAGGCCGCCATGTATTCGCCCACCCGCTTCTCGATCGCGTCCCAGCTCGCAAGGATGCAGATCGGCATCAGGAAGACGCTGAGCATGATGAGCAGCAGCGCGATGCCGTCGATCCCCAGCGCCCACGAGAACCCCGCGAAAAGGTCCGCGCGTTCGGTGAACTGCCACTGCGGGCCGCCGATCTCGTAGCTCGACCAGAGCACGACACCGAGGAGGAAAGTGACGAGAGTCGCCCCGAGCGCGATCCAGCGCGCAGCGCCCGCGGGCGAGAACAGGCACGTCAACCCGCCGGCCAGCGGCACGAGCATCATCAGCGACAGGATGGGAAGGCCTTCCATTACGAAGCGCGCTCCTAAAGCAGAACGTAGGTGACAGCGGCGACCAGCCCGAGGAGCATGATCAGCGCATAGGTGTAGACGTAGCCCGACTGGATCGACTTGGCCGCGGTGGCGCTGCGATCGACCACCCAGGCGATGCCGTTGGGGCCGAAGCGGTCGATCGTGCCGACATCGCCGAGCTGCCAGAACCAGCGGCCGAAGGCGAAGGCGGGCTTCACGAACAGCGCGTCATAGAGCTCGTCGAAGTACCACTTGCGATAGACGAAGTTGTGCAAGGCGCCGAAGGTGGCGACGAACTTGCCCGGAATGTCCGGCCTGGCGATGTAGGCGAGGTAGGCGCCCGCAAAGCCGAGGATCATCACCACGAAGGCGGTATACTTCACCCAGTAGGGCACCGCGTGCATCGCGTGGATCAGCGCCTCGTTGTAGAAGATCGAGCCGTTCCAGAAGGCCGCGCTGTCGAGGAAGGCGGGCGCGAAGACCTGCCCTGCCGCGATCGCACCGAGGGTCAGGACGCCGAGTGGGATCAGCATCGACACCGGGCTTTCGTGCGGGTGATAGCCCGCCGTGCCTTCGTGATCGTCCGCCGAGGGAACGTCGTGCACCGCGTCGTGACCGGCATGCTCCTGCTTCGGCGGGTTGTGGTGGTCGCCGTCGTGGTGGCCGTCGTGCACCGCGTGCTGGATGTGCTCCGACTGGGCCCAACGCGGCTTGCCCCAGAAGGTCAGGAACATCAGGCGCCACGAGTAGAAGCTTGTCAGCAGCGCCGCGCCCGCGCCCGCCCAGAAGGCGAATTGTCCCGCCCCGTTGCCGCGCGCGAAGGCGACTTCAAGAATGGCGTCCTTCGACCAGAAGCCGGCGAACCCTGCGCCGAGGTGATAGACCCCAAGGCCCGTGATCGCCAGCGTCCCGGCCAGCATGGCGTAGAAGGTCAGCGGGATGTGCTTTCTGAGGCCGCCGTAATAGCGCATGTCCTGTTCGTGGTGCATCGCGTGGATCACACTGCCTGCGCCAAGGAACAGCAGCGCCTTGAAGAAGGCGTGGGTGAACAGGTGGAACATCGCCGCGCCGTAAGCGCCGACGCCAGCGGCAAAGAACATGTAGCCCAATTGCGAGCAGGTCGAATAGGCGATCACCCGCTTGATGTCCCACTGGGTCGTCCCGATGGTGGCGGCAAAGAAGCAGGTGGCGGCACCGATGATGGTGACGATCATCAGCGCGGTCGGCGCGG
>ERZ1066123.1037-NODE-1037-length-18000-cov-6.713514_pt1 | contig 18000 bp, 13 predicted proteins | sample MGYA00382770_ERZ1066123 | MGnify/ENA primary metagenome ERZ1066123 (study PRJEB33369, sample SAMEA5778353) | biofilm metagenome | biome: Industrial cooling water; feature: Water cooling tower basin; material: Biofilm | place: United Arab Emirates | collected...
CTTTTCGCTGTCGAAGTGGGCCGTCGCCGGGGACATCCGCTCCGGGAGTTGCCGGACCCCGACGAGCAGGACCGAGTACCCGACCTTCAGCTTTTGCTGGTATTCGCGAAGCCCCGGCAGGTCGGGCTCCAGCGATTCCACCGTGCGGAGCAGGTTCCGGGCCTGCGTCGGGTCCGCGTTCGCGACCCGCTCGGCGTCGAGGAACAGCTTGGCGGCCTTCTCTAGCAGGGCCTTCCGCAGCCGCTTCCGGGTTTCGTCCGCCGAGGCAGGGAACCGGGCCTCGTACTCGTTCAGCAGTTCGCGGACGCGTTCCAGGTCGGTGATCTTGTCGGACCGGAGCAGCTCCTCCCCCTCCCCGAGCCGGGCGGCGAAGACCTGTTCCAGCACTTTGGGATCGTTCCGATACCGGTCCGCCAGCCGGGAGCCCAGGTCGCGGACGCGCGGCCAGTCGCGGTCGGCGGCGGCCTGTTTCACGCGGGACACCCGCACCTCCGTGAGCTTGTCGTTGACCGCGGCTTTCAGGGCGTCCCACGACTTCCCCTTCCGCTTTTCCTGCTCCCGGGCGCGGTCGTGGAACAGCAGCACCTCGGACAGCACGAGTTCCGCGGCGGCCAGTTTCGCGGGCAGGGGAGCGTCGGCGGCCGGCTTCGTGTCCGGGGACAGGAGTTTCTCGACTTCCGCGACGGCGACCTTCTCGAACGGGTCGAGCTTCCGCGTCGTGCCGGGCGTGAACCCGACGGCGTCGCCGACCTGCCCCTTGGGGTCGATCGGGTAGAGGTAAAACGTCGGGGGGAACTTGTCCTTGCCGTAGACGAGCTGGATCGGGGTGACGGGGGCGGTGCGGCCCTTGCCGTCGGTCACTCGGTCGAACGCGACGGCGAACGTGGCGTAGAACGCCTTCAGCGTCGGGTTCGTTTCGTTCGTCGCGGCGCGGGCCACGGCCGGCAGGCGGGCGTAGAAGACGCCGTCCGGCACGGTCACGCCGCCGCCGTCGTCGTCCGGGTCGATCTTCTTCGGCGGCTTCTTCGGCCCCTTTTCTTCCTCCTCTTCCCCCGGCGGCTGGGCGGAGACCGGCCTTTCCCCCCGGCCGGCGACGAAGACGAGGAGGAGGGCGAGGGCGATCGTGCCGGGAATAAGGCGGGTCCGGGACATGCCGGGAATCCTCCGGGCCGGGCGGAACAAACCGGGGGGAGAGGTGTTCATTGTACCGTGCGGCGGGGCGAAATTCGCCGCGGGGTTTCTCATCAGGTTTTCCCTGGCCGATCGCCGGCGACCTGCGAAGAATGCCCCCGCCCGGCGTTGCCCCCGATAGCCCCGCCGCCCGGTGCAGTTCCTATCCCAATCGGAGTGTCTCTCGTGCGCAAGTTTGCTCTGGCCGTGGCCTCGCTGTTCACGCTCGTCGGCTTCACCCTCGCCGCCGAGGTCGTGTTCGTGAAGTTCGACAAGGAAAAGAACGAAGTCACCGTGAAGGAAGGCGACAAGGAAGCGACCTACAAGGTCTCCGAAGACACCAAGGTGACCGTGGGCGAGAAGACGAAGGACGGCAAGTTCGACGGCGAAAAGTTCTTCGGCAAGGCGAAGGAAGGCAAGTCGAAGTTCGACTTCACCGTCGACGGCGGGAAGGTCACCGAGATCAAGGTGAAGGGGAAGAAGAAGGACGCGAACTGACACTGATCCGGCGAACCGAATTGACCAAAGACGAACCCCCGCCAAGTGGCGGGGGTTCGTCTTTGGTTTGCCCGCACTCAGTTCTTCGGCTGCTCGCCCTCGACCGGGCCGCCGATCAGATACCGGGACGCGGCCTGGTCGATCTTGTCCTCGCCCACGTCGAGCTTGCCCTTGATGCCGACGCGGGGGAAGAAGTCGCGCATCTTGACCACCTTCGAGCCGCGGTCCTTCGCCACCTTCTTCGCCTCGTCCAGCGCCCCGCGGACGGCGTTCTTGGCCGTGATGATGCCGGGGGACTCGCCGGCCTGGATCGTCTTGAACGGGATCACGCCCTCGACGACGTAGATCGTCCGCTCGGTGATGTTGCCGACCCACTTCTTGGTTTCCAGGTCGTAGTACGCGTCGACCACGACGCCGGCCTTGGTCAGTTCGCGGGCCAGTTGGCGGATGTCGTCGATGCCGTCGCCGTCCAGGTCGAAGATGCCGTACAGGGCGACGTGGTCGGCCCCGCCCTTCCGCCACGCGGAGTTGTACAGCACGTCCCCGACGAGGATGCCGTCGCGGATCGTGTTCGCTTCCGTCGTGATCCGGCACTGCGACGAGTTCGGCCCGAGGACTTCGATGACCTCGATCATCCCCTTCGGCACGACCATCGACACGCTCTGGCCGTTCGGCCCCTGGAACGTCTTCATCCGGCTGGACAGACCGCGTTCCGGGGTGTCGGACGGCTGGACGCTGAACGTCAGCCCCGGCTTGACGTTGTCGGACGAGCCCAGGTCGATCTCGACGACGTTCCCCTTGCGGCGGAGGATCTTGCCGAGCGGCTTGTCGAACGCGAACGGGTCGTCCTTCACTTCGAGCTTCGCTTCCATGTCGTTGACGCGGAAGACCAGCTTCTTGATTTCCTCGTCCTGCTTGCGGACCACGAGTTCGAGTTCGCCCTTCTCCCCGTCCTTCTTCTTGAGTTCGTCCCGCAGCTTCTTCGTCTCGTTCGCCAGGGCGTCCACGGTCTGCTTGGAGATGTTCTCCAGTTTCGTGATTTGGGCATTGATCGCCGGGGCGTACTTGACCTCTTCCGCCTTGAGCGATGCGGCCGCGGCGTTGTAAGTGTCCACCGCCTGGGAGGCATTCTTTTGCTTGGCGGCGGCGGTTTCGAGTTCCTTCTTGTACGTCGCGGCGGCCACCTGATTCGCAGCGTGGAACGTCACGACCTGGTCGAGTAGGTAGTGCTTCGGCCGTTCCGTCAAGGCCCCGCCTTCGGGCCACTCCCACGAGAACACGTCCGACGGCGACACGTCCAGCTTGATCTTCGGACCGTCCCCCTTGCCGGCGAGTTCCTGGGCCTTCGCCTGCAGGGCGGCGTCGAGTTGCTTCTTCACCGCGTCCAGAAGGGCGGCGTGCTCCTTCTGCACTTCTTCCTTGTTCCGCAGCGTCTGGAGGCTGGTCCGCTCTTCCTCGGTGGCGTTCCCGATCGCGACCTTGTAGACGAGAATCTTTTCGTCCGAGATCGACCGCAGCTTGTTGGCGGCCTCGACTTCCTTCTTCGCGTTGACGACGACGTTCGCCTTCTCGTTGATCTCCGAGTACGCGAGGTACGCCAGCACCCCGAGCACGAGCGTGGACAGCACGAAGAAGGCCAGCGCGATGACGAGCGGGGCCTTGGATTCGCCGGAAGACTTTTTGGCCATGACAATCCTCGTCGCGTGCGGGGGCGGAACTCGGCCGGTGAGAAATGGCGTCCGGCCTGCGGTGAATGGATCCTCCAATCCAGCATAAACCCGGCTGCAGTGCGGTCAACTGGAAAGAGGGCGGAACCCGGCGGGGCGGGGCGGGCGGTGTGGGTCGTGCCGGAAGTTCAAGGCGAGCGGGATAGGGGGATTCGCTTCACCCCATTTGTGGAATCTCTGGATTTGTAGGTCGGGCCGAGTCTTCGAGGCCCGACGGGAGACGCAACGTCGGGCCTCGAAGACTCGGCCCGACCTACAAGACAAACACGATCCTGGGTCTGTGGGTTACCCCTCATCTTCACGTCGCTGAGGACAAAGCAGCGGAAGCTTACCCCGTGCCGCCGCGGAGCAGGTAGACGAAGGAAACCGCGTTGAACAGGCCGTGCGCCACGACGCAGGCCAGGATGCCGCGGGTCCGGAGGCACAGCCACCCGAGCCCCAACCCGAGCACGAACAGCGGCACCGGCGTCGGCCAGACCGCCGAGTGCGCCGCCGCGAACAGCGCCGCCGACGCCCAGATTCCCGCGCCGCGAAGCGAAAACGCCCGCCCCCCGAACTTCCGGATGAGCAGCAACCCGACCCCCAAGCTCGCCGTGAACGCGACCGCCGCCGACCGCACGCTGCCACTGCCGGCGGCCGCCAGCATCCCCGCGACGACGACCACGACCCACCCCCGGAACGCCCGCCCCGCCGTCCACCGGACCAGGATTCCCCGAAAGAGCAGTTCTTCCGTCAACGGGGCCGCGACGCACACGGCGAGGGCGAACACGACCCGGTCGAACGGCGAGTCCCCCACCCCGAGCTTCGTCATCGGGTGCCGGTCCGCTTCCCCGCCGAGCCCGGTCGTGAGCCGATCCGCGACCGCGTACACCCCGAACACGACCGGCGTCATCACCGCCCACGCCGCGATCCCCACCCACACGCGGGCGTACCAGTCGGCGAACTCGAACCGCGGCCTCCGACCCGTCGCCAGGGTCAACCCCACCGCGGCGGCGTACAGCAGCGGCACCGCGAACAGGCTGGCCCACACCGTTCGCACCGTTTGAAACGGAGCCGCCGATTCGACCGTCGATGCCGCCGCGGCCGACCCACCGACCATTCCCAGTGCCTCCGACGACGGCAACGGGTCGGGGAAGGCGGGGCCGTAAACCTCGCGGAAGAACCCGCCCTTCTGCAACACCGCGAGCATTACGCTGACGAACACCACGTTCAGCAGGAACAGCGCCGCCACCTCGAACCCCGTCCGCCGTTCCGGCCCCTTCTGGGGAACCACCGCCCACGCCTGCCGGGTAACTCGCGCGAGCGGCCACAATCCCCCGCCGACCGCCAGCGCGACGACCGCGACGGTGCCGAAGGCTTCCGCGAGGCGAACGAACTCGTCCAGGGGGTCGGCCGGCACACGGCCTCCGGGGTTGGTCGGAATCGGTCCCGCGTCTAGGATACGCGAATGCCGAACATCCTCGACCGCATCGTCGAAACCAAGTGGCGGGAAGTCGCAGCCGCACAGGACCGGACGCCCGCCGCGACGCTCGAAGCCCGCTGCCGCGACCTGCCAGCGTGCCGGGGGTTCGAGTCCGCACTGCGGGTGCCCGGCGAGGTCCGCGTCATCGCCGAGGTGAAGAAAGCCTCGCCGTCCGCCGGCGTGATTCGTGCCGACTTCGACCCCGTCGCCATCGCGAAGACCTACGAAGCCCACGGCGCGGCCTGCCTCAGCGTGCTGACCGATGTCGAGTACTTCCAGGGCAGCCTGGCCTACCTGTCCGCCGTGCGAGAAGCGGTGAAGTTGCCGGTACTCCGGAAGGACTTCGTCGTCGACCGCTACCAGATGCTCGAAGCCCGCGCCGCCGGGGCCGACGCCGTCCTACTCATCGCGGAAATCCTGCCCGGCGACCGCCTCGGCACCCTCTACCGGGAGGCCCGCGAACTCGGGCTGCACGTACTCGTCGAGCTGCACGACGCCGACCAACTCCCCCGCGTCGTCAAGTCCGGTGCCACCCTCATCGGCGTGAACAACCGCGACCTCCGCACCTTTGAAACCCGCCTCGGCCACACGCTCGACCTGCTCTCGCGGTTCCCGCCCGGCGTCACGGTCGTCAGCGAGAGCGGCATCAAGACCGCCGCCGACGTGCGGGTGTTGAAGGAAGCGGGCGTCGCCGCCATCCTCGTCGGCGAGTCGCTGATGCGCTCCCCGGATATTGGGACGGCACTGGATGCCCTGCTCTCGTCCAGGGGGTGAGTGGTGGCTTTCTCTTGTAGGTCGGGCCGAGTCTTCGAGGCCCGACGCGCTGACAACGTCGGGCCTCGAAGACTCGGCCCGACCTACCGATCCACAATCCTTTTCCTCGCACTCATCTTCATCGCGGGCTGCTCCGACTCCCGCCCCAAGCCCGTCGTGATCGGGTCGAAGAAGTTCACCGAGTCCGTGATCCTCGGCGAGATGGGGGCGCTACTCGCCCGGAATGCAGGGGTCGACGCCCGGCGGGACGACATCGGGGCGTCGCCGATCGTGTGGCGGGCGCTGCTGCAAGGCGACGTGGATGCCTACCCCGAGTACACGGGCACGATTCGCCGGGAGATCTTGCAGACGGACCCGCCGGACCTGGACGCCGCCCTCGCCGCGAAGGGGGTGAGGATCAGCAAACCGCTCGGGTTCCGCAACAACTACGCCCTCGGGATGCGGAAGGACGTGGCCGCCGCGAAGGGGATTCGCACGATCTCCGACCTGCGGAACCACCCGGACGTGCGGCTCGGGTTCCTGCCCGAGTTCATCGACCGGCAAGACGGCTGGGCCGGCCTGAAACGGTTCTACAACCTGCCGCAAACCGACCCCCGCGGGATGGACCACTCACTCGCGTATCGCGCCCTCGCGGAAGGGTCGATCGACGTGACGGAACTGTACACGACCGACGCGGAGATCGTGCTCTTCGACCTGCAGGTGATCGCCGACGACCGCGGGTTCTTCCCCACTTACGAAGCCGTGTGGCTGTACCGGGCGGACCTGGAAGCCCGGCACACCGGCGTCGTGGCGGAGCTTCGCCGGCTGGAGGGCCGCATTTCCGAGCGGGACATGCAGCAGATGAACGCGGCCGTCAAGCGCGGCGACGCGACCGAGTCCCGCACCGCCGCCGACTTCCTCGCCCGCACGCTCGGCGAATCCGTCGCACCGGTCGCGGACGATTCTCTCGCCCGCCGGCTGTGGGTGACGACCGTCGAGCACCTGTCGCTCGTGGTCCCCTCGCTGCTGGCCGCGGTCCTCGTGGGCGTCCCCGTCGGCATCGTCGCCGCCCGCCGGCCGCGGCTCGGGCAGGTGCTGGTGTCCTTCACGGGAATCGTGCAAACGATCCCGTCGCTGGCGCTGCTCATGTTCATGATGCCGCTGACAAAGTTCCTGTTCGACGCGGGCACCGGCGTCGCCCCGGCGATCGCGGCGCTGTTCCTGTACAGCCTGCTCCCCATCGTGCGGAACACGGTCGCGGGGCTGAAGTCGGTTCCCGTCGCGATGCGGGAGGCGGCGGCGTCCCTCGGCATCCGGTCGTTCACGACCCTGTGGCTGATCGAACTCCCGCTGGCGGCCCGCACGATCCTGGCGGGCGTGAAGACGGCGGCGGTCATCGACGTCGGCACCGCTACCCTCGGCGGGTTCATCGGCGCGGGCGGGTACGGCCGGCCGATCCTCCGCGGCGTGGACAAGTTCGACGTGCCGCTCATGCTCGAGGGCGCAATTCCTGCCGCGGTGATGGCCCTCGCCGTGCAAGGGTTGTTTGAACTGCTCGAACGGGCGGTGACGGTTCCGGAGGCGTGATCGCCGGGAATTTCTCGCGGTTCGTCCCCTATACTGGGGCAGGCGAACCGGAGGGCGCGAACGTGTTTCGACCGGCGTTGATCCTGACTTTGACGGCATCCCTTTCCCAGCTCGCACCCGCGGCCGATGCCGAAGCGCCCTCGGCGGAGCGCGGGTACAAAGCACTCACCGAAACCGCCTTTATCCGCGCGTTCTGGCCCCGCCCCGGCGTCGATTCCGCCTGGAAGGTGTGGGGCCTGACCGAGAAGCCCGCCGACTACGACCGGGCGTTCCGCGAGCGGTACGGCCTGCACCCCGCCCCGTACCCTAACGGCGACCTGCCGATGGGCCTCCGCAAGGCGGACCTGCTCGTCGGCAAGGGCGTCGGCATCGACTGCATGGTCTGCCACGGCGGCAGCATCCTGGGAAAGAGCTACGTCGGCCTCGGGAACACGTCGCTCGACATCCACTCGCTGTTCGAGGAACTCGCCAAGTCGTCCGGGGCGAAGGTCAAGCTCCAGTACCAGTTCAGCCAGGTTCGCGGCACCAGTGAAGCCGGGGCGTTCGCCGTCCAACTCCTCGGGATGCGGAACCCGGACCTGTCGCTGGCGAAGGAACTCCGCGACCTGGGCCTGAAGGACGACTCCGTCGAGGACGTGCCCGCGTGGTGGCTGCTCAAGAAGAAGAAGACCATGTACCACGTCGGCGCGACGGACGCGAAATCCGTCCGGAGCATCATGCAGTTCATGATGCACCCGCTGACGACCCGCGCCGAGTTCGACGCCGCCGAGCCCGCGTTCCGGGACGTGCGGGCGTACCTCGGCACGATCGAAGCTCCCAAGTACCCGTTCCCCGTGGACGCTGAGAAGGCGAAGGCCGGCGCGGGCGTCTTCGCCGAGCACTGCGCGAAGTGTCACGGCACTTACGGGGAGAAGCCGACGTACCCGAACAAGGTCGTTCCCCTCGCGGAGATCGGCACCGACCGCAAGCGTTTCGACAACATCGGGGAGGCGTTCGGCAAGGCGTACAACGAGAGCTGGTTCGCGAAGGAAGACACCGGGAACTGGTTCTTCCCCGGCCGTCCGGTTCGCGTCACGGCCGGCTACCAGGCCCCGCCCCTGGACGGGATCTGGGCGACGGCCCCGTACTTCCACAACGGCTCCGTGCCGACGCTGGGGGGCGTGCTCGACAGCAAGGCCCGGCCGAAAGTGTTCACCCGGTCGTTCCGCACCGACGAGGCGGACTACGACAAGACGAACGTCGGCTGGAAGGTGACGGAAGTACCGCCGCCCGACGCGAAGCTCCCCGGCATCGAACGGCGCAGGGTGTACGACACGACTCAACCCGGCCGCGGCAACGCCGGCCACACCTACGGCGACGACCTGACCGACGCCGAGCGCCGGCAGGTGATCGAGTACCTCAAGACGCTGTGATTACCCGATCCACGGGGAGTCGGTCGGGGTGAAGCTCACGAGTTCGTCCGGCTTGAACCAGAGGGCGATCTCGGCGGCGGCGTTCTCCGGGCTGTCGCTGCCGTGCACGAGGTTGTTCTGCACGGTGATGGCGAAGTCCCCGCGGATCGAGCCCGGCGGGGCCTTGACGCCGTCGGTCGCGCCGATCAGGTTCCGGCACGCGGCCACCGCCTCGCGGCCTTCCCACACCATCGCCACCGTCGGGCCGCTCGTCAGGAACGACAGCAGGCTCTCGTAGAACGGCTTGCCGGCGTGGACGGCGTAGTGCTTCTCGGCGAGCGCCCGCGGGGCGTGGACGAGCTTCAGCCCGACGAGGCGGAGGCCCTTCTTCTCGAACCGGCCGATGATTTCGCCGCTGAGCCGCCGCTGAACGGCGTCGGGCTTCAGGAGGATGAGCGTCTGTTGCACGGGTTTCTCCGGGGGTTTCTGGATTCGTGTATGGTGCGAACCCGCCGCGGGAACGTCCACCCGGCGAGGGGATTAACCCCTCCCCGAAGCGGAGAGGGGTCGGGGGAGGGGTTAAGCGTTCTCCACCGCGATCACGACTTTCCCGAAATGCCCCGCCCCTTCCAGGTGCCGGAACGCGGCCGGCGCGTCGGCGAACGGGAAGACGCGGTCGATCACGGGACGGATCCGGTCCCGTTCGATGACGCGGTTCATCGCCCGGAACATCTCGCGTGAACCGACGTAGATGCCCTGGACCGTGATGCCTCGCATCAGAATCCCGATCGGGTTCACGCCGCCCGCCCCGGACAGGACGCCGATCAGCGCGACCCGCCCGGCGTGCCGCACGGCCTTGATCGAGCGTTCCAGCGTCCCCGCGCCGCCGACCTCGACGACGAGGTCGACGCCGTGCCCGCCGGTTTGCTCGCGGGCCCACCTGTCCCAGTCCGCGTTCGTGCGGTAGTTCGTCCCGGCGTCCGCCCCCATCTTCAAGGCGCGGCCCAGCTTGTCGTCGCTACCGGACGTGACGAGCACCCGCGCGCCGAGGGCTCGGGCGAAGTGCAGCGCGAAGATCGAGACACCGCCGGTGCCCTGGAGCAGGACGGTTTTGCCGGCCGCCTCGAAGCCCACCGTCAGGGCGTGCCACGCGGTGACGGCCGCGCACGGGAGCGTCGCGGCTTCCTCGTAACTGAGGTGATCGGGGATCGGCACGACGCCGGTGTCGGCGAGGAGCACCCGTTCCGCGAGGACGCCGTCGATCGCGCCGCCGAGGGCGGAGGCGGTCACGGCTTCGGTCAGGCCGCCGTCGGTCCAGGTCTGCATGAACGTGCCGCACACGCGGTCGCCGACCTTCGCGGAGGCGACGCCGGGGCCGACCGCGATGACCTCGCCCGCTGCGTCCGAGCACGGCACCCGCGGCAGCGGCATCCGCGGGTTGTACTGCCCCTTCGCGACCATGAGATCCCGGTAGTTCAGCGACACCGCCTTCACGCGGACGAGCACCTGCCCCGCTCCGGGAACGGGTTCGGGGCGCTCGAGGAGTGCGAGGTTTTCCAGGCCGAACGCGGGAATCGTGTAGGCACGCATGGTTCAAAAACCCCTCCCCCGACCCCTCCCCGAAACGGAGAGGGGAGCCAGAATCCGAACCGTCTTCCTCCCCTCTCCGTTTCGGGGAGGGGCCGGGGGAGGGGTTGCTTTTCCGCTTCACACCCCGGCAATGATGATGAGCGGCCGCTGCTCCGGCTTCGGCTCCGCCCGGCGGATCAGTTCCCGCACCATCCACGGCACGTTCCCCTCGCCGAACAGCAGGAACCCGAGCGTGCCGGACCACGGCGTCTCGTCCGTCCAGCCGAAGTGGATCTCCGGCGGCCGGCCGACCTTGGCCATGTCCAGGGCCAGCGCCGCCAGCGTGTGGGCGATCGACGCCGCCCCCTCGATGTGGATGATGTACCGGCCCTGCTCCTGCTTGATCGAGATGACCGGCTGCTGCTCGAACTCGCTGGCGTCCGCGAGTGCCACCTCGACGAACACGACCATCAAGTCCCGCGGGATGCGGTGCTCCCGGCGGATGGACGCCTCCTTCTCCGCCAGCGACCGGCGGCCGGGGCGGTGCGGGACGAGGATCGTCAGTTCCAGGTGCCGGATCGTGTCCCAGAGGAACTTCGAGTCCGGGTCCGCGATGCGGAAGCCGGCGAACCGCAACTCCCGGCTCCGGGCGACCCGCGACGCGAACGACGTGACCATGATCGCACCGATGAAGCACAGCGCGATCCGCAGCCCGACCGGCTTTTCGACCACGACCGCGAGCGTCGTGTACACGAACACCAGGGTGATGAACAGGTACGGCAGCGACAGCCGGCCGCCGAACGACCCCTCGCCCGCCCGCCACTTCGCGATCATCGTGGCCACGCACGCGCTGGAAATGAGCACGAGGACGCCGGTCGCGTAGGCGTCCCCCTGGGCGGACACGTCGGCGTCGAACAGCCACGTCACGAACAGGTTGATCGCCGTCAGCAGGATCACCAGCGGCTTGATCGCCCGCGCCCACTCGGGGGCCATGCCGTACCTCGGCAGGTACTTGGGCACGAGGTTGATGAGCCCGGCCATCGCGCTCGCGCCGGCGAACCAGAGGATCACGACGGTGCTGACGTCGTAGACGGTGCCGAAGTGGTCGCCGAAGAACGGGGCGAGCTTGTGCGGCCCCTCGTTGTGCGCGAGGTACGCCAGCGCCCGCTCGTGGGCCGGGGGCGGCTTCGGCTTCGGCTTGTCCGCGGGCCAGGCGTCCGGGGAGACCGCCTTTCCGGTCTCGTCGATCAGCAGCAGGTGTTCCGGCGGGCTCAGCGTGCTCACGACCAGCGACGACCCGAGCAGGCAGACGGACATGATGATCGCCGCCGTGAGGAGCAGCTTCCGCGTGTTCCGCACCCGGCCGGCGGGGTTCGCGGGGGTGTCGCCCGGCTCCCCCTTGATGAGCGGCATCACGGCGACCCCCGTCTCGAACCCGGACAGCCCCAGCGCGAGCTTCGGGAAGATCAGCAGCACGACCGCGACGAGCGTCAGGTAGCCGCCCCCCGCGACGCCGATCGGCGGCTCTTCGAGGTACCAGTTCCCGGTCTCGACCTTCTCGACCCAGGCGTGGAACAGATCCGCGTGTTCGGCAAGGTACAGCAGCCCCGCCCCGATCACGACGGCGTTCAGCACGAGGTAGACCGCCGTGATGCCGACCGCGAGGCCGATCACCTCCCGGAACCCGCGGAGGAACATCCCGCCGAGCAGGATCAGGAGGAACGACGTGGTCAGGTACTGCTGCCGGCTGTGGGCGGCGGGGTCGTGGGTCTCCCAGGGCCAGTTCGGGTTCTCGATCAGGTGCTTACCCGCGTCGGCCGCGGACAGCGTCTTCGTGATGACGAAGTCCGTGGCGGCGAACCCGAGCAGCGTCAGCACGAGGACCTTTCCGCCCCACCCGAAGACGAGCGACGCGAGCATCCCGATGGACCCCTGCCCTTCGTGGGAGCACTTCGCGACGTAGGCGTACACCGGGTACGCGCCGAACAGCGTGACCAGGACGAGGACGACGGTGGCCAGCGGGGCGAGCACGCCGGCACTCGCGAACGCGATGGAGGGCTGGTACCCGAGCGTCGAGAAGTAGTCGACCCCGGTCAGGCACATGACCCAGAGCCAGAGCGACTGGTGGTGCGGTTGGGGTGCGTGCGGACCCGGAACACCGGGTGAACCGGGTGGAACCGCGGGCGGCGGGGCGGGGGCGGCGGTCATGGGGGGAGGGGTCGTCCGCGGCGGGGGGCGGGCCCCCCGCCCACGGCCGAGCGGACAGGGGCGGTTCACGGCGACGCCGGCACCACCCCGGAACGGATGATTATCTTATGGGAGGGGCACCCGGTGGGGGGAAGTCTCCGCCCGGCGTCGCCCCGTCACTCGGCGTCCGGCATCCTGCACCGAGACACGGCGGACATCATGCGAACCTGCGTCCTCGTTCTGGCCTTCGCCCCTGCCGCACTCGGGGCGGACCCCGCACTCTCGGTCGGCTTCGCCGCCGCGGACGTGACCCCCGACCCCGCCAAGAAGCCCGTCTTCCTCGCGGGGTTCGGTACCAACCGGCTCGCCACCAAGGTCCACGACCCGATCCTGGCGCGGGCCGTCGTCCTGTCCGACGGCACGGACAAGATCGCCCTCGTGTGCGTCGACGTGGTCGGGCTGTTTCACCCCACCGTCGAGCGGGTGCGGAAGGAGTTGCCGGGGTTCAAGTCCGTGCTCGTGTCCGCGACGCACAACCACGAGGGGCCGGACACGATGGGCATCTGGGGCAAGTCGCCGTTCGCGTCCGGCGTCGACCCGGAGTACCTGAAGCGGCTCGAAGCGGAGGTCGTCGCGGCGGTGAAGAAGGCGGACGCGGCCCGGAAGCCGGCGGCGGCGAAGGTCGGCACCGCGAAGGGGCCGGAGTTGCTGGTCGACAACCGGCTGCCCGAGGTCAAGCTCGACGAACTCGTCGCGGTGCGGTTCGACGACCCGGATTCCGGCAAGCCGCTCGGCCTCGCCGTGCAGTGGAACTGCCACCCGGAGACGCTCGATTCCAAGAACACGGAGGTGTCCGCGGACTTCGTGGCCGCCACGGTGAAGCACCTGTCGGACAAGCACAAGTGCCCGGTCGCGTACTTCACCGGGGCCGTCGGCGGGCTGATGACGTCCCTGGAGGTGCCGGTGAAGGACGCGGCCGGGAAAGAACTCCGCGACGGCACCTTCGAGAAAACGGCCCGCTACGGGGAACTCGTCGGCGAACTCGCGGACCGGGCCGTCGACGCCGCGAAGCCCGCGAAACTCGTCCCGTTCGCCGTGAAAACCCAGCCGATTCTGGTGCCCGTCGACAACGGGCTGTACCGGCTCGCCTGGCAGTTCGGCGTGCTGAACCGCCCCATCTACCGGTGGGACGGCACCGCAACGCCCAAGGAGTTCGTCGAGGTCAAGGACGTCGCCAAGCCCTGTGCGGTGAAGTCCGAAGTCGGCTACCTCGCGCTCGGCGACCTGGACATTGCAGCGATCCCCGGAGAAATCTACCCGGAACTCGTGCTCGGGAAGGTTCAAGACCCCGCCGACCCCGGCGCGGACTTCCCCGACGCGAAGCCCGAGCCGGCGGTCTACGCCAACCTCCGCGGCAAGCACCGGATGCTGATCGGGCTGGCGAACGACGAACTCGGGTACTTCATCCCGAAGCGGCAGTGGGACGAGAACCCGCCGTACTGCTACGGCCGCAAGAAGCCGCAGTACGGCGAGGTGAACAGCACCGGCCCGGACGCGGCGCGGATCGTCTGCGAGACGTTCCGCCAACTGGCGGGCGGCGGCCCGTAAGGGCGACGTGTATTCGCCGCCGCACGTCGCCCTTACGGGCCGGCACTCGCCGACCGCACAGCCGTGACCCGCTTGACGATCATCGTCGCGTAACACCCGCGCGGCAGGTCGAACTTCAGCCGCAGCGTCCGCTTGCCGCGGTTCAGGTCGTCGTCGCCGGGCTCCCACGTCAGCCCGGTCGGGCGGAGGCTGGCGGCGCGGTCCCCCCTGGAGAAGTACGGCTTGTCCAGGCCGGGCACCTTCACCTTGTCCAGCGTCAGCCCGTCTTCCGCCAGGACGGCCGTCAGCATCGGGAGCCAGTCCGCGTCCGGCGGCGGCTTCAGCCGGGCGGACGGCAGCGGGAGCGCCAGCGCGTCCCAGGGTTCGCGAAGCTCGTCCGGAATCCGCACCGGGACGGGGAAGTCCCCGAGCCGCAGGCCGACCGCGGAGACGGCATCGGCCGGGAACCGGTCGCGGACCCACCGGCCGAGGAACCGGTTCCACAGGTCGCTCTGGTACACCGACAGGTACAGCCCCTTCAACTCGGGCCGCAGGCGGGCGACCGCGCCTTTGAAGTCCGTCGGGTGCGCGACGAGGTAGTCGACGAGGCTGCGGGCGTGGCCCCTCGGCAGCGCGGCCTTGCACTCCTTCCAGTTCCCCCAGTGGTCGCGGAGGGCTTGCTTCTCCTTCTTGTCCGCGGCCCGGTCGAACTCGTACGGCGCGGCGAGGGCGAGCTTCAACGCCGCCTCGAAGTTCCCGCCCACCAGTTCCCGGGCGACGAACTTCCGGTCCGCGTTGACGGCCCCGAACCGCTGGTCGTCGAAATAGTTCGGCACGCCGGTGAGCCGCACCTGTTCCGCGGCGGCGGTCGCGAGCCGGAGCGCGTGCGGCGTGAGCGCCCGCAGGGTGATCGCGAACCGGTTCGCGGTGATGTGGTGGGACGAGTACGGCTCGGCGACCTGCCCCAGATACACCAGGCGGATCCGCTCGTGGTCGAGGTTCTCGGCCGGGCCGCGGGCGATCGTGACGTACTGCGACGTGTCCGCGTGCCGGTCCTTCAGCCCGCCGTACCCGACCCGGTGCCAGTCCAGCTTCCACCGCCGGCGGACGGAGTTGAGCGCGTCCGTCGTGTTCCACCCGACCTTGTCGAGCCGGTAGAACGCGAACGGCCCGGCCGGGCCGGGGGTGACGGCGGTCAGTTCCTCGACGCGGAAGTCGGCCGGGGTTTGCTTGAGCTTCATGGTGGGATTGAATCGGGGCGGTGTAGAATTGACCACACCGGCACGCGACTCGGTTCGCGCCTCTCCCCGGAGCCGTTTCGATGGACCCCACCCTGACCCGCCGCGGGTTCCTGCCCGCGGCCGACCCGCTGACCCGGTTCCCCGCCGGGTCGCCGCTCGAACCGCTCGACGACCTCGGCCGCGACCTGCCGAGCTTGCTCGAAGACGCGAACGCCCGCACGTTCCTCCGCGAGTTCCCGATCCCCCGGTGGCCGACCGACGCCGTTTCGCCCGCCGACCTGCCCGCGCTGCGGCTGTACTACGTCCGCCTCGGGTTCGTCGCGTCCGGGTACGTCAACCAGGTCGGCCCCGCCCCGGCGACGGTGCTGCCGAGGAACATCGCGGTGCCGTTCGCCCACGCCTGCCGGCTGCTCGACCGCCCGCCGATCCTGAGCTACGACGGGTACGCCCTGTACAACTGGAAGCGGTTCGACCCCGCGAAGCCGGTCGCCCTCGGGAACATCGACACGTTCCAGAACTTCGTCCACCTCTACGACGAGCACTGGTTCATCCTCGTCCACGTCGAGATCGAAGCCATCGCCGCGGAGGCGCTGGCCGCCATCGAAGCCGGGGCGAACGCCGCGGCCGCGAACGACGCCGGAGGGTTGGACGCGGCGCTGACGCACCTTGCGGCCAATGTGAACCGCATGGCCGCGGTGCTCCGCCGCATCCCGGAGAAGATGGACCCGCACGTCTACTACCGCGCGTTTCGGCCGTACATTCGGTTCTTCGAGAACGTCGTCTACGAGGGCGTCGAGCAGACGCCGATGAGTTACCGCGGGGAAACGGGGGCACAAAGCAGCGTGATGCCGGCGCTGGTGTCGTTCATGAAGGTGCCGCACGCCCCGAGCACGCTGACGAACCACCTCGCGGACATGCGGCGGTTCATGCCGGCCGACCACCGCAAGGCGTTGGAGGAAATCGCCGCCCTCCCGGACCCGCGGCCGCTGGCGTCGGCGGACGCGTACAACGCGGTGCTCGAAGCGATGGCCGTCTTCCGCGAGGTTCACTTCGGCTGGGCGGACCTGTACATCCACCAGCGCGTCGCCGACCCCCGCGGCACCGGCGGCACCCCGTACCGGCAGTGGCTGCAACAGCTCGTCGACGAAACCCGCGGGCACAAGAAGTGAGCCGAACCGGTCACAGGTTCCGCCCGGCGAGCCAGCCGGTGCTCCACGCGGACTGGAAGTTGTACCCGCCGATCCAGCCGTCGAGGTCGAGAACCTCTCCCGCGAAGTAAAGGCCCGGCTGCTTCTTGCTCTGCATCGTGCGGGAGTCGACTTCGTCCAGGCTGACGCCGCCGGCGGTGACTTCGGCCTTCTCGAACCCGAGCGTGCCGCGAACGGGGAGGCGGAGCCGCTTCACGAGGGAAACGAGCCTCTGTCGATCGGGCTTGCTCAACGCCGCCGCCTTGCGGTCGACCGGGAGGTCTGCCAGTGACAGCAGGGTGTCGCAAACCCGCCGCGGAAGTTTGTCCGAGAGCACGACCGCGAGTTGCTTCTTCCCGGACGCCGCGGTTTCGACCCGCAGGAACTCGTCGACCGCCGGCTCCGGGACGCCCGGCAGCAGGTCCATTTCCAGCGTCAACCGCCCCGGTTCCGCGTGCCCGCTGACCGCCCGGCTCACGTCGAGCGGGGCCGGGCCGGTCAGCCCGAAGTGTGCGAACAGCAGCGACCCCCGGCGGGCCGTGAGTCCCCTGTCGCCGTCGATCACCTTCAGCCCGACGTCCGGCAACGTGATGCCGCGAAGGTCCGCGACCCAGGGTGCGTTCACCGTCAACGGCACGAGCGCGGGCCGGGTGGGAACGATCGTGTGGCCGAACGGCGTGGCGAGGGAATACCCGTCGCCGGTGGTGCCGCAACCGGGGTAGGACTTGCCGCCGGTGGTGACGAGGACGTGTTCCGCCGTGAGTTCCCGGCGTTCCGTCGAGACTCGGAATCCGCCGTCGGGAAGGGTTGCGAGCCCGCGCACCGGCTCGAGCGTGGCCAGCACCGCGCCGCTGCGGTGGAGTCGCCGCAGCAGCGCGTCGAGTACGTCCAGGGCGCGGTCGCTGACGGGAAAAATCTTGCCGGTGTCCTCGACCTTCGTGGCGACGCCTTCACCGTTGAAGAACGCGATCGTGTCCCGCACCCCGAACGCGGCGAGGGCCGAGTGCAGGAATTTTCCGTTCGGCCCGAACGCCTCGACGATCCCGCGGTTCTCGCAGTCGTGCGTGATGTTGCACCGCGTCCCGCCGGACATCAAGATCTTCACGCCCGGCTTCTTGCCCTTCTCCAACAGCAACACCCGCCGCCCCCGCTCCGCGGCGTGGATCGCGGCCATCAACCCCGCCGCCCCGGCACCGCAGACGATCGCGTCGTAGTCCCAGCCCATGCCGTATCCCCCGCCGAGCGGCCCGAGCCGAACATCTTACCACCCGGCACCGTGGAAAAGGGTTCGCGGGTCGGATAGCAAGGACGGGCATCGAAGCGACCCGGAGCGAGGGGGCGTCGATGCAGCCAACCCCGGTCGCGGGCGACCGACTTCACGCGAACCTCAACCCGAGTTTATCCAGGTCGAGAGGGCGGGTCCGGGGCGCATCGTCGGCACGGCCTACTCATCCGTCATGGCAACCGTTTGCTCCGTTTCGCGTGCCGAGCCGGTCCAGGCTTTCGCCGGAGTCCAGACGAACCGGCGGACGTGCGACACCCGGCGGCAGCGCGGCAGCGGGCTGCGTTCTTGCCGAGTTCGACGGTGATGGAGTCGCCGTACCGCGGTAGCGCATTTTCCGGGGGGAGTCGGTCGCGGCC
>ERZ1066123.1041-NODE-1041-length-17925-cov-9.918635_pt1 | contig 17925 bp, 15 predicted proteins | sample MGYA00382770_ERZ1066123 | MGnify/ENA primary metagenome ERZ1066123 (study PRJEB33369, sample SAMEA5778353) | biofilm metagenome | biome: Industrial cooling water; feature: Water cooling tower basin; material: Biofilm | place: United Arab Emirates | collected...
GCGGGGTCGAGCCATACAGCCTCCGTTTCGGGAAGTATGGCGTCACACACAAAATTCTGAACACCCTCGTCGCGAGTGGCGAGTGCGGGGGGCAAGACGGGACCGCAGCTGTTCGGGGAACATCCAGCCCGCCCCAGCTGCCATCAGCTCCAGCAGCGCATCCCGACGCAGACAGTTCAGCTGATCAGCTGAAGCGTATCGCCTCGCGATGCGCTGCTGGAGCTGATGGCAGCTGGGGCGGGCTGGATGTTCCCTGAGTAGCTGCAGGCGATGCACCACAGCCTGCGCGTGGCACAAGGGGTTTCCGTGAGACCATCACGCCGTCTCAGCTGATCAGCTGGCTGAATCGCTCGGGAGCTGATCAGCTAACTGAATCGCTCGGGAGCTGATCCGGCCTGGCAGCTCACCGAGCTGATCAGCCAGCTGTTCCGCTCCCGCAGCGTGCCCCGCTCGCGCCCCGAGCCCATGAGAGACGAGACCATCCCTGATCGCCAGCAGCTGTTCAGGGAACATCCAGCCCGCCTCAGCTGCCATCAGCTCCAGCAGCGCATCACGACGCAGACAGTTCAGCTGATCAGCTGAAGCCTGTCACCTCGTGATGCGCTGCTGGAGCTGATGGCAGCTGAGGCGGGCTGGGTGTTCCCTGAAGAGCTGCGGGCGTTGCAGCAACCGCAGCCTCCTGCACGGATCGTCTCCGTGCGACGATCTTTACGGCGCCGACACACTCAGGTTCAACGGCAGCGCGTACGAGCCCGGCACGTCGCTGCTGTAGTTCCACCGAATGTCGAAGCACAGCTGCTGGCGCGGCGACAGTCCGGCCGTACCCGAGTAGATCCCCACCGCGGCGGCCGTCGGCACCGACGTGTAGGCACCGGCGGCACCGCAGCCAGCCGACGCGGCCACGACCGCGTAGCGCACGTCACCGGCGGCCTTGGCCGGGTTCCCCGTGCCCGTGAACGTTGGGCTCGCGGCCACGAGCGTCACCGAGTACGAGCGGTTCGCGCGCGCCTCGAAGCGCGGGCCGGCGATGCGCTGGCCGTTGTCGAACTCGTTGGCCGTGATCGAACCGAGGCTCGTGGTCGCGTTCTCGAGCGTGAGGTTCACCAGCGTCGGCACGGTGGCCGTGAGCTGATGCCCGCAGTTCGTGGCGATGGTGCACGACGGCCCGGTCAGCGGCTGCGCGTCGGCACGGTTGGCGAGCGCGGTGGCTCCGACGAGGGCGACCGCAGCGAGAAAGGTGTGGCGGGTCATGACGAACGTTCTCCGAGGTGGGACGCACATGGTGAGACACCGTGCCCGCCGCGACTCAAGTTCCGGCGGGGTGCTGCCGATCCTCATCGAGGAAGAGCTACGCACTGGTGCCCAAAAGACGCGAGCGCCGTTCCCCACGTCACGGGAACGGCGCTCGGCAGCGCATTTGTGCGCGCGGCGTGATACGACGGCGCAGATTGTGATGGTCAGTGGCCCGTCCAGTGACGAACGAGCCACCCGCGTGACGCGACGCCTACAGCGACTTGACCTCGGAGACGAGCTTCGTGAGCGACGACTTCGCGTCGCCGAAGAGCATGTTCGTCTTCTCGTCGAAGAACAGTTCGTTCTCGATGCCGGCGAAGCCCGGATTCATGCCGCGCTTGAGCACGATGATGCTGCGTGCTTCGTACACGTTGAGAATCGGCATGCCGAAGATGGGCGACGATTCGTCGTTCTTCGCGGCCGGATTCACGACGTCGTTTGCACCGATCACGACGGCGACATCGACTTCGCTGAACTGATCGTTGATGTCTTCCATGTCGTACATCTTGTCGTACGGCACGTTGGCTTCGGCGAGCAGCACGTTCATGTGGCCCGGCATGCGTCCAGCCACCGGATGAATCGCGTACTTCACCTCGCCGCCGTTCTTCTCGATCAGTTCGGCCAGCTCGCGCACCTGATGCTGCGCCTGCGCCACCGCCATGCCGTACCCCGGCACGAACACCACCTTCGAGGCGTAGGCCAGCTGCACCGCCGCGTCTTCGGCGCTGATGCTCTTGGCCACGAGCCCCTCCGACGTCTTCGCGCTCGCCGTCGGCGCGCTACCGAAGGCACCAAACAGCACGTTGCCGAACGACCGGTTCATCGCCTTCGACATCACGATCGACAGGATGAATCCTGACGCACCGTCGAGTGCACCGGCGATGATCAGCACGTCGTTGTTGATCGCGAAGCCCGTCGCCGACGCTGCCAGACCCGCGTACGAGTTGAGCAGTGACACGACCACGGGCATGTCGGCACCACCGATCGGCAGCACCATCAGGATGCCGATCGCGAAGCCCACGGCGAGCATGACGTAGAACACCACCGTCTGCTCGGGATTGAAGATGAGCCACACGAACGCGCCGAACGCGGCCGCGAACAGCGCGATGTTGCTGACGTTCTGCCCGGGATACGTGATCGGCTTGCCGGTGATGAACTCCTGGAGCTTCCCGAACGCCATGAACGAGCCGGTCACCGTCAGCGCACCAAAGAGCACTTCAAAGCCGATCGCCGCCATCTTGAAGCGATCGAGACCGGTCGCATCCGGTGCCTGAATGCCGTGGTAGTACTCGCCCACACCCACGAGCGTCGCCGCCAGCGCACCGAACATGTGCGAGAACGCGATGCGCTGCGGCATCGCCGTCATCGGCACGAACTTGCCCAGGGGATAGCCGAGCACCGTGCCGATCACGAGACCGGCCACGATCCACGAGTACGTCAGGATTTCCTGATTGAGCAGCGTTCCGACGATCGCGAACACCATGCCGAGCGCGGCCATCTGCATGCCGCGCCGGGCCTGATCGGTCTTCGTGAGCGAACGCAGGCCGAGAATGAACAGCACGCTCGAGACGAGATACGTGAGCTGCACGGCGAGCTCACGACCACCGATGGCGTCGAGCGACGCGCCCGTCGATCCCGACATCAGGAGATACGCGCCGGCGGCCGCTGTGGGCAGGCCGGCAAGGAGCAGCAGCGCGGTCACGCGGACCCACCCGCGCCCGTGGTGTCCGTCGGCGTGCTGTCGGCACGCTTGAACATGCCGAGCATGCGATCGGTGATGATGAAGCCACCCACGACGTTGGTCATGGCGCACACCACCGCGATGAAACCGAGGATGGTGGCGACCTTGCCGTACTGTCCGCCCGCGAGCACGATGCTGCCCACGAGCGAGATGCCGCTGATCGCGTTGGTGGCGGCCATCAGGGGCGTGTGCAGCAGGTGCGGCACGCGCGTGATGACGAGGAAGCCGACGAAGCCGGCGAGAATGAAGACGTAGAGCTGAATGATCTGCGTGGCGGTCATGGCTGCCGTCCAGGGAGCAGGCGTCGCATCAGCGACGCACAGTGCCGTCGTGCGCGACAGTCATCGCGCCGGTGATTTCGTCGGCGAGGTCGAGGCGCAACTGCCCCTCCTTGTCGAGGTGCTGCAGCAGCGTGAGCACGTTGCGGCTGAACATCTGGCTGGCGTGCAGCGGCAGCGTCGCGGGCAGATTGCGCGCACCCACGATCGACACGCCCTGCTCGACCACCGTCTCGCCGAGCACGGTGAGCTCACAGTTGCCGCCCGTCTCCGCCGCGAGGTCCACGATCACCGAGCCGGGGCGCATGCCACGGACCATCTCGGCCGTGATGAGACGCGGCGCCGCACGTCCGGGGATCTGCGCGGTCGAGATCACCAGATCCTGATCGACGATGTGGCGACCGATCGCCGCCAGCGTGCGCGCCTGTTCGTCATCGCTCTGAGCCTTGGCGTATCCGCCCTTGTCCTCGGCGCCCGCGCTGACCAGATCGTTGGCCACGAACTTCGCGCCCAGCGACTGCACCTGCTCACGCGCGGCGGCGCGAACATCGAAGCCGCTCACCTGCGCACCGAGTCGGCGCGCGGTCGCGATCGCCTGCAGACCGGCCACACCCGCGCCAATGATGAACGCCTTCGCCGGCTGGATCGAACCGGCCGCGGTCGTGAGCGAGGGCAGGAACTTCGGGAGCATCGACGCGGCGATGAGTACCGCCTTGTAGCCCGCCACCGTGGCCTGCGACGACAACACATCCATGCTCTGTGCGCGCGTGATGCGCGGCACAAGCTCGAGCGCGAGCACCGAGATGCGCCGCGCGTTGAGGGCGTCGATCGTGGGCTGCGCCGTGGCCATCGCGAGCTGGCAGACGAGGGCGCTGCCCTCGGGGAGCTTCGCAATCTCGTCGGTGGAGGGGCGCTGCACCTTGGCCACGACGTGCGCGCCCGTCACCGCGGCCGACAAATCGGCCACGAGCGTGGCGCCCGCCTGTTCGTACGCCGCGTCGGCGAAGCCGGCCGCCGTGCCGGCGCCGCGCTCCACCGCCACTTCGTGTCCGGCCTTCACGAGCCGGGCAATACTGTCGGGAACCAGCGCGACCCGGCGTTCGTGGTCGGCGGTCTCCCTCGGGACACCGATACGCATGTCGTCGTAAGCAAGAAGGAGGCACCGCGCGCAGATCGCGCCCGCGGTGCATCGGCCCGGTCCCAGCCGACTGCGGCCGGACGGGGCGCGGAGCGAAGCTATTCGTCCCGGGTCCGGACGCCAAGCCGTCGCGAGACGGTTGACCTCATCCGCGCAGCGATTCGGTCGTCAGAATCGCCGTGCCGACGCCCGGATCGAGCGCCACGCGCACGAGCCCACGCGCCAGCGACCCACCGGTAATCGAACCCCATCGGGCCGCCAGCGAGGGCGCGCCCAGTCGGGCGACCACCGCGAGGGCCGCATCACCCAGCCGCGCCCCCCACCGCTCCACCGGTCGATCCTCCTCCCGATCCTCGCCGGTGATGAACGCGGGCTGCGCCACGATGTAATGCATGCCGCTGGCCGCAAGTTCGCGCTCGACCCGCGCGCGGACCGCGAGATACGGATTGCGCGTCCCCTCGCGCACCCCAGCCGCCGACAGATACACGAAGCGCGGGGCCGGCACGACAGCCTGCGCCGCACGCAGCAGCAGCATCGTCAGCCCGTAGTCGACGGCTTCGTAATCGGCCCGTTCTCCACGCGCAGCCGCAGCCCGGGCGCGAGCCTGCGTTGTCCCGAGCAGCGCAAACACATGCGTCGGTGCCAGCGCCGGCAGGCGGGCGCTCATGGCCTCGGCCGTCCACGGCGTGGTATCGACGGCGGCACCGAGCGCACCAAAGCGGGCCTGCCACTCAGCGAGCCGCGCCGAATCGGGACGCACATGGGCCCAGGTCTCGACACCGGCCACGCGCAGCGCCGCCACGACCTCGCGACCCACGTAGCCGGTCGCACCGGCCACAAACGCCCGCACCGACGCCTCGATCGCGCTCACGCTGGAACGCCGCTGAAGCGCGCCACCCAGTCCTCGACCTCTTCGAAGACCGTGTGCTTCTGGTAGTCGACGGTCATGATGTGACCGCTACTATCGAGCCAGCGAAGCGCCCGTATCGGAGCAGTAACCAGTCGCCAGTTGCGCGCGGCGTCGCCGGTGGGCACACGACTGTCGTGGCGCGAGGCCAGGTACAGGGTCGGGATGTCCACGCGCGGGAGCGCCGCCTGCGCGAGCCGCGTGATCGTGCTCAGCTCACGGAGCAGCCGGCCGGACACCACCCCAAAACCGAGCCCCCGAGCTCGCGCAATCGGATCTTGTATTGACGGTATCGGCGCAGCACTGAGACGGAATGGCGCCACTTGATCATAAATCCGTAAAAGTGGTGCCATACGTTGCACCCGTTCCGGAACCGAGAGGTAGGGCGCCAACAGCACCAGCGCATCCAGATCCTCCCGCTCCGCCGCCACGATGCTGCACAGCGCCGCACCCATCGACAGCCCCACGAGCGACACGTGCGGGTAGTGCGCCCTGAGTTGCGCCACGCGCTCGCGCACGAACGCCACCCAATGCTCCGCCCGTGCGCCGCCGAACTCGACCAACGTGCGACCGTGCCCGGGCAGGAGCGGCACGTCCACCGTGTAGCCGGAGGCATGCAGCGATTCGGCCAGCTCACGCACCGACTGCGGCGTGTCGCCGAAGCCGTGCAGGACCAGCACCGCGTGCGTCGAACTCGCCGGCAACCAGAGCGGCTCGGCGCCCGCGACGATCCCCTGCGGTCCCAGGCGGAGGCGCCGGTGCACGGCGCGCTCGAGGCGACGTGCCTGCAGTCGCTCGCGCACAAGCAGACCCAGCACCCCTACGCCGATCGCGGCGGCGGCGACCCAGACCGCGCGCGAATCCTTGGTCCGGATTCGTACCAACGGTTTCGCGGCCACAGGATCAATACCGCGGCACACTGTGATCGACGGCGACACTCCACGCATCGATGCCACCCCGCAGGCTGACCGCCTGCCCGAAGCCCTGCTCCCGCAGCCACTCCACTGCCACACGACTCCGCGTCCCCCGGTGGCAGTACACCACGAGCGGCTGCGTGCGATCGATCGAGTCGAGCTGTTCGGCCAGCGTCCCGAACGGCACCAGTCGACTGCCGGCAATCGCTGCAGTGCGATGCTCCCACGGCTCGCGCACATCGAGCAGCAGCATGGGCGTCCCGGTCGCCTGCCACGCGGCCACCGTCTCGGGTGCCACCACGTCAGGCCTCGACTCCGTGGGCTCGGACGAGGCGGGATGCGACGGGACCTGCGACACCGGGTGCGACGCGGATGGCGACATGGACGCCGCATGCGACATGGCATGCGACATGTCACGCGACATGGTCTGCGACATTCCGCACCCCACGCACCCCGCGCGCCGCGCCAGACGGATCTCCTGCGTGCGCGCGCCCAGCGCGTCGAAGAGCACGAGCCGACCCGCCAGCGGCTCGCCGAGCCCCGCGCACCACTTGAGCACCTCCGTCGCCTGCCACACGCCGATCAGCCCGGGCAGCACCCCGAGTACGCCCTCCTCGGCGCACGTCGGCACCGACCCCGGCGCCGGCGGTTCGGGAAAGAGACACCGATAACACGGCCCATCCGGCGTCGCGAACACACTCACCTGCCCCTCGAACCGCGCCACGCTCCCGTACACGAATGGCACGCCGAGCGCGACACACGCGTCGTTGATCGCGTAGCGCGCGCTGAACGTATCGGTGCCGTCGAGCACGATGTCGTAATCGGTGATGATCGCGCGTGCGTTCGCGCGCGTGAGTCGCGTCTCATGGCGCACAACGCGCACATGCGGATTCACCACCGCCAATCGCGACGCCGCCGCGTCGACCTTCGCGCGTCCCACGTCAGCGGTGCCGTACAGTGGCTGCCGATGCAGGTTCGACACATCCACCACATCGTCGTCCACAAGCCCGAGCGTCCCGACCCCCGCCGCCGCGAGATACTGCGCGGCGGGGGAGCCGAGTCCACCCACGCCAACGATCAGCACACGCGACGACGCGAGACGCGCTTGCCCGGCGTCTCCGAACTCCGGCAGCCGACGCTGCCGATCATAGCGCGCGTCCGATCCGACCGTCACTTCGTGCCGAGCGCCTCGCGCGCCGCGTCGAGGGCGGCCGCCGCGCGCGTGAACGCTGCCGCCAGATCGGCGATCTCCGTGCGCGCCCGCTCGGCGTCACCTGCACGCACCGCCTCGTTCACGCCGGGAAAGCTCATCGTGGCGTAGCCATTGTCGATGTCGGCCGCGTAGATCAGGGAACGCCACCAGGGGCGCCCAAGCAGACCCGTCGGGCGCGTGAGTTCCCGCTCCACGCGACGCAGTGCGGCATTCGTGCGCTCGCGCGCACTCTTCGACAGCGGCGTCGTGAGCCGACGATCACGCTCGGCCACGAACTGCTCGGCCGAGGACGCCATGGCGGTGATCGCCGCGTCGAGTGGCGCGACGAGCGTGCTGTCCCACCCCTGGCGCGCGAGACCACGCGTCACGAGCGGCACGTAGCCGCGCATCGTGTTCGTGTATTCGACGTAGTCGTACGGGTGCACATCGGCGTTGGCCAGACGCAGGGCCATCGCCGCACCGATGCGCGCCGCCGTCGCGTGGAAGAGGAACCCCGGATCGCCCCACGTGCGCATCCACTCGAAGCTGTCGTACGCCGAGTGATACACACCGGCCGGGCCACCAAAGCCCCAATCCGCGTGCGGAATGCCGAGGTGATTGTAGAAGCCCGCGAAGTCGGACCCGCCCCCCGGATCACCCATCGCCGGTTCGCGCGCCGGATCGGTGGTGCCGGTGTTCTGACGCCACACTTCGTACACCATGCCGCGTCCCTTCGGATCGGGCACCTGCTGCACCACCGAGCGCAGCGTGCTGCGCAACGACGGACTGCCACCGGCGCCGAAGCTCGGCCCCTGCGCACTCACATCCTGATTGAGATAGGCGACCCCACCGCGCAGCAGTTTGAGCGAATCGTCTTCGACGTATTCGGTGGAGCCGATGAGTCCCCACTCTTCGGCATCCCACGTGGCGAACACGATGCTGCGACGCGGCCGCTGCCCGCGACGCGCCATGTCGCTCAGCGCTTCGGCCGCTTCGAGCACACTCACCGTCCCACTCACATTGTCGGCCGCACCGGCGCCCCATCCGTCGCGATGCGCGCCGATGTAGATGTACTCGTCGGGAAACTCGGTGCCGCGAAGGATGCCGAGCGTATTCCAGATGGTCTTCGTGCCATTCGTGGCGCGATCGTCTTCGACGCTCAGCTTCACACGCACCGGTCCGGGCCCCACGTGATAGCGGAGCGGCAAGCCTCCCTGCCAGCTCGCAGGGATGTCCTCACCGCGCAACTGCGCCATGAGCAACGTCGCGTTGTCCGCACTCAGTGGGACCACTGGAATGCGCGGCACGGCCGTCTGCTCGAGCGCGACACGCGGTGCCCCCGGCACACTCGCATACCCCGGCGTGAGCGGGTCGCCTTGTCCGTTGAAGACGCTACCGCGCTGCACGCCGGTCGTGGGACGCATCGGGCCTTCGGGATACACATCGCCACGTACGAAGCCGTCGTCGAGCGGGTCGGTGTAGATGAACAGACCGAGTGCGCCGCGCTTCTCCGCTTCGCGAGCCTTGATGCCGCGGAAGCTGCGGCCATAGCGGGCGAGCACGATCTTGCCGGCCACCGAGACGCCCATCGAATCGAGCACCGCGTAGTCCTCGATGAGCCCGAAGTTCACGAAGACCAGCTCACCTTCGGCGGTGCCGCTGCCGCTGAATCCGTTCACGGTGGGGTACTGCGAGAGCGCCGTCACCGCGTCACCGGGAATCGGTGGCTCCTGCAGCGCCAACTCCACCGTGTCGCGACCGAGACGCCAGGCGCGGGCGCTGGTCGCGTGCGGCAACCACACATCGTACGCGCGCACTTCGGTGGTGAGTCCCATGCGCTTCATTTCGCCGATGACGTAGTCCCGCGTGCGCGCCTGTCCCTCGGTGCCCGCGACGTGGGGCACACTCGTGAGCGCCCGCGCGTGCGTTTGTGCGCGCGTGGGCAGCGGCCCACCGATGGCCTGCTGTTCGAGCTGGCGTTGAATCTCGCTCGTGGTGGGACTGAAGCCGGGGAGCGGTGTGGCCGGCGCGGCCGCGGACTGAGCGACAAGCGCGCCGGGCAGCAGCAGTGCCACGAGCGCGGGGAGGAAACGGTGGGTGGGTGTCATGCCTGAGCTTCGCGCCCCTGCCGAGCGGCGGCAAGGGCCACCGCGTGCGTCACATCGCGTCGGCTTCCTCGATCGCCCGCAGCACCGCCTGCTGCAACCGCGCTTCCGCGTCCTCACCGTCGCCCACCGCCGGCGACAGCGCCGTGAACTGCCGCAGCATTTCGTCTTCGATGAGGGGACGGGCGGGCTCACGCACGCCGAGCGCACCCAGCTGCAGCACGGCGAGCTCTTCGAGCAGCGCAAGCGTATCGGCTTCGAGTGCCCGCAGCGCGGGATTGACCGGCGGGGGCGGCGCGGGCCGCTCCCGTCGCCGGCGCGGCGCTTCGAACAGGGCACGGACCGGCGCGGGCGCCACCACGAACGACCCGGCCGTGTGTTCGTGAAACGACGACACCACGTTGCGGCGACGCAGCGAGGGGAGCAACGCCGCGATGGCTTCACGCACCGGGCTCACGCCGCCGTCGCTCCCGAGGCCACGCCCGGTGATCACGAGGACCTCCTTCAGCCCTTCGATCTGACACTGACGCAGCCACGCCTCACAACGCACGCGCGCCTGCTCCACCGTCGGCTGCTCGGCGCGCAGGTTGAGTGTCCCACGCGCGCCGAAACGCAGTTCGTCAAAGGCCTGCTGCAGCGGCGCTGGTGACCGACGGGCGGGCATGCCGTGACGCTCAGCGCCGCCGCGGGCGCGCGGCGGGCGGTGGCGGCGGCGCGGGCTGCGCTCCGCTCGGCGTACCACCACGCACATCGCCTGTGAACGCCTCGAGCAGCGGCACGCCGTCGGGCCGCTCGCTCGGTGCAATGCCCAGTGCGTGAGCCAGCGTCGGCGCGAGGTCCACCGTGCGCGCCGGCGTGTCGAAACGACCGGCCGTAAACGGTGCACCGAGAAAGAGAATCGGTACCCGTGCGTCGTAGTCGTGCGGCATGCCGTGCGTCGCGTACGCGGTCTGGAACCAGTAATGGTACGGTTCGAGCGTGATCGTGAGCACTGCCCCGAAGTCATCGGGGATCGCGTTGTACCACCGATGCGCGTAGACATCGTTGCGCGCCGCGAGCGCGGCCAGCTCATCCACGCGGTCCACGCGCATCACGCCAGGGAGCGCACGGAAGCGACGGCGGAGATCGCCAATCACCGAATCGGCGGGGACGCCGCGGGTCCGCAGGCGCATCGTGTCGAGCACCACGATCCCCGACTCGAACTCGAGCACATCACCTTCGAGACCACGTTCGGCGAGCCGGCTGCGCGCCTCGGCGAAGATGGGGCGCACGTCCACGCGACCGCGTGTACTGTCGGTGCCGGCGAAGAAAAGCTCGGGGTACGGCGCCACCCCGTGGTCGGCCGAGAGCGCAAACAGAATGCGCGTGGAATCGCGCAACCGGAACAGCGAATCCATGAGCTGCCCGAGATAGCGGTCCACGCGCAGCACCTGATCGTGCAGCTCGCGCGAGTTCGGGCCGTAGCGATGACCGACGGCGTCGGTGGTGGAGAGCGACACACCCAGAAAGTCGGTGCTGGTGCGCGCGCCCAGTTCCATCGCGGTCACACCGGCGAGCGCGAACTGCACCGTGAGCGAGTCCATGACCGGGTATTCGGTCAGCTGCGAGGCGCGACGCGCGCGCTCGGTGGGCAGCACGTGCGGGAAGGTGAAGTCGCGACCACCATTCTCACGCGCGACGTCGTCGCGCTCCGGGTAGCTCGCGGCGGGGCGCAGGGTCGTCCACTGCGCCCCCTCGAGCGCCGCGATGAAGTCACGCCCGTTGAATGCCTTCACCCAGGTGGGCAGCGTATCGGCGTAGTAGCTCGACGTGACGAAGCGCCCGTCTGTCGAGTACCAGTACGCCGCCTGCTGCGCGCGCCCCATGGGAAGAATCGCCCCACGATCCTTGCGTGACACTGACAACCCACGCGTCCATTGGTCGCGATCGCGCATCCAGTCCACGAGCGCCGTGCCGCGGAATCGCCAGGGCGACGCACCGCCGCCGCGACCGCCCTCGATGAGTGGCGACTGCGGATCGCCCACCCCGACTTCGTTGCGCACGATGTTGGTATGGCGCGGAAAGCGTCCCGAGCCGAGCGTGGCGTGGCCCGGCGCCGTCTCGGTGGTCGCGTGATCGTGCAGGGCGTTGGTGAAGAAGGCGCCGCGGTCGAGCAGGCGCTTGAAGCCGCCGGTGAACTCCGACTCCCAGCGCACGAGGTAGTCGGGGCGCAGCTGATCGACGGTGAGCAGCACAACGAGTTGCGGCTTGGCCGACGACGTGGTGGGCTGCGCGAGCGCAGGGGCAGCGAGCGCGGCGCTCACGGCGCACGCGGTCACGACATGGCGCGGACAAAGCCGGGCGCGAAGCGGAGTCGGTCGCATGCCAGCAAATCTAGCCATGACGACGGACCGCGCGGTGGCGCGCCGTGTGGCGCGATACCGAGGCGTGACGTGACGGTTCGTCGGCGGTTCCGTTCGTGCCTCGCCTGCGTCGCCGGATCGACGCAGCCGAACGGACACCACCCCACCGGCGAACCGTCTCGTCACGGTGCGCGCGGCATACGCCGGCGTGCACGAACATCCGTGAGGCGATCGGAGTGGCGCCAATATGGGGCGCGCAACGCACTTGCGCCAGCGTGATGTGCACAACACGTCGCGCGGACGGTGCGTGCACCGTCCGCGCGATAGCGGCTCGTGTACGGCGCGCTACTCGCCGAGCAGCGCGGCTTCGAGAAGGGCGAGTCCCGCCTGCAGCTCCTCGCGCGTCATCACGAGCGGCGGCAGCAGACGAATCGTGTGTTCGCCGGCGCTCACCAGCAGCAGGCCACTCGCGAAGGCGCGTCCGATCACCGCCGCCGCCGGTTCGTGCGTATCGACACCGAACATGAAGCCGAGTCCACGCACCGCGCGGATCTTGCCGGTGCGCTGCATCAGCGCCGTGAGCTGACCGTGCAACCAGCATCCGGTCTCGCGCACATGCTCGAGCAACGCCGGATCGGAAAGCCGCTGCACGACGTGCTCGGCGACCGAGGCGACGAGCGGCCCACCGCCGAACGTGGTGCCATGATCGCCCGGCTGCACCGCACCGGCCACCGGCTCGTTGACGAGCACCGCACCGATGGGCAGGCCGTTGGCGAGCGGCTTCGCGACCGTCAGCATGTCGGGCACGAGATTCAGTCCTTCGTACGCGAAGAAGTGCCCCGTGCGTCCGAGCCCGCACTGAATCTCGTCGAGAATGAGCAGCACGTTGCGCTCGCGCGTGAGCTCCCGAAGCGCATGCAGGAACGACGGCTCGAGCACGCGCACACCACCCTCACCCTGGATCGGCTCGACGATGACGGCGCACACGGTCTCCGGATCGAGCACGGCCCGCAGCTCGTCGAGGTCACGCTCCACGATCTGCACGCCCGGCATGAGGGGACGGAACGGCTGTCGATAGCTCGGCCGATCGGTGGCCGCGAGTGTGCCCGGCAGCCGACCATGGAATGCCCCACGAAGCGCGACGATCCCCACCTTCTCCTCATGCCCCTGCGCGCGCGCCCAGCGACGCGCAAACTTGAACGCTGCTTCGTTGGCTTCGGCGCCCGAGTTGCAGAAGAACACCTTGCTCGCGAACGACCGCGCCACGAGCCACTCCGCGAGCCGTTCACCGGGGGCGGTGCGGTAGAGGTTCGATGTATGGATCAGCCCGGTGGCGAGCGCGTCCTGGATCACGCGCGTGACGCCGGCGTCGCCGTGGCCGAGCGACGTGACCGCAATGCCAGCCACGAAGTCGAGGTACGCTCTGCCATGCTCGTCGAACAGGCGCACGCCTTCGCCGCGCACGAACAGCGGTGCCGCGCGCTTGTAGGTCCCGAGAATCCCCTCGGGCGTGGTGGTCGGCGCGGACGAATCGGCGACTGGCACTTCAGGCAGCGTAACGGTAGACACGGCAGGACGCGGCAAGGGGAAACGAGACGAACGATGTGGTACGGAGGGTCGACCGCTCAGCGGTGCGGCACAAGCGTCGTGCCGGCGTCGGCGCGCACGAGCGCCGCGAGATCACCGATGCGTACACGAGCCACGCCGTGTGCGACCGCGAGCAGCCCCGCTTCGAGCTTGGCGGCCATGCCGCCGGCGGCGGTGCCATCGGCAATGAGCGCCGTCGCCTCGTCGGGCGTGATGGTTCCGATCGGGGCGCGCTGACCATCGAGCACGGCCGGTACGTCGGCCATGAAGAAAAGCTCGTCGGCACCGAGCGCGATGGCGATGGCCGCCGCCGCGTCGTCACCGTTGATGTTCATGGGCTGCACACGCGTGATGTCCTCGTGGGCACCCACGGGCGACACCACGGGGAGAAAGTCATGGGCCATGAGCACGCGGAGCAGCGTGGCGTCCACGTGTACGGGGGTGCCGGCGAAGCCGAACGTCTCGAGATCGATCGGCGTGGCGCGCAGCAGGCCGTCATCTTCACCGCTCACGCCCACCGCGCGCACACCAGCCGCCACGAACGCGGCCACGAGCTGCTTGTTCGCGAGGCCACTCAGCGACATGCGCACCACGTCGAGCGCGCCTTCGGTGGTGACGCGCCGACCGCCAACGAACTTCGGGGTCTCGCCACGTTGCTGCTGCATTTCCGAGATCTGGTCGCCACCGCCGTGCACGATGGTCACGCGGCCGTGCCAGGCCGCGCGAAGCGAGGCGATCGTGGACGGCAGCGCCGGATCGCGTTGCGTGCGACCACCGAGCTTCACCACGATCGGCCCCGTGTGATCCCCCGGCACCATGGCGTTCACTGCGGCAGCCCCGCCGTTTCTGGCAGCCCGAACATGAGATTGGCGTTCTGCACGGCCTGACCGGCGGCGCCCTTCACCAGATTGTCGATCGCCGAGAACAGCTGCAGCGTGGGTGTGCGCACATGCTGCACCGGCACGGCCGTGATGCGCACGACATTGCGGTGTACGACATCCTGCAACGCCGGCAGCGCATCGGTGATCTCCACAAACGGCTCGTGCGCGTACGCGTCCCGCAGCACGCCGAGCGGGTCGGCGAGTGGCGCGGCGAGCGGCACGGTGATGGTGCTCAGAATGCCACGATCGACCGGCAGCAGGTGCGGCGTGAAGAGCAGATCGCAGGTGCCACCAAGGCGCGCGAGGCTGTCGCGCATTTCGGGGAGATGACGATGCGCGTTCCCCACGCCGTAGGCGCGGAAGTTTTCGGTGACTTCGGCAAAGAGCAGCTCGAGCTTGGGCGACGCCCCGGCGCCGCTCACCCCGCTGGCCGCGGCGACGGACACGAGGGCATCGGGTGCGACCAGCCCCGCACGAACGAACGGCGCGAGCGCCACGAGAATGCTCGTGGGATAGCATCCGGGATTGGCCACCACCGGCGCCTCGGCGATGCCGTCGCGAAAGAGCTCGGGCAATCCGTACGGCACGCTGTTCGGCACATTCGCCGGGATGGGGTGCGTGCTGCCGCCGTGCCCCGGGCGCAGATCACTCGAGAGGTCCACGACGCGCGCGCCGGCGCTGAGCGCCAGCCCCACCGAATCCACGCTGGCCCCGTGCGGGAGCGCGCTGAACACCAGCGCCACGTCGCCCAGCGGCGCCGTTTCGTTGGCGATGAGCGGCACCTCGCGCACTCCGGCGAGGCCGGCGCGCACGCGCAGCACTTGCCCCTGCCGCGAGTTGGCGGTGGCAAACGCAAGGTCGAACTGCGGATGGGCGCTCAGCAGCGCGCAGAGCTCCTGCCCCGCGTAGCCACTGGCGCCGAGCACGCCGACTGGAATTCTATGCATGATGAATGCATATTCTTGCAATCGGGCGCTGTCAATTGCCGCGCCCTGTTTCCCGTGCCCATCGTGACCTGTGAGTGACAAGGCCGACCGCCACGCCGCGATTCGCGAGCTCGTGGCCACGACATCCATCGCCAGCCAGGACGACCTGCGTCGCCGCCTGCTCGAGCAGGGGTGGGACGTCACGCAGTCCACACTGTCGCGCGATCTGCGCGAACTGCGACTCGCCCGCATCCCCGACGCCATGGGCCGGCCGCGCTACGCATTCCCGGATGGTGGCGGCGAAGACGCCACCCCCACGCTCGAACGGCTGCTCCCGCAGCTCCTCGTGGGCGTCGAGGCCGTGCAGGTGCTCGTCGTGGCGCGCACGGTGCCGTCGGGCGCGCAGCCCGTGGCCGCCGCACTCGATGCCGTCGGATGGGCCGACATTCTCGGCACCATCGCCGGCGACGACACGGTGCTCATCATCTGCCGCTCGCCCGAGGCGCTCGCGCGCGTCGTGAAGCGGCTGCGTCCGCTCTGCCGCGGACACGCCTGACCCATCAGCTTTCGCGGCGAATGTCGCGCGCCGGCTCCCCGCGCCGCGACTGCGTTCGCTTCGTCCTTTCCCCATCCGGAGTTCGCATGGCGTCCACCGACGCATCCACGTCCACCGCCGCCGAAGGCGACGGGTCGCACAAGCTCTGGGGCGGTCGTTTCGCGGCCGGTCCGCACCCGCTGCTCGAAGCGGTGAACCGCTCCATCACCACCGACTTCCGTCTCTGGCCGCATGACGTGCGCGGTTCGCAGGCGTGGGCACTCGCCCTGCACCACGCGGGCGTGCTGTCGGCCGAGGAACAGCGCGCGATTCACGACGGGCTCGATCGCGTGGCCGATCGGATCGGGGCGGGCGAACAGCCCATCGCGACCGACGAAGACATTCACACCATGATCGACCGCCTCCTGCACGAGGAGGCGGGGACGCCGGCGTCGCGGCTGCACACCGGTCGCTCGCGCAACGATCAGGTGGCCACCGCCACGCGCCTCTGGACCATGGCGGCCTGCGCCACGCTCGACACCCAGGTGCGCGAACTGCAGCAGGCGCTGCTCACGCAGGCCGAAACGCTCACCGACGCAATGCTGCCCGCGTACACGCACCTGCAGCGCGCCCAGCCGGTGAGCGGCACGCACTGGCTGCTCTCGCACTTCTGGCCGCTCGAGCGCGACCGGGCACGCCTCGCCGCCGCGGCGAAGGGCGCGGCCGTGCTCCCGCTCGGCAGCGGCGCGATCGCCGGCAGCGCGTTTCCGGTGTCGCGCGAGCTGCTCCGCGAAACGCTCGGCTTCGACGCGATCTCGCCCAACAGCATCGACGCCACGGGCGATCGCGATTTCGTGGCCGAGACACTCTTCGCGTGCGCGCTCACGGCGGCCCACTGCTCGCGCATTGCCGAAGATCTCATCGTGTATGGATCGAGCGAGTTCGGCTTCGTGAAGTTCGGCGATCGCTTCAGTACCGGCTCGAGCATGATGCCGCAGAAGCGCAATCCCGACGTGTTCGAGCTGGCGCGCGGTTCGGGGGCGCGGGTACTGGGCGATCTCGTGTCGCTGCTGGCGACGATCAAGGGACTGCCGAGTGGGTACAGCAAGGACCTGCAGGACGACAAGCGGTCGCTGTTCGATGCGGTGGACACGCTGGGGCTCGTGTTGCCGGCCATGGCGGGCGCGGTGGCGGAGCTGCGGTTCGACCGGGCACGCATGCGCGCGGCGGTGACGGGCGCGATGATGGCGACGGACCTGGCCGACTATCTGGTGCGCAAGGGTGCGACGTTCCGCGAGGCCCACGGCGCGGTGGGGCGGCTGGTGCGCGAAGCCGAGCAGGGTGGCGTGGAGCTGAACGAGTTGCCGATTGCCCAGGTGCGGGCGGCGCATGCGTTGTTCGGCGCGGATGTGATGGAGGCGCTGGCGCCGGAGGCGTCGCTCGCGATGCGCAACGTGGACGGCGGGACGGGACCGGAGGCGGTGGCGAAGCAGGTGGTGCAGGCGCGGGAGCGTCTCGGTCGGGACGGCTGAGCGCACCGAGAGCGGGGTGTGGCGCTCAGCGTGAGGCGAGGGGGCGAACGCCGGGGCTGCACGTCGCTGAAGCCGATTGGTACGACGTGGTGGGCTCGCGGGCGGTGGACGACTCGGCGCAGGCGTAGTGAGCGCCGCACAGTGAGACTGGCCACAGCAGTGCACCATGTCGGACCGTTGCACTGCGAGGGCATGACCCACGCACGACCAGCTTGACGGTCCAAGGAGTTGTCCAGCGACTCGATCTCCACCTCACACGGAGTGCGGAGTCTGTGACGGCCCATTGAGAGTTGAATGCCGAGTAATGCGGAGCTGCTGCGCCCGAACCCCCAGGCGCCGTAGGTGGCGATACAGTGTCGAACGGTGAATGCCAAGCGCACGCGATGCTGCGGCGGTATCACCACGGTGGCGACGAAGGATCGAGATGACTCGTTGCCGCTCAATGCGCTCGTGGCCGGCTCCAAGAACATCACGTTCGCCGCGCCACGGCAGCAACGCGCTCTCCAGCAGCAACCGCACCAGTTCGGCCGAGATATCACGATCCTCGCAAGTGA
>ERZ1066123.1048-NODE-1048-length-17816-cov-6.698722_pt1 | contig 17816 bp, 15 predicted proteins | sample MGYA00382770_ERZ1066123 | MGnify/ENA primary metagenome ERZ1066123 (study PRJEB33369, sample SAMEA5778353) | biofilm metagenome | biome: Industrial cooling water; feature: Water cooling tower basin; material: Biofilm | place: United Arab Emirates | collected...
GTCCAGAAGTCGGGGGCTTTGGCCAGCGTCTCGAACAGCAGCGTGCTCCCGGACCGCGGCGCGGCGACGATGAACACGGGGCGGTCGAACGGGTCGGCGGCCGGCGGCGACGGCGGGCCGTTCGACGTCGGGGCCGTGACCGGCTTCGGGGTCGCATGGACCACGGCCGTCGGCTTCGGGTCCGAAGGGGGCGGAACCGGGGCAGCAGCGGGCGGGGCCGGGGCGGCCGTCGGGGCCAACTCGGGGTTCACCGCCGTCCGCACGACCGCTTGCCGGATCGCCTCGACCGCGTCGATGTGGTTCGGCAGCGGCAGCTTCCCCTCGAACGCCTTCAGGTCCGCGTCGAGTTGCTGAATCAGCTTCTTGAAGTGCGGGAACCCGCTCGGGTTCTGGCCGTGCCCGGACCACAGGTTCCGCCACGTGCGGTGGAACGTCAGCAGCTTTTCCTGCAACCGGCCCGCGAGGTCCGGCGGGGCCTTTTCGGACAGGGCGAGATCCCCGACGAGGTCCGCGAACAGGCACTCGACCTCCCACGGGGACATCACGACCGGGAAATTGCACTGTTCCGTCAGCAGTTCCGGCTCGGCCTTCGGGTCGAACTTCACCACCCGGTCCGGAACCGCGGCCTTCGTCGGCGGGTCGGCGAACGGGCGTTCGCCGGCGGCGACCATCTCCCAGAACGCGGCGGACCCCACCGTGTCGACGACGAGGTGAATGCGGGTGCCGGGGTTCTCGTTCAGGACGTTGTGCAGCCGCCACGTGTCGAAGATCCAGACCTCGCCGGGCTTCATGTTGACCTCGGCGTCCCCGCACAGGAAGCGGACTTCCGGGTACGTCTTCACCGGGATGTGGACGCGGACGCGCTGCATCCAGTAGTAGTTCGTGTCGCAGTGCATCGTCGCTTCGCCGTTGCCCTGGATCCGCATGTGCCGGGTGCGGCCGAGCACGGACCCGAGGGCGGCGAGGACCTGCCGGTGGTACGGCACCCGCGCGAGGTGCGGCGTCGGCAGCATCGGCCCCTTCACCGCGTCGTTGAGCGGCTCGCCCCCCTTCGCGATGAGCGACAGCGCGTCGTTGCCGGCGTACCCCTGCGGGTGCGGCTTCCAGTCCTTCTCGGCGAACGCCGCCACTTCCGCCGCGAGGCGGTCGGCGTCGACGCGCAGCGGCAAACGAACGAACGGGGTGTCGAGTCGCATGGGGAGTGGCCCTCGCATCGGTCCGCGGATTCAGGAACGATACGAAGGCCGGTTCGGAAATGGGAGTGGAGGTTTACCCCGGCGTGTCGAACGTCATCTTCCCGAGGAACAGCATCTTGCGGTCGCCGGTGCGGTAGAGTTCTTCCATCATCAGCGGCAGGTCCGGCTTCAGTTCGGCCGCCTTGTACCCGTGCGGGGCCGCGCCGTTGATCTGGACCTTCACCGGCCGGGTCCAGTCGATCATGTCGCGTTCCAGCCAGACGACGACGTTCTTGACGCCGAACACCTGGAGGTCGATGAGGTTGCCGGCGCGGATGTCCGCCCCGATCGTCGCGGGGACGAGGGCCTTGCCGGGGGGGGTGCGCTCGACCGTGTTCGCCGGCTTCAGCATGGTCGTGCCGACCCAGTAGAAGCGGTCTTCGGACTCGCGGCAGATCTGCCACGGCTCGAACGCGGTGGCGTTGAGCCGCAAACTCGCGGTGCCCCGGACGCGGGCCTTGCGGCCCATCCAGTCGAAGATTTTAGGCAACTCGGAGCCGTACCACTCGACGCCGCGGCCCTTGTACATGGTCATCAACGCCGGGAACCCGCGGGGCATCCACTTCTCGTAGACCTTGCGGATCGTCTGGGCGGAGCCGCCGCCGTACTCGCCGGTGACGACGTAGTACGGCAGCTTCTGCGCGTTCCGCCACGTGTGCATGTGGACGTCCCACTTCGACGTGGGGCCGAAGGTGACGACGCCGGCGAACAGGTCCGGGTGGGACAGGCCGAGGTCGAAGGCGAAGTTCGCGCCTTCGCCGAAGCCGAAGAGGAAGACCTTGTCCGCGTCCACCTGGAACCGCCGGAGCAGGTCGCGGAGCACCAGCGTGGCGGTGCGGTGCTGCTTGCCGTTGAAGTCGTAACCGCTGTCGAACGTGCCGGTCCAGATCGGGGCGGCGACGATGTAGCCGTGCTTGTCCGCCTCCCCGGCCAGCGAGGCGACGAGCTTTTCCGGGGGGATCGTCGGGTGCGTCAGGGCGAGCAGGACGGGGTAGGAGCGGCCGTGGTGGTACTCGGGGGGGAGCCGGAGGAGGTAGTTCACGCCGCCGGCCCGGATGTCGTCGCCGTCCCCGGCCGTGTTCCGCTTCCAGATGCCGTCGACCCCGCCGGCGTCGTCCTTCGCGACCTTCACGCCGAGCGGTTTGGACAGGTCTTCGGGGGACGTCGGCGGCAGGACGGAGATCACCTGCGCGAGTTCGTCCGCCGGCAGGGCGTTCGGCGACTTCAGGAACTCGTTCAGCAGCCCGCGGCGGTTGTTGGCCACGTCCTCGGCCATGTACGCGGCGGCCATCTGCCGGGCGGCCCAGAACTTCACGGCGGTGTCGACGTTCTCTTCCGCCCCGCTCTTGCCCTTGAGCCAGCCGGTGATCGCCCACGCGAGCAGGGTGTCCGGCTTGACGGCGGCGGGCCGGCCCTTCTTGCGGTTGTCGTCCTCTTGCTTCGCCAGGGTGGTGAAGATCTCGATCTTCCCGACGGAGTCCGGGTGCAGTTGCCCGTAGACGGTTTCCCCGGCCGCGATCAGCGTGGCCAGCGGCTCGGCCGGCTTCTTGCGCGGGGCGGTCGCCACGACCGCGGGGCCGGCGAGGGAGCCTTGCGCGTCGGCCGAGTCGCCCAGCTTCGCCCGGTCGAGCAGGTCGCGGAGCAGTCTGCGGGTGAGGTCGTACTTCGGCAGCACCGTTTCGACCTGCGCCTTGACGACCGCCAGCCGGGTGGTGTCCTTCGGGTCGCTCGTCTTCGGGGTGTATACCGTGAGGATGGACTTCGCCGCGCTGTACCGCCCCGAGCCGACCGCCGCTTCGAGTTCGTCGATGACGAGCCGGTTCTCGGCGGCCTCGATCTCGGCCTTCACCTTCTCCTCGCGGTCGAGGGCGTCCTTGTCCCAGACGCCGGGAATTTCCTTGCGGGCGCGTTCGATCTCCTGCTTCGCGGACGTCAGCCAGCCGGCGTCCTTCATGAAGACCGCGATCGCGAGCCGCTTCATCGGGTCGGGCTTGAGCGGGTCCTTGTCCTTCAGGTCCGGGTGGTTGACGAGGAGTTGCCGGACCTGCTTCGGGTCCATCTCCGGGGTGTGGTACGCGACCCGCATGTTGTGCGACGTGGACGCGACGTAGCAGGAGTTCGGGTCGAGGTAAGTCACGAGTTGTTCGATCTTCGTGAAGTTGCCGTCCGCGGACTTCACTTCGAGGGTCCGCCGCCAGTTGTCGTTGAAGTCGCCGCCCTTGAGCTCGCCCATCGCCGGGGGGCGGAACCCGCGGGTGCCGGGGAAGTCGCGCTTGTACGCGACGTAGTCCGGGCGGAGGACGTCCTTCTCGACCTTGCCGCCCTTCTTGGTGTGCATGCTGAAGACGGTGACCTTCGGGCCGTCCTCGACGATGTCGAACCCGTACCCGGAGCCGCCTTCCTTCAAGACCTTGCCGTTCAGGACGAAGCCGTCCGTGAGGATGACGGCGTCCGAGGCGGGGGCGGAGATGGCGGCGACGAACCCGACGACGACGGCCGCGAACGCGGCGGCCCGGCACAGCGGGCGGGGCGGAATCTTCGGCATCGTCGGTGTCCTCGGCACGGGCGCGGCGGGGCGGCTACTTCATTGTTCCCGGAAAGCGGCCGGGGTCAAGAAATGTCTGCGTTTCGCCGCGACCCGAAGCGGAGCGCGGGGGTAACGCTCCGCTTCGGGTCGCGGCCAAACGAAACCGCGCGCTTTCCGTTGCACGAACCAACGGCACGGGCGACAATTCGTTGACCCCGTCAGGGCTAACGCCGCTGACCGCCCGCCGTTGGAGGCCGTATGCCGATCCGTTTCCGGTGCCCCGGTTGCGACGGGCTCCTGAGCATCGCCCGCCGCAAGGCCGGGACCGACATTTCGTGCCCGAAGTGCGGCGAACTCGTCATCGTGCCGACCCTGCCGGACGACCAGACGGAGGCCGACATCGAGGGCGTCGGGGACGCGGTCGAGGCCGTCGCCCCGCCGCGGCCGGAGGCCAAGAAGGAACCGCCGGCCAAGCCCGAGCCCAGGCCGAAGCGCGAGCCGGGCGGCGTCGCCGTGAAGGAGCCCCCGCCCAAGGTGGAGGCCGAGAAGCCGAAACCGAAGCCGGAGAAGATCAAGCCCAAGGGCGACAAGTCCGACGCCCCCCTGTTCGAGCGGTCGGACTTCGAGGCGCTGCTCAACCCGGCCCTGGAGAAGGCGAAGGCGGACGAGCCCAAGCCGCTGCCGCTCGCGGCCGCGGACAAGGTCGTCGCGAAGGCCGTCCCGATCAACCCGACGGGAGTGCCCGAAGATTCGCAGGGCATCTTCCTGAGCCGCGGGGCCCTGACGATGATGGTCGTGATGGGGCTCGTGCTGCTGGCCCTCGCGTTCGCGGCGGGGTACGTGGTCGGCAGCTGAGCGGCAGGGGGAGAACTCGATTGCGTCCCGAACACGGCCCGTAAAAAGACCGGGATTCGGCACGTCCTCAGCAACAGCTTCGGCGGCCAGAACATCGCGCCGCTCGCCTGACCCGTCGGTTCGGTTCCGCCCGCGCGGTTGCGGGACGAGCGGGGACGCGAGCCGCTCGTAATGGGCATGTCGCGTCTCGGGGGAACGGGTGTGCGGTCTTATTTTGGTTTGCCGAACACTTGTGTCCAGTACACCGTCCCGTCCCTCGCCACGGCCCGGGCGATGCCGACTTCGCCGAAGGCTTCCTTCAGGAGGTTCTCCTTGTGCGGCGGGGAGTTCATCCAGACCGCGACGGCTTCCTTCGCGGACATCTCGGGATTGCCGCACGCGATGTTCTCGCCGTAACCCCTGCCGGGGTACTTCGTCGCGGTCATGCGGTCGACGAAGCTGACGCCGTCGAGCGAGTGGTCGAGTTTGTTCTGCTTCGCCATGTTCTCGGAGTGTTCGCGGGCGGCCTTGTACAGCGTCGGGTGGAACTTCAGCGGCGGCACCTTGGCGGCCTCCCGTTCCTTGTTCGTGAGGTCGAGCGCGGCTTGCTCTTCTTTCGTCGGGGTGAGCTTGTCCTCGTCGGCGGCGAGGACCGCGGACCAGGCGAAGCCGACGACCAGCACCAGGGGGCGAAGCATGGGGTATCCCGTGATGGAAGGGGAACGGCTGCCAGTCTAACCGATTGATTTGCGAGCGAAAGAAGGCAGCGGGAAGTTCGCCAGCCACTTGACCCGCCCCCGAAGGCGGTTTACGATCCATGCACCTACCCACCGCGGGTTTTCCCGCTCTCGGCCCGACTTTCCCCGAACATTCCTCGCACGGGGCTGCCCATGTGCCGTTCGCTCTCTCGGATCGTGGCCGCGCTGTGTCTGCTCGCGGGGACGGCCGCGCTCGCCCAGCAGCCGCAGAACTACCTGCCGCAGCCGCGGATCACGTCCGCGTTCCCGACCGGGGCGAAAGCGGGGTCGTCGAGCGAAGTCACGATCACCGGCACGGACCTGGACGACGCGGAGGGGCTCGTCTTCTCGCATCCGGGGATCCAGTCCGAGCTGATCGTCCCGCCGGAACCGAAGGCCGTCGACCCGAAGGCGAAGAACCCGCCCGCGACCGGCAAGAAGGGCAAGGCCGCCGCGCTGACGGCCGCGAAGTTCAAGGTGACGGTCCCCGCCGAGGTGCCGCCCGGCACTTATGACGTGCGCGTTTCCAGCAAGCTCGGGTTGAGCAACCCGCGGGCGTTCGTCGTCGGCACGCTGCCGGAAACGGAGGAAAAGGAACCGAACAACGACGTGCCCGAAGCGCAGAAGATCGCCCTCGGCACCGTCGTCAGCGGCGTCATCGCGAACCCGCAGGATGTCGACTATTACGCCTTCCCCGCGAAGGCCGGGCAGCGCGTGCTCGTCCACTGTGCCACGTCGTCGATCGACAGCCGGGCGCGGCCGCTGGTCGAGGTGTACGCGGCGGACAACCGGAAACTCGCGATGAGCCGCAACTACGCGGACAACGACGCCCTCGCGGACGTGACCGTCCCCGCCGACGGCGAGTACCTCGTCCGCGTGTGCGAGTTCGCCTACCAGGCCGGCAGCCCGGACTACTTCTACCGGCTGACGGTGAACGCCGGGCCGTGGGTGGACGCGGTCTTCCCGCCGGTGGTGAACCCCGGCAAGCCGACGCCGGTGACGCTGTACGGCCGCAACCTGCCGGGCGGAAAGCCGGTCGAGGGGATGTTCGTCGACGGCCGGCCGGTCGAGTCCCTGGCCGTGACGGTGACGCCCCCGGCGGACGCGGCGGGCAAGATGCGGTTCCGCGGCCGCGTCGACCCGGCGATGGCCCTGCAAGACGCCTTCGAGTACCAGTTCCCCGGCGCGAACGCGGTGCCCATCTTCCTGAGCGACGCCCCGATCGTGCCGGAAGGAACCGCCGCCAACGACACCCCGGAGACGGCCCAGGCGATCACGCCTCCGTGCGACGTCGCCGGCCGGATCGAGAAGCGGTACGACCGTGACTACTACAGTTTCACCGCGAAAAAGGGGGATTCCTTCAACGTCGAACTCCTCGCCGACCGCATCGGGGCGGGGATGGACACGTACTTCTCGGTCCGCACGGACAAGAACGCGGACATCGTCCCGGAGCAGGACGACGACACCGAGGTGCTGCACCCGAGCAAGTTCTTCACCCGCAGCGGCGACCCGGCCCGCGGCAAGTTCACCGCCCCGGCCGACGGCAAGTACGTGATCCTCGTCGGCAGCCGGGAGGCGACGGTGAACTACGGCCCGCGGTGCGTGTACCGGCTGCGGGTGTCGACGCCGGCCCCGGACTTCCGCGCGGTCGTCACCCCGGCCGGGAAGTCGATCCCCTCCGCGGGATTGGCCCGGGTCGGCGGCGAGTCCGCGTTCGACGTGTACGTCGACCGCAAGGACGGCTTCGCCGGCACCGTGACGGCCACGGTTGAGGGGTTGCCGGCCGGCGTGACCGCCAAGCCGGCGGTCATCGGCGTCGGGGCGAAGTGGGGCACCATCGTCCTGAGCGCGGCCGAAACCGCGGCCGCGTTCACCGGCCCGATCACCGTGAAATGCACCGCCGAAATCGCCGGGAAGCCGGTGGTCCGCGACGCCCGCCCCGCCTCCGTCACGTGGCCGGTGCAGGACGGCCAGAACGTCCCCGCGATCGTCCGGCTCGATCAACAACTGATGCTCGCGGTGCGGCCCGAGAAGGCGACGTTCCGGCTCGTCGCGGACTTCGCCGGGCTGAAGGTCAAGACGAAGGACAAGGAAGGGAAGGAGACGGAAACCCCGGCGAAACTGCCGCTGTTCGTACGGCCCGGTGACAAGATCACGGTGCCGGTGAAGGTCGTCTGGCAGGACGCGACCGCCCGCGAGAACCCGGTCAACGTCGCCGCCGAGGCGACCCAGCAGAACAACCAGAACGCCCCGGTGACGGTCAACAACAACCAGCCGACGCCGATCCCGAAGGACAAGAACGACGGGGTCATCGCCCTCGACGTGAAGCCGCAGGCGACGCCCGGAACCTCGGCCGTCACGCTCCGCGGCGAGGCGCTGATCCAGTACGTCCGCGACCCGATGCAGAAGGACAAGAAGACGCCGGTTACGGTCCTCGCCTACGTCGAAACCATTCCGGTCACGGTCCTGCCGACGACGCTGGCGAAGGTCAGCGCGACCCCGCCGGGGAGCGTCAAAGTGGGCGGCACCGGCGAACTCGTCGTCCGCGTCGAACGGCAAGCGGAGTATACCGGCGAATTCAAGGTGAGCGTCACATTGCCGAAGGACTTCAAGGGGCTGACCGTAAAGGACGCGGTGATCCCCGCCGGCCAGGACGAGGTGAAGATTCCCGTGCAAGTCGCCGCCGACGTGAAGCCGGGAGCGGTGAGCGGGATCGTCGTGACGGCGACCGGAACCGTTCACGGACAGTTCGCGATCCCGCAAGAGGCGAAGGTGAACCTGACGATTTCAAAGTAAGAGTTTAGACAGGATTACAGGATACACAAGAATCTTAAATCTTGTATATCCTGTAATCCTGTCTAAATGTATTGAATCAATACATTGGAGCCTACCATGCCCCGCTTTCTCTCGGCACTGACCCTGGCCCTGTCACCGGCACTGCTCCTCGCGGCCGACCCGCCGCCGGCCGGGCTGAAGCCGATCGAGCCGATCGACCTGAAGCGCACCGACCCGATCAGCTACGAAAAGGACGTGGCCCCGATCTTCGCGGCGAAGTGTACCGTCTGCCACGCGGGGAAGCTCACGGAAGGCAAGTACGACATGGGCACCCACGCCGGCGTCATGAAGGGGGGCAAGAAGGGCCTCGCCGTCGTCGCCGGGAAGTCCGGGGAGAGCACGCTCTGGCTCCGCAGCAGTCACCGCATGGAAAAGGTGATGCCGCCGAAGTCGGAGGAGAACCCGCTGACGCCGACGGAAGTCGCGGTGCTGAAGCTGTGGATCGACCAGGGCGCGAAAGGCCCCGCGGTCGACGTGCGGCAGCGGCCGAAGGTCGTGCTCGGGTTGCCGCCCGCGCTCGTCAAGCCGGTGCGGGCCGTCGCGGTCTCGCCGGAAAAGGACAAGCCCGTGATCGCGGCCGGGCGGGGGAACCAGATCCACCTGTTCGACGGCAAGACCGGCAACTTCGTGAAGACCCTCGTCGACCCGGAACTGAAACTCCCCGACGGCAAGCCCGCGTCCGCCGCCCACCTGTCGCTCGTCGAGTCGATGGCGTTCTCGCCCGACGGCAAGACGCTCGCCACGGGCAGTTTTCAGGAAGTCACCCTCTGGGACATGGACAAGGGCACCCCAAAACTCCGCATCGGCGGGTTCGCGGACCGGGTCGTCGCCATCGCGTACTCCGTCGACGGCTCCCAATTCGCCACCGGCGGCGGGGCACCGACCGAGGACGGCGAGATCAAGCTGTTCGACGCGGCCGGCAAGCCGATCGGCGAGATCAAGAACGGCCACTCGGACACCGTCTTCGGCGTCTGTTTCAGCCCGGACGGAAAGCTCCTCGCCACGTCCGGGGCGGACAAGTTCGTGAAGGTATTCGAACTCCCCGCCGGCAAGTTCGTCAAATCCTTCGAGGGGCACACGCACCACGTCATGGACGTCGGCTGGACCGCGGACGGGAAGAAGCTCGTCTCCGCGGGGGCGGACAACGTCGTGAAGGTATGGGACTTCGAGAAGGGCGAAAAGGCCCGCGACATTCAAGGCTACACCAAGCAGATCACCCGGCTGATGTTCCTGCCGAAGACGCCGACGTTCCTGGCCGTCGGCGTCGACGCGAGCGTCCGGCTGTGGAACGCGGACAACGGCGGGTCGATGAAGACGTACCCCGCGGCCGGCGACTTCCTCTACGCGGTGTCCGCCAGCCCGGACGGCGGCGTCGTCGCGGCCGGCGGCGAGGACGGCGTCGTGCGGATCTACGACGGGGCGAAGTCGACGCTCGTGAAGGCGGCGCTTCCCCCGGACGCGGAACCGAAGAAGAAGTAACCCCGGTTAGCCGCGAGGCGCAGCCGAGCGCGGGACAGCACCCATGAGCGAAGAACCGAAACGGACGAGCCGCTGGGTCCTCGGCTCCTGTCTCGTGGCGGGGTTGACCGTAGTCGGCCTTTGGTCCGTCTCGTCGACGTGTTCGGGCCGCCACGAGCCGATCTTCGACAACCTGAAGCCGGCCCCGTCGACCGGATCGCAACCCGCGATCCAGTCTGTCGAACCTCCCTCACACGAGCCGGAACTCGTCGCGTCGAGCGGGTGTTGACGGGTGCGGTCCCGCGCTCGGCTCCGCCTCGCGGCTAACCGTCGGCGAACCGCACGTCGCGGTTCCGCACGGCCGACCGTAACCGCGTCAAATACTCCGCGCGACGGATGTCCTTCGCCCCGAGCCGGGTTGTGTGCTCGGTCCGCATTTGCACGTCGAACAACTCGAACCCGCGGCTCCGCAAGCGTTCCACCAGCGCGACAATCGCGACCTTCGAGCCGTCCGTGACGCGGTAGAACATCGACTCGCCGGCGAAGAACGCGCCGACGGCGACGCCGTAGATGCCGCCGCCGAGTCGCCAGCCCCCGGTTTCGGCCGGCACCCACGCCTCGACGCTGTGGGCCAGTCCCGCGCGGTGAAGGGTTTCGTAGGCCGCGATCATGTCGGGGGTGATCCACGTCTCGTCGTCTTCGCGGGTGGCGCACCCGCGGACGACTTCGCCGAACGCTTCATTGACGGTGGTGCGGAACCGCCCGGACCGGATCGTGCGGGCGAGGCTGCGGGAGACGTGCAACTCGTCGAGATCGATGACGGCCCGCGGGTCGGGCGACCACCACAGAATCGGGTCGCCCTCGGAGAACCAGGGGAAGACGCCTTCGGAATAGGCCCGGAGAAGTGTGGCCGGCTTCAAATCCCCGCCGACACCGACGAGGCCGTCGGCGTCGGCGGTGTCGGGCGGGATCCAGAATCGCGAAGCGGAGGGTTCGATCACGCGGCAACCTTTCCGCGACTCTGGTCCCCTCCCCCCTTGTGGGGGAGGGTTAGGGTGGGGGGGGTGACGGCTCACGACCCCAGCGACCCCCACCCCAACCCTCCCCCATCCCAGGGGGAGGGAGAAAGAAGTAGCGGCTCGGCTGCTACTTCTTCTCGGGCAGCGGGTAGCCGCGTTCCTTGCCGCCGGTGATTTGAATCTGCCCGTCTTCCTTGTTCTTCGCGTTGGAGATCACGATGAACCCGCGGTCGATCGGCCCGAGGATGCCGGCGAGGACTTCCTCCAGCGGCTTGTCGTCGGCCTTGTACGTGAACCGGGCGTTGAGCGAGACGCCCTTCGCGTTCGTGAACTTGATCGGGCCGAGCTTCTTCGCCTTCACCTTGCCGGCGAGTTCGTCGAGCACGTCCCGCAGGATCTCGTTCTTGTAGTCGACGGTCAGCTTGAACGTGGACAGGATTTCCCGCGTCTTGGCGGCGGCCTCGGTGTCCTTCGGGGCGTCCTTGGGCGGGTCGGCGGCGACGGCGGGGAGGGCGAACGCGGCGGCGAGGCCGGCGACGGACAGCATCAGGACCAGACGACGCATGGGAGGGCTCCGGTGGCAGTAGGGGACCGTAAGCGAATCCTATCCCGATTTGTCGCGGCCGCCAGCGAAATGGTTCCCGTCACTTCGCGCCGAACACGAGGGACATGAGTTCCCCCCGCGTGGTCGGGTTCGACTTGAACAGCCCCCGCAGGGCGCTGGTGATGGTCATGGCCCCCGCCTTGCGGACGCCGCGGATCGTCATGCAGGAGTGGGACGCCTCCAGGATCACGCCGACGCCCCGGGGCTTGAGCTCGCGCATGATGAGCTCCGCGAGGTCTTCCGTCATCCGCTCCTGCACCTGCGGCTTCCGGGCGAGGGCCTCCACGACGCGGGCGAGCTTGCTCAGCCCGACGACCTTGCCGTCCGGCAGGTACGCGATGTGGGCCTTCCCGATGAACGGCAGCAGGTGGTGCTCGCAGCACGACGCGAACTCGATGTCCTTGACGAGGACCATCTCGTCGTGCCGCTGGGTGAACGTCTTTTTCAGGAACTGCGACGGGTCCGCGTGCAGCCCGCTGAAGACCTCCGCGTACATCCGGGCGACGCGGTCCGGGGTTTCGAGCAGCCCCTCGCGGTCCGGGTCTTCGCCGACGGCGGCCAGGATCTCGCGCACGGCCTTGCGGATGCGGTCGTGGTCGACGGGCGGGGGAACGTCTTCGGGGTTCGGTTTCAACGGTCCATCTCGGGCGGCGGAGAGTTCGGTTCTGGTCGAATTGTAGGCGCGGGCTAAACCGTGAGCACACAAACTCCCAAAGGGGGCACCATGCGCGGCGTGATTGTTCCGCTGACAGTCGTGATTTCGGCCGGGTTCTGCCGCGCCGACGCCCCGCCGGCCAAGCCCGAAGCGGCCATCCAGGCCGTCCTCGACGCCCAGGCCGACGCCTGGAACCGCGGCGACCTCGAAGGGTTCATGGCGGGGTACTGGAAGTCCGAAGACCTCGTCTTCTTCTCCGGCGGCGACGTGACGAAGGGCTGGGACGCGACCCTCGCCCGCTACCGCAAGCGCTACCAGGCCGACGGCAAGGAGATGGGCAAGGTCGCGTTTTCGGACGTGGAGATCACCCCCATCGGGGCCGAGAACGCCCTCGTCCGCGGCCGGTGGAAGGTGGTCACGTCGAAGGAAACGCTGCAGGGGCTGTTCACGCTGCGGTTCCAGAAACTCGACGCCGGCTGGCGGATCGTCCACGACCACTCGTCCGCCGCGGAACCGCCGAAGAAGAAGGAGTAGCCGCGCTAGCCGGGTGAAACCGCGGAGTGGACGGGTTTAGGAACGACGGCCTCAAACCGGGTGAACGAGTAATAGTCCTCCGTGGTAATCGCCCACTCGACCGGCCCGGCTTCGGCGAGGATCGCGTCGGTCCGGCCTTCCACCTCGGCCTGAATGTCGGCGGAAGGGAAGGACCACGCCGGCACCCACGCCGGCCACCGGGGTGCCGGGTACGGGGCGACCGCGTCCACGAACCGATTGATCGCGTCGTCCGGGAGAAGCCGCAGTTCAAACGTGCGACGGTCACAGCCGTCGTCGGTCGGATCGTCGGTGAGGTCAAACCGGAAGACGCGACCGGCGGTCCCGAACTGCAACATCCCGTTCGTGGCCCCGTCGTAAAACCCGGTCATGATGACGCGGGTCACGCCGGACGGGTCGTTCCACCCGGCACGAGGTCCGCTCGGCCCGTTCGTGTTTCCGGACATGCTCACGCCCTCCCGAACACCCGGTTGAACTTCTCCGCCGTCTCGGCCGTCACCGGCTTCGGTAATTCTACCGTGCGGTGCGCCGGGTCGCGTCGGGTCGGCGTGTCGTGGACACGGAAGTGCGCTTCCAGGCGGCCCGATCCGCCCGCCCCGCCGGCGCGGCGGTGTCGCGTGCGGTGACGGAAACGCCGTGAATTCCCAGCAGCAGTTCGGCCGCGGCGGCTTGTCCGGCGAGGCGCTCTGCCGACTCCGGCTCCGTTCCGAACCGTTTCAGAATCTCCACGGCGTGCCTCGTTCGCGCGAGCGGTTACTTCCCCGCGAACGCCCGCTGGAACGCGGCGACGCCGGCTCCGGGGTCGAGCTTGAAGCCGCTGTCGACCAGGACCAGTTCCAGCGCGGACACCGCGCCGAGCACCTCGAAGGCGTCCGTGTAGCCCATGTGCGACAGCCGCCAGATCTTCCCCTTCATGTTGTCCTGGCCGTCCGCCAACTTGTAGCCGTACTGTTTCTCCATCTTTTTGAGCGTGGCCGAGCCGTCGACGCCGGCGGGCACGGTGATGACCGTCAGCGCGTTGTTCGGCCGTTCGGCGAACAGTTCCAGGCCGATCGCCTTCACCGCGGCGCGGGTGGCGGCCGCGATCTTCGAATGCCGGGTCCACAGGTTCTCGATCCCCTCCGTGCGAATCCGCTTCAGGCTCGCCCGCTGCGCCTTGATGAGCGTGTTCGCCGGGGTGAACGGCGTGTCGCTCTCGGCGAGGGACTTCCGGTAGCGGCGCAGGTCCAGGTAGAAGTTCCGCACCGGCGTCGCGTCGATCTTCTTCCACGCCTTCTCGCTGCACGACACGAACGCGAGGCCCGGCGGGAGCATCAGCGCCTTCTGCGAGCCCGTCACCATGACGTCGACGTTCCAGGCGTCCGTGCGGCACTCCATCGCGCCGAGGCCGGAGATGCCGTCCACGATTAAGAGGGCGTCGGTCTTCGCGACCAGCTTGCCGAACCCCTCGATGTCGTGGCCGACGCCGGTGCTCGTTTCACTGAGGGTGGCGAAGACGGCCTTCGCGTCCGGGTTCTCGCCGAGGGCCTTGCCCAGCATCTCGGGCGTGACCGCCTTACCGTAGGGCACTTCGACCGCGACGATGTTCGCCTGGAACGCCTTCAGCACGCCGCGCCAGCGTTCGCCCCAGCGGCCCGCGGTCAGGAGGATGACCTTCTCGCCGGGGGCCAGGGAACTCGACACCGCGGCTTCCATCCCGCCGGTGCCGGAACACGTCAGCGTCATCACCGGTTGCGACGTCTGGAAGACGTACTTCAGGTCTTCGGTCACTTCCGCGAGAACCGCCTTCGCCTCGGCGGACCGGTGGTAGCCGACCGGGCGGGCCAGTTCGAGCAGGGTTTCGTCGGGGACCGTGGTCGGGCCGGGGGTGAACAACCGCGTCTTCATCAGACTCTCGTGCGTGCGGGGCCAGTGGGAGAACCGAACGGTGTTATTGTAAGAAGCGCGGTCGGAACAGTCCGGCGACGGATTCATCTCTTCCCCTCTCCCCTTGGGGGAGAGGGTGGCCGTCAGGCCGGGTGAGGGGAAGACCTCCGCCCAGGTGACGCTTCCCCCTCAATCAGGAAGCTTCCTGACAGGTGAAGGCCTTCCCCTCACCCCCAACCCCTCTCCCCCAAGGGGAGAGGGGAGTCAACCCCGAACCTCCCCACCGCTTTCGTGTCCTCTTGGGGGACTTCGCACGCCGTTGGTCCGACCCGACAGGACAAAACACGATGTTCGACAACACCTGGAAACTGGTGGCGGGCGGGACCGCGCTGGGCCTGCTCGCCGGGATGTGGGACAAGATCAAGGCCGCGGCCTGGCGGGGGTTGAACCTCTTCATCCAGCGGATCGAGATCCCCACGCACCAGGCGCACGAGGCCGTCACCGCGTACCTGATTGCCCACTACCAGCGGAGCCGCAACTACGACCGCATGTACGGGGCCGCGTGGGAGTCGCACCGCAACGGCCGGTACGGGCTCGTCCCCTACGAGCAGTTCGGCAGCCGCACGCTGATCCTCTGGAACGGCTGGTTCCCGTTCCTGTACGCGAACCAGCAGGAGCAGAAGGGGAACGCCAACAACAACCAGCAGCAGAACCACTACTACCGCCAGAGCACGACCGTCACGGTGTACAGCACGCTGACGTACATCCGCGGGACGCTGGACGTGGAAAAGATCTTGAAGGAAGCCTGCGCCCAGCGGAACGCGATCTCGTGGGCCGCCGAGGACGCGGAGGCGAAGGACCAGAGCCGGTTCGTCCTGCACCACATCCCGAAGCGAACCGACGGCGACGAGGGCACGTCGTCCGGCCGGAACGGGCTCGCGTGGTACCAGCAGGGGATGTACCGGCTGCTCGCGCACACCCCGGACCAGCTCGGCCGGCAGCCGCTCGGCAACGGCTCGGCCCTCGACAACCTCATCTTCCCGAAGCGGGTGAAGGACCTCATCCGCGAGATCGCCCTCTGGCGGAAGTCCCGCGACTGGTACCGGGAAAAGGGCATCCCCTGGAAGCGCGGCTGGCTGATGTACGGCCCGCCGGGCACCGGGAAGACGGCCCTCGCCCGGGCGTTCGCCGAGGACCTGAACATGCCGATCTACGTCTACAACCTCGCCGAGATCGGGAACACCGAACTCGTCAAGGCGTGGTGCGAGATGCAGATGAACGTGCCGTGCGTCGCGCTGATCGAGGACATCGACAACGTCTTCCACGGCCGGGAGAACGTGGCCCGGAAGGGCGGGCTGTCGTCCCTGTTTCTCGCGGCCAAGAAGCCGGACGAGGACGGCAACACGACCTCGGTCGCGTCCGGCCCGCTGACGTTCGACTGCCTGCTGAACTGCCTGGACGGGGTCGAGCGGTCGGACGGGATCTTCACGATCATCACGACCAACGACCTGAGCAAGATCGACCCCGCCCTCGGCCAGCCGCGGACGCTGCCGGACGGGACGGTCGAGTTCATCAGCACCCGCCCCGGCCGGCTCGACAAGGCGGTCGAACTGGGCTACATGGAGCCGGCGGACAAGAAGCGGATGGCCCGGCGGATCCTCGGGGCCTACGAGCACGAGTACCTCGCGATGCTCGAGTTCGTCGACCGGTTCCCGGACCTGAACGAGACGCCGGCCCAGTTCCAGGAACGCTGTGCGCAGGTCGCGCTGAAGTGCTTCTGGAACGAGGTCCACGGCCCGAAGGCGGAGGCGGCGACGCCGACCGTCGCGGCGGTGGCCGAGCACCTCATCAGCGGTTCGGCGTGAGAGCGCTGTTCCAACGCACAACGCCACCGGCCCAGACCGGTGGCGTTGGATTTCTCGCGGTCAACTCGCACCGAATCGCCTGGATTCCTGATTCTGTCTCCCCTCTCCCCGGCGGGGAGAGGGGGGCAAAGATCCCGAAATCAAAGCCATTCGGGATCACACGAACTTCGTCTTGCCCGGCATCGCGATCGGGGCGGGGTCGTGCGGCCCCCAGGCGAATTCCGTCGGGACGAGGCTCTGCTTCGAGTTCAGGATCTGGTCCCAGGTGATCCGCTGGCCGGTGTACGCCGCCTCGCGGCCCATGATCCCCATGAGCGTGCTGTGGGCGGACACCACCGCGTCGTTCATCGGCTTGCCGGCCTTGATGCTCTGGATCAGTTCGACGTGCTCCAGGTCGTACGGACTGACGTCCGTCGGCTCGGCGGTCCACTTCTTGCCGTCGATCGTGAGTTCGTGCTTCATCAGCTGGCCCTGGCCCTTCGTGCCGAGGATGTGGTCCATCACCAGCGTCTGGCAGCCCTTCGTCTGCCGGCACTGGAGGAAGACCTTCGCCCCGGTCGCGTACTCGTACACCACGGTGAAGTGGTCCCAGATGTTCCCCCACTTCGCGTCCGTCCGGACCTGCCGGCCGCCCATGCCGGTCGCGGCGACGGGCAGCGCCCCGTTCATCATCCACGCGGCCTTGTCCACGTTGTGGATGGCTTGCTCGACGATGAAGTCGCCCGAGAGCCAGTTGTAGTAGTACCAGTTGCGGATCTGCTTCTCCATCGGCGACCACTTCTCCTCGTCTCCGCGGTACCAGAGTTCCCCGGTGAGGAAGGTCGTGTGAATCGCGAGGACGTCGCCGATCGCGCCGTCGTGGATCTTCTTGACGGTCTCCCGCTTGGGCAGGTCGTACCGGTAGGTGAAGCCCGCACACACGCCGAGCTTCTTCTTCTCCGCGAGCTTCGCCGTTTCGAGCACCGACCGCGCCCCGGTCGCGTCGACGGCGTGCGGCTTCTCCATGAAGACGTGCTTGTCTTTTTCGACGGCGTACTTGAAGTGGATCGGCCGGAAGCCGGGCGACGTGGCGAGGATGACCACGTCGACGCCGCTGTCGATGGCTTGCTTGTACCCGTCGAACCCGGAGAAGCACCGTTCCGCCGGCACGTCGATGCGGTCCTTGTACTTGCCCTTGTTCGCGTCGCGGAACTCCTTCAGTTTCGGCTCGATGCGGTCCGCGAAGATGTCGCAGGCGGCCCAGAGTTTCACGGTCGGGTCCGCGGCGAGGATGTTCAGGGCCGCGCCGCCGCCGCGGCCGCCGCAGCCGACGAGGGCGACCTTGATCTCGTTCGCCCCCGCCGCGTGGACGGCGGGAACGGTCAGGGACGCGGCGGCCGCGGTCGCGGCGGTCGCTTGCAGGAACGTGCGGCGGGTCGGCGTCGGTTCGGCAGCGTGCATGAAAAGGGTCCCGGCGGAAGAGGGTGAAAAGTGGGCTAGGCGTATTGTGCGCGATTCCCCGCCGGGCGTCACGGAGAATCCGCGGCGGTCCGACTCCTCATCGCTCCCTCATCGACGTCGACTGGCCCGGAGTTTCCGGCCGGCGTGGACCGCGCCGTCCAGGGTGGCCAGGAACCGCGACCGGTCCTT
>ERZ1066123.1052-NODE-1052-length-17776-cov-7.058518_pt1 | contig 17776 bp, 12 predicted proteins | sample MGYA00382770_ERZ1066123 | MGnify/ENA primary metagenome ERZ1066123 (study PRJEB33369, sample SAMEA5778353) | biofilm metagenome | biome: Industrial cooling water; feature: Water cooling tower basin; material: Biofilm | place: United Arab Emirates | collected...
TGGACGATGCCGCCGACGCCGTCCGGCCGGCCGTCGGCCCCCGGGACCGGGAACCAACTCTCCCGCCACACCCGCTTGACGCCGGGGGCCTTGGGCGTCTCCCCTTCGAGGACGAAATCGGGAATGATCTCGCCTTCGCCCAGAACCCGGTCGAACAGCGTTTTCACGTGCTCGTGCAAGTCCGGAACGACCTCCGCCACCGTCTTGCCGAAGTGGGCTTCGACGGGCAAGCCGTTCATGTCGGCCAGCGGGCCGTTGATGTGCCGGTACCGCATGTCGGCGTCGAGCAGGACGATCCCCACCGGGGCCGAGGCGATCAGGCCGTTGAGGGTCGCCGCCGTCCGCTGGAGTTCCGCCTCGACCTGCTTCCGGGCGGTGATGTCGAGCGCCCCGGCGACGGCCCCCCGCACCCGCCCGTCGGCGTCGTACAGCGGGGCGGCGGAGATCAACTCGGTCACCGCGCGGCCGTCGTCGAAGACGATGTCCAGCTCCTCGTTCGCCACCACCTCGCCCCGCGCCGCCCGCTGCACGGGCAGCCGGTCGGCGGGCACCTCGACCCCGTCCCGACAGACGCGGAAGTGGGCCGGCTGCTCGTCCGCCGGGGCGGTCAGGGAGAGGTTCCAGGCGGGGGTCCGCAGCAGGTCCTGGGCCGCCCGGTTGCCCGTGATCGTGCGGCCTTCCGGGTCGTGGGCGACGAACACGCTGATCGGGAGCGTGTCGAGCAGCACCCGGAACTCCTCGGCCCGGCGGCGCGCCTCCTCCTCCGCCTGCCGCCGGGCGGTGACGTCGAGGGTACACCCGACCATCCGGACGAGTCGGCCGGCCTCGTCCCGCACCAGCACCGAGCGGTCCCACACGTGCCGGTAGGACCCGTCCCGGTGTCGGACGCGGTACTCGGCCTCCTGGGAGGTCGCCCCCGTCGCCGTCGTCCGCCAGAACTCTTCCTCCAGGCGGGGGTAGTCGTCCGGGTGGACCCGCTCGGTCCACCACTCGGCGGTCGGCTCGGCCTCGTCGGGCCGGAACCCGAGCAGGGCGAGCAGCCCGACCGACCGCTCCACCCGCCCGGTGTTCAGGTCGTACTCGTACACCAGCCCCGCCACCGCCTCCGTGGCCATCCGGTAGCGGGCCTCGCTGTCCCGGAGGGCGTCGGCCGCCCGTTTCTGTTCGGTGACGTCCTGGCTGATCCCGACCAGCCCGACGACGGCCCCGGAGGCGTCGCGCAGCGGCGTCTTGGTGGCGATGAACGTGCGGGGGCCGAGCGGGCCGGTGAACGGCTCCTCGACCGTCTCGGACCGGCCGGCCGCCATGATCCGCCGGTCGTTGGCGTGGATGGCCGCGGCCTCGGCCGGGTCGCGGAACAGGCCCGCCGGGTCGACCCCGATCACGTCCGCCTCGGCCCGCCCCAGGACGGCCAGGCACGCCGGGTTCGCGAACGTGAACCGGCAGTCCGTGTCCTTCAGGAAGATCAGGTCCGTCGTGGTGTCGGTGACGGCCCGGAGGGTGTCCGTCTGCCGCCGCAGCGCCTCCTCGGTCCGCCGCCGGGCGGTCACGTCGTGGACGTGGGCGACGAGCCCGCGGACGGTCCCGCCGGGGCCGACGTCCGGGGTGTAGGTGGCGGCGACCCACCGGGTGCCGCCGTTCCGGTCGGGCACTTCGAGTTCGCAGGCGGACGCGGTGCCCGCCAGGGCCGTTTCGAGGTGCGGGCGGACCGCGGCCCACGCCGCCTCGCCGAGCACCTCGCGGACGTGCCGGCCGAGCAGTTCCTCCCGCGGGCGGCCGAACCACGTCTCGTAGGCCCGGTTGGTCAGCCGGTACCGGCCGTCGGTGTCGACGTAGGAGATGAGCGCGGGCACGGCGTCGGCGACGAGCCGGACGAGTTCCCGCCCGTCCCGCTCCCGCTGCTCGGCCCGCCGCCGGTCGGTCACGTCCCGGAACACCAGGACGCTCCCGGCGACCTCCCCGGCCCCCGTGCGGATCGGCCCGGCACTGTCCTCGACGGCCCGCTCGGTGCCGTCCCGGGCGATCAGCACGGCGGGGTCGGCGAGCGCGACCACGGCCCCGTCCGCCAGCGCCCGGGCCGCCGGGTTCTCGACCGCCTGCCGGGTCGTCTCGTGGACGACCCGGAACACCTCGTCGAGCGGCCGGCCCGCGGCCTCGCCCTCCGTCCACCCGGTCAGCCGCTCGGCCACCGGGTTCAGGCCGACCACCCGGCCCGCGGGGTCGGCGGTGATCACCCCGTCCCCGATGCTGGCGAGCGTGACGCGCAACCGCTCCCGGTGCTCGGCCTCCCGCCGCCAGGCCGCCCACAGCGCCTCCCCGAACCCGGAGACCGTGGCCCCGACCGCCAGGTAGAGCAGGAACCCGACGAGGTGGGGGGCGGACGCGAGGGCGAACGAGTACCGCGGGGGCACGAGGAGCAACAGCGCGATCCCGCCGCCCAGCCCGGTCGCGAGCAGCCCGGTCCGCAGCCCGCCGACCCAGGCCCCGAAGGCGACCGCGGCGTAAAACGTGACGTAAGGGGCGTGGTCGCCGAGGAGGGGGTCGAGCAGCCACCGGGCCAGCGCGGCCAGGGCGACGGCCGCCACGGTCGCCCCGTACCGGACGAGCGGGCGGCGGGGTTTCGGGAAGTGTTCTCGGTCGCCCGTGCCCACGCGCCGGCCCCCGATCGGAACCCCGTCGCCGTCCCGGCCGGGACGGCTGGCGAAAGGTCAGTCTATAGCGGGGGGGACGGCAGAACAACAAACCGGCCTCGGGGAAGCGGTCAGTTCCCCAGGCCCGCCCCCTCGACCGGCAGCCGGGCGTTCCGCTCCTCGCGGGTGTGCTGGTGGCACCGGACGCACGTCAGCGTCATGTCCACGTAGGCCAGCGTCGCCCCGTCGAGGTTCTTGTCCTTCGCCTTCTTCGAGATCGTCATCAGGGCCTCGCGGAACGAGTTCGTGTGCAGTTCGTACTGCCGGGTCTTCAGGGCGCTGAACTCGGCGGCCTTGCTGATGAGCATCAGTTCGTCCGCGGACTTCCCGATCTTGTCGAAGTTGTTGGTCGTCAGCCCGTCGAGCAGCGTCTGGGCGTGCTGGAGCTTCTGCGCCATCAGCTTCGCCTCGGCGGTCTTCGGCGGGTCCTTTTTCTTCTCCTGGGACGGGGCCTGGCCCGCCAGCAGCGACACGGCGGCACACGCCACGAGGCAAACGGTACGCACGGAATCCTCCCGGTTGGGGGTGACAGAATCTCCGACCACTCACGCGGTCTGCGGGTGGTACACGAGCACGGGGCCGGTCGCGTGGTGGACGACCTCGTCCGCCACGCTGCCGTTCAGCAGCCAGCCGAACCCCGTCCGCCCGTGGGTGGCGAGGGCCACCGCGGTGCCGGGGTGCGACGTCGCGAACTCGACGATCGCCTTCGCCGGGGCACCCTGCCGGACGACGGTCGAAACCGGCACGCCGGCGTCGGCCAGCCGCGACGACACGTCGTCGACGGACCGGCCGTCGGGGGCGGAGCCCGGCTCCTGAACCAGCAGCAGCGTCACGTTCGCCAGGAAGACGCGGGCGAACTCGACGGCGCGGTCGACCACCTGTTCCGCGAGGGCCGAACCGTCCAGCGGGATCAGAACGTGGGCGACCGGCGGCACGGCCGCGAAGTCGGCCGGCTCCTTGCCGGGGTGGATGACCAGCACGGGCGCGGGGGACGCCCGCACGGTGTCGTCCGTGACGCTGCCGAGCCAGAACCGGCCGAACGCCCCGCGGCCGTGGGTACACATCACGACGTAGGCCGCCCCGGACGCCGCCGCTTCGTGCGCGATCGCGTCCCCGAGCGGGTCGTCCGTGTCCACGCACCGGGACTCGACCGCGACCTGCGGGGCGGCGGCCCGGACGCGGGCGGTCAGCCCGGCGAGGTACTCGGCTTCCTGGTCCCGGAGCGAGCGGTCGAGCGTCGGGTCCGCCACCACGATCCCTTCCACCGCGACCGGCGTCGGCGGGACGTGGACGTGAACGAGGTGCAGCGGAGCCCCGCGGGACAGGGCCAGCGCCCACGGAATCGCGTACTCGGCGACCGGGGAGCCGTCGACGGGGACGAGGATGGGGTGCGTCATGGCGGAGCCTCCGTCCGGGTGCGGGGGCCGAAACCGGACCCGCAGGTATTTTATTCGAGCGGGGGCGGCCCGTCCGCGGCGGTCGTCCGGGCATGGTATCGCGGGCACACCTCCACCCGCAACCTCTGCGGCAGGATCTCGACGGCAAAGTCGGTCGACCCGTCCGCGGGGACACAGAACAGTTCGCCGTCCGTGTGGACGCACAGGGGTTCCCCGCAGTTCACCGAGACCCGCGAACACCGGCCGAAGCCGAACCGCGGGTGGTCGGCCGGCAACGTCCCGGCGACGAGAGCGGGGAAGTACCGCACGAGGTGCCAGCGGCTCACCGCGCGGGCGTGGAAGAAGTCGAACAGCCCGTCGTCGATCCGGGCCGTCGGCGTGACGGGGAAACCGCCCTCCCGCTGGGCGAGGTTCACCGACAGGGCCAACATCGGGGAAACGGATTCGGTGCCGTCGATGCGAACCGTTGTGACCGGGCAACGGAAGTCGAACCACCCCGCCCGCGCGAACGCGGCGGCGTACAGCGGCAACCCGCGGAGCGAGCGGATGCGGCGGGATTCGAGCGTGACCATGCCGTTGAACCCGAACCCGCAGCCGTTGACGAAGAACCGCTCGCGGTCCCCGGCCCGCATCACGCCGACATCCGCGAGTGTGGACGTGAGTTCTTCAGGGCCCCGGCGTTCCCTCCACCAGCGATCGAGGCCCAGCGCGAAGGCGTAGTCGTTCATCGACCCGAGCGGCCACGTCGTGAAGACCACGTCGCGGTTGCCGCTGCGGAGAACCCCGTTCGCGACCTCGTGAACCGTCCCGTCCCCCCCGGCCGCGACGATGCGGGCGAAGCCGTCTTCCGCCGCGATTCGGGCGAGTTCCTCCGCATGGTCGGGGCGGGATGTGGGCCGCAGATCGCACCCGCCGATGCGGTTCACCGCGGAGTCGATGAGTTGCTTGGCGCGACCCCGCCCCGCTGCCGGGTTGAAGATGACGCAGGTTCGAGTCACGATCTCTTCCCGCGTTTCTGCGGCTTGGGAGGCGGGACTTCTCGGAACGTCACCCGCAGCAGTTCGCACAATTTCTCGGCGTCGGACCACTCGTCCGCGGGGAAGTGGAAGTGCGCCTTAGCCCCAGGGTACGGGTGGCCCTGGCCCGCGTTCGGAACGACCTCCTGCCCCGCGTCGGTGATCTTCACGAACAGTTCGTCGTCGCACACGAGCGCGACGGGTCGGTCTTGAAGGTAGAGGCAGTATTCGCCGAACATCTTCCGTGCCGTCACCCGGCCGGCACTCGCGAGCCGGGGGAGCAAGTCGTCGATGGTGGCCTGCGAGGTCGCCACGTCAGTCGCCCTTCAACTGCCGGAACCCCTCGTCGATGACCTCGTTCAGCAGCGGCGGCTGCTTGCCGTACTTCGCCGCAAACTCGTCGCGGGTCGGCAGCAGGCGGACGCGCATCTTGCTCTCGTGGTGCAGCGCGATGTCCGAGAACTTGTGCTCCAGGAACGGGTTCTTGAACCGCTCGATCGTCTGCTCCGCGAACCGCAGCGGGCCGTCGACGCGGCCTTCGAGCGTCGGCACGATCTCTTCGGTCAGGAGCCGCCACAGCCACGGGCCGAGGTCGGGGTCGTTGACCGCGTCGCGGACGATGGCGAAGCCGCGGGGTTTCGCCTTGATGAGCAGCGCGGTATGGGCCGCGTTCAGAATGCGGACCTTTCGGAGGAAGTACGGCTCGACCGTCGGGGTGCGGGTGATCGCCGGGTGCTGAAGCGTGAACTTCGACCGCGGGTGGTCTTCGAGCGCCCAGAACGCGAACGGCTCGGCGACGATGACCATCGGGTCCGTCGCGAGCAGCGGGTGGTCCGCCGGGGTGCCGGTGACGATGCGGTCGACGAGCGTGTGCAGGAACGGCGTGCGGTACAGGTAGCCCATGAACTCGTCCGGGTAGTCCCATCCGTCGGCGAGCTTCAGCACCGCGTCCTTGAGAATCCTCGCGTTCCCCTCGATGAGTTCGCACGGGATCACGGTCGGGGCCGGGAGCTTCGCCTCGAAGCGGGCCTTCAGCACCGCGAGCAGCTTCGCCGGGAACGACTTCGGCACCGCGTCGGCCGGCGAATCCGCGGGGTCGAGCGCGAACCCGGCTTCGGTCGTGTTCGAGAGGATCGTCGTCAGTTGCGGCGACGTGGCGAGCTTCAACACCTCGTCCCACTGCGACCCCGCGTGCAGCGCCCGGCTGACGCTCGCGCACTCCTCGACGCGGTCGACGACCTGCCCCGCCTCGAACCCGCGGACGACGACGTGGTACTTCCCGGCGTTGGCGTTCAGCCCGCCGGCCCGGCCGTCGCCGGTGGACTGGACGATCACGACGCGGCCGACGGTCTGGCCCTGCGTGTTGCCGTGGTGAACGAACAGGTCGGCGAACGCCCGGAGGAACCGGCCGGAGCCGAACTGGAGGATCGTTTCGGGGAGGGGTGTCATGTCGCGGTCGAACGGAGGGTGGGGGAACGCGGAATACCCCTGATTCTGGGGAAACGCGGCGGGTCGGCTAGAACGAGAACTCGAAGTGCTTCGCGGTGCCGTGGTAGCTGAACGAGCAGTAATCCAACACGTCTCGCCCGATGAGGCCCGTAAATCCTTCGGACGGCTGGAACCCGGTCACCGCAATGACCCACGCATTCTTGAACGGGTGGGCAACCCCGCCGGCCACGAGCGACAGTCGGACGTAGAACTCTGCCGCCATAAACGGTGCGCCAGTCGGCGTTGAGGGCGTCGCAACGGGACGCTGCCGGGTGGGGGTCAGTCCCAAACTGGTGAAGACCGCCTGATCGAACCCGGACAGGCTCGCGCCCGTGTCGACCATCGCCCGGACGTGGCGGGACGTGGGGACGGGCAGACCGTGTTTGCGGAGTAGCCGAATCCGGGCGTCGTCGACGCCCACGAGGACGTCGACGACCGCTCCGCCGAGCGTAATCGGGCCGGTTATAATCGGCATGGCGCGATGTTGCGGGAAAAGACGACGGGCACCGGGGCGTCGGTGACTTCCTGGACCAGAAAGGGGTCGAACCCGAACAGGTCGTAGCCGGCCTCGAGCGCGGATTCTGGCGTGTCGAAGACGCCCGCGATCCGGTCGCCGTGGATCAGGGCGTGCCGATTCCGGTTGGCCGGCTCGCGGAGAAGTTCCGGCAGTTCGCGCTGGAAGGTGGTGAGTTCCCGGGCCAATTGCATCTTCGCACCCCAACGAATCTCCCGTTCGCCGCTTCCGGAAATGTTACCCGCCCGTCCAGTCGCGTTCGAGCCGAAATCCCTCGCGATTCGGGTGCCGGTCCGTCCGGTCGCCGCGGGAAAACCGGTACACTGGACTCTGGCGCGAACCCGGCCGGCGAACCGGCGTCTCTCACCTGTCGCCCTGGGGTTCCGCGGCTCGTCTCGGAGGGTGCGGTGGGAGAGTCATCGGGTCGAACGTTCCGGACCGGGTTGGCGTTCGGGATCGTGGCGTACACGTGCTGGGGGTTCGTCCCGGTGTACTTCAACGCCGTCGGGAAGTGGAACGTCCCGGCCGACCAGCTCCTCGCCCACCGGATCGCGTGGTCCCTGCCGCTGCTGCTGCTCCTCACGACCGCCGCAGGCGGGTGGGGGGAACTCCTGCGGGTGCTCCGGTCCCCGCGGCTCGTCGGGGTGCTGCTCGTCTCGTCCGTGCTGCTCGCCGGCAACTGGCTCATGTACATCTACGCCTCCGTCACCGGGCAGGTCGCGGAGGCGAGCCTCGGCTACTTCATGATGCCCCTCGTGAACGCCTTCCTGGCGACGGTCGTGCTGAAGGAGAAGCTGCGGCCCGCCCACTACCCGGCCCTCGGGCTGATCGCCGTCGGGGTGCTGGTGCCGACGGTGTGGGCCGGGTCGTTCCCGTGGCTGGCGGTCACCCTGCCGGTCACCTTCGGGCTGTACGGGCTGGTGCGGAAGCAGGTGCCGGTCGACGGCATGACCGGGCTAACGGTCGAGGCGATCCTCATGCTGGGGCCGTCGGTCGGGTATCTGGTTTACGTCGCCTCCCAGGGGGACGGCCACTTCGGGGCGGCGGACGGGAAGCTCGACGGGCTGCTGATGTTCAGCGGGCTGGTCACCGTCGTGCCGCTGCTGACGTTCACGCTGTCGATCCGCCGGCTGCCGCTGCTGGCGAACAGCTTCATCCAGTTCCTGTCGCCGACGGTCCAGTTCGGGCTGGCGCTGGTGTGGATCGGGGAAAAATTCGACGCGGAGCGGTGGATCGCGATGGGCTGCACGTGGGCCGCCGTCGCGGTGTTCATCGGCGACGCGGTCTGGCAGGTGCGGGCGGGCCGCTCGGCGGGGCCGGCCCCGAGTCCGGCAACCGGTCCGGCCGAACAGGAGCCCCAACCGCCCCCGGCCGCGGAGCTGGCGGCGGCCCGCTAGCCCTTACTTGCCGGCCGCCGGCTTCGCGTGCTCCCGGACGAACTTCACGAGGAGCGGGAAGCCGGGCTCGGCCATGCCGCCGTGGTCGTACCCCTGCAGTTCGAGCAGGTCCGCCTGCTTGTGCCCGACTTCCTTCAGCATCCGCCAGAAGTACGCGGTCTCCTCGTACCGGCCGAGCAGTTCCTTGTTGCGGTCCCCGCTGATGATGAGGATCGGCGGGGCGTCCTTGCGGACGTGGTAGATCGGGGCGAGTTCGTCGATCACGGGCCGGGTCTTCTCGATGCCCCTTTCCGCCCGCACGGTGTAGTGCGTGACCGCCTGCCCGCTGAACGGGACGAGCCCGGCGACGTCGTCGGCGTCGACCTGGTGGGCCTTCAACCACCGCTTGTCGAGGACCACGAGGTTCGCCAGGTAGCCGCCGGCGGAGTGGCCGGACACGAAGACGAGCTTCCGGGACCCGCCGTACTTCTCGGCGTTCGCGAACGCCCAGGCGACGGCGGCGGCGGCGTCCTCGACGTACTCCGGGGCCTTCGCCGCCGGGCTGAGCCGGTAGTTGGCCGCGACCACGACGAGCCCCTTGTTCGTCAGCGCCGGGGGGATCGCCTTCGACCCCGCCTGGAGCCCGCCGCCGTGGAACCAGACGACGACCGGGGCGTCTTTGGTTTCGAGCGGGTAGTAGACGTCCAGCCGGCACCGCTCCCGCATCGCGTCGGTCAGGCCGTCGCCGGTGCGGTAGGGGATCTCCTTTTCGGTCCGGTACTTCACCGCGGCGGGCGGGGTCTGGGCCGCCGCGGGAACGGAACACACGGCCAGGGCCGAGAAAACCAGGGCGAACCGGGTCGGGAACGAACGCATGGGGAGGCTCCGGGACGGGGGGATGCTAGTCTACTCGTCGGACGCCCCGGTGCGGGGCGGCGCGGCGCAATTCCCCCGATTCGCACGGTCGCACGGGGCGGCGAACCCCGGCGGGGAAACCGACGCCCCCGCGCTTGGACGGGGGGGCCGGATCGGGTACAAAGGAACTGGCTCACGGATGGCCGCTCTCCGCCCGATGCGCCCGTGCCCGCGGTGGAAACGCGGGATGATTCGCCTGAGGTTCGCCTCGTATGTCCCGCAAGTGTGCCGACCTCTCCGCCTCCGGCAAACCGGCCGGGAGCGGGTCCCGTCGGTCCGATCGATTTCTCGCCGGCCTCGAAGCCTATTCCCGCGCGGTGTTCGTCTCCCATGTGAACCCCGACCCCGACAGCCTCGCCAGCATGCTCGGCCTGGCGCACCTCGTCGACACCAAGCTCGGCAAGCCCACCGTCCTGACCCGCGACGGCCTCATCAGCCGGGCGGAAAACCGCGCGATGGTCGACGTCCTGCACCTCGACCTGAGCCCGATCGAGCACGTCGACTGGTCGCCGACCGACGCCGTCGTCATGGTCGACAGCCAGCCGAACACGGGCCGCCACACCATCTGCGACGACATTCCCCTGTACGCCGTCATCGACCACCACGAGACCCCCGGCGACATCGAAGACGTCCCGTTCGTGGACGTCCGCCCGACCCTCGGGGCGACGTGTACGCTCGTGGCCCGGTACCTGAAGGAACAGGACGTGCCGCTGACCGAGAAGGTCGCGACGGCCCTGCTCTACGGGCTCGAAACGGAGGTCACCGGCTACCCGCGGGAGGCCAGCGCCGCCGACGACGAGGCCATGCTGTTCCTGTACCCGATCGCGGACAAGGACCTCATCGCCCAGATCCGGAACGCCCGGCTGCCGCAGTCGCACTTCGGGTGCTTCCTGCAGGCGCTGCAAAGTTCGTTCATCTACGACCGGCTCGTCATCAGCTGGGTGGACGACCTCGCCCAGCCGGAACAGGCGGCGGAGATCGCGGACTTCATGATCCGGTTCGAGGAGGTCGACTGGGCCGTCTGCGGCGGCGTGTTCGACGACTCGATGATCTTGTCCCTGCGGGCCGCGAAGGCGAACGCGCAGGGGGGAGAGCTGCTGCAAAAGGTGGTCGGCAAGATGGGCCGGGCCGGGGGCCACGACCGCCGGGCCGGCGGCGCGATCCCGCTCGCCAGCACGTCCCCGACCGCGATCGACGACCTGCAGGCGGAACTCCGCCGGCGGTTCCTGAAGTACCTCAAGATCGACGAGGTCCGCGGGCAACGGCTCGTGCCGCTGCGGGAGATGCTGCAAAACTTGCAGTCCTGAGGCGGTGGTGAACCACCCGGTCCCGAATCTGGGCCAGAAACAACTCGGTCTTGTAGGTCGGGTCGAGTCTTCGAGGCCCGACATGGTCGCCGCGTCGGGCCTCGAAGACTCGACCCGACCTACAAACCCTGCGGCCCTCAGGCGTACCGCGACATCAGCCGCCGGCTGTGGGCGTCCAGCGCCGCCACGTCCGAGATCAGGTAGCGGACCGCGTTCGAGTCCGAGATGAGAACGCGGCCGTCGGGCAGCCGCCGCACGTCCTCTTCCGCCTTGATCGTGAACGTGACGGTGCCGCGGTCGGTTTCCGCCTCGCACTCGATCGGCTCGACGTACCCCGTCAGGCGGACCACCCGGCGGACGATCGGCAGGAAGTGCCGCTGCCCGAGTTCGGCTTCCAGGGCGTTCCGCACCCGGTCCGGCAGGTCGTCCAGGCGGTCGATCCACACCCGCTCCTGCCCGTGGGCGTCCACGATGCTGACGGACCGCCGCGGGTCGGAGAGCGGGAACGCCCGGATCGGGTCGACCCCGGCGTACCGCGTGCCGTCCGGCAGGACGAGGACGAGTTTCCCCCAGGCGTCGTGTTCGAGGGCGAATTCGGGGGTGGGCATCGGGCGGCGTCTCGGAAAGGGGCTCGCGCGGCGAGTGGTGTACTATACGCCCCGGCACGACGCGATAGAACACTCGTCACCGGGCACGCCGCTCCACTTCTGCGTCGGCGAGCCGCGGACGCCCGTTGCGTCGGCGAGCCGCTGACGCCAGTCCGCGGGTCGGGCGCTCCCACCCGCGGACGGGCGTCCGCGGCTCGCCAAGAAATTGAGGCCGGCTCCTCGGCACCAGCCCGTTCCCAGGTACTCTCCATGTCGAAACCTCTCGGCTTCGCGCTCGTCGGCTGCGGGATGATCGCCCGGTTCCACGCGAAGGCGATTCTCGAAATCCCCGGTGCCCGCGTCGCCGCACTCGTCAGCCGGACGCCGAAGAACGCCGAGGGGCTGATCGCGGAAACGGGAATCCCGCCGTGTCCGGTCTTCGCCACGCTCGACGAAGCCCTCGCCGCGCCGGGGGTGGACGCGGTCGTCATCACCACCCCGAGCGGGGCGCACCTCGAACCGGCGGTGGCGGCGGCGAAGGCGGGCAAGCACGTCGTCGTCGAGAAGCCGCTCGAAATCTCCGCCGAGCGGTGCGACCGCATCATCGAGGCGTGCGAGACATACGGCGTCAAGCTCTGCACGATCTTCCCGAGCCGCTTTGCGGATGCGAACGTGACGCTCAAGGCCGCCGTCGACGCCGGGCGGTTCGGCCGGCTGACGCTCGGCGAGACGACCTGCAAGTGGTGGCGGTCGCAGGCCTACTACGACGAGGGCGGGTGGAAGGGGACGCAGGCCCTCGACGGCGGCGGGGCGATGATGAACCAGGCGATCCACAACGTCGACCTGCTGCTGTGGATGATGGGCGACGTGGCGTCCGCGTGCGGGTTCGCCGCGACGCTGGCCCACGAGCGGATCGAGGTCGAGGACACCGCCGCCGCCGTCCTGCGGTTCCGCAGCGGGGCGATCGGCGTCATCCAGGCGACGACGTCCGTCCACCCCGGCTACCCGAAGACCATCGCCGTCCACGGCGACCGCGGGAGTGCCGTCATCGAGCAGGAAGACGTGCTGCGGTGGGATTTTTCCCCGGAAACGCCCGACGACGCGGCGGTCCGGGCGAAGTTCGCGGCGAAGGTCGGGGCGAGCGGCGGGGCGGCGGACCCCAAGGCGATCAGCCACGAGTACCACCGCCGGCAACTCGCGGACTTCGTGGAAGCGGTGCGGGACAACCGCCCGCCCCGGGTGGACGGCCGCGAGGGGCGGAAGGCGGTCGCGGTCATCCGGGCGATCTACGAGTCCAACCGCTCGGGCCGGGCGATCGAAATGCGGGATTAAGGTCCGATGAGGGAACCCTTCCCCAACCCCGCGGTTTGGTTCGTCGGCAAACTCGGACCGGGAGGCGGGGCCATTCTCGGGAAAATAGTTCAAGTTCCGCGCGCAAGTGAGCCGGGTCTGGCCGTAATATCCCATGCTCGGCCCGGCCGCGTAGGAAACGCAGCGGCACACTGGCCGGCCGCCGAGCGGTTCGCTATCACCCCCATACGCCGCCGCCCTCCCTCCCATCTCTGAACTATGACCGGCCTCACCCTCCTGAGCGTCAACGCCCTCCGCGGGCCGAACATCTGGGCCCGCTTCCCCGTGCTGGAAGTCTGGGTCGACCTCCACGACCTCGCGGACTCGTCCTCGGACGAGATTCCGGGGTTCAACGACCGGCTGAAGGGCTACCTGCCCGGGCTCGTCGAACACCGGTGTTCCGTGGGCGAGCGCGGCGGGTTCTTCCAGCGGCTCGCCCGCGGCACGTACATGGCCCACATCTTCGAGCACGTCGTGCTCGAACTCCAGTGGCTGGCCGGCGTGAACGTCGGGTACGGCAAGACGCGGATGACCTCGAAGGACGGCGTCTACAAGATCGGGATCGAGTACGAGAACGAGGAACTCGGCCGGGCCGCCTGCGAGTTCGGCCGGGACGTCTGCATGGCCGCGGTCCACGGCACGCCGATCGACATCGAGGCGGGCGTCGCGAAGCTGAAAGAAGTGTACGCCGCCAGCCGGCCGAGCCCGCTGGTCGAGAACCTGCTCGCCGCCGCCAAGCGGCACGGCGTCCCCGCGGCGGTCGTGGCGGCCGACGACCGCCCCGGTCAACTCGTCCGGCTGGGGTGGGGGGCGAACCAGCGGCGCGTCCTGGCCGGCCAGACCGACCGCACCAGCGGCGTCGGCGCGTCCGCGGCCGGCGACCGGGAACTGACCCGCCTGTTCCTGCAAGCGGCCGGGGTGCCGGTTCCGGGCGGCCGCTCCGCGAAGACCGCCGACGATGCGTGGTCCGCGGCCGAATCGGTCGGGCTCCCCGTCGTCATGCGGCCGAAGTACACCTCGACGACCGCGAGTGCGACCGCCCCTCTGAACTCGGAAGATGACATCCGCGCCGCGTTCGAGACCGTCTACAACGCGCCCGGCGGCTGGACCCCGATCGTCGACCCGGTCACGCCGGGGGAGAGCTACCGGGTCCTCGCCGTCGGCGGGAAAGTCGCGGCCGCGATCGACGCGGCCGGGAACCCCGTCGACGTGTCCCCCGCGATCGCCGAGCGCGTCGCCGACGCCGCGGCCGCCCTGAAGCTCGACGTGGCGGCCGTCGAACTCGTGACCCCGGACCTCGCGAAGTCCCTCGAAGAAACCCGCGGCACGGTGATCGGCGTCGACGCCGCCCCGGACCTGACCGCGTTCCCGAAGTCCGCCGCCGACGCGATCGTGAAAGCCCTTTTCCCGGACCCGCGGGCCTCCCGCATTCCGACGGTCGGCGTCACGGGCACGAACGGGAAGACGACGACCACCCGGCTCGTCGCCCACCTGATGGGGCAGGTTCACGAGCCCGTCGGGTTCACCTGCACCGAAGGCATCTTCATCGACGGCAAGCGGGTGGAAACGGGCGATTGCAGCGGGCCGAAGTCCGCGAAGTTCGTGCTCCGCCACCCGGACGTGCGGGCCGCGGTGCTCGAAACCGCCCGCGGCGGGATCCTCCGGGAAGGGCTCGGGTTCGACCGGTGCGACGTGGCCGTCGTCACGAACATCGACGCCGGCGACCACCTCGGGTCCGCGGACATCGAGACGGTCGAGCAACTCGCGGACGTGAAGGGGACGCTGGTCTGGGGCGTCGCCAAGTGGGGCACCGCCGTCCTGAACGCGGCCGACCCGCTCGTCGTCGGGATGCGGAAGTACTGCGACGGGAGCGTGACGTTCTTCGCCCGCGACCCGGACAACGCGGTCGTTCGCGAGCACCTGTCGACGGGCGGCCGGGCCGCCTACGTCCGCGACAACTCCGTGATTCTGGCGGAAGGCGACGCCGAGACGGTCCTCGTTTCCCTGGAACGCGTGCCGCTGACGCACGGCGGGCTGGTCCCGTTCCAGGTGGACAACGTCCTCGCCGCGTCCGCCGCCGCGTGGGCGGCCGGCCTCCCTCCGGACGCGATCGCCCGCGGCCTCGCCACCTTTCGGGCCGGCGTCGGGCACGCGCCGGGGCGGTTCAACCTGTTCGCCATCGACGGGCTGACCATCGTCGCGGACTACGGGCACAACGTCTCCGCGCTGAACCGGCTCCTGAGCGTGCTGGCCGCGTTCCCCCACGAGAAGCGCAGCATCGTCTACTCCGCCGCCGGCGACCGCCGCGACGTGGACATCATCGCCCAGGGGGAGATGATCGGCCGGCACTTCGACCGCGTGTTCCTCTACGAGGACACCTACCTGCGCGGCCGGAAGGACTGGGAGATCGCGAACCTGTTCAAGCAGGGCATCTCGCTCGGCGACCGCACCAAGGAGGTCTACCCCATCAAGGGGAGCCTCGCCGCGATCCTGCGGGCCACCGAGACGGCCGCGCCGGGCGAACTGCTCGTCGTCCAGCCGGACACGATCGACGACGGAATTGCGTTCTGGAACGTCATCCAATCCAGGGGAGGCCGCGAGATCACGATGAGCGAAGCAGTCGCGTGCGACGTGGAGATCCGCGAGTCCCGGTTCGGCCGGGCCGCCCACGCGGGCCGGGCGTTCGCCCCCGGCGACGTCGTCGTCAAGGGCCGCGGCCCGGTCATCCGGGAGCGGACCAAGTACACCATCCAGATCGACCGCGACCTGCACGTCGACACCCCGGACCCGATCCGGCTGCTCAACCACTCGTGCGACCCGAACTGCGGCATCCTCGTCCCCCTCGGCACCGGCGAACTCGAGGTCCACGCCCTGCGGGACATCGAGGACGGCGAGGAACTGACGCTCGACTACGAGACCTTCGAGACCGAGTTCCGCGTCCTGACCGGCCCGTGCCTGTGCCTCGCCCCGAACTGCCGCGGGAAGCTGCGGGGGTACGCCTACCTGCCGCAAGACCGCCGCGAATACTTCGGCAAGTACGTCGCCGAGTACCTGCGGGAGGCGGACATCCCGGTGATCGTGCGGGCGGACGTCGTCGCGGCTAAACGAGTGTCGCGGCTCTCGGAGATTCCCATGCACTTCGGACGCATCTGGACGCTCCGCGGACCGAACCGCTGGGCCGCGGTTCCCGTCATCGAGGCCGACCTCGGCGGCGGCGACGCCCCGGCCGGGCCGGTCGCGGGCACGCTTCGCACCGCCCTCGGCATCGACCTGCCGCCGGCCGCCACCCTGGCGGACGCGCTCCTGGCCGCGACCCGCGAGTTGCAGCGCCGCACCGACTTCACCGGCACCGTCGCGTTCGTCCGGCCGCCGGGGACCGACGGCCGCGGCCGGCTCGTCTTCGACTACGACGACGCGACCGTCGCCCACGCCTGCCTGAACGCCGCGTTCGCGCTCGTCACCGGGGCGGACGTCGACGTACACGCACGCATCATTGAAATTCGATCCGTCGCCCTCGATTCCCGGCTCGGGCCGAGCACCGGGGGGATCGTGGCCGCCGCCCTGCGGCGCGGGATTCCCGCCCGCCGGCTGAACGACGGCAGCCTCGTCCAACTCGGCTGGGGCGCGAAGCAGAAGCGCATCTGGACCGCGGAAACCGACGACACGCCGACCGTCGCGGAGGCCATCGCCCAGGACAAGCAACTCACCCGCAAGCTGCTCGCCGAGGTCGGCGTGCCCGCGCCGTGGGGCCGACCGGCGCGGGACGAAGGCGAGGCGTGGACGGTCGCGCTGGAATGCGAACTCCCGGTCGTCGTGAAGCCGCGGTACGGCAACCAGGGCCGCGGGGTCGCCACGAACCTGACCACCCGCGAACAGGTCGCCGCCGCGTTCCGGGCCGCCCGCGCGGAAGGGGCCGAGGTCGTCGTCGAGACGTTCGCGCCGGGCCGGGATTACCGCGTACTGGTCGTGGGCGGCAAGGTCGTCGCCGCGTCGTGCCGGGAGCCGGCCCACGTCATCGGCGACGGGAAGCACACGGTTCGCGAACTCATCGCGGTCGTCAACACCGATCCGCGCCGGTCGGACGGGCACTCGACGCCGTTGAGCTTCCTCAAGATCGACGCGGTGGCGGAAGCGGTCCTCGCGGAGCAGGGATTCGCGGCCGATGCGGTTCCCCCCGCCGGGGTGCGGGTGCTCATCCGCCGGAACGCGAACCTCTCCACCGGCGGCACCGCGACCGACGTGACCGACGACGTTCACCCCGACGTCGACGCGGACGCGGTGCTCGCCGCGAAAGCAGTGGGGCTCGACATCGCCGGCATCGACATCGTCTGCGAGGACATTTCCCGGCCGCTGAAGCCGCAGCGCGGGGCGATCGTCGAGGTGAACGCCGGGCCGGGGTTGCGGATGCACCTGGAACCGTCGGCCGGCAAGCCGCGGGACGTGGGGGCCGCGATCGTCGACGCCTTGTTCCCGGCCGGGGAAACCGGCCGCATCCCGGTGGTGGCCGTCACGGGCACGAACGGGAAGACGACGACCTCGCGGCTGATCGCGCACCTCGTCGCGGGGGCGGGCCGGTCGGTCGGGCTGACCTGCACGGACGGGATTTACCTTTCTTCCCCCTCCCCCCTTGGGGGGGAGGGTGGGGGTGGGGGGAACCAGCCAGCCCGAAGCGACCCCCACCCCAACCCTCCCCCCTCCCAGGGGGAGGGAACAAGAGTGAATTGGCGGCGGACCGAAACCCGCGACTGCTCCGGCCCGCAGTCCGCGAAGCAGGTGCTGCTCAACGCCCGCGTCGAGGTCGCCGTCCTCGAAACCGCCCGCGGCGGGATTCTCCGGGAAGGGCTCGGGTTCGACCGGTGCGACGTGGCCGTCGTCACGAACCTCGGCAAGGGCGACCACCTCGGGCTCCGCGGCGTCGAGACGCTCGACCAACTCGCGGACGTGAAGCGGGTCGTCCCCGCCGCGACTGCGCCCACCGGGACCGCGGTGTTGAACGCGGCCGACCCGCACGTCGCGGCGATGGCGGCGGCGGTCGCGGGGAAGGTGCTGTTCTTCGCGCGGGACGAGCACGAACCGACGCTGGCGCATCACCGCACGGCGGGCGGGCTCGCCGCGTTCGTCCGCGGCGGGGAACTC
>ERZ1066123.1060-NODE-1060-length-17699-cov-7.357572_pt1 | contig 17699 bp, 15 predicted proteins | sample MGYA00382770_ERZ1066123 | MGnify/ENA primary metagenome ERZ1066123 (study PRJEB33369, sample SAMEA5778353) | biofilm metagenome | biome: Industrial cooling water; feature: Water cooling tower basin; material: Biofilm | place: United Arab Emirates | collected...
CGGCCCCGAGCACCTCGACCAAACTGTGCTCGTACCCGAACGCCGCGGCTTTCAGCCGGTCGAGGATGATCCGCCCGCTGAGTCTCGCCTTTTCCACCGCCCGCGGGCCGAGCAGCGTCAGCGTCCCCGCTGCGGTCCAGCCGTCGCGGTACGCCGCCGACACCTTGTAGGTGTCCGTCGCCGGCCGGCCGCGGGCACCCGTCACCGCGACCGCGTCCGGCCCGGTTTCCCGCAGCGTCGGGGTCGTGAAGTCCGCGACCACGTCCGGCGTAAAGTACCGCGCGGGGTCGGCGACCTCGTACAGCAGTTGCTCGGCGACCGTCTCGAAGTTGACCGCGCCGCCGGTGTTCGCGGGTTTCGTCAGCGTGAAGGAGCCGTCCGCCGCCACGTCCGCGATCGGGTAGCCGACGTTCGACAGATCGGTCGAAGCGTCGGCGTTGACCCACAGCCCGCCGGTGGCCTGTGCCCCGCACTCGATCAGGTGCCCGGCCGTCGTACCGGCACAGAGCCGGTCCCAGTCGTCCCACTTCCAGCCGAACTCGTGGGCGAGCGGGCCGACGGTCAGCGCCGCGTCCGCCACCCGCCCGGTGACGACCACCGCCGCCCCGAGAGCCAGTGCATCCGCGATCGGCATCGAGCCGAGGTACGCATTCGCGGAGACGAGTTTCGCCCGCACGTTTTCGATGGATTCGCCCGTGTCGATGTGGTTGAGCGTGTGCCCCGCCGCGATCAGTTCGTCGAGTCGCGGGAAGAGGTCGTCTCCGGACACGACCGCGACCCGGCGGTCCGCGAGCCCGTGCTTCGCGAGCACGTCCCTCGCCTTCGCCCCGCACCCGGCCGGGTTCATGCCGCCGGCGTTCGTCACGACTCTCAGCGACGGTTGCGCCTTCAAGCACGGTGCGAGGCGGTCGAGCACCCCCAGGAAATCGTGAGCGAACCCGGCATTCGGGTCGCGCTGCTTGAGCAGCGCCAGGATCGACATCGTGAGTTCGGCGAGGTATTCGAGGGTGAGGTAGTCGAGCCGCCCCGCCCCCGCGAGCCGGACGGGGGCGTCGACGCTGTCCCCCCAGAACCCGCACCCGTTGCCGACCCGCACCCGCTTCATGGCGATCCCCCGGTGTGTGGGGAAATCATAGAATCCCGGGATGTTCGACCCAACCGCTTACGGCCCGGTCGTCGCCGGGCTGCTGTCCGAACCCCGCCTCGCGGACCTCGGCCCCGGCACCCCGGTGCTGGCGGTTCGCGACACGCTGCGGACCCTCGACCTGCCCGCCGCCCGCCGGGCCGGGCTCTGGCTGTACTTCGACTTCCTGCACGAGTCCCACGAAATCAGCCAGGACCTCGACACCCCCGACGGCAGCTTCTGGCACGCGATCATGCACCGCCGGGAGCCGGACGCCTGGAACAGCAAGTACTGGTGGCGAAGGGTCGGCCCGCACCCGGTGCTGACGCAACTCGTCGCGCAGGCCCCGGCACTCGGGTACGCCTACACGACGCCGGAGGCGTTTGTCGACTTCTGCGAGCGGGTGCGGGGCACGAATTCGCCCGACGAACTCCTCGCGAAGCGGGTCCAACTGCTGGAGTGGCAACTGCTGTTCGACCACTGCGCGTGACGCTCGATGCGGTCCGGTGCCCCGGACCGCAGATCCGGCCCGATTCCCAAGATTCCCGGACGCCGATGCCCGACACCCTCTTCCGGTTCGCGAACGCGGCCGTCCGGCGGCCCGCCCGCGGGGACGTCCTGTCCCGCATCACCTGGGACGTCCGCGACGGCGAGACCTGGGCGGTCGTCGGCCCGAACGGGTCCGGGAAGACGACGCTGGGGCAGGCCCTGGTGGGCCGGTTGCCCGTGATCGGGGAGGTCGAGTGGCCGCTCCTCGCTCGCCTGCGGGCCGCGGGTCGGCACGCGACCGTGGCGTCGGACGTCGCCCGGTTCGTCGGCTTCCGCGAGGAGTCGGCCGCGTTCTCGTACCGGAACCACTACTACCAGGAGCGGTTCAACTTCACCGACCCGCACGAGGACGTCACCCTCCGGGAGTTCCTCCGGTCCGGCACGCGGGCGGCGGATGCGGACCTGCACGCCGCCGCGGACCGACTCGGCGTCGCGGCGCTGCTCGACCACTCGTTCCTGACGCTGTCGAACGGCCAAACGCGGCGGGCGCGGATCGCGAAGGCGGTCCTCGCGCGGCCGGCGGTGCTCGTGCTCGACGACCCGTTCGCGGGCCTGGACGCGGCCGGGCGGGAGACGGTGAGCGACCTCGTCGGCGGGCTGGTGCGGTCCGGGATGCACGTCGTGCTGCTCACGGACGCGGGGACGGTGCCGGCGTGGGTGACGCACGTGCTGGAGTTGGAGGACGGGCAAATCGGGACGAGCGGCCGAAACCCCGTGTCCCCGGCCCTTCCCCCGAGCGGACAGGCGGCTTTCCTCCCTCCCCCTGGGAGGGGGGAGGGTTGGGGTGGGGGTCGCTTCGGGCGGGAAGACACCCCCCACCCTAACCCTCCCCCCCAAGGGGGGAGGGAACCAGAATCCGAAGGGTCTTCCTCCCCTCTCCGCTTCGGGGAGAGGTTGCCTTCTCCGACATCTCCCCTCCTCGAACTCCGAGACGTCACCGTCGCCTACGGCGGGCGGCCCGTCCTCGACGGCGTCTCGTGGACCGTTCGCGCCGGCGAGCGCTGGGCACTCCTCGGGCCGAACGGGTCGGGGAAGAGCACGCTGCTGAGCCTCACGGTCGGGGACCACCCGCAGGTGTACGCCAACGACGTGTCGTTGTTCGGGAAGCGCCGGGGGACCGGGGAGACGATCTGGGACGTGAAGCGGAACGTCGGCCTGCTGTCGCCGGAACTGCACCTGTACTTCACGGAGCCGCTGACCGCCGAGCAGACCGTCGCGACCGGGTTCGTGGACGCGGTGGCGTACCGCCGACCGACCCCCGAGCAGGCGGCGGCCGTCCGCGAGCGGATGGCCGAGTTCGGGCTGAGCCATCTGGCCGCCCGGCCGTTCGCGCAGCTGTCCACCGGGGAGCAACGGCTCGTGCTGTTCGTGCGGGCGGTCGTGAAGCGGCCGGCGCTGCTGATCCTCGACGAGCCGTTCCAGGGGCTCGATTCGCGGGCCGTTCGACGGGCGCGGGCGTGGCTCGACGCCAACCTCGGGCCGGAGCAGGCCCTCGTGTTCGTGACGCACTTCCCCGCCGAGATTCCGTCGTGCGTCGACCGCGTGCTGCGGCTGGAAGGGGGCCGGGTCACCGCTTCTTCGGCCGCGTCTTGTCGAACTCCGCCAGCAGCTTCGTGAACTCCTTCTCGACCTCGATGTATGCCTTCTCCGCGCGTTCGAGCCGCTCCCCGGCGGCGGCCTGCTCGGCCTTCGGGGCGTCCGGGTTGTCCATGACGTCCTTCAGCACGCCGCGGAGCAGTTCGAGCCGGGCCTGGGCCGCCTTCAGCTTCGCGTCGGCGGCCGCCAGCTGCGGCGGGAACGGCAGCACGCGGACCCGCAGCGCCTCGGACGACACCGTCACCTTGCCCAGCGATTCCATCTCCTCCAGCGTCTTCTCGCCGTCCTTCCCCTGGGCCACGTCCTTCGGGCCTTTCGGGTCGAAGCGGTACGTCAGGGTGATCTCGTACACGGCCGGTTGCCGCAGGTCGAAGAAGTCCCCGGCCGCGAACGGGAGGAACAGCGGCATGTCCTCGCCGGGCTTGAGAACGACGACCTCGCCGCCCTTGATGGGCGACTGCTTGGGGTCGAAGTTCCCGCGCCCCGTGACTTTCGGCGTGAGCTTCTGGTCGTTCGCCGTCACGGCCCAGTCGTACCGCACCTTCCGGACGCCTTCCTGCGAGCCGTCCAGCGGGATCACGACGCGGGCCGGCTCCTTCCCCGTGTTCTTCACCACGGCCTTGATCCGCGTGAGTTCGTCCGGGTACAGCTTGGCCGGCCCCGTCAGTTCGATGGCCAGCCCGGACCGCTCCTCGGACTGCGAGTACGCGGAGCGGGCGACGACGAGGAGGAGCCCGAGGCAAACGACGACACGCACGGGGCACCTCCGGGGAACGAGTACGGGGAAGACGACCGGGGCGGGGGGAACCAACGAGTCCGGGCGAGGCGGGTCGGATCAATAGGCAACTCGCTCCGCGAGTTGCGGGCTCATGTCCCGAGAACGCAACACTCGTTTCAGTGGGTCGATGCGCAGTCACTCGCGGAGCGAGTGACCTACTGAGGTGCCCGGCGTAGACGCGATTCCGGTGAAATCGGTAGACTAAAATCGGTTCACTTGGTGACGCAAACCGACGCGAAGGACTCCCCGATGGCCCGGTTCGACTACGCCGTCCTCGAAGCCGCCCCGCGCGTGCCCGGCAAGCCGCGGCACAAGACCCGCGAGGTCCGCGTCGGGGACAAGGTCTTCGGCGGGCAGAACCCCGTCTGGGTTCAGTCCATGACCACCACCGACACGTTCGACGTCGAGGGCACGGTCGAGCAGATCCACGCGCTCGAAGAGGCCGGCTGCGAACTCGTCCGCGTCACCGTGCCGAAGCCGGAGGACGCCGGGGCACTCTCCGCGATCAAGGACCGCATCGGCATCCCGCTGATTTGCGACATCCACTTCGACTACAAGATGGCCCTCGCGGCGCTCGACCACCCGGTCGACAAGATCCGCGTCAACCCCGGCAACATCGGCGGGTACGACCGCTTCAAGCAGGTCGTCCGCAAGGCGAAGGACAAGGGCATCCCGATGCGGATCGGCGTCAACGCCGGGTCGCTGGAACGCGAGATCAACGAGAAGTACGGCTTCCCCTGCCCGCCCGCGATGGTCGAGTCCGCGCTGCGGCTCATCGAAGTCGCCGAGGGGGAAGGGTACGACCAGATCGTCGTGTCGCTCAAATCGTCGGACGTGCTCGTCGCCGTGGAAGCCTACCGCCTCTTCGCGAAGCTGGCGGACTACCCCACGCACATCGGCATCACGGAGGCGGGCAAGCCGCCGTACGCGGTGACGAAGTCGGCGGCCGGCCTGGCCCCGGTGCTGCTCGACGGCATCGGCGACACGATCCGCATCTCGCTGCTCGGCGACCCCGTCCCGGAAATTGCCGCCGCCTTCGACATCCTGCAGGCGACCCAGCGCCGCGTCCGCCGGCCGGAACTGATCGCCTGCCCGACCTGCGGCCGGCTCGCCATCGACCTGGAAAAGATCATCGCGGAACTCGAAGCCCGGCTCGACGGCAAGCGGCTGCCGGTGAAGATCAGCGTCCTCGGCTGCGTCGTGAACGGCCCCGGCGAGGCCCGCGAGGCCGACATCGGCATCGCCGCCGGCAACGGGAAGGGGATGATCTTCCGCAACGGCGAGATCGTCCGCCGGGTGGACGAGGCCGACATCGTCGACGCCCTCATGGAAGAGGTCGCCCGCTGGGAGCGGGAGAACCCCGCCAAGGTCGCGGCGGCGTCCCCCGCCGGGAAGGGGCTCGAAGGCATCGGCCGGCGAAAACTGCCGGTCGTCGGCGTCTGAGCCCGCGGAGCCCCGCCGGCAGTCACTGCGAAAGCGTCGGCGATCCGGGCGTCGACGGCCCCGACGCGGGGTTCGCGGTCCGCTGCAACTTCAGGTTCAACGTGTCCGGCGACAGGCTGTGGGTGGCCCCGGTACACACGTCGACGACGATCCCCAGGAACCCGCCGACCACGACGTTGCCGAGCAGCCACGGGTTGAGCGTGCGCTTCAGCGAGACCTGCACCGGCTCGTAACCGGGGTGCTGGAGCTGGACGACGTGCTCGGTCTTGCGGCTGAGCGGGACTTCCGCCGGGGTCACACCGTAGGACTGCCCGTCGACGAGGACGGCGGCCCCCGGCGGGTCGCTGGTGATCGTCACCTTCTGGTCCTTCGCCCCGCCCACCACCGTGGCACACCCCGGCGACAGCACGGCGAACCCCGCGACGACGAGCGCACACGCCCGCACCGGCCCGAAGAGCCGCTTCATGGTCTACCCCCGAAAACGAGCAGGTTCCCCGCCGCGAGATAGCGGGGCGAGTCGGGGGTGTCAAGCCGCCGTGCGGTCACTCGGCGGGGAGGGGCGGGGGGACCGCGGCGAACAGAGCCGCGAACTCGGGGACGGACTCCGCGGGCACCCACTCCGGGAGGCCTTTGCGCCACGTCAGCGTGGCCGCCGTGACCTCCCCGGACTGGATCAACTGCTTCACTTTCGCGAGGTCCAGCGGCCCGGTCGGCGCGCCCTTCAGAGCGACGTGGTAGGCGATCGGGGCGGGCGGCTTGTCGAGCCCGACGGGGGGCGGGGTGACCTCCGGCGTCCGCATCCGGCCGGAGACGGGGCCGGCCCCCCAGCCGTTCAGCAGCGGGAACGCCGACAGGGACAGGTCCGGTTCGGGGTCGGGGAGCAGGATCCGCTCGGACGGCGGGGCGGGCCGGTTCGACACGAACATGCGGCCGGACTCGGGCGGCGCTTCCGACAGCGGAAGGCGAACGGACATCGGGCCGGACGCGGGGGCCGGCTTGTCGGCCAGCGGGTCGTCTGCCTCCTTCGTGTCCGACGAGCTCGGGGGCGTCGCCGGCGGCCGCGGCTCGGACGGGGTGCGGGTTTTCGCGTCGGAGTACCCGGCGAACTCGCCGGACCCGGCGACCAGGAACTCGGTCAGTTCCACGCCCATCCGCGCGAGGTCCGCCGCGATCCGGGCGCGGGCCCGGCCGATCAGCCGCTCGCCGTCGGCCGCAAGGTCTTCCGTCGCGATCTGCTTCGCCCGCACCCACTCCCCGAACTGGACGGCGATCACGTTCCGCAGGTTGGCGGACGGGTACTCGGCCAGCGGCACGTTCGGCTTGAGCAGCTCGCCCAGGAACAGGGCCGGGTTCGTGATGCGGAAGCCGCACGTGCCCTGAAGGGACAGCTTCTGCCCGGCCCCGGACCGGCTCGGGGTCAGGTTCCGCAGCGCCCACGCCAGCCCGACCCACGGCTTGATCGAGACGAAGTACACGTCCGCGTGGAACGTCGACCGCGTCGGGGACCACCGGGTGCCCGCCCCGAGGAGGGTCGCCACGCTGTCCGCGTCGAGGGGGTAGGTCCCCGGCGGGCACACGTCCGCGACCTGGTTGTTGCACACCAGCCCCGCCGCCCACCCGTCCCGGACGGTGAGGGTCGCCCCGGTCCGGATCTCGGTCGTGTCGCGGGTGAACCGGTACACGAGCACCTTTTCCGGCAGCTTGCCGTCCCAGTCCAGCGCGGTGAGGGCTCCGCCCGTCAGCCGGTTCCACAGCCGCATCGGTTAACCTCCGCGAGGGCGGTGACGTCTCAGGTGTACTTCTCGATGCTCGCGATGTAGGTCATCAGGAAGATCCGGATGACCGCCGTGATGATGATGGCGGCCACGGTCAGCCAGACGATCCCGCTGGCGATCTTGCTCAGCAGGGCGAGCTTCCGGCGGGTCAGTTCGTCGTAGTACAGGGCCTGCTGGTGCAGCACCTCGGGCAGCCGGCCGCTCTCCTCGCCGACCGCGACCATGCTCAGGAATTCGTCCGGGAACAGGTCCGTCCGGGTGACGCAGTCGGTGACCGAACTGCCCCGCCGGAGGGCCGCGTCGGCGACCGGGGCGGCCGTCTCGAACGCGGCGTTGTCGGTGGCGGAGAACGACAGCCGGAACGTCTTGAGGATCGGCGCGCCGCTCTCCAGCACGAGGTTCAGCGCCACGCAGAACCGGGTCAACGCCATCGCCTTCACCGTTCCCCCGACCACCGGGATGCGGAAGATCAGCCGCTCCACGACCGCCCGCCGGCGGAGCAGCCGGCGGACGCCGACGAAGGATACCGTCGCGACGAGCAGGGCGGAGAACACCGCGCCCAGGAAGAACACCGCCCCTTCCGGCCCGAGCAGCCCCAGCCCGAGCGGGTCGATCGGGCCGCGGTCGGAGTCGGCACTCGGCAGGATGCCGAGCACCAGGATCAGCCCGGCGATGATGAAGATGGCCGCGAAGAACTGCACCAGGGGCCACGTCACCCCCGACACGAACTCCCGCTTCAGGCGGACCTGCATCTCGTAGTACTTTTCCAGCTCGGTCATCACCTCCGGCAAGTTCCCGGTCTCCTCGCCGACTTCGACGAGGGACAGGAACAGTGGCGGGAAGGAGTCGGCCTGCTTGTCCAGGGCGTCCTTGAAGGACCACCCCGCTTCCAGATCCTTGGTGATTTGGCCGGCCACCGGGCGGACGGCCCCGGTCCCGCGGCTCGCGAGCAGGGACACCGCGTCGCGGAGCATGATGCCCGACGACAGCGAGAACTTGAGCGACCGGGCGATCTCGATGAGCCGGTCCAGGTTCAGGCGGCGGGAGCCGAGCATGGGATATCCTGTGGGTGCGTCGGGCCGGTCTCAGACGGCGACGGCCGGGGTCAAGTATTCCACGGGCAGGACGCGGATGACTTCCTCGATGCTGGTCAGCCCCTGGGCCACCTTCAGCATCGCGGACTGCCGGAACTCCAGCATGCCCTCCTCGACCGCCTTCCGGCGGATCGCGCCTTCCTGGCTCGCGTCGTCGATCAGCGCCCGCAGGCCGGCCGACACCCGCATGATCTCGAACGCCCCGGTCCGCCCGGCGTACCCCGACTGGTGGCACTCCGGGCACCCGCGGTGGCCGTACAGCCGGGTGCCCTGCCCGGCCTTCAGCCACGGGCGGACTTCCTTGAACGCGTGGATCTCCGGCACGTCGAACCCTTCCTTGCAGTTCGGGCACAGCGTCCGGATCAGCCGCTGCGACACCACCCCGAGCAGCGAGTGGGACAGCAGGTGCGGGTGGACGCCGAGCCGGGTCAGGCTGTGGACCGCCGCCGACGCGACCGGCGAGTGGAGCGTCGACAGCACGAGGTGCCCCGTGGACGCGGCGCGGGCGGCCAGCATCGCCGTCTCGCTGTCCCGGATTTCGCCGATCATGATGACGTTCGGGGCCTGCCGCAGCACCGCCCGCAGCTGCACGTCGAACGTCACCCCCGTCGCCGCCGACACCGGCGACTGGCGGATGCCCTTGAGCGAGTATTCGATCGGGTCTTCGATCGTGCTGATCTTCCGCTCGCCGTTGTTCAGGTACGCGAGGCACGAGTAAAGCGTCGTGCTCTTGCCCGTCTCGGTCGGCCCCGTCACCAGGATCAGGCCGCTCGGGTTGTTGAGCAGCTGAATCAGCACGTCGTGGTAGTGGGCGTCGATCCCGAGCTGGTCCAGGGCCAGGATCCGGTGCCCCTGGTCGAGGATCCGGACCGTGCAGTCCTCGCCGTGGAGGGTGGGGATCGTGCTGATCCGCAGGTCGTACCGGCTCGCCCCCGCGGTGTAGAGCCACCGCCCGTCCATCGGCTTGCGGCGTTCCGAGATGTTCAGGTTCGCCATCGTCTTGATGTACGACAGGCACCGCCGGCCGAGCTCGATCGGCACCGTCCCGACCGGGCGGACGATCCCCAGGTGGCGGACCGCGAACTCGACGTGGTCCTCGTTCGTGTGGCAGAACAGGTCGCTGGCGTGCAGGGCGACGGCGTGGGCGATCAGCTTGACGAGGATCTGGTCCGGGTCGCGCTCCGTCGCGAACGTCGGCACGCCGTTCGGCGGCGCGTACCGGCCGGACGACGGAGCCGGCCGCGCGTACTCGATCCGCGGGGACGGGGCGTCGAGGGCCAGCGCGGCTCGGGGCTCACTCATGGGCGATCACTCGGGGGGCGAGGAAGGGTCAGAGGGAACCGGGGGAGGGGGTCACGGCCCCGACCCGGCCGGCCACGACCGGGGGCTCCCGGTCGACGGGGAACACGTCCCGGACCGCGAGCCGGCCCGCGTCGTCCGCCGACCGCGCCGCGACGAAGTTCGTGCCGATCCCGAGCACCTGAACGATCTGCTCGACCATCGGGGGGATCGACACGAGGACGAGCCGGCCGCCGGCCTGGGCGAACCGGTCGGTGGTCCGGAGCAGCCACGCCACCCCGCTGGTGTCGGCCCCCTCGGCCCGCTTCAGGTCGAGGAGGACCTTCCGGGAGAACGCCTTCGGCCCGAGCAGCGGCTGCAGCGGGTCCGCCCCGAGCGGCAGCCCCGCGAGGCTCAGCGGCCCCTCGCAGCGGATGCGGATCAGGTCGTCCGCCTCGAACGGCAGGATTTCCAGCTTCATGGGCGGGCCTACTTCCCCAGAGGGACCGGACGCGGGCGGCGGCTCCCGCCCGCGGAACTCACTCAGTTCGAGGACTTCTTCGGGGTCGGCTTCGTCGTTTCCTTGTCCAGGCTCTCGATCACCTGCCGGACTTGAGCCCCGCACGCGGTGGACACCGGGACGACGATCAGCGTCTTCTGCTGGCCGAGCGGCAGGACGTGGTCGCCGAGGTCCAGCGACCCCAGGGCCGAGAGGGCCTCCTGCACGGGGGCGTGCTTCAGCTTGATGAGGAACACCGGCGCGCCGTCCGCGCCGGCCTTGGCCGGGTCCGCGTCGATCGCCGACAGGATGTTCGCCAGCGTTTCGAGTTCCGCCTTCGTCCCGATCGCGATCAGCGTCTTCGTCCGGTCGTTCACCGCGACCTTCGGCATCGGCTTGACGGCCTCGCCCGCCTTGCGCGGCAGCTTGCCCCACACCTGGGCCAGCGCCCCGCTCAGTTCGGTCGGGGTGAAGTGCTCGACCGGGAAGCTCTTCACTTCGGTCGGCTCGGCGGGCTTGGCCTTCGGCGCGTCCTTGGCCGGCGGTTGGGCGAACGCGGCCGAGGCCAGAACGGTCGCCAGAGAGAGGGCGGCTACGGCACGGGTCATGGTCTGTCCTCTTGTTCGGACCGGGGGGGTGTTCGCCCAGCAGGCCGGCGCGAGGCCCGGCCCGAGTTCCCGGCGTGGTGCGAGTACGACCGGGTCACGCTGCGACGGCCGCAGGGGGTGAGGGTGTGTTAGGGGGGGACGGCCTGGGGTCGAATGAATAGTCGGCAAGGAAAAGGTGTGGATTTCGTGAGGGCAACCAACTTCGGTTCTAGGCAGAAAGGCGAAGTTGCTACCAAGCGGAGACGAACTGCCGGGGCGGTTGGCTGCGGATCAATGTGTGATTGGCCAGCCCATCCGCGGGGAAATGGCTTGCCCCACGGATGGGCGATTCGGAAAGAAGCGCCCGGTCACGCCGCCTGGGCGGGGGCGGGGTGCAGCAGCTCCCAGTTCGCCTCGAACCACTCGACCGTGCGGGCCAGTCCGTCCGCGAGGGGCGTGCGGGCCCGGTTCGGCAGGAGGCGGTCCAGCTTGCCGACCGCGAGGACTTTCGACTTCGCCCCGACGTACTTGGTCGTGTCGAACCGGATCTTGGCGAAGTCGTACCCGACGCGGTCGCAGATCGCGGCCGCGAACTCGCGGATCGTGTGCTCCTTCCCGGCCCCGATGTTGACGAGGTCGTCGTCCACGCCGTCCGCGAGGCGGACCGTCGCGTCGACGAAGTCGTCGAGGTACACGAGTTCCCGCTTCTGGTGGCCGTCGCCCCACAGGACCGGCACCGGCCCGCCGAGCTTCGCCCCGAGGATCTTGCGGATCAGGTCGAAGATGAAGTGCATCTGCCGGCCGTCGGTGTGGTAGCCGGGGCCGTACAGCGTGGACGGCACGAGGCACAGGTACCGCACCCCGAACTGCTTCGCCAGGGACCGCAGGCCGACGTACATCATCCGCTTGGTCATCGCGTACGTGTACAGGCTGTCGATCGGCTGGCCTTCGAGGTAGTTCTCTTCGACCAACTCCCGGTCGGCCGCATAGGCGCAACTCGTCCCCATCGCGATCAACTTGGCCTGCGGCTGGTGCTGCTGCCACCACGCCAGGACGGTCGTGTTGATCTGCTGGTTCTTGACCCACTGCTCGCCGGGGTGCCGGAGGCAGAAGTCGCCGGCCTGCGTCCACGCGGCGAGGTGGTAGACGCGGTCGAACCGGACGCGGCTGAGCCGGTCCAGGCTGTGCGGGTCGGTCAGGTCCGCGTCGCGGGAGCCGAGGGCGTGGACGGTGTGGCCGTCGGCCCGCAGCCGGGCGGCCAGCGCGGACCCGAGGAACCCCGTCCCGCCGGTGACGAGCACGTGCATCAGGCGGCCTCCGCGTCGACCGGGAAGTAGAACTCGACCCCGCGGTCGAGCAGCGGCTTGTTGTTCGCGAGGATCTCCTTGCGGAAGTTCCAGGCGAGGACGTAGTACACGTCCGGCGGCGATTCGAGCTCGTCTTCCATCAACACGGGCAGGTGCGTGCCGGGGGCGTACAGGCCCTTCCGCAGCTTGTTCTTCTCGACGAGGCACGACAGGTAGTTCTTGCCGACGCCGAAGTAGTTCAGCAGGGTGTTCCCCTTGACCGGGGCCCCCATGCCGAAGACGCGCTTGCCGGCCCGCTTCTTCGCGGCGAGGTAGGCCAGGTCGCGGGCCTTCATTTCCTCGACCCGGCGGGCGAACTCGCGGTACGTTTCGATGTCGTTGCTGAGGGCCTCGTCCTCGGCCTTGCGGAACGCGAGGAGCCGCTCGGTCGGGGCCTTCGCCCCCCGGTGGCCGACGAACCCGATGATCGACCCGCCGTGGATCGGGGCGAGCCGGCAGTCGTACATGGCCAGCCCGTGCCGGTTCAGCAAGGTCTCGATGTTCTTGAGGTTATAGTACAGCAAGTGTTCGTGATAGATCTGATCGAACGCGAGGTTCTCGACGATCTTCTTCATGTACAGGAACTGGACGCAGAACACGCCGTCCGGCTCCAGGGCCTCGCGGATGCCCTCGGTGACGGAGTGCAGTTCTTCCAGGTGGAAGAAGACGCCGGCCGCGTTGATGACGTCGAACCTGCGGCCGACCTCGCGGACGGTGTCGAGGTTGAAGAACTTGTTCACCGTCGGGACGCCGTCCTTGACGGCGATTTCCGCGGTGGTCTTGGACGACTCCACGCCGAGCACGTCGAACCCGAGGGCCTGGAAGTGCTTCAGCTGCGTGCCGTCGTTGGACCCGATGTCGAGGACGGTCTTCTTCCGCCCGCGGGCCGGGACGACCGCGTCGACCTCCTCCGCGACCGCGCGGAAGTGCGTGCTCAGCGACTTGGTCACCCCCGACAGGTAGGTGTGGTCGCCGAACATGACTTCCTTCTTGACGGTGTAGTCCAGCTGCGTCGTCGTGCAGCCGTGGCAGTACACGAGCCGCAGCGGGTAGACCGGCTCCCGGCCGATCTCGTCCGGCTTGAGGAAGTGGTTGCACCACGGCTGGTCGCCGAGGTCGAGGACCGGCTCCAGGTCGGTCGAATCGCAGACGCGACAGTTCATGGGTCTTCCTGCCGAGGATAAGGGCCGTGAGGCCACTTGGTGTGTTTCATCGACTCCGTCGAACGGAGCCCGACTCAAGCCTGCGCACCGGTGGCCCCGCCGTTGGCCGACCGCCGAAGAACGACGTGGAACCCGATCCCCTCGTCTTCGGCCCGGCGGTCCAGGCGGCAGTTCCCTGCCCCGCGCAGCCAGTCGTAGCGACCGATCGGGTGGTTCCGTACGGACGTGAACCCGAGCTCCGCGAACCGCCTCATCCACCACTCTTCGGGCCGGACGGTGCTGTGGTAGTCCGTCCCGGCGTCCGGGTTGGGGTCCGGGACCGTGGACACGGAACAGACCCACACGCCGTCGTCGGTCAAGTGCTCCGACACGTTCGCGGCCAGCTGCGGGAGGTCCGCTTCCGGGATGTGCTCCATCACCTCCCACATGGTAATCGCGTGGAACCGGAGCGGAGTACCGGTCCCCTGCTCGGAGAGGCGGAACGGTTTGGTGACGTCGCACGAGAACAGGTGCTTCGGGATCGTGCCCCACTCTCCGAGGCGGAGCAGTTTCGGAGTCTCGCACCCTTCCAGCCCGACTGCGAAGTGCCCGTCGTCGAGCAGAGAGCGGACGAACCCGCCGCCGGCACACCCGAGGTCGAGCACGGAGAGCCGCGGGCGGTCGGGGAACAGCTGGGCGAGGCGGACGTTGAACCGCAGGCAGATGGAGTTGTCGTTGACCGCGCCCCACGGGTGGATCGAGTCCGGGGTGTGCGGCGCGCCGGGGTGGGCGGTGTCCAGGTGCGGCACCGTCAGGCGACCGGCCGCGAGGTCGTCCTCGTACTGGCGGCGGCGCTGGTACCGCAGCAGGCCTTCGAGTTCCTGAACCTTCCAGCGGTCGAGTCCGGTCTCGGCGATCGCGCGGGCGAGTTGGCCGGCGAGTTGTTCGACCCCGGCTGTTCGCCGTGCGAGATCATCCCTTGCCTGTTCGATGGAGCGAATCACGAACGCGACTTGCTGGTAGAGTTCGGCGCGCGTCGTCTCGGCCTGAGCGTCCGAGACGTGGCTGGCTTGGGTGGCGCGTTCGATCGCCTCCTGGATCAGCTTGGCGCTGGAAGCACCGACCGAGGCGGTGACCCCTTCGAGCCGTGCGAACGCCGGAGCGAGCAAGTCCGTGACAGGCGGCTGCGGGGGGGGACTTCCGAAGAACCGGTTCAGCAGGTTCCGGGGGAAGAGCCGTTTCATCAGGGGCATGATTCTCACTGCTCCGAAGGTTCCGGTTCGGCTCACGCGGCGCGGAGGGCGGCGTCCATGCCGCCGGTGAAGGCGGCCCACCCGAACTCGCGGGCGGCGAACGCGGCGGCCCGGGCTTCGAGGTCGGCCCGGCGGCCGGGGTCGGCGAGCAGGGCGCGGATCGCGGCCGCGGTGCCGGCCGGGTCGGCCTTCATGTCGAGCGTCAGGAACGCGCCGGCGTTCGGGTCCAGGCCGCGGGCCGCGGCGGGGGCGGCCACCAGGGCCTTCCCGGCCGCCAGCGCCTCCACCGTCTTGATCGACAGCCCCGTCCCCGCGAAGATCGGCGCGACCACCACTTTCGACCGCGCGTACAGCGGGTCGAGCGACCCCGGCACCTTCCCGATCAGCCGGACCCCGTGGTCGGTGTAGTGCAGGCCGTCGCACACCCCGCCGGCGATCCCGAGGCGGACGCCCTGCCGCCAGAGGTGCGGAACGTACACCCGGCGGTAGAACCAGTCAATCCCGTCCCGGTTGATCTCGTTGTTCGACGCGACGAACAGCAGGTCGAAGTCGGCCGCGTCTCGGGTTCCGGTCGGTCGACCGGGGCACCACCGCGGGACGTACCGGGCGTGGCCGACCCCGAGCCCGCGGACCCGGGCTGCTTCGTCGGCGTTGATCATGATCGCCGCGTCGAACAGCCGGTACAGGTCGAGTTCGGTCTCGAGTAAAAACCCCGCGCGGAGTTCGGCGACCGCCGACGGGGCCGGCCGGGCCGCGAGGGCGAACTGGTCGCTCAGGACGTCGACCGTTTCCACGACCCGCCGGGCGGTCTTCGGGACGTGCCGGAGCAGCGGGGCGGTGAACAGGTAGTTCGTGACGAACAGGTCGCCGGTCTGTTCCAGGACGGCCCGCACGGCAGGCACGTCCGCAAACCGGTGGTACGCCCAGAGCAGGTCGCCGAACGCCCAACGGTGGGGGGGCAGGTCGGCCACGGTCAGCGACCGCAGCCAGGGGTAGGCGGCCCGGAAGGCTTGCTCCGCCCCGTCCTTGCGGCTGTCCCGCGCGAGCACGCAGTCGACCGCCCACCCGCGGTCGCGGAAATAGGCGAGGTGGTTGGCGGCCACGAGGTCCGCCCCGCACGTCGCCGGGTGAAAGTAGCCCCACGTGTAAACGTAAGTCACGCGCACGAGTGCCTCCGGGAGGTTATGCGGCCGGGCGGACGGCTGTCACGGGTTCCACCGGGGCCGGGCCGACCAGGGCCCGGATCAGGGCGGCCGGGTTGTGGACCCGCCGCCAGGCGTCCCGGTGGGCGCGGGCGGCGGCGCGGTACTCGCCGTACCGCCCGGCCACGTCCTTCACGGCCGCCACGAACGACGAGAGGTCGGAGAACCGGGTCCCGGTGCCGGCCGGCTGTTGGCGCTCCAGCCAGGTGTCGGCCGGAACCACCGTGGGGATGCCCGCCGCCGCCGCTTCCGTCATCGTCCCGGAACTCCGGCACCGGTAAGTGACCGGGTCGTACGGGCAGAGGAGCACGTCGGCACCGGACACCAGCGCGTAGTACTCGTCCGGGTGGAGCGGCCCGCGGAGCCCCACGAGGTCGACGAACGGGTCGCCGGCCGCCCGCAACCGGGACAGGGCGGCGACACTCGCCGGGTTGTTGTGCTGGTCCACCAGCGTGGACTGGAACGCGAACCGCACCCGGCCGGCCTCCGCCTCCGGGCGGAGGGCGTCCACCAGGGCGGGCAGCCAGGGGTAGCCTTTCTCGTCCCGCACGTCCCCGATGAACGTGAGGCACAGCGGGTCGCCCGGTCGGCGGCACCGCTCGGCGATCAGTTCCGCCCGGAACGGGATCGGCAGCGTCGCGAACGACAGTCCCGAGAAGTCCCCGTAGACGCGGGTGAGTTCCTCCGTGTCCGTGTACAGCCGTACCGAGGGGTGTTCGGGGGCCCGGCGATAGAGTTCGAAGAACACGGCGTGGGCGCGCGTGTACGGCGGCAAGTCCGCGAGGCGGCCGTTCGGGTCGCCGTCCAGGGCGTGCCGGAACTCCAGGTGGAACGTCGGGCAGCGATCCGCCCCGTACTTCTCGACGATCTCCCGAACGGCGACGAGTTCCCGCCCGTGTGCGGTCGGGATGAACACGTGGTCGCCCGGCCCGACGCCGGTCAGGCCGAGGAGTTGCTCCAGGTCCTCCTCGTACGCCCGGACGTACCCGAATTCCGCCTCCAGGCCCGTCGCCCGGAGCCGCGTCAGGAGGGGGTCGCCGGCGGCGGGCGGGACGACGGACGGGACGACGGCAACCGGATTCGGGGCCGGAGGTGGAACCGGTGCGGGCCGTCGCAGCTTCGCCTTGACCAGATCGGTGAGAACGGGGGGAAGCAACGGCTTCAGCGTGCGGAACAGGGTCCGCGCCAGCACCCGGGGCCGGCACGCACGGGCCAGCGACCAGAGCAGAGGCGGCACGAACCGCTTGAGCCGCGCCGCCCGGCCGGGCTTGGCCGGCAAGGCGGCAGCGGGTCGGCCGGGTGCGGGCACCGCGACCGGGGCGGGTGTCGGCGTCGGGAACCGGGCCGCGAGGTACTCGGCGAAGCCGTCGGGGGTGTCGAGCACCCGGTCGATCGAGGTGCGGGGCATCTCCGCAGGTCGGCACCGGACCCCCGCGAGGTCGGGTCCCGTCGCGACGCCGCCCGCGACCCAGTGGTCCGTCCGGCAGAGGGGGAGGCACTCGATTTCCGGCGGGACGAGCCCGTCCGGGCAGGTCGCGTGGGCGGCCAGGATCGGCCTCAACCCCGCCGCCCGGGCCGCCGCCGCCGTCGAGATGCCCGTCTCGAAGTAGTGGCCGCGAAGGTCTTTCAGCCCGTTGTTCACGATCAGGAGTTTGGTTTCCATTCCGCCACGGTCCCGATCAGGTGGGGGCGTCCGACGGCCCCCGCGCCCGGTGCCGCCCGTGCCAGCCTCGCGAGCCGGCACGGATGGAGTTATCGGCACGCCTTGCGCGAGACTTGAAGTCGGCGCAGCCCTCGCATCCCTACCGCTTCCGCGCGAACAGTTCGGCGTTTTCGCCGCAATAGTACGGGTAGTTCGCGTACACCCCGCGCGGAGCCTCCCCGCACCCGGCCCAATCCGCCAGGTGCCGGCGGGCGTACTCCAGGTCCAGGAAGCGGGCGGCCGACGCGTACATCTCGTCCGCCCCCGGGTGGGTGTACATCAACCTGTTTCGTAACCAGGGTCTTGTCGTAACTCCGTTCCTGAGCTGGAAT
>ERZ1066123.1061-NODE-1061-length-17697-cov-7.159903_pt1 | contig 17697 bp, 20 predicted proteins | sample MGYA00382770_ERZ1066123 | MGnify/ENA primary metagenome ERZ1066123 (study PRJEB33369, sample SAMEA5778353) | biofilm metagenome | biome: Industrial cooling water; feature: Water cooling tower basin; material: Biofilm | place: United Arab Emirates | collected...
GAATTTTGGCCCACTTCCCCAATACCTCGCCCCAGAAAACGAAACCTGCCCCCAGTTGTCGCCTGAAACAGAATTCGCCGATTTCCGGGCCTCACCGAGGTCGCTCCTCTGAAAACGGACCTCGGTGAGCTCCGCGTGGCGTGTCAGGGGTTCTCGTTGCCGGCGGACTCAGCGAGGAGCGTCACCGGGAATGCCCCGTCAAAGATGACCGCCTCACGGTTCGTGACCTTCGTGAAGACCGGCATCTCGATTTCGATGACCGACGACCGGGACACCAGCTTCCCCGGCGGCGGCCGATGTTTCTCCGGGATGCGAGCCAATTCCTCGGGCGTGAACTCGCGTTCCAGGGTGACGCGGCGGACGAACGTCCCCCGCTTGAAGAACGCCGGGTAGTCGTTGAAGTTCTGACCTTTCTGGAAGATCATCTCCTGCATCGCGGAACTTGACTGGCCGTGCAGTTGCCGGTGGGGGTAGTAGTGGCGCGCGGCCATGCTGATGGCGTTTTTGGTCGCGTCCTTCTCTCGCCACAGGAACGCGTTCGCCGCCTCGGTCCGGTTCGGCAACTGGAACACCCGGCAGTCGAACACCGGGATTTGCCTCCGGACCCGATCGGCCAGGACCGCGTCTTCCAGGCAGACGTGCTGGAACTTCGCCGTTGCGAGGCTGGCCAGGACCGAGGTCAACTTCTGGATCTTGCCGCCGAAGAAGGTCTCCGAGTCGTACCGCTCCTGGAGCCAGACCAGGCTGATCTCGTCGGACTGGGTGTAGCCGATCCGGGCGTGCGTCTGCTCGACGAGAAACTTGGCGGTCTCGATCATGGCCCGGGTGATGCGGACGTCGAACGGGCGGTCCAGTCCGCGGGTGAACGCGGAAAAGCACCGCCCGTCGATCCTCGCGTAGATCGGCAGCAGTGGTATGAAGCACCGCTCGGTTTCGACGGCTTCATACCGCTTCATCCGGTCGCCGAAGTCGTCCTTCATGGGTTCCCTCGCTCGAGTCGGGTGACGGTTCGTGCGAGGCGGCAGCCCGCCGGTCGCTGCCATCAGGAGACGTCGTGTCGTTCCAGGGTTCGATCGCGAACGTCCCCCGGGCCACCAGAGTGACGTGGAACAGTCGGTCGAAGCCTTCGTCCGGGGACGGGCGAACCAACGCCTTGGCGACGGAGAACAGCCCGACGTCTGGCACGCGGTCCTTTCCCGTGCGTGTCGCGTTGCGTGTGAGGCAGTCTGCGAGCTTCGACGCGAAGTAGTAGCCGGTGACGGTGGCCCCGTGCGACCTGCTCAGGTCGATGAGTTCCCGTCGCAGCTCGACGGTCGCGTTCGTGTTGTCCACGACAACGGATCGGCCGGCCGCCAGTGCCTCGGTGATCAGTTCAGCCTGACGGCGGGCCGGTCGACGGTTGTTGCGGAACCGATCTTTGCTGACGTGGACGTGCGTGTTCGAGAGGTGCAGGCGGTAATATGTACTTTTGCCGCTCGCTTGCAACCCGATGAATATGGCAAGTTCGGGCATCGGTTGGTCTACAAGCGGTACAAGAAGGCCGGCATCCGATTCGGCATAATCAGGACACAGGTGCATAACCCTGGGTTCGGTTCCCAGCGTGGTTACCGCACCGCAGTCTCGTTCCTCCCCCGATCGCGGCTTCCGCCTCGTTTCCCGACAACATTTCAGGAATCGCGATGAACGCTCGACTCGCCGCCTTGCTTGCCGCGATCACGCGAACCGGCGAACCGGTCCCCACCAATCTACCAGCGGCGTTGCGGGGTTTGCCGGTCCCCAGTTCTCTTCCTTCTCCGTGGGAGACGTGGACGCTGTTTGGGTTCGTCCGCCACCGCGAGCGTCAGTCCTGGGTGGCCGAGATCGTCCGGGATCGCCTTCAAGGCAATCTCAGGCACCTGGCCAGGAGAGGATCGTTGGGACATCCGGCCGACGTGCCGCAGAGAGGGTCCGTACCAGGCTTGCCCGAGTGGGAATACTACTTCCATGGCCGCGGGTGCTGTGTCACGCACAAGGTCGACGGGGACGCGATCGACGTCGACTTCCACGGCGGCACGGGCGAGTACATCGACCAGTACTTTTACCTGTGGTACCTGAAGTCGCTGCGACGAGCTCAGCCTCCCGAGCGGCGTCTGCTCGAACTGCACCCGTCCTTCGACGCAATCCGACTGGCCATCCCAAAGCTGCTCTCGATGGGGGCGATCACGCCGTTGAAGGGGCGAGACGTTCACCCGTTCCGGGTCGCCGAAAGTGTGATGTCCCACTCGGAAAAGATCGAACGTTTCTGCTCGTCATTCCAGATGCCGGAACGTCGCGTATGGTTTGCGGCTCTCGTGGGGGACTGGCTCGCTGCTGACGAGGCCGCCCAGGGGCATCCCGAACTGATCGAGATCACGGGTCCACGTGCTGAAGCGTGTCGGAATCTCCGAGAGGATCGGATACTGGCCGAACTGAAACGGTCGGAGCGTCCGGACGAGGCGTTGCACGGCCTCGCGGATCTGGGCTCGGGCCGGCTCGACGAATGCGTGGAGAGGGTGTTGAGCGGTCCTCTCGGTGGACCGGTATCGGTCGCCCTTGAAATCACGGACAAACAGACCGACGCCCGCTGGTGCCCGTCTTTGTTCGCCCTCTTCAACCGGATACATCCCGACGCCAACCCTCACGTCTGGATCCGTGCGGTTCGCCAGTTGTTGCGGCACGGGTACCGAACACAGCAGGTTCTCGCGGCCTTGCCCCGAGCGGGTGGTAGCAGTCTTGGCGAGGCGATTCTGTTGGCACTGGAGTACGCCCCGAACCTGTCACTCCCACTGATCCAAAACGCCCTGACCTCTCCGATCCCCATCAATCGGATCGAAGCCGCAGCGATCCTCGGTGTGATCGACCGGCCCTGGAGCCGCCGCGAACTGCTATCGGCACTTGGGCAATCTGACGACCAGGAACTGACTTCCGAGGTGAGGGCGGCACTGCTCGAAAGTCGCGACCCGGACACCGAGCGGGCCGTCATGGTCTGGGAGGAGAGCAACCCCCACGAGAACGAGGTGGCGTCGTATCTGGAAGTCGACGGCCGCAAGGTCGGTCCGTTTTACACCATCGGCGAAATCGCGTTGAAGAACGCCGGTGCCCGAATCCGCTACGAGATGGAGCGATTGCACGACCAGGTGAAGCGGTTTTGCGACGTGAACCCCGACGAGCCGCCTCGCAATGCTCCTGATGGCAAATCTGGGTAACGAAATCCAGTTCAGTCCTCGACGGCCACGACTCGTGCGATCACGGCCGACTTCGGCACCCAACCGTTGATTTTGCCGACGTTGTTTCCGATCAGCACCCGTTCGCCGTCGACTTCCTTGACGAGGTGCAGCAAGAATCCACCTTTCCAGGTGACGAACACGGCATCGTCGACACGGAGCTCGGCGGGATCGACCGGAACGAGGGTGACCAGTTGCCCGCTCTCGATCCGACCCCGCATGGAACCGCCGAGCGGCCGGACCTGTACGGTTCGCCCTTCGTCCAGGGCCTGTTTAGCATCCTTCGCCCAGCCCATGTTGATCCCTCACCAGTCCCAGCGGGTTGCTTCTTTCGGCGGGGCAACGGAGGTGGGTTCGTGATCGTTCAGATCGATCAGTTCCCGCTCCACCAGACGGGACCCTTCGATGGTTGCTGCGAACAGTTTGCCGGCCCGGGCGAAGACGAGTCGTCCCGTTCGATCCCAGTCGGCCCAGGTCGCATCGGCGATCGAGACCTCCTGTCCGTCGCGCAATACCAGTCGGAAGCTCTCGACGTAGGGGCCGCCCGCGACACGAAAGTTGATTTGGTCCGTCTGCCTTCGCAGGAGAACCGGACCGCGTGGGTGAGGACGATCCCAGATCTCCGGCTGCACGGTGTTCCAGCCGAGGCCGCGGGATGGTCGAAAGTCGCCGACTTGTTGAAGGACCCACCCGTCCCGCTCCATTCGCCGGGACCAGACGGGGTAGTCTTCCCCGTGAGCCTCGGGGTTCGGAATGACGGTCAACCCGCGGGGAAGGTGACCGAGGTGTGGGCGGGCGGCGGACGGAGCGTGGTTCAGCCAGACGCGGCGACTCCTCTCGAACAACCCGCCCCCGTGCCAGCAGTCGCCCTTGGGCCAGAGGGCTAGAGCCGTGAAGTAAGGGGGCTTGCTGATGGCCGTCCAGGCGTAGGTGTAGTCCGGATCAGCGAGCGTCTGACCGGTAAACTTGCTGGCAAAGTAGAGGAAGTGTGAGTCGTCCGGTGAGAGGTCGCACCGGCGGTCATAGATCCGGCCGTGAAACCGTTGCCCGGGTTGGAATTCGTCTCGTGCCGTGTTCCAGGTCCAGAGCTGAACCCAGCGGCTCGGGCCGCGACGGAGGACGAGGGTCGGTGCCGACCGAGCCAGGATGACGCTCAGTCGGCAGTGAGGGGTTGCTTCAAAATCATCGTCCGTTTCCATGTGAACTCTCACGAACAGACTCAGTCGCGGCGGGTGTACAGCTCGGCATCGCCGTGGCTGACAAATCCGGGTTCCAGCCAGTAGGGCCGTGCCCCGTTGATCAGCATGCGTTCGAGGAATTCCGTGAACGAGACCGCGATCACGGGATTCTCTCCAGGGATGCCCTGCTTCGTCGGATGGACGTGGCAGATCGCATGAAACAGTGGGTCGTAACGACGTTTCCCGGCTTCGGGCCGGGGATCACGGGCGTTGATGTCGAGGTTCATCGCCAGGAAACTGCCGTCGGGAAGTCTGGCGAAGCGGTGCCAGATTCGACCGCCCGGCCCACGAGAGCTACCGAACTCTTCCGGTTGTTCTCCCCAGTCGAGCGGTTCGTGTTCCTGAACGGGAAGGATCTGACACGTCACGTCTTTGTCGGCTGCGAGTAGAGCGGCCCCGTTCGTCCGGTGATAGAACTGCGACAGATCGGACGGGAGGCCGGTGCCGACTTGCCATCCGCGATCGTTGCGACGTTCCATGTCCGCTCCGGGAAAGGTCGTGTGTTTGTTGGCTACCTGGGCGAGGAGTGAGTCCAGTTTCTCGGCCTCTCGCACCGCCCAGCCGAGCTTCGGCCGCAGGGCCAGCGTCTCCGGATCCTGGCTGACGCCGACCAGACCGCCGATTGCTTCCATGCGACTTTCCCGACCGGTCACGGCGTTTCGCCAGGTGAACGGGACTTGCGAGAACCCGGACGGTGCGACGAGAGTCTGGAACCCTTCGCCGGTCTCGAAGATGGGGTTGCGATCGGTGCAGGGTCCGCCGACGAACGCCCGAACGTAGGGGAAAAGGCGGGCAATCCAGCCGTTGATGATGTCGCCGCCGTAGGCGTTTCGGAGTTTGCACATGTTCTGCCAGTGTTCGAGATCCACATCCCCCTCACTGGCCCGGACGAAGTGATCGCAGAGGGATCGGAGGTCCGGCAGCCACCAGTCGAGGTCGAAGGGTTGCAGGGCGTCGACCTTTTCCCGCAGTCGTTTCCAGTCGGCCGTCGAGCCTTCGAGCGTGACCGTCGGGATCCCACAGATGCAGACGGCGACATAGTGGAAGTATCGCTCGAAAATGTCCATCATCACGATGTGGCTGGTTGCTCTCTCGACGGGTCCTGAGGTCGAGAAATCGCAGACGAGGGCGTCGTGAAGTTCTGGCCCGACGTGATCGCGGATCTGGTTGGCCCAGGAATCGAACGCTTCCGCCCAGGGGTTCTCTGGCGAGCCCTCCACCCAGTCCCGGCACTCGAAGATGAGGTCGAGCTTTCCTTCGTGGGCCACGAAGCGTGAGCGAAGTCGTTCGCCGTGCACGGCCATGTGCTGGGCCACGCCCTGAGCAATCGTGATCCAGATGGCGTCGGGAGAAAGAACGAGGGGTCGGTGATCACTGAAAGCGGTGTGGACCGCGGCCAGAAGGGGTTGATAGTAGACCTTCTTGATGACGGAGCTGTGGTAGTCCGAACAGTTTTCGACGCGGCTCCCGATTCGTTGGGCCAGGACTTCGTGCGTGCGGACGGTGGAAAGTGGCCGGGTCGCGGGTGTGACGGGATCGACCGCGAAGGTGACGCCCGACGATGTGACGGTTGTCGACATGCTTGGCTCCGGTTCGGGGTTCAGGGAAGATCCGGGGACCGCGAACTGGACACCGTCGTCGTGAACGAGGTTCGGACTTCCGCGGTTCCCGATGGGTGGCGGAACCTGGTGTCAGCCCGCTCTCACTTCCGAGACCGACCAGTCCAGTACGCTGAGGAGTTGCTGTAACGCGTCAGGATCGGTGAACGCGGCGAGCGGCACGTTGGGTCGGCGGGAGAGGGTGTCCGGTGCGATGACGACGCCGTTGATCGCGTTGAGCCGGGTTCGCAGTTCCTCCCGCTTCGTTTCCTTGTCGAACGGCTTTCGGTCCTTCATCCACTGAAATGGGATTTCGACCTTTCCGGAACTCCACACGGAGACGACGACATGTTGGATGGTGCCGACGTCGAGCAGGATCGCGAAGGAACCGTCCTTGCTCCCCTTGCCCCACCAGACCCGGAGGCAGGCGCTCTTTGCCCAGGTGAGGATTTCACGGGCGGCGTTCGCCTCCCGGTCCCCTCGTCGTTGCTGCAGAACGTCGAAGAAGCTCTCCTCGTCCCACTGCCGTTCCTGTGAGACGGAACCCGTCTTCTTGCGTTCCGCCTCGGCCGTCAGGCCGATCACCCGTGGGACGAGGGTCTTGAGTCCTTGCCCGACGAACTGCTTGATTTCCACCGCGAGCACTTCGACGGGGTCCATTTGACCGTTGAGGAATTCGACGATTCGGCGGAGTTCCGGGGGGATGACGTCGGCCACGAAAACCATCCGGATTCGGCCGGCCTGCAAGTTCTTCTTCACCTTCGACCAGAAGTCCTCGAGGCTGGCTCCGGGTCCGGTGAGCGATTCGATGTCCACTGCGGGGTCGGTGCCCCGTTTCCGGCAACTTTCCTCGTAGCGAGTTCGGATCCCCTCCACTGGCCAGTACTGGGAAGAGCAGGGCCATCAATGTACAGCCAAGCATTGTGGAAGGGTAACCAAATCATGAACGAACATGGGAAGGGACATGAATCACGTGAGGATGTCGGTAGGGCTCATTAAGAAGCGGCGAGACGCGGGCCAGGGTCTGCTGTCGGAAACGTGCGTCCCAGCCTGCTGCAGGGGGAAGTTCCTGACTCCTCTCGAGCCGATCATACAACTTGTCGCCGGCATGGTGCCGGCGACGTTACCACAACTTACTTCACTTCTGGGTCCATCATGGTGGGTCACGGGGTGAAAAGGTCGTTATCGATCCGGATGCCGTAATCCCAGGGTTTCCGGCGGCGGGGGGTGGGAGGGAAGTCGCCGTGTTCTTCCCTCCACTCCTCGGCCAGTTCGAGCGGGTTGGGGAAGGAGCCCACCAGATCCGCAAGCAGGTTGATGATTTCGTCGGCCGAGTATCCGTGGCCTTTGGAGTCGTACAGGCTGTAGTAAACGGTCTCGCCCGTTTCGAACTCGAAACTCACGCAGCGGGTACCGTTGCGGAAGAAGAGTGTCGGCGGTTCTCCGACCTCGACGTCGCTGCCTTCCGTCTCGATGTACTTTTCGAGGTCCGTAGTGTTGTCAGTCCACCCGCGGGTCAGCGGGTTCTTTTCCCGGAAGTGCCGGTAGTCGTCCAGGTACCCTTTGACCGTGGCACGCGACAGGGGAGTTATGGGAACACCCCAGGTGGGCCCTTGCGGCAGCGGGTTGTCCTTGAAGACTTCGTCGCGGATGGTGATGCGCTCCATCCAGGGCTGTCCCGGGCAGGGCGGGAGGGGGAAGGTCTTCCGCGCGTTTCTGTAGTACTTGAGTTCTTCTTCCAGGTTCCATTCGGCCCCGAGGAATTGCTTGAGCAGGTCGGTCATTTCCGGGATGGTGAACCCCACGCCCGTCGCGTCCGTGAATTCGATGTCCAGTCTGCCGACTTGTGCGATCGTGACCTGCACCTGCCGGTATTCCTTGGTGAAGCGGAGCAGGTGGGGGTTGGGGATGGCGGCCGTCTCGCTGTAGCCCGGCGTGAGGAAGGCGTCCATGGTTGAACTGTCCGCGGTCCACCCTTCTTGGAGGGGGATCCGGATGCGGATGGCGTCGTAGGTTTCCTTGTAGTACTTGGCCATCGGTGGGCTTAGATCGGTGATGCGTTCGCAGATGTTCATGAGGCCGTAGGATTTGTCGGTACGCATGGCGACTCCGGAAAGGAATGGGTCGGACTGTCCGTTACGTTCGTGAACTCTCACGCCCGATCGGACCATCTCCCCGGGTCTCCGGATCGCTGTCATGGTCCGGTTCGCGCGACCCTGTACGCGAGTGTCACTCGCGAAGTTCGATGCAATTGTCCGGCACTTCGTGTTTGTGTTCAGGGGAGTTGGTCTTCGATGACGGCGAGCAGGTCGTCGAGTTGCCGGTTTATGACGATGAGTTGACAGGCGTGTTCGCTGTCGAGCCGGCGTGTTGGCTGGTGGAGAAGGGAGTGGGTTTCGCCGTGGCTGGTTTGGCGGAGTTGAGCGGCCAGGAGCCGGTTGGCTTGGGCCAGCCGGGTGGGGAGATCGTCCCACGTGCGGTGGGGACGGGACGGTTCGGGCTTGGTCGGTTCGGACACGGTGGTCTCGCGAGTTCGGGAATGGTGGGCCGGGCGGTGGGGCCCGGCATCGGGGATTGTCTCGTACCTGATGACGGTGACGGATCGTAGAGGGAATTGCCGTTAGACGCGGTCGGGCAGGTAGCGGAGGTCTCGCTGGTACAGGTAGTGGGGGCTTTCCGGGTCCGACGTGGGGTCGTCGGCTTCGCCTACCATATCGACCCAGTTGGCGGTGCGGGTGGTGTTGGGACGGGAACGGGTCCGACTGCCGCGGATGGATTTGGCCAGGTCTCTGAGCGTATCCCTGGTCCGTTTGGCCAGCCACTTCCAGTTGGAGTCCAGGTATTTGGGTCGGGCCGGGTCGTGGGGGATGTCCTTGGATTTGAGGTCGTGGAACAGGTCCGCGAGGGCTTCGAGCCGGTCGGGGAACTCGTCCAGGGGGCCGGTGAGTTCGAGGGCCAGGTCGGGGCGGATGACGTTGAGGCCGGGGATCCGGCTCGCTTGCTCGTAGAACGCGTCGCCGATGGGGGAGATCGGGATGGTGAGCCGGGCGGGCAGGTGCTCGTCTGCCGGGACCGTGAGGGTCTGGGTCGGGAACCGCGGGTGGTGGGACCGCTTCGTCGGGTCGTCCCGGTCGTCGGTGCGGAACGTCTCGTGGCCGTGGGCGTCGCGGCTGCGGTTCGGGTACTTCGAGCGGAGTCGGTGGAGCCGGCGTTCGTGGTCGGTGGGTTTCGCCACGGTGGTGCCTCCGGGTTCGGGGGACTGGGAAGGGGACAGGTCTGATGACCGGTTCCGGGTGGGCCGCGTCGACTTCCCGGTGTCGCCGAATGGCTGGCTTGGACCGTTTCGGTGGGTCCGAGCGGCCCGTTCGGATGCCCCGCGGGGGCCGGTTCGATCGTTCCGCTCGGATCGCCCGGTGCGTTCGGTGCCTTCGTTCCGCTTGGAAGGTTCGACCGGTGTCGGTCCGGGGCCGGTGGGTCGGGTGGCCCGATTCCAGGGCTGATTCCGGGTTCGGCACAGGTTGAGCCCGGGCCTCCGGCCGGGGCCCGGACCGATGCGGGTACCGGCCGGGGCCGGTCCTTCGCGTTCGCGAGCGGACGGGCCGTGGCCCCGGTGGGGTCCGGCCGCGTGCCGGGGCCGGGCGGGTTCAGGTCGCCTTCGGCGGGTACGCCTTCGATTCGGCCAGGTACTTGGCCAGGTAGGCCCGGAAGCTGAGGCGGGAGGCCAGGGCGTTGTCGCGGAGCCGCCAGTAGATCGGCTCGGGGATCGGGGCGTTGAGGATCCGCGTGCGGTGCTCTTTGCCGTCGGCGTCCGGCGGTGTGGCCGTCCGCGGTTCCGCGATCGCCTCGGTGTTCGTCTCCGGTACCGGGTAGTGGGGTTCGGTTTCCATGTTCGCTCCTCGTTTCGGGTGGTGGTGTCGGCTTCCCCGCCGGGGCGGGTGGCCTCGGGTGTCGGTCGGGACCGCTCGCTTTCGCGGTCGGTCCACTCCGTCCTCGATCGGATCCCCCTTCGCGGGTGGATGGGTTCTTTCTTCGGCATCGTTCCCCTGTCCCGTTCTTTGGTTCGTTCCCGACTCTGGTTCGATTCCCGTTTCGTTCGATGGTGTTCTCGGTCTCGTGTTCCGGTGCCGTGTTCGGTCACCCCCTCGCAGGGTCGGCCGCCCGCCGACTGGGCCTGGATCGGGTCGCACGGGTTGCGTGCTGCCGTGTGGCCACCGCCCTTGCCGGCGGTGCGTCCGCTTCTTGTATCCCGCGGCGGATATCGCGGCGTCGACGTCGGCCCGACGGCACTGGGTTCCCAGGGCCGCCGGGAAGGGGCAAGCCTACCTGCCGCGGGCCACGCGGCGTGCTTCGTGGGTGGCGGCCAACTCGGCCGCCCAGCACCCACAGGACTTCTGTCGGCCCGACCGCAGGTGGTCGCGGTCGACGGTTTTCTCGATGCCGCACACGCAGCGGCAGCGGTGCTTCCGGTTGGGGAGGTCCTCCGTCACGGTGAGTCGGCCGAACGTCCGGCCGACCAGCCTCACTCCGGCGGCGGGAGATTCCTTCGCGAGCGACGACGGTTCGGGCCAGCGGTCGGGGAAGGTGTGCCGTCCGGCGAGGATCAGCACGCCGTGGTACTCGAGTTGCCGCAGGATCGGCGAACCGCTGGGGCGGCCCCGGAGCCCATAGTGGCGTTGCAGCCGCGACGAACCGCCGGCCACCTTCCGCAAGCGGGCGAGCCAGGTCTCCCGCTCGTGGGTCGCCATGTGAAGGAACTCGGCGGTCGGCTCGCCGTCCGCGACGAGTGACATGGGGTTGGCGTAGACCGTGACCGCCTTCGGGGGGTCGGTCATCGCGATCCGGAAGAGGTGCGGGATGACGGCCTCGGACTCCGGCGGTGCGATGAAGCCGCAGAGTTTTGCGAGCGTGTCCCACGCGAGGTGGTCGAAGTCGGGCTCGGTGCGGCTGACCGTGAGGCCCGGGCCGCGTGGCAGGAGGTGCTCGAGCGTTCCTGTCGGTCTCGCGGCCTTTGTCGTGGCCATGTTTGACATGAGTCCTCCCTCGTATCGACTCGACGGCGGATCATATTTAGATATCTTCCTTTCTGTGTCACTGGATCACTGTCTCGAACTGATGTGGTCTGTCAGGCGGATGTCGGTTTTGCCCGGCCCGAGGGAGGAAGGCGGCCGGTAAAGGATCTGTGTTGGACGATGGGGTGTAGAGGGAACGCCCCAAACGAGAGGGGATGGCAGTGTGTCGGAACGCCACCGAGAAGTCCCCAATACTCTGGCCGGATTTTTGCCCAATCCGGGCAACATCTGCTCGCAGAAGCGAAACTGTTGCGTCTCCGGGTCCGATATCGAACTCTCTTTCAATCTCGGATGACATCACGGCCTGGGCTTGGCTCTGTCGCGGCCCGGCCTTCCAACCCTGCCGCTCGATTAGACAGGGTTGCTTCTGGATTTGTCGTCTTCACTCCCGTGCCGTGACCACCTCCTCGGAAATAGCGGGGCGATTCCGAAGGGCGTCGATGGCCCGACCCGCCTCCCGCTTGGTCAGTCCGCGGAGGGTGGTCCGCCGTCCGATCGCCTTGGCGATTTCGGCATCGAGTTCCGCTCCCGACAGTCCCACCTTTTTCGCGAGGTTCTGGAGGTACTGGACCTGCTTCGTGGTGATCGCCTCCTCGGTACGAGTCGGATGAGCATTTGTCGCGTGAGCAGTCACCGGCCTTTGAGCCGTTTCGGACCGCCGTTCCCGACTCCGCTCGATTTCGACGTTGAGGGCCTCCTCGGCCAGGGCGAACAGTTCGCCGATCTTGGCGAGCACGGCTTCCGGGTCGTCGGGGGTGGCCGGGATGTCGCCGTCCAGGACGGCCGTGTAGGAGTTCGAGCCGACGGTTCTGGTGTACCCGACTTTGGCCGTGAGCATGGCTGGCTCCGACAGTAAGGGGTGCAAGCGATTTACCCCTGTCGGCCGGGGGTCCGGGACGGCTGGTGCGAGACGCCCCCGTTGGCGGGCGAGGCGGAACGAACCGCGGCCGCCGGGACGCGGGTCCTGGCGGCCTGGGTCGGTCTCGTCCTCGTCCGCGTCAGTTGATACCGGCGAGGGCCAGGCTGAGGTCCCAGGCCTTCTGCTTGACCTGGGCACCGGTCCCGAACCAGATCGTGTTCAGCCGGTTCGTTCCGGTGCTGCCGCGGGTCGGGCGGGCGTGGTCGACGTACTCGGTGACGGCGTTGAGGGCGGCCCACGCCGTGCCCTTGATGCCGGGTGAGTCGTGGCCGATCCCCTCGTCGAACAGCCGCAGCAGCGTCGACCGCGTCTCGATTGCCTTCGCGTTGTCGACGCCTTCCGGCGGGTCCGGGTAGAGGGCGTCGAAGAACGACATGAGTTGGGCACCGGTTGGATACGAGCCGGCGAGCCGGTTGATGACCGCCTCCGCGTCGTCGTAGAACTTCTGGGCGAGCCCGAGGACTTGCTGGGCTTCGCTGATCTTGCTGGCGAGGTTGCCGTTATGCCGGATGCTGACGCCTTGACCCTGCCCGCGGGCGTGGGCCAGGGAGAGGGTGTTTTGGCAGACGACCCGGATCGGCGTGAAGAAGGCCCGTAGTGCGGCTGAGCCGTCGTGGGCGTTGGACAGGAGCAGGTACTTGTCGACCAGGTCGTCGGTGTCGCGGACGCGGATGTGACCGGGTAACTTCGCGAGCAGCCAGATCTTTTCCCCTTGTCCGAGTGCCCCGGCGGTGTGGTAACGCAGCCCGCCGTCGGCGACGACGGCATCCAGGAACCCGAACGCCTGGCGGTTCTGGACCGGGACGTAGCGTTCCCCGACGACGCCGAGCACGGTGCGGGAGTCAGCCCGGACGACGGCCCGCGACTTCGGAACGGGGAGCCCGTCGGTGGTGGTCATCGGGGCGAGGGTGACCTCGTAGTCGAGCCCGGCCGCCGCGATCGCCTGCTCGGCGGTGGCGGGTGCGTCGAGCGGGGTACCCAGTCGGTGCCAGGCGGGTTCGCCGTAGACGGCGATGGCGGGCTTTCCGTTCGTCGATGCGATGTTCGCGGCCATGCTGGGGGAGCCTCCGGTGTCGGTTTGGGACACCTCGTGTACCCCCCTGAAAAGGGCCACTGGCTCCGGGTTCGGAACGCGTCTGGCGTTCACCGGTTCGTGTCCGTTGCTTCGGGCGACCGGTGCGTCGCGTCACGAGCGAGACCGTTCAAGCGGTCGCAGAGGTGAGGGTGTGCTGCGAATCACGCTTCAAGTCGAACGCCTTGACGACGACCGAGCCGCCGTTGGGGAGGGGCAGAGTGAACGGCGTCGTGAGGGCGGGTTGATTCCATAGTGCGAAGCTTGCCAAAAGGTCCGCCCACTCGGTCAGCACGTCACCCCGGCTCACGGCCACGACGATCAGCAGCGACGCGGAACGGACCCACCCGAGTCGTTTCAACTTGTCCGCGTCGGACTCGATCTTTCGCAGCCACTTCCCGCCGGTCCGGTTCCCGTCGTGCAGCAGGGCGATTTCGGCGAACACCCAGCAGTGGTGCTCTCCGTCGTTCGGCCCGCCGACCCGGAGGTCGCCGAGGCCTCGGTCCGTGTCGCCGCCGTCCGTCCCGACGTTTTCGCTGGCGTAGGTGGGCTTGGCCGTCACCTCGCAGAAGGGGTAGCTTTTCTGGTGCTGCTCGCAGGCCAGGAACGCCTCCCAGTTGAGCCACTCCTCGAACGAGGAGGCGGTCTCCGCCATGACCTGGATGTCGACCGCCCTGGCCTTGAGGCGTTCGCAGACGATGCGGTACACGTCGGTTGCGAACTGGTGGGATTCCGTCATCGCGTCCTCGGGTGCGAACTATTCCGAGCGAAACTGGGCGAGGACGGGGTTGTGGTCGCTGAGGACGTTCCACTCCTCGCCGGCCAGGACGACGCACGATTCGAGTCGGCCTTGCCACGACTTCGGCACGAAGAGTCCGTCGCAGTGGTACGGGGTCGTCCGGTCGCGGCTCCACCGGAGCGTCTGGTGGAGGGGCTGGTCCGGGTTCGCCGCCTGCCAGCAGTTGAGCAGCCCGAACTCGTCCCGGAGCCTCGCCTGGATCGCCAGATCCGCCTTGCTCACGGGCCTCTCGGACCCCTCCCAACGGCTCACCGTCAGGTTGAAGTCCCCGCCGATGACGAGGTCGCCGCCGACCGCGATCGTATGGATTTCGTCCAGCAAGCGGTTGACCTGTTTTGCGTAGCGTTCCCCCTTCGAGGGGGCGTGGACGCTGAAGGCCAGGACGGGAGGCGTGCCGGCCGGTTGCCAGGACGCACCCGTGATTTCCGCCCCGACGACCCAGCCCGTGAAGCCGGGGACGGCCAGTGGCTGGAGCGACCCCGAGCGGGAGAACACGGCACTCCCCCAGCCGTTCCTCTCGGCCATCTCCCAGACGGACCGGCCTCGGGCGTCGGGATAAAGTCGCGGCGGGAGGTGCTCGTCGTGTGGGTACGACTCCTGGGCGAGCAGCAGGTCGACCGCGTGGTCGTCGATCATCCGCGACCAGTGGACCCGTTTCGGGCCGCCCTTCAGGAGGTTGTAGGTCGCGATACGCATGGGTTCTCATTCGCTGGGCGGACTCCCAGGGCCTCGATTCCGCCCTCGAACTGTCTCGCCATGTTTTTGGCTGTCGTGTTCATGTTTTCTATTTCGCCGGGAATGAGCCGTAACAGAGAGACAGCACGGTCCCGACGATGGCGGTGTGCACCGCGACAACAAGCCAGAAGACGATCTGGAAGGAGGGCTTCCGGTTCTTGTGCCGGAAATGTCGTTGAGCGAGCCATGCACCGGGCCAGCCGCCGAGGAACGCGATCAGGTGCAACGTTCGCTCCCGGATTCGTCGTCCACCGTTCGCGGCCTGGTTCTTGTCCGCACCGTAGGCGACGAAGCTCACGACGCTCATCAGGGCGACCGTTCCGAGGTAGAGGAAGACGGGGAGGATGCGAGTTCTCCGGTTCAGAAATGGCAGGCGTCTCACACGACGAGCAAGGTTGGGTCCTCACGCCCTGTCTCCGTAGCGGACGCCGAGCCACACCGTCGGCTCGTCCGGTGCGGTCCATTCGACGCGGTGCTTCTGGAACGCCGGGATGTTCACGAAGTCGCCGGGCCTCATGTCGAGAACGCGGTCCTCGAACTGGAGTCGGGCCGCCCCCTTCAGGACGATGACCCACTCGTGATCGGGCTGGTCGTACCAGAAGTCCTCGGGCGAGCGGTGGCCGTGCGAGACGATTCGCTCGATCCGGACGTCGCCGGCCTGGATCAGGATCTGGACGAGTTCCTTGGGGAGGTGCGTGGGGAGGTCGGCGAAGATATTATGGACCCTCTCGCCGATGGGTTGGCTGGAAGGTGACAGGGCCTGGAAGCGAGGCACCGGTTTGCCGTCCACGGTGACGGTTTCGAGGAACATCGCCTTCGGCCGGACCCAGAGCCCGCGGTCGCCGTACTCGGCCCGGTACACGACGTGTTCTTCGAGCGTCTCGCTGTGGCAGGCCGTGCCGAGGACGGTGTACTCGTTGCCCTTGAAGTGGCGGTAGCGGCCGGGCGGGATCGAGTTGTCCATTCGGTCACCTTGTTTGGGAGACGTGTGGGGAAAGTATGTACTCGACTTTCCCGACGTTCGGTATCTTCTTCCCGTGGAGTCTGGACTGCACGTCGAGTGGTGCGATTAGCAGTTTTATCGGTATTCGGCCGCGAGTCGGTCGAAGTCTGTGAGGTGGTTTCGATTTCGCCGGATAACGTGTCGCGACCTCCGACGCCTCGGATCATTCCCGAGTTTCCCGTGCGGGCTGTGTTTGGCCGGAGAGTGGTTCGGTCCTTTCGAGGATTCGGGCCAGATAGTCCTGGAGGGGCAGTCCGCTCAGGATCGCGTTGATGTGCACTCGCTCCCAGATCGGGGTAGGGAGTTTCGCGAGGTACAGCGGTCGAGTGGTACGGGGAGGGGCTGGGACGCCGGAATGGGTCGATCGGGCGTTGGTATTTGGTTGCATGTGGCGAGCCGTATCTCGGGATTTCCCGCTGAAAGCCGTGTCAGGTCCCAATGCCAGGTGGTACCGATTGGCTGCTGCGAGGGTATGCGGGTTGTTTTCGATGGCCGCGGGCCTCGTCCTTTGTTGCGTCATCAGGACGACCCGCACTCCTCCTCAGGCATCGGGGTGTGGCCCGCTGCCGTTCCCGGCGTCCTCGCTTCGGTCGTTTCCGGTTGCTCCGCCGTCGCTTGCGGTCGATCGTTGACCAGGAAGGTTCGAGCGTTCTGATAGCCGAACGTCGCGAGTTCGTCGGGGACCACGGGAAGGTGGATCCGGTAGGTGCGGGCCCGGCCCTTGCCGTGCGGGTTTTGCCAGTGGCCCCGTGTCAGTGACAGCAGTCCGATTGCCTGGGCCTGCTCGAAGCGTTGTTTGTAGTTCAGGTGGTGACAGCCGGGCCACTTGCGGACGACGGCGTTGATCGCCGGGGCGGCGTCGCGACCGGCCTCCTCGTGGGGTTTGCCGTGCCGGCGGGCGAAGTGCAGGAAGTGAAGGAGGAAGTCGACCAGGGCGGGGCGGTCGGCGTCGGGGACACGGGTCAAGGGCTCTCTCAGGGCATCGATTTCGGCCCACGCGAAGCGGGCGTGTCGGTTTTCGACGGCCTCGGCACCGCGGAGGGCCTTGCGGTCGAAGTACCACTGGCACATCCGCTTGATCTGGTCGGGGACGCGGCGGGTCCCGTGCTGCAGGTCGGCGTGGATGTCCTGGCTGACGTGTCGGCGGTGCATGGCCCAGCTGGTGAGTTTGGCGGCGGCGACCTCGGCGGTCTGGTGGCGGAACCAGACGAGGTGAGCGGCAAGGTGCTTCAGGACGGTGTTCCGCGTGCCGGCTACGCGGATGCCGAGCGACAGGAGTTCTTCGGCGTCGGCGGTCTTGCGGATGCCGTGAGCGATGAGCCGGAGGTAGCGTTCGTCGTCGAGGCGGTCGACGGCTGTGCGGATGATCGGAGCAGTGGGGAGACAGCAGCAGGAGTTTCTTGAGGTACGAGAGTCGAGGTGCCGATGGGGATCGGGCTGTCGCGGTATCAGCTGATGTGGTAGTGGGCATCGGAGTTCCAGTCAGGCTCTGGTCGACCGAAGTCTAATACCGCGGCCACCGTATCTAAATATCTCCGTATTTCCATATCATGGAAGATGCGAAGCACCACAACGTCAGAGAGATGCTGCGGTGGCTCTAAATAGGATAGCACAGACAAGACAAGAGATGGAGAAGAGTAATACTATTACGTGTCCCATGGTATAGGTAGGCAATGTTGATGCTATTCAAATGATATGGCCCAGCCTGGATGGCTGGGCCATATCATTTGAAGAGGTTTACATGTAGGCCTAGGACTAGATCTCCTTACGCCACTCTTGCACAATTCGTTCCGTCAACACTCCTCCCAGCCGCATCGCTTTCGTGAGGCAATTCAGTGCCAGGCCGGGCTTGTACTCGGCTTTTTTACCAAGTGCTATGACGGCTTTTGCTTCGCATTGGATGTCGTATTGATTACTGATCGATATGATCCAGTTTTCGAATTCGTCCGGTTCCGCTGTTTCGGTCGAAAGAACGACGCATCGGTTAATCAGCATCTGTTCAAGCTGGCCTGCTTCAGCGGA
>ERZ1066123.1062-NODE-1062-length-17684-cov-7.017244_pt1 | contig 17684 bp, 12 predicted proteins | sample MGYA00382770_ERZ1066123 | MGnify/ENA primary metagenome ERZ1066123 (study PRJEB33369, sample SAMEA5778353) | biofilm metagenome | biome: Industrial cooling water; feature: Water cooling tower basin; material: Biofilm | place: United Arab Emirates | collected...
GCGCAGCCGCTCCATCGCCGGCAGCCCATCCGCCAGGCGCTGCGGGTTCTCGCCCATGAAGGCAAGGAAGCCGACCAGCGCATCGAACCGCCCGTGCCGCAGCATGATCTCCAGCATGCGGCCCAGCGCGGTCCTGTCATTGGCGATCTGCGCCGTGGAATCCACCGGGTTGCGCGGCCCGGCGAAGGCCACCACCGCGCGGATCGCCGCCTGCGCCTCGGCCGGCAGCTCCGGCATCTCCAGCCCCGCGGCGGCGGCGGCATCGGCCAGGAAGGCGCCGGCGCCGCCGGAGACGGTGATCACGCCGAGCCGCCGGCCGCGCGGCAACCTGCCCGCGGTGCAGGCGGCCGCAATGTCCACGGCCTCGGCCAGGGATCCGGCGCGCCAGGCGCCGCCCGCCTCGAAGGCGGCGGCGTAGCCGGCATCGGCGCCGGCCAGGGTGCCGGTGTGGCTTTGCGTCGCGGCGGCGCCGACCTCGCTGGTGCCGACCTTCATCGCCACCACGGGCTTGCCCGCGGCGCGGCACTTCTCCAGTGCCGCCAGCAGCCGCGCGCCGTCCCGCGCGCCTTCCAGATAGGTGAGGATCACGCCGGTCGCGGGGTCGTCCGCCAGCCAGTCGATGCAGGCGGCGACGTCCACGTCACCCTCGTTGCCGGTGGTGACGAGATGGCTGATGCCGGCGCCGCGGTCGGCCAGCAGCGTGAGGCTATAGGTGCCGACCGCGCCGCTCTGCGTCGCCACCGCCACGCGCCCCGCCCGCGGCGGGCCGTTCTGCAGGGAGGCGCTGAAGGTCAGATAGACGCCGTCGCCCGGATTCATCAGGCCGAGCGCGTTCGGCCCGAGCAGGCGGATTCCCGCGGCCCGGCAGCGCGCCACCAGCGCCTCCTGCGCCGTGCGGCCCTCGGCGCCGAGCTCGGCATAGCCGGCGCTGAACAGCACCACCGCGCGGACCTGCTTGCGAACGCAGGCGTCGATCGCGGGCGCAACCGCCGCGGCGGGCACGGCGACGATGGCGAGATCGACCTCGCCCGGCACGGCATCCAGCGTCGGCGCGCTGGGCAGGCCCTGCACCTCGGCCGCATTCGGGTTCACCGGCAGGATGCGGCCGGCGTAGCCGCCGGACTTCAGGTAGGCGATCGGCCGCCCGCCGATCTTCATCGGGTCCGTCGAGGCGCCGATGATGGCCACGCTGCGCGGCCGGAACAGGGCATCGAGCGTGGTGGTCATGCCGCGCCCCCGGTGGCGTTGCCGTTCCGCATGTTGCCGCGCTTCCTTCCCGTGCGGCCACGATGCTCGGCCCCCGAACGGCGATGTCAACTCCCGCACGCCGCGGCTTGCGCGGCGCCGCCAGCCATGCGGCAATGCGGGCGGGAAACACCGGCCGGCATGATGATCGGGGAGATGAGGCATGCTGCCACGCGTGTTGCTGACGCTTGCACTGCTGCTGGGCGGTTGCGCCGCCCATGCGGCCGACTTCGCCGCCAGCCGCCCCGTGCGCATCATCGTGCCGGTTTCGCCCGGCGGCAGCGCGGACGTGATGGCACGGATCATGGCGCAGGCGCTGACGCCGATGTGGGGGCAGCAGGTGGTGGTGGAAAGCCGTACCGGCGCCGGCGGGCACATCGCCGGGGAGATGGTGGCGCGCAGCCCCGGCGACGGCCACACCATCCTGTTCGGCACCATTGCCATCCATGCCGCCGCGGCGATGTACCAGCGCCTGACCTACGATCCGGCCAGGGACCTGGCAGGCGCGGTGCTGCTGGTGGAGGTCCCCTTCGTCGTCATCACCCACCCCGCCGTGCCGTTCCGCTCGCTGGCCGAGCTGGTGGCGGCGGCGAAGGCCAGGCCGGGGCAGGTCACCTTCGGCTCGGCCGGCAACGGCACCTCCACCCACATGGCGGGCGAGCTGTTCCAGCTCGTCGCCGCCGCGCCGCTGCAGCACGTACCCTATCGCGGCAGCAGCCAGGCGATGAACGACCTGATCGCCGGCACGATCAACATGATGTTCGAAAACCTGCCCACCGTGCCGCCGGCCTCGGCGGATGGCCGCGTGCGCGCGCTCGCCCTCACCGCCACCGCCCGCGCGCCGCAGCTGCCGGAGGTGCCGACCACCGCGGAGGCCGGGCTGCCGGAGTTCGTGGCGAATGCCTTCTTCACCCTGGCCGTGCCGGCCAGCACGCCGGCCCCGCTGCTGGAGGCGCTGAACCGCGACCTGCGGGCCGCTCTGTTCCAGCCCGCCACGCATGAGCGGCTGGTCGGCCTCGGCACCACGCCGCGGGGGCTGACCGTACCGGAGCTGCGCGCCTATTTCGCCGCCGAGACCCAGCGCTGGACGCGGGTGATCCGTGCCGCCAACCTGCGCGCCGACTGAACGGACCGCGCCTGCATGCTCTCGCTCGGGATCGACATCGGCGGCACCTTCACCGACCTGGTCGTGCTGGACCCACGGGACGGGCGTGCGGTGATCTGGAAGGAGAGCACCACGCCGGACGACCCGGCGCGCGGCGCGATGGCGGGCACGCTGGCGGTGCTGCGGAAGGCCGGCGTGGCGCCGGGCGCGATCGGCCGCGTGGTGCATGCCACCACGCTCTTCACCAACGCCCTGATCGAGCGGAACGGCGCGCGCACCGGCCTGCTGACCACGGCGGGCTTCGAGGACAGCCTGGAGATCGGGCGGGAGCGCAAGTACGAGCTCTACGACATCTTCATCGAGATGCCGCGTCCGCTCGTGCCGCGCCCCTGGCGCCGCGGTGTCGCGGAACGCCTGGCCGCCGACGGCAGCGTCGAGCGCGCGCTCGACCTGGACGCGGCGCTGCGGGAGGTGGCGGCGCTGGTTGCGGAGGGCGTGGAAAGCCTCGCCGTCTGCCTGCTGCACGCCTATGCCAATCCCGCGCATGAGCGCGCCATCGCCGAGGCGGTGGCGAAGCGCTTCCCCGCGCTGCCGGTCTCCCTCGGCAGCGAGGTGGCACCGGAGATCCGCGAATACCCGCGCGCCAGCACCACTGTCGCCAATGCCTATGTGCGGCCGCTGGCCGAGCGCTACCTGGAACGGCTGGAGACCGCGCTGCGCGAGGCGGGGATCCCGGGCGGGCTGTTCCTGATGCTGTCCAATGGCGGGCTGACCCATGTCGCGGAGGCGAAGCGCGTGCCGGTGCAGCTGCTGGAGAGCGGCCCCGCCGCCGGCGCGCTCGCCGGCGCCTGGTTCGGCCGCAACGCCGGGCTGGAACGCGTGCTGGCCTTCGACATGGGCGGCACCACGGCGAAGCTCGCGCTGGTGGACGGGCATGAGCCGCTGGTCGCCTGGGGCTTCGAGGCGGCGCGGGAGCGGCGCTTCCTGCGCGGCTCCGGCCTGCCGATCCAGATCGCCACGGTGGAGCTGATCGAGATCGGCGCCGGCGGCGGCTCCATCGCGCGCCGCAGCGAGCTCGGCACGCTGCATGTGGGGCCCGAGAGCAGCGGCGCCGAACCAGGCCCCGCCTGCTACGCGCGGGGCGGCGAGGAGGCCACGGTCACCGATGCCGACCTGGCGCTGGGCTACCTGGATGCGGATTTCTTCCTCGGCGGCGCCATGCGCATCGACCGCGCGGCGGCCGATGCTGCGCTTGGGCAGCTGGCCGGCGCGCTGGGCGTGGCAGAGGACCGCGCCGCCTTCGGCGTGCACGACGTGGTGAACGAGAACATGGCCGGCGCGGCGCGCGTCGCCATCGCCGAGCGCGGCCGCATCCCGAGCGAATACGCGCTGCTGGCCACCGGCGGTGCGGCGCCGGTGCATGCCTGGCACGTCGCGCGCAAGCTCGGCATCGCGCGCGTCGTCTGCCCGCCCGGCGCCGGCGCCGGCAGCACCATCGGCATGCTGATGGCGCCGGCGCGCGTGGATCGCACCGCCAGCTTCAACCACGCCGTGGCGACGGCGGCGCTCGCGGACGCGGAGCGCATCTTCGCTGACCTCGTGTCGGAGGCGGATGCGGTACTGCGCGCGACCGGCGCCGATCTCGCCGCCCGCAGCGTCACCCGGCTGGCCGACATGCGCTACATCGGCCAGGGCAGCGAGATCACCCTCGCCATGCCCGCGGCGCTCACGCGCGACGCCGTGCAGGCCGCCTTCGAGGCCGCCTACCGCGCCCTCTTTGCCCGCACGCCGCCTGGCGCCGCGGCGCAGTTCGTGGCGCTGCGGCTGAGCGTAACGGCGCCGATGCCCGGCACGGGCGACCGCCTGGTGCTGCCGCGCCACGCCACGGCGCAGGCGCTGAAGGGGCATCGCGCGGTGCATTTCCCGGATGGCGGCGGGACGCTGCGCACGCCGGTCTATGACCGCTACGCCCTCGCCCCCGGTGCCGCCGTGCCGGGCCCGGCGGTGTTCGAGGAGGATGAGAGCACCTTCATCATCGGCCCCGGCGCGACGGCGCGCGTGCTGGAGGACGGGTCGATCCTCGCGGAGGCGCACTGATGGCTCGCAGCTTCGACGCCGTGGAGCTGGAGCTGCTCTGGCGCCGCCTGATCTCCCTGGTGGACGAGGCCGCGGCGGCGCTGGTGCGGACCTCCTTCTCGACGCTGGTCCGGGAGAGCTACGACTTCTCCTGCATCGTCACCGACGCCGAGGGCCAGTCCCTGGTGCAGGCGACGGAGAGTATCCCAAGCTTCATCGGCACCCTGCCCGCGACCGTGAAGCACTTCCTGCGCTTCTTCCCGCCGGAGACGCTGGCGCCGGGCGACGTGCTGATCACCAACGACATCTGGCTCGGCACCGGCCACCTGCCGGACATCACCGTGGCGAAGCCGATCTTCCGCGACGGCAGGCTGGTGGCGTTCAGCGCCAGCACCGCGCACGCGCCCGACATCGGCGGCAAGATCCGCAGCCCCGAGCCGCGCGAGGTCTTCGAGGAGGGCTTCCAGATCCCGCCGCTGAAGCTCATGCGCGACGGCGCGACCGACGAGACGCTGGTGGCGCTGCTGCGGCAGAACGTGCGCACGCCGGACCAGACCCTGGGCGACCTCTGGGCGCAGGTGGTGGCGCTGGACCTGATGGAGGACCGGCTGCTGGCGCTGATGGCGGGCTACGGCCTGCCCGATCTCACCGACCTCGCGCGCGAGATCCAGGGCCGCTGCGAGGCGGCGATGCGCGCCGCCATCCGCGCCCTGCCCGACGGCACCTACCGCAGCGAGCTGCAGACCGACGGGCTGATGGACAGGCCCGTCACCATCCGCCTCGCGCTGACCATCGCCGGCGACGAGATCAGCATGGACTTCGCCGGCACTGATGCGCAGGTCGATCGCGCGATCAATTGCGCCATGTGCTACACCTACGCGATGTGCATGTACGGGGTGAAGGTCTGCACCAGCCCCGGCCTGCCGAACAACGAGGGCGCCTGGCGGCCTATCCGCGTCACCGCGCCGGCGGGCTCGATCGTCAATCCGGTGTTCCCCGCATCCGGCGGGTCGCGCATGCTGATCGGGCACTACCTGCCCATGCTGGTCTTCGGCTGCCTCGGCCAGGTGGTGCCGGAGCGCGTGATGGCGGCCTGCGGCAGCCCGATGTGGGGCATGAACCAATCCGGGCTGCGCGGCGACGGCGCCGGCAGGGCCAGGCCCTACGCCAACATGTTCTTCTTCAACGGCGGCATGGGTGGCAACGGGCGGCGCGACGGGCAGACGACGCTAAGCTGGCCCTCCAACGTCTCATCGACCTCCATCGAGATCAGCGAGCACATCGCGCCGCTGCGCTTCCGCCACAAGCGGCTGCGCCCCGACAGCGGCGGCCCGGGCCGGCACCGCGGCGGCCTCGGCCAGGAGATCGAGATGGAGGTGCTGAGCGAGACGCCGATCGCGGTGAGCTTCCTGGCGGAGCGCACCATCTTCCCCGCCTTCGGCATCGAGGGCGGCAGCGCCGGCGCGCCGGGCGCGGTGCTGATCAACGGCGCGGCGCAGGATCCGAAGCGGCAGTACGTGCTGCGGCGGGGCGACAGCGTCACGCTGCGCACGCCTGGCGGCGGCGGCCACGGCCCGCCCGCGGCACGTGACGCGGCAGCGCTGCGGGCGGACCTGGCGGCGGGATACGTGACGGACGCGGCGCCCTACGGGGGCTAGCCCCGCGCAAGCCGCCGCTCGACGAATTCCAGCCGATCCTGACCCCAGAAGATCTCCTCGCCGATGACGTAGCCCGGCGCGCCGAAGACGCCGCGGGCCAGCGCCGCCTGCGTGTCGCGCTCCTTCATGTCCGCCCAGCGTGGTTCCTTGCCGAGCGCGATCACCGCCCCGGCGTCCAGGCCGCATTCGCCGATCAACGCCGCCAGCACGCCCTCGTCGCCCGGGTCCCGCTCCTCCTCCCACAGCGCCTTCAGCACGCGGTGCGCCAGGCGGATCGCGGGCTCGTCCCCCTCGGTCTCGCGCAGCGCGATGACGCAGGCGCTGCTCAGCGCCTCGCCCGTCGGGAAGTGCTTCGGCTGCAGGGTGATGGGGATGCCGAGGTGGTCGCGCCAGCGCCGCAGCTCCATCATGCGGTATGCCTGGCGCTGCGGGCTGCGCTTCGGCAGCGGCAGCCCGCCGGAGCCGGCGAAGATGGTGCCGAAATCCACCGGCCAGATGCGCAGCGACGCACCGTGCTTCGCGCACATCGCCTCGATGCGCGCGGCGCCGAGATGCGTCCAGGGCGAGTTCAGCGACGCGTAGTAGTCAACGTGCAGGGGCATGCCGCCCTCCCTCTCGTGCGAGCCAGTCCTGCCGCGGCAGGGCGCCGCGCAGGTATCCTTCGGGGTGCTCCGCCGGCGGCAGGAACCCGAGCTTCGCCGCGACGCGCAGCGAGGCCACGTTCTCCGCCGCGATGCGCACCACGATGTCCGCCAGGCCGAGCGTCGCGAAACCATGCCCCAGCAGCGGCGCCGCGGCCTCGGTGGCGATGCCGCGGCCCCAGAGCGAGGGCCGCAGCCGCCAGCCGACCTCGACATCGGAGTCCGCGTCACCGGTCGGCACCAGGCAGGCCCAGCCCGCGAAGCGGCCCTGCGTCTCCACCACCCAGTAGCCCATTCCGGGGGGCCAGGGGCCGGCCGTGCGCGCCGCGATGAAGGCGCGGTGCGCGGCGGGATCGTCCCAGGGGGCCATCGATGTGGTCGGTGACGCCAGGCTCGCGGTCCATGGCGAAGCAGGCCTCGGTGTCCGCGAGGCTGCGCGGCCGCAGCCGCAGCCGTGCTGTCGTGAAGACGGGCTGCGTCACGCCTCGTACAACGGACAGGCCGTCGCCGCCTGCGCCGCGGCGAAATCCACGCCCGGCGCCAGCTCGCGCACGCGGAACCCCTCGCCTGCCGGTTCGAACAGGCCGAGATTGGTGCAGGCCAGCGTCACCACGCCGCGCGCCGTCACCGGCAGGGCGCAGCGCGGCACCAGCCGCGAGGCGCCGTTGCGCTGCGTGTGCTCCAGGATGATGAAGACCCGCTTCGCGCAGGCGGCCAGATCCATCGCGCCGCCGATGCCGCCGCCCTTCGCCCCCGCCACCTTCCAGTTGGCGAAGTCGCCGGTGCAGGCAACCTCGTAGGCGCCCATCACCGTCACGTCGATGCGCCCGGAGCGGATGATGCCGAAGCTGTCGGCGTGGTGCACGATGGCCGCGCCCGGGTTCAGCGAGACGTTCTGCCCGCCGGCATTCACCAGGTGCAGGTCCTCCTGCCCTTCCGGCAGCACCGGGCCGTAGCCGATCACGCCGTTCTCGGCGTGGTAGGTGATGGCGCGGTCGCCGATGTCGGTGTTGGAGCACAGCGTCGGGATGCCGACGCCGAGGTTGACGATCCAGCCCTCCTGGAACTCGTGGGCGATCCGGTCCGCCATCCCCTGCCGGTCCCAGCCCGGCTTCTTCTGCGAACCACTCATCGTGCGCGCTCCGTCCGGCGGACAGTCCACAAGCCTTCGGGCGCCGGCGGGATCACCACCAGCCGCTGCACGAAGATGCCCGAGACATGGATCAGGTCGGGATCGAGCGACCCCGCCGGCACGATCGGCTCCTCCACCTCCACGATGGTCAGCGTCGCCGCCATCGCCATCAGCGGGCAGAAATTGCGCTGCGCCAGTCGGAACACCAGGTTGCCCGCCTCGTCCGCGCGCCAGGCGCGGATCAGCGCGACATCCAGCGGCAGCGCGTATTCCAGCAGGTGCTCGCGACCGTTGATCACCCGCGTCTCGCGTCCCTCCGCCAGCTCGGTGCCCACAGCGGTCGGCGTGTAGAAGGCGGGGATGCCGGCGCCGGCGGCGCGCAGCCGCTCGGCCAGCGTGCCCTGCGGCACGAGTTCGGCATCGCATTCCCCGCTCTCGTAGTATTTCGTGAAGGGCAGCGTATCGGTCGGACGCGTGGCGGCGGTGAAGCTGCACACCACCTTCGCCACCTGCCCGTTCTCCACCAGCATGCCGATGTCGGGCATGCGCGGCTGGTGCGCGCCGCCGGTGGTATTGGCCACGCAGGTCAGCCGCTTCGCGCCCTGCTGCAGCAGGGCCCTGGTCAGGTTGTAGGGCGTGCCCGGCCCGGCGAAGCCGCCGAAGCCCACCACGGACCCATCCGCGATGTCGCTCATCGCCTCGGCGAAGCCGCCGAGGACCTTGCTCTTTCGCGCCATGCCCTGAACCGTCCCTCGATTCCTGGCCGAAGCCTAGACCGGTCCGCGCCGCTCGGGGAGGGGCCGGGAGTTGCCTGCGGAATGGGCAGGTGCCGCTGCGCCGCGCATGACCCGCGCGCGCAAAGCAGATGCCGACAAAGGCGCGGTTCTTGCTGTAAACCGACAGGATCCCTCCCGGAACAGCCGCTTCCCCATGGCCCTGCACGTCGCTCTCCACCACGCCACCCGCTACCGCTACGATCGCGCCGTCACGCTCGGCCCGCAGACCGTGCGCCTGCGCCCGGCGCCGCATGCGCGCACGCCCGTTCTCTCCTACGCGCTGAGCATCGCGCCGAAGCCGCATTTCCTGAACTGGCAGCAGGACCCGCAGGGCAACTGGCTGGCGCGCCTGGTCTTCCCGGATCGCGTCACGCATTTCGACGTCACCGTCGATCTCGTCGCCGACATGGCGACGATCAACCCGTTCGACTTCTTCCTGGAACCGCAGGCGGAAAGCGTTCCCTTCGCATACGACCCGGTGCTGGAGGAGGAGCTGGCCCCCTTCCGCAAGCGCATGCCCCCGACGCCGCGCTTCGCCGGGTACCTGGCGCAGGTCCCGCCGCAGGACGGCCAGCGCACGGTGGATTTCCTGGTCGCGCTGAACACCCGCGTGCAGCGCGACATCGCCTACATCGTCCGCATGGAGCCCGGGGTCTGGACGCCGGACAAGACGCTGGCGGAAGGCCGCGGCTCCTGCCGGGATTCCGCGTGGCTTCTGGTGCAGCTGCTGCGTCATCTCGGCTTCGCCGCGCGCTTCGTCTCCGGCTACCTCATCCAGCTTGTCGCCGACGTGAAGCCGCTGGAAGGGCCGGAGGGGCCGGCCGCCGACTTCACCGACCTGCACGCCTGGGCCGAGGTCTACCTGCCCGGCGCAGGCTGGATCGGCCTCGATGCCACCTCCGGCCTGATGACCGGGGAGGGGCATATCCCGCTGGCGGCCACGCCCGAGCCCGCCTCCGCCGCGCCGATCTCGGGCGGCGTGGAGCTGGGCGCGGATGCGGACTTCTCCGTTGACATGCGGGTAACCCGCATCCGCGAGACGCCGCGGGTGACGAAGCCCTACACGGACGGCCAGTGGCAGGCGATCCTGGCGCGCGGCGAGGCGGTGGATCGCGCGCTCGCCACCGGCGACGTGCGCCTCACCATGGGTGGCGAGCCCACCTTCATCGCCGCCGACAGCATGGACGCGCCGGAATGGACCATCGAGGCGCTGGGGCCCACCAAGCGCCGCTATGCGGACCGCCTGCTGCGTCGCCTGGCGCCGCTCTGGGCCCCGGGCGCCGCGCTGCAATACGCCATGGGCAAGCACTACCCGGGCGAGCAGCTTCCCCGCTGGGCGCTGCACGCGCACTGGCGCCGCGACGGCGAGGCGGTGTGGCGCGACCCGGCGCTGCTTGCCTCCGACGAGGATCGGGACGATGCGGCGGCGGAGGATGCCGCCCGCTTCGCCGCGGCCCTGGCCGAGCGCCTGCAGGTCGATCCCGCCTTGGTCAATGCGGCGCACGAGGACGTCCACTACCATCTCTGGCGCGAGCGGCGCCTGCCGGCCAACGTCGTCGTCGAGGACGCGCGGCTGCGCGACCCGCTGGAGCGTGCGCGGCTGGCCAAGGTCTTCGGTGAGGGTCTGGCATCGCCGGTCGGCGCCGTTCTGCCGCTGCGCCGCGTCATGCAGGACGGCACGCGGCGCTGGCAGTCCGGGCGCTGGTATTTCCGCGACGGGGTGCTGTTCCTGATCCCGGGCGACAGCCCGATCGGCCTGCGCCTGCCGCTGGAGAGCCTGCCCTGGATGTCGGAGGCCGATGCGGCACGGCACTTCGACGCCGAGCCCGATCCCTTCGCGCCGCGCGACCCGCTGCCGCCGCAGGACGCCCTGGGCGGGCGCCAGCCCGTTGCGCGCGGGCGCGACGGGCGCGGCGGCGCGGGCGCCATGGCGAGCGCCGAAGGCTTCCGCCCGGTGCCGCAGGACCTGCCCGTGGTCGGGCAGTCCGACCCCGGCGTGGTGCGCACCGCGCTGGCCGTCGAAGCCCGCGACGGCATCCTGCACGTCTTCTACCCGCCGCTCTTCGCCGCGGAGGACTGGCTGGACCTCACCGCCGCCGTGGAGGCGACCGCCGCCGAGACCGGCCGCAAGGTGGTGCTCGAAGGCTACCTGCCGCCGCGCGACCCGCGCCTCAACCACTTCTCCGTCACGCCCGACCCCGGCGTCATCGAGGTGAACATCCACCCGGCCGCGAGCTGGCCGGAGATGGTGGAGCGCACGGAGCAGCTCTACGACGCGGCGCGGCAGGAGGGCCTCTCGGCCGAGAAGTTCATGCTGGACGGCCGCCATGTCGGCACCGGCGGCGGCAACCACGTGGTGATGGGCGCGGCGACGCCGGCCGAGAGCCCCTTCCTGCGCCGGCCCGACCTGCTGAAGTCGCTGCTCGGCTTCTGGCACAACCACCCGAGCCTGAGCTTCCTGTTCAGCGGCCTCTTCATCGGTCCCTTCAGCCAGCACCCGCGCATCGACGAGGCGCGGCAGGACGCGGTGCGGGAGCTGGAGCTCGCCTTCTCCCACATCAGGCCCCACGAGGAGACGCCGCCCTGGGTGGTGGACCGGCTGTTCCGCAACATCCTCGCGGACGTCGCCGGCAACACCCACCGCACCGAGTTCTGCATCGACAAGATGTACGCCCCGGAAACGGCCACGGGCCGGCTCGGCCTGGTGGAGTTCCGTGCCTTCGAGATGCCGCCGCATGCGCGCATGTCGGCCGCGCAGATGCTGCTGATGCGCAGCGCGGTCGCCGCCTTCTGGCAGCGTCCCTACGAACGCCGCCTGGTGCGCTGGGGCACGCGCCTGCATGAGGACTTCATGCTGCACCACAATGTCGCGCAGGACTTTTCCGACGCGCTCGAGGAGCTGGGCGGCATGGGCTTCCCGCTCGATGCCGAGTGGTTCCGCCCGCACCTGGAGTTCCGCTTCCCCCGCCTTGGCGAGGTCACCGTCCGCGGCGTCGGCATCGAGCTGCGCCACGCGCTGGAGCCCTGGCACGTGTTGGGCGAGGAACCCGCCGCCGGCGGCACCGCGCGCTACGTGGACAGCAGCACGGAACGCGTGCAGGTGAAGCTCTCGGGTCTCGTGGAGGAGCGATTCGTGCTCGCCTGCAACGGCCACGCCGTGCCGCTGACGGCGACGGAGACCGTCGGCGAGTATATCGGCGCCGTGCGCTTCAAGGCGTGGAACCCGCCTTCGGCGCTGCATCCCATGGTCGGCGTGCAGTCGCCGCTGGTCTTCGACCTCCATGACCGCTGGACCGGGCGGTCCCTGGGCGGGCTGACGCACCATGTCGTGCATCCCGGCGGGCGCAGCTACGACGACCTGCCGGTGAACGCGAACAGCGCCGAGGCGCGACGCCGCAGCCGCTTCATGCCGGTCGGCCATACCCCCGGCCCGATGCCGGAGCCGCGGCTGGACGTGGCGCCGGAGGCACCGAGGACGCTCGATCTGCGGCGCTTCGGATGACGGGGAGCGGGACTCCCTCTCCGCTTGCGGGGGAGGGAACGGCGCCGTGACCGAACCTCTCGACGAGATGGTGGACGGCCAGGGCGGATTCCGCCCGCACTGGCGCCCCCTGCTCGGCGCGCTGGCGCAGCTGGGTGCCGAGACGCTGGCCGAGCGTGCCACCCTGCTGGCCGAGGCGCTCGCCGAGGAGAGCCTCGCCGCGGCCGATCCCAGCGGCACGCCGCGCCGCTGTGACCCCATCCCGCTGATCCTGCCCGCCGCCGAGTTCGCGGCGCTGGAATCCGGCCTCGCGCAGCGCGCCGCTGTGCTGGAGGCCTTGCTGCGCGACGTCTACGGCCCGCAGCACCTGCTGGCCGAGGGGTTGCTGCCACCTGCCCTGGTCTTCGCCAACCCGGCCTTCCTCCGCCCATGCCGCGACGCCGCCGGGCGGGCGGGCGGCACGCCGCTGCTGCAGAGCTACGCCGCCGACCTGCTGCGCGGGGCGGACGGCGCCTGGCAGGTCGTCGCCGACCGCACCGCCTGCCCCGCGGGCCTCGCCCGTGCGCTCGAGAACCGCGACCTGCTGGCACGGCTGGTGCCGGAATTCTTCCGCGCCCGCGCGCTGCGCCCGCTGCGGCCCTTCCTCGATCTCTGGCAGGACGCGCTGGCCCGCCTGGCGCCGGCGGGGAGCGGCGTCGCGCTGCTCTCGCCCGGGCCGCGCGGGCCGGACTGGTTCGAGCAGGTGCTGCTGGCGCGCCATCTTGCCTGCGCGCTGGTCGAGGGCGGCGACCTGACGGTGCGCGACGGCGCGCTCTACCTGAAGACGCTGCGCGGGCTCTCGCGCATCGGCGTGCTGGTGCGCCGCCAGGACGGGCGCACGGTGGATCCGTTGGAGCTCGATCCGGACCCCGTCGGCGGCGTGGTGGGGCTGCTGGATGCGGCGCGCGGCGGCGCCGTGCGCATCCTGAACGATCCCGGCACCGGCCTCGCGGAAGCCCCTGCCATCGCCGCCGTGCTGCCGGCCCTGGCGCCGCGGCTGATCGGCGCGCCGCTCAGCCTGCCGCAGGCCGAGACGCTCTGGCTCGGCGACCCGGCGGCGCGGGCCCGGGTGAGCGCGGATCTGCGCCCCTGGCTGGTGCGTCGGGCGCTCGACGGCACCCTGCCCTCAGTCCGTGCCGGCGCCCTGACGGCGGAGGCGCGCGCGGCGCTGGCGGCGCGGCTGATGGCCAGCCCGGCGGAATGGGCTGTCTCGGCGGCGTTCGCCCCCTCCGTCGCGCCCTGTGCCGGGCCGGATGGCAGGCTGGCGCCACGCCCGGTGATGCTGCGGCTCTTCCTGGTGCATGACGGTCAGGACTGGCAGACGCTGCCGGGCGGCCTGGCCCGCACCCTGCCCGAGGGCGACGCGCCGTCGCTCGGCAAGGATGTCTGGGTGCCGGCCGAGGACCCGGAGGAGGGCGGCACCGCCATGATCGGGCTGGGCGCGCTGCCCGGCGCGCCGCCGCTGGCGATCCGCCGCGCCTCCGGCGACCTGCCGAGCCGCGTCGCCGATGATTTCTACTGGCTCGGCCGCTACATGGAGCGGCTGGAAGCCTCGGCCCGGCTGCTGCGCAGCGCCGCCGGGCGCCTGGCCCGGCCCAGCCCGACGGCGCGCGAGATGGCGGAGCTGGACACCCTGGCCCGCTGCCTGGTGCGCGCCGAGCTGCTCTCCGCCGAGGCGGGCCACGGCCTTGGCGCCGCCGCGATGACCGAGGCGCTGCTGCGCGCGGCCGGGGAAGGCGGGCCGCTGGCGGCGCAATTCGGCCAGGTCGGGCGCCTTGCCGGCCTGCTGCGCGACCGCCTCACCGGCGAGATGCAGGCGACGATCTCGACAACCCTGCGCGGCCTCGGCAACCGGCTTCGCGGCGCAGGCGCCGGCGGGGTTGGCCGGCTCGGCGCGGTCGCGGACGGCATCCTGGGCTTCTCGGCGACGGTCGCCGGCCTGGCGGCGGAGAACATGGTGCGCGGCGGCGGGCGCCTGTTCCTGGATTTCGGCCGGCGCATGGAGCGGGCGCAGAGCATCGCCGCCTGGGTGGCCCGCGCCCTGGACCAGCCCGGCGCCGCCGCGCAGCCGGGACGGATCGAGCCCGGGCTGCGCGTGGCGCTGGAGCTGTGCGATTCCGTCATCACCTACCGCAGCCGCTACCTCGGCCTGATCCAGCCCGCGCCGGTGCTGGACCTGGTGCTGGCGGACGAGGGCAACCCGCGCGGCCTGGCCTTCCAGCTTGCCGCCGCCGGCGACATGCTGGCGGAGCTGGAAGCGGCGGATGGCGCGCCGATGCCCGCACTGGCGGGCGAGGCGGAGCGGCTGGGGCAGGAGGTGCAGGCGATGGTGCGATCGGTGGCCGAGGCGCCGGGCCAGGCGGAGGCCGCGCTGGCCCTGCCGCAGCGCCTCGCCGCATTGGAGGGCGCGGTGGCGGCACTCTCCAACGGGGTCTCCGGCCGCTATTTCGCGCTGCTGCCGGTGGCCCGGAGCCTCGGCCTGGAAAGCCGGGACGCGGTACGGGCCGGCGTCGCGTGAGGCGCGCGGCGCGGGCATGAGGTACAGGGTCCGCCACGCGACGCGCTACGACTATGCCGCGAGCGTCGATCTCGCTGCGCATCTGCTGCACCTCACACCACGTGGCGACCTGCCCGGGCAGCGGGTGATCTCGGCCGGCATCACCGCCACGCCGGCCGCGTCGCGGCGGCGCGCAACGGCGGACCACTTCGGCAATGCCGCCACCTGGCTGTTCCTCGATGCGCCGCACACCAGCTTTGCGGTGGTGGCGGAGGCGGAGGTCGCGGTGGACTTGCCCGCGCCGCCGGCGCCGGACGCGACGCCGCCCTGGGAGGACGTGGCCGCGGCGGCGAACGGCCTGGGCGCGGCCGGCGATGCCTGGGCCGCCGCGGAATTCGCGCAGGCCTCGCCCATGGCGCCGGCCAGCCCCGCCGCCGGCGCCTATGCCGCCGCCAGCTTCCCGCCGGGCCGCCGCATCCTTGCGGGCCTGCTCGACCTGAATGCCCGCATCGCGCGTGACTTCCGGTTCCGCGCCGGCGTCACCACCATCGCCACCCCGGTCGAGGACGTGCTGTCGCGCCGGCAGGGCGTATGCCAGGACTTCTCGCACCTGATGATCGCGGCGCTGCGCGCGCTCGGCCTGCCGGCACGCTACGTCTCGGGCTATGTGCGCACGCGCCCGCCGCCGGGCGGGACACGGCGCCGCGGCGCGGACCAGAGCCACGCCTGGGTCGGTGCCTGGCTTGGCCCCGGCGCGGGCTGGGTGGACCTCGATCCCACCAATGCCCTGGTGGTGCGGGACGAGCACGTGGTGCTGGGCTGGGGCCGCGACTTCGGGGATGTCAGCCCGGTGCGCGGCGTGGTGCTCGGCGGCGGCACCCACGGGCTGGCGGTCTCGGTGGACCTGGAGCCGCTCGACCCGGGGCCCCTCGACCCGGGGCCGCTCGACACGGGGCCGCTCGACACGGGGCCGCTCGACACGGGGCCGCTCGACACGGAGCCGCTCGACACGGAGCCGCGGGATCATGCGGCGGCGCGGGAGCGGGCCGTCACGCCGGGCTGATCCGTCGCGCAGGAGGAAGGTGGCCCGGCGACGGAACCTTCCACTCCCTGGCGCGTCGGCTTGCCCGATGCGCCTCTTCCGATGCCAGGCGTGCGGCCAGGTGCTGCACTTCGAGAACACGAGCTGCGAGCGCTGCGGCAGCGCGCTCGGCTTCCTGCCGGGGCCGGCGACGCTGTCGGCGCTGGAGCGCGATGGCCGCGCCTGGCGCGCGCTGGCGCAGCCCGAGGGCCGGTTCCGCTTCTGCGCCAATGCCGGGCAGGATGCCTGCAACTGGCTGATCCCGGCCCGCGCAACCGAGGCGCTGTGCAAGTCCTGCCGGCACAACCGCACCATCCCGGATCTCGGCGCGCCGGAGACGCTGCTGCCCTGGCGGCGCTGGGAAGTCGCCAAGCACCGGCTGACCTACACGCTGCTGAAGCTCGGCCTGCCGATGCCGGACCGCGCCCACGACCGGACGGGCGGGCTGGCCTTCGACATCCTGGCCGATCCCCCGGCCGGCGGGCCCGCGGTGATGACTGGCCATGACGAGGGGCTGATCACCCTGGCGCTGGCCGAGGCCGACGACGCCGAGCGGGAGCGGCGCCGCACCGCGATGGGCGAGCCCTACCGCACGCTGCTCGGCCATGTGCGGCACGAGAGCGGGCATTTCTACTGGAACCGGCTGGTGCGGGACGCCGGCAGGCTGGAGCCCTTCCGCGCCCTGTTCGGCGACGAGCGGCTGGACTACGGCGCGGCCCTGGCGCGCCACCATGCCGAAGGGCCGCCGGCGGATTGGCGGGACCGCTACGTCAGCGCCTACGCCACCGCGCACCCCTGGGAGGACTTCGCCGAATCCTGGGCCCACTTCCTGCACATGGTCGATACCTTGGAGATGGCGGCCTCGCTGGAATTCTCCGTCCGCCCGCGGGCGGACGACAGCGGCGTGCTGCAGGCGGAGATCGCCTTCGACCCCTACGCGGCACCCGACATCAGTGCCCTCGTCGATGCGTGGGTGCCGTTGACCCATGCGGTGAACAGCCTGAATCGCTGCATGGGCGCGCCGGATCTCTATCCCTTCGTGCTGTCGTCCCCGGCGATCGGGAAGCTCGGCTTCGTCCATGACCTGGTGCGGGGCGCAAAGGGTGGAGCCTGCGGCGCTGCCCGCGGCCGCTGAGCCGCCCCGACGGTTCGACCTCCGCGCATTGACCTTGCATGCCGCGCCGCGCGACGCTGCCACGCCGCCGAGGATACCCCGTAATGCATTCCGCCCCGCGCAGCGTGCGCCACGCCCGTTCCGCGCTGCTGTTGCTGCTGCTGCTCGCCGGCTGCGCCGGCGAGGGCGGCCTTCTCGGCGCGGAACCCGCGGAGGAGGACGTGTCCGCCGCCGGCGTGGTCCGCGCCTTTGCCAGCGTGTGCGGCAACCTGGATGGCGCGGAGGTGGCGCGGCGCGGCGCCAACCTGGGCTTCGTCGCCGTGGGCCCGGCGCGGCAGGCGGCGCAGCCGGTGCCGCTTGATCCGAACGTCCGGCTGATGGCCCGGCCCGCGGTGCCGCCGGCCTCGGTATCCGCCCTGCTCGCCTTCAACCGGCGCGGGCCGAGCTGCGAGCTGGCGGTGGGCGGCGTCTCCTCCGCGGCGCTGGAGCGCGAGTTCGAGCGCATGGTCGGCGTGCTGCAACGCCAGGAGAACCTGCTGGTCAGTCCGCTGCGGATCACCTCCGCCACGGCGGCGGATGCGGGCGGGCTGCGCGTGCACCGCGCGGTGCTGGTGGTGCCGCGGGCGCTGCAGGATGCAGGACCGCAGGTGATCGTGCTGCGCACCGCCCCGGACGCGCCCGGGGGCCAGCCTCTGCGCGCCATCATGTCGCTGCACGTCGCCTGCCCGCGGGAGGGCGGCAGCCCCGGCGGCGCAATTGGCCCCGGCGCTATTCCGCCGCCAGCATCGCCGCTGGCGATGCCGCGGGGCTGATCGGCGCGGTCACCGCCGCCTCCAGCA
>ERZ1066123.1068-NODE-1068-length-17592-cov-20.951531_pt1 | contig 17592 bp, 11 predicted proteins | sample MGYA00382770_ERZ1066123 | MGnify/ENA primary metagenome ERZ1066123 (study PRJEB33369, sample SAMEA5778353) | biofilm metagenome | biome: Industrial cooling water; feature: Water cooling tower basin; material: Biofilm | place: United Arab Emirates | collected...
AGCCCGACCGGCGGCATCGGCGCCACCATCAACATCCTCACCGCGCGTCCGCTCAAGAACCCCGGCCTGCACGCCAACATCGGCATCAAGACCGTGTTCGACGAGTCCAACGGCGAGCTGCCCAGCTCGCTGCAGGGCGACGATGTGACGCCGGAAATCTCCGGCATCTTCAGCAACACCTTCGCCGACGGCAAGTTCGGCATCGCGCTCACCGGCAGCTACCAGGAGCGCGATCTGGGCTACAACCAGGTGTCGGTCGGCAACGGCTGGCGCACCTTCCGCGGCGACGAGAACAACTGGGGCACCATCCCGCAGCCCGGCACCCCGGGCTCCGAGCGCATCACCAATCGTCCGGGCCCGAACGACATCTACTCGGTGCCGCAGAACCTCAATTACAGCGTCAACGGCGTGCAGCGCCAGCGCACCAACGGCCAGCTCACCCTGCAGTGGGCGCCGACCGACCGCATCACCACCACGCTCGACTACACCTATTCCGAGAACCGCATCCAGACCCAGCGCAACGAGCTGTCGGTGTGGTTCAACTTCGGCCCGTCCAGCAGCAGCTGGACCGACGGCCCGATCGCCGCGCCGCTGGTGTACTCCGAACTGATCGTGCCGGCGACCAGCGACCTCTCCATGGGCGGCGCCAAGTACGCCACCAGGAACGAGAACAAGTCGCTGGGCTTCAACGTGCAGTGGGACGTGAGCGACAGCGTGTCGCTGGAGCTCGACTACCACGACTCCACCGCCGAATCCGGCGCGGACAGCCCCTACGGCTCGAACGCCGTGCTCGGCGCCGCCGGTTTCTTCCGCGGCACCACCACGGTCGATTTCAGCCGCGATTTCCCCATTCTCACCGTCGACCTGCCGCCGGGCCTGAGCGACATCGACGCCTCGCAGATGCAGGTCACCGGCTCCTCCTTCCGCAACAGTTACATGCGTTCGGAGATCGAACAGGGCCAGCTGCGCGGCGACTGGGTGTTCGGCGACGCTTCGCGTCTCGACTTCGGCCTGGCCTCCACCGAGGTCCGCAACCGCAGTGCGTTCTCCAACGTGCAGAACGACTCCTGGGGCGGCAACACGCCCCTGGGTGCCGGCGCGTATGCGGACAGCCTCTGGCGCCGTGACGACATGAGCAACTACTTCCGCAGCTTCGGCAACAGCCGCAGCCCGAGCTGGAGCAGTGCGTTCTTCACCTTCGACTTCGAGGCCATGCGCCGCGCCGCGGCCGATGCCACCGGCCGGCCCGACCTGTATCGCCGCTCCGACGTCTTCACCACCGACCGTCGCACCACCGAAAAATCGCGTGCCGCCTATCTGCAGTACGTGACCCAGTTCGACTGGTCGATGCCGCTGGAAGTCGCGGCCGGCGTGCGCTACGAGCAGACGGATGTGGTCTCCACCGCCCTGGTGCCCAACTTCCAGCCCGGCATCGTCTGGGGCTCGACCAACGAGTTCAATCTGGTACCGCAGGGCTCCGCGTTCTCGACGCTGAAGGGCGAATACGACTACGTCCTGCCCAGCCTCGATCTGAAGCTCAACATCCGCGACAACCTCATCCTGCGCGGCAGCTACGGCGAGACCATCGGCCGTCCGGGCTGGGGCGACATCCAGGGCGGCAAGACCTACAACCAGCTGGTGCGTGTGGACGGCGGCACCGGCAATTTCGGCAACCCCGATCTGGAGCCGCTGCTGTCGCACAACTTCGACCTGTCGCTGGAGTGGTACTACGCCGATTCCAGCTACATGGCGGTGGGTTACTTCCGCAAGAACATCGACAACTACATCGGCACCACCCAGGTGAACGACACGACCTCGGGCCTGAACACCCCGGTCGGCGGCGCCTACTGGAACCAGGCGATCGGTTCGGGCTGCACGAGCGTGGACGTGGTCTGCATCCGCAACTACATCCTCAACAATCTCAACGGCCAGCCCGGCGTGGTCCGTACCGGTTTCGACACCAACGGCAACGCGACCGGCACCATTACCGGTCAGCCCGGCGACCCGGTCGCGAACTTCCGCGTGACCACGCCGGCGAACCAGCGCTCGGCCTCGCTCGACGGCATGGAGTTCAACCTCCAGCACATGTTCGCCGACACCGGCTTCGGCATGTCGTTCAACTACACCATCGTCGATTCCAGCCTGACCTACGACAACAGCAAGATCGGCGAGCAGTTCGCGCTGGTCGGCCTGAGCGATTCGGCCAACGTGGTCGCGTTCTTCGAGAAGGGCCCGTGGCAGCTGCGTGCGGCCTACAACTGGCGCGACAAGTATCTGGCGGGCGTGTTCGATGGCGCTGGTCCGAACCCGGTCTACGTGGAAGCCTACGGCCAGCTGGACATGAACATCGGCTATCGCTGGAACGACCAGTGGTCGCTGTCGTTCGAGGCCATCAATGCCATGGGCGCCACCCAGCGTTCGCACTCGCGCAACAGCAAGCAGCTGGAGTACCTGACCCAGACCGGCCCGCGGTACATGCTGGGCCTGCGCTACAATTTCCGCTGATCGGAATCGACCGTCCTTGCGCCGCCTCTGCGGCGCCGGGATGGCGGCGGCAACGGCGGCGGTCATCGTATCCGCACGGACGGGCCACCCAGTGTGGCCCGTTCGCGTTTGAGCGGCGACCGCCGCGGACCGTTTTGCCCTACGCGGAGGAGTCTTGATCGACGCGACCGACAGCGACAGCGCAGCGCGCTCCAGCCATCACGCTCACGGCGATGCCGTCCGCGAAGCGGCGGCTGTCAGCGAAGTGGTCATCGTGGGCGGCGGCACCGCCGGCTGGCTCACCGCGGCCACGCTCGCGGCCCGGCACGGCGCCGCCGGAACCGGAACCCTGCGCATCACTCTGCTGGAATCGCCCGATGTCGCCACGATCGGTGTGGGCGAGGGTACCTGGCCGACCATGCGCGACACCCTGCGTACGGCCGGGGTGAGCGAGACCGACCTGATCCGCGACTGCGACGCGGTGTTCAAGCAGGGCTCGAAGTTCGTCGGCTGGGTCGACGGCAGCGAGCGCGACCGCTATCACCATCCTTTCGTCCTGCCGCAGGGCTATCTGGACGCCGATCTGGCCGCCGGCTGGGCTGCGCGCGGCGGTGATGTGCCCTTCGCCGATCTGGTCAGCGTGCAGCCGCATCTGTGCGAGGCGGGCAGGGCGCCCAAGCAGCTGTCCACGCCCGAATACGCGGCGGTGGCCAACTACGCCTATCACCTGGACGCCGCCAAGCTCGGCGTGTTCCTGCGCGAACACTGCACCGCGCGGCTCGGCGTGCGGCATGTCGCCGATCACATGCTCGAGATCGTGTCGGCCGAGAACGGCGACATCGCCGCGGTGCGCACCCGCGCGCACGGCGACCTGCGCGGCGACCTGTTCATCGACTGCACCGGCATGCGCTCGCTGCTGCTCGGCGCGCACTACGGTGTCGAACTGATCTCGCGCCGCGATGTGCTGTTCAACGACCGCGCAATGGCGGTGCAGGTGCCCTACGCACGGCCCGATGCGCCGATCGCCTGCCAGACCGTGTCCACTGCGCAGCGCAATGGCTGGATCTGGGACATCGGCCTCACCGCCCGGCGCGGCGTGGGCCACGTGTATTCGAGCGCGCACTGCTCCGACGATGAAGCCGAGGCCGCGCTGCGTGCGCATGTGGAAGCGAGCGGTGGCCCGCGCGCGGCCGACGTGCCCGCGCCGCTGCGCATCACGCTCTCGCCCGGTTACCGGCGCAGCAGCTGGCACCGCAACTGCGTCGCGGTCGGGCTGTCCAGCGGTTTCGTCGAGCCGCTGGAAGCCTCCTCGCTGGTGCTGGTGGAGCTGGCCGCCGCCGCGATCGCCGAGCAGCTGCCGGCGGATCGGGCGGAGATGGACATCGTCTCCGCGCGCTACAACGAGGCCTTCGCCTACCGCTGGGAGCGGGTCATAGATTTCCTCAAGCTGCATTACGTGCTGAGCCGTCGCCGCGACAGCGATTACTGGCGCGACCATGCGCGCGCGGACACCATGCCCGAACGCCTGCGCGAGCTGCTCGCGCTGTGGCGGCACCGTTCGCCCTCGCGCTACGACCTGTTCCGGGTGGACGAGATCTTCCCATCGGCCAGCTACCAGTACATTCTGTACGGCATGGGCTTCCGCCCGGCATCGCGGCCGTCCGCGCAGCATGGCGACAGCCCGCAGCGTGCCGAGGCGCTGCAGCGTGCGGAAGCGCGGTTCCGCGAAGCCGCGGATCTGGTCCGGCGCATGTTGCCCGCGCTGCCCGCGCATCGCGAGGCGATCGAGCACATCCGTCTGCGCGGTCTGCCCCGTATCTGAGAGGCTTCATCCGAGCGGCGGCAGCCGTAAAACCATAGACACGCCGCAGGCCAGCACACCATATAACAGCACGCCGCAGACGCACGCACACGCCGCGCACCCGTGCGCGACCGCGACACACCGAGACCACCGCCCCATGCCCAGACACGCCCTGCTCAACAACATCGATCATCGCGACCTGCGCGTGGTCACCGCGCGCGGTGCGCAGTGGGGCGACGACGTGATGTCGGCGCTGACGTTCCCCGCCGAATTCCGCAGCGTGCAGGCCTACTACCCGATCGTGTTCCAGAAATCCGCCGACGGCAGTTTCCAGCCGGTGGCGCTGTTCGGCTTCCGCGCCGGGCAGAACCTGTTTCTCGGTCGCCAGCATTCCGACGGCGAGGGCTGGGACGCGGGCTATATCCCGCTGTCGGTCGAGCGCCAGCCGTTTCTCATCGGCCGATCCGAACACGGCGAGCCTGTGGTCCACATCGATCTGGACCACCCGCGCGTGGGCCATGCCCAGGGCGAGCCGCTGTTCCGCGCCCACGGCGGCACCACCGAGACCCTGGAGCGCGCGGCCTCGGTGCTGCAGGCGCTGCACGACGGGCTGGGTGCGACGCCGGCCTTCGTCGAGGCGCTGCTGCGCGAGGAGCTGCTGGAGTCCTTCGTGCTGGATGTCGAATCCGAGGACGGCCAGCCCTTCCGTCTGGCCGGCTTCTACACCATCCACGAGGAGCGCCTCGGCCAGCTGGCGCCGGAGACCCTCGCCACGCTCCAGCGCGACGGGCATCTGGAAGCCATCTACATGGCGATGGCCTCGCTGTCGCATTTCCGTGACCTGATCGACCGGGTGCGCCGTGTCCACGCTGGCGGTGCCTGAACCGGTCGAGGTCGTCGAGCACGTCTCGCCGCTGGCGCCGTCCGACGCGGTGCTGGAGGCGCGACGTCCTCTGCTGCTGCGTGGGCTGGTGCGCGACTGGCCGATCGTGCGCGCCGCGCGCTCGTCGCCTGCCGAGGCCATCGCGTTGTTGCGCGCGGCCGACGGCGGCGGGCCGGTGACGGCCTTCGTCGGCCCGCCATCGATCCGCGGGCGCTATTTCTACAACGACGCGCTGGACGGCTTCAATTTCACCCCGGAGCGGCATCGTTTTTCCAGTGTGCTCGACGCGCTGGAGCGTCACCGCGAAGACGCCGAGCCCCCGGCGCTGTACATGGGCTCGACCACGGTCGACGAGTGCCTGCCCGGCTTCATGGCCGCGCATCCGCTCGACATGGGCGCGCGCACGCCGCTCATCAGCCTGTGGCTGGGCAACCGTGCGCGGATCGCCCCCCATCAGGACCTGCCGGACAATCTCGCCTGCGTGGTCGCCGGGCGACGACGCTTCACCCTGTTTCCGCCCGAACAGCTGCCGAACCTGTACATCGGTCCTCTGGATTTCACCCCGGCCGGGCAGGCGATCAGTCTGGTGGATCTGCATGCGCCGGATCTGGCGCGCTTCCCGCGTTTCGCCGAGGCCATGCGCCATGCGCTGGTCGCCGAGCTCGAACCGGGCGATGCGCTGTTCGTGCCGAGCATGTGGTGGCACCACGTCGAATCGCTGGACCCGTTCAACGCGCTGATCAACTACTGGTGGCGCCGCGTGCCGGCGTACATGGACACGCCCATGGTCGCGCTGATGACCGCGCTGCTGTGCATCCGCGAGCTGCCGCAAGCAGAGCGCGCGATCTGGCGCGATGTGTTCGATCATTACGTGTTCGCGCCCGATTCCGACTCGGCCGCCGTGGCCGCGCATATTCCCGAACCGGTACGCCGCGTGCTCGGCGCGCTGGACGAAACCGCCGCACGCGAGCTGCGCGCGCGGCTGCTGCACCGACTCAACCGCTGATGGAGGCGCTCCCTTGATGCACGTTCCGGTGGATTCCGCACACGCGCCCGTCTCGCACGACGCCGCATCACGCCCGGTCAAACGGGTGGTCGTGGCCGGGGGTGGCACCGCCGGCTGGATGACCGCGGCGGCGCTGTCCAAGACCTTCGGCGGCGTGCTCGACATCGTGCTGGTCGAATCCGAGGAAATCGGCACCGTGGGCGTGGGCGAGGCCACCATCCCGACCATGGTCACCTTCCACCGTCTGCTGGACATCAACGAGCAGGCGTTCATGGCCGCGACCAACGCCACCATCAAGCTCGGCATCGCCTTCGAGCACTGGCGTTCGCTCGGCCACCGCTACATCCATTCCTTCGGCACCACCGGCAAGGACCACTGGACCGCCGGTTTCCAGCATTTCTGGCTGAGCGCGCGCCAGCGCGGCATCGCCCGCGACTACGGCGACTACTGCCTGGAGCTGCGCGCCGCCGAAGAAAGCCGCTTCGCGCATCTGCCGCGCGGCGGCATGAACTACGCCTTCCATCTCGATGCCGGCCTGTACGCCAAATTCCTGCGCGCCTTCAGCGAACGCCACGGCGCGCGCCGCATCGAGGGGCGCATCGTCGAGGTCAAGGCCGACCGCGAGGCCGGCTGGATCTCCGCGCTGCGCCTCGCCGACGGCAGCGAGATCGAAGGCGATCTGTTCATTGACTGCAGCGGCCTGCGCGGCCTGCTGATCGGCGACACCCTGGGCGTGGAATACGAAGACTGGTCGCATTGGCTGTTCAGCGACAGCGCGATGGCGGTGCAGACCGCGACGGTGCGCCCGCCGATCCCCTACACGCGTTCGGTCGCCGGCGAGGCCGGCTGGCAGTGGCGCATCCCGCTGCAGCACCGCGTGGGCAACGGCATCGTGTTCTCCAGCCGGCACATGGACGACGACGCGGCCCGCGCCGCGCTGCTGGGCTCGGTGGAAGGCGAGGTGCTGACCGAGCCGCGCGTGATCCGCTTCCGCCCGGGCCAGCGCCGCGCGACCTGGCGCGGCAACTGCGTGGCGATCGGCCTGTCCGGCGGCTTTCTCGAGCCGCTGGAGTCGACCAACATCCATCTGATCCAGCGCGGCGTGATCCGTCTGCTGCAGACCTTCCCGCACGTCATCGCGCAGAGCGATATCGACGAATACAACCGGCAGGCGGAAGAGGAAATTACCCAGATCCGCGATTTCGTGATCCTGCACTACCACGTCACCCAGCGCGACGACACCGCCTACTGGCGGGCCTGTCGCGACCTGGACATCCCGCAGAGCCTGCGCCACAAGATCCGGCTGTTCGCCGAGACCGGGCGGGTGTTCCGCCATCTCAACGAGTTGTTCGCCGAGAATTCCTGGGTGCAGGTGATGCTGGGGCAGGGCATCGTGCCCGAGCGTCACCATCCGATCGCCGATTCGATGAGCGATGCCGAGCTGAGCGATTTCCTCGAACGCATCCGCACCGGCGTGGACCACACCGTGTCCCGGCTGCCCAGTCACGCCGACTATCTGCGCGAATACTGCGCGCGGCCTGCGGCGCAGGCCTGAAACGACACCACGCCCTTAACGACAGCTGGCCTGAAACGACAGCAGGCGGGGCCGAAGCCACCGCCTGCGTGCCTGCTGCATAGATGCCGTGTGCGAAAGGGCCATCGCGGCCCGCCGTTCGCCGCCGGCCGAGGCGCAGGAGAAACCCCCGCGCCCGGTGCGTGGCAGACCTCAGTGGCCGCTGCCGCCGGCGGCCAGCTTGTCCAGATCGATGCCCTGCGCGCGCAGCAGGCGGCCGGTGCGCCAGGCGTAGAAGGCGAGGTACAGGAAGCACACCACCCCGACCATGAAGCTGATCTGGATGCCGTAGGTGTCCGCCACCATGCCCTGGATCCAGCTGACGATGCCGCCGCCCATGATCATCATGATCAGCAGGCTGCTGCCCTGATTGGTGTTGCGGCCTAAGCCGGTGATCGCCAGCGCGAAGATGCAGGGCCACATCGTGCTGCAGAACAGGCCGACGCTGGTGAAGGCGATCGCGCTCACACGCCCGTGGGTCAGCATGCCGACCGCCAGCGCGATGATGCCGCAGATCGCGAAATACAGCAGATTGCGCGCCGGGTTGCCGCGGCTGGCCAGCAGCACCAGTACCATCGCCGCGATCAGCCACACGTACTGATAGAACTGCGACACGTCGTGGCCCATGATCGTGTTGACGGCCAGATACACGCCGAAGGCGAGATACGGCAGCAGCAGCGCCAGCAGGCGCTTGCGGCCCGAAGAGATGTCGAACGCGCCGGCCGCGCCGGTCCAGCGGCCGATCATCAGGCTGGCCCAGTACAGCGACACATACGGCGCGATCGCCGACACCGGGATGCCTTCGTGCTCTTCCAGGAAGGCCGGCAGATTGCTGATGGTCGACACTTCCACGCCTACGTAGACGAAGATCGCGATCATGCCCAGGGTGAGCTGCGGATAGGCCAGCGCCGACTCCTTGTGGATCAGCTTCTCGCTTTCCTGCGCCTCGCTTTCGGTGACCTCGTCCAGGTCGATGCGGTCGGGCACCGAGGAGAACTTGAGCAGCAGCGCGACCACCAGGAAGGCCACGCCGAGCACCAGGTAGGGCACCTTCACGCTTTCGATGCTGGCATCGGTATTGCCCGAGGCGACGCTGCCGAAGATCGCGAAACTCACCAGCAGCGGGCCGATGGTGGTGCCGAGATTGTTCACGCCGCCGGCCATGGTCAGACGCTGCGCACCCGTGCGCGGGTCGCCCATCACGATCGCCAGCGGATTGGCCGCGATCTGCTGCAGCGAGAAGCCCAGGCCCACCACGAACAGGCCTGCCAGCATCAGCTCGAACGAGCCCATGTTCGCCGCCGGATAGAACAGCAATGTACCCACCGCGGAGATCGCCAGGCCCAGACAGATGCCGTTGCGATAGCCGAGACGGTTCAGCAGATCCTTGCCGGAGAACTTGGAGGCGAGGATGTAGAGAATCGAGCCGACCGTATAGGCCACGTAGAACGCCACCGACACCAGCTGGCTCTGCGCCTGGGTGAGGTCGAACGCCTTCTTGAACACGGGGATCAGGATCTCGTTGCTGGCGGCGACGAAACCCCAGAAGAAGAACACGGTGATCAGGACGCCGAACTGCGACCAGCGGGTTTGGGGTGTGGTCATGAGAAGGGTCTGCGGTAGCGGAAGGGAGGGCGGAAGCGGGCGGGTCTGCAACCGTCGACGCGCGCACCAATGGGCGCGTGCGTCAACGTGTGCGTGCCTCAACGGGCGGGCGTGCAGCGCATGCGGTGCGCGCGATCGCGCGAGGCGAGGCCTCGGCGCGCGCGCATCACGGTGCGCCGAGGACGAGTGTATCGCCGGGATTCTGGTACAGGCGGATGTAGTCGATCTCCATCTTCGCCGGCAGCGGCGCGGTGACCCGCCGCGAAGTGGTCACGCCGGTGTAGCTGCCGCCCACGGCCAGATTCAGCAGCACGAAATGCGGCTGGTGGAATTCGTGCAGCGATGCGCCTTCGATGTCGGAGATCGCGAATTCGAAGTACAGGATGCCGTCGACGTAGGCGCGGATGAACTGCGGGTCCCAGGTCAGGCGATAGACGTGGAACCCGCCGCTCAGCGCGGTCGGGTGGGTATAGCTGCGGCTGTAATCGGCCTGCCAGCCCTGGTAGTCCCAGTGCGTGGCCCCGGAGACCGTGCGCTCGACGGTGCCGGCGGCGATGGCTGCTGCGCTGCCGGCTTCGAGGATGTCGATCTCGCCGCGGCCGGGCCAGACGCCGCTCGCGCCCAGGGTCCAGAACGCCGGCCACAGGCCGTTGCCGACCTGCGGGTAGCGGATGCGGGCTTCCAGCGTGCCGTAGCGGAAGGCCATGCGGCCGTCAGTCTTGAGCCGGGCCGAACTGAAGGCGGTGGCCTGCTGGCGCTCGCGTCGGGCCTCGATCACCAGCACGCCGTTCTCGATGCGCACGTTCTGCGACTGCGCGGTGTAGGCCTGCAGCTCGCCGTTGCCCCAGCCGCAGATGCCCACGTCGCAGCCGTTGCCGACATCGAAGGTCCACTTGCCGCTGTCGATGCTCGGCCCGTCGAATTCGTCCTGCCACACCAGGGTCTGGGCCTGGGCGAGGCCGCAGTCGATGCCCAGCAGAAGCAGGGCCAGTACGAGTGTGCACCCGGCGAGTTTGCGCATGATCCTCTCCTTGAGCGTTCTGGACGGACGGACGCGGTCTCGTCCGTGCTTGGTCGACAGGCGATCCTCGGAACTGAAGACAGCGCTGTCAACAACTGAAGCGGGTTGTCCGCCTTAATGTGACGAATATCACAATTCGCTCTGAAAAGATCCCGCCGATCCGCGCAATGTCTGGCGCGGCTGCTGCACAGCAGCATGCGCACGCGGTGATCTGCAGGCAGGGCGGGGCAGGATTGCGGCGCAGGATCGCGGCCCACGGGCGACATCGGCCCGGCCGCCACCTGCATGCGTCTTCGGGTAAGATCGAAATCCGCGCCAAAAGTCTGCAGCAGTGGCCGTGCGCCTCCGATGCCGTCGCGCCGTTTCCGCCCCATCCCGATTCGAGGTGACGCCGGGAAACCGCCGTCGAGTGTGCGACATGAGCACTACCACCGCCCCCTGACCGACGCACCGAGGCCCGCGAGACCGCGCAGCGCCCTCGGGCGCTTTTTTTGTGCCCGAATACCGCGCGGCCACCGCTTTTCCGAATCCCGAATCCCGATTCCCCAATCCCGACACCCCACCCATGATCGCCATCACCCTCCCCGACGGCAGCCGCCGCGAATTCGACGCCCCCGTCTCCGTTCTGGATGTCGCCCAGTCCATCGGCCCGGGCCTGGCCAAGGCCGCTCTGGCCGGCAAGGTCGACGGCAAGCTGGTCGACGCCAGTCATCGCATCGAGCGCGACGTGGCGCTCGAGATCGTCACCGACAAACACCCCGACGCGCTGGAGATCCTGCGCCACTCCACCGCGCATCTGCTGGCCCAGGCCGTGCAGCGCCTGTACCCCGGCGCGCAGGTCACCATCGGCCCGGTGATCGACAAAGGCTTCTATTACGACTTCGCCTACGAGCGCCCGTTCACGCCCGATGACCTGCCGGCGATCGAGGCCGAGATGCAGAAGATCGTGAAGGAGAGCCTGCCGGTGTCGCGCAGCGTGAAGTCGCGCGACGAGGCGGTGGACTACTTCAAGGGCCTGGGCGAGCACTACAAGGCCGAGATCATCGAGAGCATCCCGGCCAACGAGGATCTGTCGCTGTATTCGCAGGGCGAGTTCACCGACCTGTGCCGCGGCCCGCATGTGCCGGGCACGGAGAAGCTGCGCGCGTTCAAGCTGATGAAGGTGGCCGGCGCCTACTGGCGCGGCGACCACAACAACCAGATGCTCAGTCGCATCTACGGCACCGCCTGGCTCAACGACAAGGACCTCAAGGCCTACCTCACGCAGCTGGAAGAAGCCGAGAAGCGCGACCATCGCAAGATCGCCAAGGCGCAGAGCCTGTTCCACCTGCAGGAAGAAGGCCCCGGCCTGGTGTTCTGGCACCCCAAGGGCTGGGCGATCTGGCAGGTGGTCGAGCAGTACATGCGCCAGGTCTACAAGGACAGCGGCTACCACGAGGTGCGCTGCCCGCAGATCCTCGATGTGAGCCTGTGGAAGCAGTCCGGCCACTGGGACAACTACAAGGACAACATGTTCTTCACCGAGTCCGAGAAGCGGACCTACGCGGTGAAGCCGATGAACTGCCCGGGCCACGTGCAGGTGTTCAACCAGGGCCTGCACAGCTACCGCGACCTGCCGATCCGCTACGGCGAGTTCGGCGCCTGCCACCGCAACGAGCCCTCCGGCGCGCTGCACGGCATCATGCGCGTGCGCGGCTTCACCCAGGACGACGGCCACATCTTCTGCACCGAGGACCAGGTCGAGGCCGAGGTCCGCGCCTTCCACACCCAGGCGCTCAAGGTCTACGACCACTTCGGGTTCGAGGACATCCAGATCAAGATCGCGCTGCGCCCGGATTCGCGCCTCGGCGACGACGCCACCTGGGACAAGGCCGAGGACGCGCTGCGTTCGGCGCTGCGTTCGGCGGGCGTGGAGTGGACCGAGCTGCCCGGCGAGGGCGCCTTCTACGGCCCGAAGATCGAGTACCACCTCAAGGACGCCATCGGCCGCACCTGGCAGCTGGGCACGATGCAGGTGGACTTCATGATGCCCGGCCGCCTCGGCGCCGAATACGTCGACGAACACAGCCAGCGCCGGCACCCGGTCATGCTGCACCGCGCCATCGTGGGCTCGATGGAGCGTTTCATCGGCATCCTGATCGAGCACCACGCCGGCCAGTTCCCGGCCTGGCTGGCCCCGGTGCAGGCGGTGGTGATGAACATCACCGACGCCCAGGGCGACTATGTGGAGGAGGTCCGGAAATCCCTTGCGAATCAAGGGCTCCGGGTCTCGGCCGATTTGCGGAACGAGAAAATCGGCTATAAGATTCGCGAGCATACGCTGCAGCGGGTGCCGTACCTGCTCGTGGTCGGGGACCGCGAGAAGGAATCCGGCGTGGTCTCGGTGCGCACGCGCTCGGGGGAGGATCTCGGTAACATGTCCATCTCCGACTTCGCCGCGCGCGTGGCTTCGGACCGCCCCACGGCGTGACCCAAGGTCCGGCCGATGCCCATCGGCCGGCATTATTCCTCTCTGGAGATTGCGATATCAGTACCCCTCAGGACAAGACGAACCGCAGGAACCACGAAATCCGTGTTCCGCGGGTGCGCGTGATCGGCAGCGACGGCGAGATGATCGGCGTGCTTTCGCGCGACGAAGCGCTGGCCCAGGCCGAAGAAGAAGGCCTCGATCTGGTCGAGATCCAGCCCAACGCGGATCCGCCGGTCTGCCGCATCATGGACTTCGGCAAGTTCCGCTTCGAGCAGCAGAAGAAAGCCTCTGCCGCGAAGAAGAAGCAGCACATCGTCGAAATCAAGGAAGTGAAGTTCCGTCCGGTCACCGACGAGGGCGACTACCAGATCAAGCTGCGCAACATGCGCCGCTTCCTGGAAGAGGGCGACAAGGTCAAGGTCAACATCCGCTTCCGCGGCCGCGAGATGAGCCACATGGAGCTGGGTCGCGAGATGGCGAACCGCATCGAGGGCGACCTCGGCGAGGACATCGTCATCGAATCCCGCCCGCGCATGGAAGGCCGGCAGATGGTGATGATGATCGCTCCGAAGAAGAAATAATCGCGCGCACGGCGCGCGACACGTGCCCGCTCCTGCTCTTTCTTCCGTCCGGGAGGAGGGTGCAAGGAGGCGGGCAGGCAAGGGCACCGCAAGGTGCCCTTGTGGTTTCGGCGGCCGTACTCTGTGCTCCGCCGCATGGCGCCCGTTCGGTCTGAGTGGCGCCACAGCACCGGATGGATCCTCTGCGGTGTCGATGCGGTTCCGTGCCGCATGGCGAGGTCGTGGTTTCGATGGCGGCGCAAGGCCGCTTCCATGGGCCGTGGCGATCACGGCCGAAGCTTCCAGGGGGAGAGTCCGATGCCGTTGCGAACCGTCGTGGCGATTCTGGCCGTGTTGCTGCTGACCGCCTATTCCTTTCCCACCGTGCTGACGCCCCCGGGCGAGGCACCGCAGCCGGTGTACACATTCCACGATCTGCGCGACCCGAAGCTCGACAAGAGCAAGAACGAGTCGCTGATGATCACCAACTGTGCCTACGGCGCGCTGCGGATCGGCCGGCGCGATTTCGATCCGGACCCGGTGGTGCTGCTGCACGCCATGCTGGTGGAGCGTTTCGGCGACCGGCTGGCAGGCCGGCGTCTCGAACTCCAGGCGCTGACCGTACACATCAACAACGCCGCCATGCTGCGCAACATGATGGGGCAGATGTACACCGGCCTGATTCCGGATCTCCTCAACGACAGGAAGAAGGTCGGTTGCGCCGCCGAGGACATCCGCGGCGGCTACATGCTCGGCGAGGTGGAGGCCGGCCTTTCGCCGCTGATCGTCGCGGTGCACCTCACCATCGATGGCGCGCCGCATCGCGGCCGGTCGATCGCCGTGGCGGATACGCCCTATCCGAGAGGCAAGAAGGCGACCGAGGCGCAGCGCGCGGAATGGAACAGCCAGCTGGAATCCGCCATCGCGGCGGCACTGGCCGACCTCGGCGACAGGATCGAAGTCGCCTTGTCTTCGCCGGAGGGAGCGGTGCAGGGCACGGATGAGGCCTCGGAGACGAATGCGCCTTCAGCGCCGCCCGCACTCCCTTCGCAGTCGATGCCCGCACAGATACAGGATGCCGGCCCCGAGACCCCCGTTGCCGAAGCGTCGGCCAGCGAGGGCTCGACAGCCGCACCGCCCGACGGCATGACCCCGCCACGGACCGAAACCGCCGAGCCGGCCGAACCTGAGGTGATCGAACCCCCTGCGCCTGCCGGGGCCGGCGGGCAGGCGCCGCCGCCTGCGGCGAACCCGCCCTCGGTGGACCCGCCCTCAGTGGACCCGTCACCGTTGCGCTGAGCGCTGCCGCGTCTTTGGCGCTCGGGTGAGTGGGCGGTCGTCATCGCCTTCGAGACGGCGCCGGCCGGACGGCCCGGGGGCTGAGGTGGACGCGAAAAGGGCGCCGCGTGGGCACCCTTCGCATTCGATGCCTGCCGTTCGGTGGAAGGCGGGCGGTGACGGCCGCGACGCGGTGTCGCGGCCTCGCATCATTTCGGCTGGAAGGCCCGCTCCAGCGCGCCGAAGCCGGCCGGTGCCTCGTGGGCGGTGGCGTAGCGATACAGCGCCGCCGAATAGATGCCGCTGAGTGCTGCCTGGACCACGCCCAGCATCAGCACCACCAGCACGAACACCACGCCCAGACCGATCGCCAGGCCGATCGAGGCCTGTGCGGCCAGGAAGCAGACGCCGGCGCCGAGCAGCACCACCGCGAAGGTGATCAGGCCGAACGCCGCGCCGATGCCGACGTTGCCGATCGCGTTCTCGCCCCAGGTGCGCTTGAACAGGGCCACGCTTTCCTTCAGCGCATCGATCGGGCCGATGTCGCGGTTGACCAGCACCGGCACCACCAGGAAGGTCGCCAGCGTCCAGGCCACGCCCAGGCCGCCGCCGATCAGACGCACGATGACGTTGTTGTCGCGGTCCTTCAGCCACTTCAGCAGCAAGCCCACGGTGGCGGCGATGGCGGCGTAGCCGAGGATCGCCGGCAGACGCGCACGTGCGGCGCGGATGCCGTCGGAGAAGGTCGGGTCGCCGCCCTCCATGCGGATGGTGGCGGCGGCCACCAGCGCGCTGTTGAAGAACACGATGACCGTGTACTGGCAGAAATAGAACAGGAAGCCGATCACCGCCGCCAGCGGGCTGAAGCCGTCGGCGAAGATCTCGGTGAAGGCCACCGGCAGGGCGAACGTCGCCAGCACCAGCAGCGTGGCGAGCGAGGACAGGATCGGAAACAGCAGCATTTCCTTGTCGGCGCGGAGCACGGCGGCGCTGGCCTTGGCCAGTTCCCAGCTGCGGGCGAATTTCTCGAACATCGTGACCCCTCCCCGGGTGCGTGTGTGTGCGCACAGCGTCGCGGAACATGCCGCAGCGCACAAGCGCAGGAAGTCACCCGTCCGTATTGCGCTCGCCGCCTGGCGCATCGGGGTCGCGAAAGATCATGTACACGTCCGCGCGCTGGTAGTGCGTGCCGGGTTTGACCCCCGGCTGCAGCTCGAACCCCGCACTCTCGTACAGCCGGAGCGCGGCCTGCAGCCGGCGGTGGGATTCCAGGAACAGCCGGGTGCCGCCGCGCCGGCGGAACTCGGCGATGGCCGCTTCGATCAACCGCCGGCCGAGGCCCAGGCCCTGGTAGCGCTCGGTGACCGCCATCTTGGTCAGCTCATACACCCCGGGGCTTTCCGGCAGCAGGGCGCAGGTGCCGACCACCTCCTCGCCGAGCAGGGCGAAGAGGATCGCGCCGCCGGGCGCGAGGATGTGCGCCTCGGGATCCGACATCACCGCGTGATCGATCGGCTCGATGCTGTAGTACTTGACCAGCCACTCGGCGTTGAGGCGATAGAAGTGCTCGCGCAGATCGGGGCGGTAGGGCACGACCCGGACCGCATCGCGCAGGCGGTCGCGGTGGCGGACGGCGATCTCCGCGGCCAAGGGCCGGTCCAGCAGGCCTGCCTCGAACTGGTCGAGCGCGCCGAGCAGGTCGACGCCGGTCGCCTGCAGGCGGTTTTCGACGCTGGCATGCATCGCCTGCCACAGCGGGCGGGCCGCGCGCAGTTCGGCCTCGGCGTCGCTGGAGAGTGCCAGCCTGCGCCGACGGCGGTCGCCGCTGTCGGCGTGCAGCAGCAGCCAGCCATCGCGCGCCAGCCGGGTGGCGAGCTGGCTGATCGCCGAGTGGGTCAAGCCCAGCGCCTCGGCCGCTTCGCCCACGGTCAGCGGACCGCGCTCCTGCAGCAGGCGCAGCAGCGGGAACCACCGCGCCTGCAGACGCAGGCCATGCGCGCGATAGGCCTGGTCGATCTGGTCGTAGCAGCGCTCGCTGAGCACCTTCAGCCGGCTGGCGAGGGCGAGGGGGCCTTGTTCGGACAGGAAGTGCATGCTGCGTTCGACAGTCGTTGTGTAATGACTAACGTAAGTGGCCGCAACGCCCGCGTCGACCGAGTCCTTGCAGAGGAGGGCGAAGCCGGCCGCGGGCCCGCCAGTGTGCCGGCTTGCCGGGTGAAGGAGATGCGTGGATGGCGCATGTGTCTGCGCAGCCCACGGCCCGCGCTCGCATTCGCGTCTGTCCCGCGGGTGGCGGGGCGGGCGGCGTCCGGGACGCAGGTGATGGCGTCCAGGTTGCGCATCGGCAAGGAATGCCTATAATTTCAAGAATTACTGAAATAGAGAAAAGAGATGCTCAGCCCTCTGGTCCAACGGTTCGTGCTCCATTTCGGCGAGATGGGCAGCCGCTGGGGCATCAACCGCACGGTGGGGCAGATCTACGCCCTGCTGTTCGTCTCGCCCAGGCCGCTGAATGCGGAGGAGATCGCCGAGGCGCTGGCGTTCTCGCGCTCCAACGTCAGCATGGGCCTGAAGGAACTGCAGAGCTGGCGGCTGGTGCGCCTGCAGCACCTGCCGGGCGACCGCCGCGAGTATTTCTCCGCGCCCGAGGACGTCTGGGCGATCTTCCAGACCCTCGCCGAGGAACGACGAAAACGCGAGGTCGACCCGACCCTGTCGCTGCTCCGCGACGCGCTGCTGGAAACACCGGCCGGCGTCGACGACGCGCACGCGCAGGCCCGGATGCGCGAGATGCACGACCTGATCGAACTCACCGTGGGCTGGTTCGAGGACGTGCGCGCGATGGAGCAGGAGCGCCTGGTGGAACTGATGAAACTCGGCCGCAAGGTCGGCCGCCTGCTCGATGCCCGCG
>ERZ1066123.1071-NODE-1071-length-17576-cov-7.610639_pt1 | contig 17576 bp, 16 predicted proteins | sample MGYA00382770_ERZ1066123 | MGnify/ENA primary metagenome ERZ1066123 (study PRJEB33369, sample SAMEA5778353) | biofilm metagenome | biome: Industrial cooling water; feature: Water cooling tower basin; material: Biofilm | place: United Arab Emirates | collected...
GCGGCGCTGGCCGGCCCGGATGCGTGCGCGGCGCACGGAGCGGCGCCGGGCCGAGGGCGACGTGGCGGTGACCCGGGCGCTGCTGGCGCTGGCGGCCGGCACCGGCGACGCGGCGCGGCTGGAGGTGCGCCGCGCCCGCGCCGCACTCGGCGACACGCCGCAGACCCTGCTCCTGGCGGCCGAGGCGGAGCGCCTGGCAGGCCGCAAGGAGGCCGCCGAGGCCATCTTCCAGGCCCTCGCGCAGCGCGAGGATGCACGTTTCCTCGGCCTGCGCGGCCTGCTGCGCGCCGCCATGGAGCGCGAGGACTGGGACCAGGCGCTGGCCCTCGCCCGGGAGGCCGAGGCGCTGCAGCCCGGCGCCACGTGGCTGCGCGAGGAGCGGGCGAAGCTGGCGCTGCGCACCCGCGACTGGCGGGAGGCGCTGGCCCTGGCCCCATCGGGCGCCGGGCGTGCGCCGCTGGCGCTGGCAGCGGTGGACCAGACCGCCGATGCGGCCAGCGCCGCCGCGCTGGAACGCCAGGCCTTCGAGGCCGATCCGGGCTTCGCCCCCGCCGCGCTGGCGCATGCGCGCCGGTCGCTCGCCGCGGGCAACACCCGCCAGGCGCGGGCGGCGCTGGAGGAAGCCTGGCGGCGGGCGCCGCACCCGGACCTCGCGGAGCCATACCTGGCATCCGAGACCGATCCGCTGATGCGGGTGAAGGCGGCCGAGACGCTGGTGCGGCGCAACCCGGACCATCCCGAGAGCCGGCTGCTGCTGGCACGCACCGCGATTGGCGCCGGGCTGACCGGGCGGGCGCGCACCGCGCTGGAGGCGCTGCTGCGGGACGGCCAGGCGGATCGCCGGGCCTTCCTCCTGCTGTCCGAGTTGGAGGAGGCGGAGCACGGCGACACGCCGGAGGCCCGCGCCGCGCAGGCGCGCTGGCTGCGCGAGGCGGCGACCGCGCCGCCGGAACCGGTGTGGCGGTGTGGCCATTGCGGCGCGGCGCAGCCGGCCTGGGCGCCGGTCTGCGATGCCTGCAACACCGTGGGCCAGATCGGCTGGACTGCGGCGGCGCGCGGCGTCCCCGCCCAGGTGGCGGCGCCGGCCGGCGGGGCATAGGACCGTGTCCGCGGTTGTCCGGCCGCGGGCCACGCGCTAAGGAGCGCCTGCGGTTCGCCGACATAGCTCAGCGGTAGAGCAACTGATTCGTAATCAGTAGGTCCCCGGTTCAAATCCGGGTGTCGGCACCAGATTTTTCATAAGCTCACCCGGCTGCTTGCGTCACAGGGTCCCGGATGTCCCGCGACGACACCATGGCCGCCTCGGGCCACGGCGAACCACAACCGGGCCCCGGGCCGGAATCCCGGGCAGATCCAGGGCTCCGGCACGATATGCTCTCATCGCCTGATGTCCCGTGCCCCCGTCGGCCTGCGGCAGTGCCGGTCAATACGCCACCGCCCGCGCCGCGGCGGCATAGCCCAGGCGCCGCTCCGGCGGCACCGGATGCCGCCCCGCCACGCGCTCCAGCAGCATGCGTGCATCGTCCTGCAGGCCGCCCTTCATCGCGGCGTCCAGGAACAGCTGCTCCAGGACGTCCTGCTGCGCGTGGCTGCCGCCGAGCGCGTACATGCCCTGCAAGGCCGGCCGCATCGCCGCCACCGCGCCGCGGTGGTCGCCCTGCGCGTGCAGCAGCACCGCCTCGCTCACCGGGATCGCGTAGCGCGCGACGATCGGCGCCGTGGTGCCGCGATTGGCCCCGGCGAAGTCGCGCATCCCCTCCAGCATGGAGCGCGCCGCGTCGAGGCGCCCCTCGGCGCAGAGCGCCATCATCCAGTGCGGCAGGGTGAAGGCGCTGCGGCAGTCGCCGATGCGCCCCTCCGCCTTGTCCGCCAGCTCGATCCAGCGATTGCCGACATCGACGCCGTGGCGGACCAGGCGGAACAGCATGGAGATGGCATTCTGCATGTCGATGTAGAGGTCCGGCTGCTGCTGCGTCACCGCACTGTCGAGGTCGCGGAAGCCGAAGTCGTACAACCGCAGCACCTCGTCGAATTCGCGCCGCTCCAGGTGGTACATCGCCTGGTGCCACCAGACATGGTGCGCCAGGTTGTTGGTGCCGTCGAAATGCGGCTTCAGGCCCCCGATCCAGGCGATGCCCTCGCCGCGGCGGCCCTGCATCTCCAGGATATGCGCCACGGCATGCACCGCCCAGAGGTCGCCCGGGTCCTGCTCGATGGCGGCGCGGCCGGCGGCCTCGGCGACGGTGTAGTGGCCGCATTCCTCGTTGGCGAAGCTGCGGCAGGCGAGCACGCTGCCCCAGCCCGGCACGCTCGCGTCCCAGTGCGGCAGGATGGTCTCCACCGTCTTCAGCATGGCGTCTGCCCGGCCAAGCCAGAAGGCGCAGAAATGGTGCAGGCGGAAGGCCAGGATGTCGCGTGGGTGGCTGGCAAGGATGCCCTCCCAGATCGCCAGCGCGCGGTCCATCTCGTCATCGGCCCAGGCGGCGAGTGCGGCGGCGTGCGCGCGCTCGCGCTCCGTCGCGCGGGCCAGCGCGGGCTGCATCGCCTCGACGACCTGCCGCGCGCCGTCCACGTAGGAGGACTTGTAGGCCAGCATGGCGAAGCTGCCCTTCAGCAGGTTCAGCATCGGCGCCTCCGGGTCGGCCTTCAGCGCGGCCTTCAGGCGCAGCGGCGTATCGAACCGGTACTTCAGGTAGCCGGCGATGACGCTGTCGTACCCGGCGGCCGCGTCCGGCGCGAGGGTGGTCAGCGCAAGGCCCTGCGCGTCCTGGTGCATGCGGGTGTCCCCTCCGTCACGTCGCGGCGTCGGCCAACCATAGCGCCAGCACCGCCACGGCTGCCATCAGGTCCTCGGTCTCCATCGCCTCGCGCGGGTTGTGGCTGCCGTTGCGGTTGCGCACGAGGAGCATGCCCGTGGGCACGCCGGCGGCGGCGAAATTCGCCGCGTCGTGGCTCGCCGGGCTGGGCAGCCTGTGCTGCGCGATGCCGAGCCGCGCCGCCGTCCCCGCCAGCGCCGCCTGGATTGCCGCATCGCAGGGCCCGACCGCGCCGCTGTTGCGCTCGCCGAGCCGGATGGTCACGCCGCGCCGCGCCTCCACCTGGCGGACGATGCCGTGCAGCCGCCTCTCCAGTGCCGCCAGCCGCCCCGCCTCCCAGGCGCGCAGGTCGAGGCTCAATTCGAAGCTGCCGGGCACCACCGTCAGCGCGTGTCGCTCCGCCAGCGTGTGGAACCGCCCGATGGTGCAGGCCATGGGCCGCCCCGCCGCCTCTTCCTCCGCCCACAACACATCGAGCGCCAGCGCGAGATCCGCCCCGGCCAGCGCGGCGTCGCGGCGGAAGCGGCGCGGCAGGCCGACATGCGCGTCCTCGCCCTGGATGCGGATGCGCGGGTGGCGGATGTTGCCCGGGATGCCGGTGCAGACCGCGATCGGCGCGCCGGCCTCGATGAGCTGCGGCGCCTGCTCGATGTGGATCTCGACAAAACCGGCCAGCGCGGCCGGGTCGATCAGCATCGCGCCGGCCGCCACGGCCTCGGGGTCGCCGCCGCAGTCGCGCATGTGCTCGGCCAGCGTGCGGTCGGTGCCGAAGCGCCGGCGCGCCAGCGCGTCCTTCGGCAGCCGCCCCAGCGCGGCGCGGCTGCCGATCAGGCCGAGCCCGAACCACACTGCCTCCTCGCAGCGCAGTGCCAGCACCAGCATCCCGGCCCGCGGCCGCAGGCCGAGCGAGCGCAGCGCGGAGACCGCCGCCAGCGCCCCGATCACGCCCGCCGCGCCGTCGAAATTCCCGCCCTGCACCACGCTGTCGAGATGCGAGCCGAGCGCCACCCGCTGCGCCGCGGGGTCCGAGCCCCGCCATTCCATGTGCAGGTTGCAGGCGGCGTCGCTGCGGGTCTCCAGTCCGATCGCGCGCGCCGCCTCCGCGATGATCGCCTGGGCGGCGTTCTCGCCGGTGCCGAACGCGTCGCGCGTGATGCCCGGCGGATCCGCCCCGACCCGCGCCACCTCGTCCAGCAGCCGCTGCACCAGGGTGCGCTGCGCCGCGACGGCGTTCGCCACCCGCTCCGGCGTCATGCGGGGCCGATCTCGGCCAGCACCTCCGCCGTGTGCTCGCCGAGGCCGGGCGCCGGCGCCGTCCAGTGGCCGAGCCCGGGCAGCGCGGGGAAGGTGAGGGGGCCGATGCCGGGCTGGTCCACCACCGCCGTCGCGCCGCTGGCCACCACATGCGGATCGGCCAGGTATTCCAGCGGCCCGTTCACCCGGTCGCACAGCATGCGCGCGCTCTGGAAGCGCTCGATCCACACGTCCGATGTCTGCTTCAGGAAGGCCTCGCGGATGATCGGCAGGATGGCCTCGCGGTTGCGGCCACGGTCCGGGTAGGTGGCGAAGCGCGGGTCCTGCGACAGGTCGGGCAGGTCCAGCACGCCGCACATCTGCACGAACTCCGCCTCCCGCAGCAGCGCCACCATCACCCAGCCGCCGTCGCCCCCCTGGTAGCTGCCGGCCGGCACGTTCAGCAGCCGTGGCGCCTCGCCCAGATGGGCGTGCTCGGCGATGTTCATCGACAGCAGCGCGGCCGCGGTGTGCACCAGCGAGACATCCAGCACCCGTCGCCGGGGCGCCGCGCCCGTCAGGCGGTCCCGCATCTGCTCGAACAGCGCGGCCTGCACCGCGCCGAAGGCGGCGACGCCGGTGCTCATGTCCACCGTCAGATAGGGACCGGTGCGGTGCGGCACGCCGTCCGCGCCGACATTCAGCGCGACCATCCCCGTGAAGGCCTGCGCCACGCCATCCGTGCAGGGACGCTCGGCATAGGGGCCGTGCTGGCCGAAGCCGGAGATGGAGAGGAAGACCACGTCCGGCTTGCCGGCCTCCGGCACGAAGCCCAGGCGTTTCGCCACGCCGGGGCGGAAGCCCTCGATCATGACATCGGCGCGGGCGGCGAGGCGGCGCATCGCCTCCCCGTCCCGTGCCTGCTGCAGGTCGAGGACGATGCCGCGCTTGCCGCGGTTGCCGGTGACGTGCATCACCGACATGTTGCCCACGCGCGTCGAAAGTCCGCGCGCCCAATCGCCGGCGGGCGGCTCCAGCTTCACCACGTCGGCGCCGCAGGCCGCCAGCAGGGTCGCGCAATAGGGGCCGGCGATGCCCTGGCTGGCGTCCAGCACGGACAGACCGCGATAGGGCTTCGGCGTCTCGGCGTGCATCGGCGTTTCCCTCCTGGCGTTCGGCCCCTATCCTGCCCGCAAGAACGATCCGACGGGAGGGGCGGCATGCCGGGGCTGACGAGACGCGGGGCGGGCCTCGCCGCGCTGGGCGCTCTGGCCCGTCCCCGAGGGGCCGGGGCGCAGGCCACCGACTGGCCCACCCGGCCCGTGCGCCTGATGGTGCCCTATCCGCCCGGCGGGCCCACCGACATCCTGGCCCGCGTCGTGGCGCAGCGGCTGACCGTGGACCTGCCGCAACCCGTCATCGTCGAGAACCGCGGCGGCGCCAACGGCACCATCGGCTCGGAGGTGGTGTCGCGCGCCGCGCCGGACGGCACGCAGTTCCTGATGAACGCCTCGGCGCATGTGATCGTGCCGCACCTCCAGCGCGTGCCCTATGACGCGCTGGCGGATTTCATGCCGGTGACGAACATCGCCGCGGTGCCGCTGATGCTGGTGGTGACGAACGCGCTGCCGGCGCGCTCCGTGCCGGAGCTGATCGCCTATGCCAGGGCCAATCCGGGGAAGCTCTCCTATGCCTCCTCCTCGGCCGGGGGGGCCACGCACCTGGCGGGCGAGCTGTTCAAGCGGCAGGCCGGGGTGGACATGGTGCACGTGCCCTATCGCGGCGCCGGCCAGGCGCTGCCGGACGTGGTGGCGGGCAATGCGCAGCTCATGTTCGACAGCATGGCGAGCAGCGCCGGCTTGGTGCGGGAGGGCCGCCTGCGCGCGCTCGCCGTCACCACGCCGACGCGGGTGCCGGCCTTCCCCGACCTGCCCACCATCGCCGAGGCCGGGCCGCTGCCGGGCTACGCCATCGCTAGCTGGTACGCGGTCTGGGCGCCGGCGCGCACGCCTGCTGCCATCGTCTCGCGGCTGCAGGGGCCCATCGCCGCGGCGCTGCGCGCGCCGGAGGTGGGGGAGCGGCTGGCGACGCTCGGCGCCGTGCCGGTGGGCGACACGCCGGAGGAATTCGCGCGCTTCGTGCAGGCGGAGTCCGAGCTGTACGGGCGGCTGATCCGGGAGGCGGGGATCACGGTGGACTGAGCTGACGAGCGAGGCGCGTCGGACGCGGTGCGTCCGACCGCGCTCCGCCAAGGGGCGCCGCCCCTTGGAACCCCGCCAGGGTGCCGCGCACCCTGGACCTGCACATGACAAGGGCAAGCCGCATGCGGGCCGTGGTCTGCGATTCCTGGCGCGATTTCGACGATCTGGAGGTGCGGGACATCCCGGCCCCGCCGCTGCGGCCGGGCGCGGTGCGCCTCCGTGTCGCGGCGGCCGGCGTCTCCTTCGCCACGCAGCTCGTGGTGGCGGGCAGGTACCAGCGCAGGCCGCCGCTGCCCTTCGTTCCAGGGACCGAGGCCGTCGGCACCGTGCTGGAAAGCGCGCCGGACGTGCCGGACCCGCTGCCGCCCGGCACCCGCGTCTTCGCCGTGCTCGACTGGGGCGCGATGGCGGAGGAGGCGGTGGTGGACGCCATCCATGTCGTGCCGGTGCCGGAGGGGCTGCCGCTGGAACCCGCCGTGGCCATGCCGATCAGCTACCCCACCGCCGCCGCCGCGCTGCTCTGGCGGGCGCGGCTGGAGCCCGGGCCCCAGGGGGAGAAACCGTGGGAGAAACCATGGGTGCTGGTCCAGGGCGCCGCGGCCGGCGTCGGCCTCGCGGGGGTGGAGATCGCCAAGGCCATCGGCGCCCGCGTCATCGCCCGTTGCGGCGCGGCCAAGCGGGGCGTGCCGGAGGCTCGCGGCGCCGATGCCTGGCTCGACAGCGCCGAGCCGTCCTTCCGCGACGCGGTGCGCGACATCACCGGCGGGGCCGGTTGCGCGGCGGTGCTCGACACGCTCGGCGGCAGGGCCTTCGACGAGGGGCTGCGCTGCCTCGGCGATGGCGGCGTGCTGGTGACGATCGGCTATGCGGAGGGCGCGATTCCGCAGCTCGGCGTGAACCTGCTGCTGCTGAAGAACATCACGGTCGCCGGGCTGAACTGGGGCACCTATGTGGGCTGGTCGCCGGGCGACAACCGCCACGCCTACGCACCGCGCGCCCGTGCATTGTGGGCGCAGCTGATGGCGTGGTGGGCGGCGGGCCGGTTGCGGCCGGAGGTGCATGCCGGCTTCCCGCTGGAGGGGTTCCGCGAGGCCATGGCCGAGGTGCGCGGCCGCCGCGCCACCGGCCGCGTGGTGCTGCGGCCGTAGCCGCTTCAGCCCAGCCGCTGCGCCACCCACTCCGCGCGCGTCATCCGGTACAGCAGGTGCCGGTGCAGCGGATGCTCGGGTGCGAGGCGCGGATGGCCGAACTCGCCGTCCGGTGCCATGCCGAGCTTGCGCATCAGCCGCCAGGAGGGCTCGTTTGCCGGCACGGTGAAGCTGACGATCTCCCCCAGCCCGAGCGGCCCGAACCCGGCGGCCAGGGCAAGCCGCGCCGCCTCCTCGGCATGGCCCTGGCGCCAGTGCGCGCCTGCCATTGCACGTGCACCAGGCCGCAGAGGCCGATGGCACCGGGCGCTGCGTGGCGCTCCACGGCCCAGAAGGTGAAGCCGTGCGCCGCCTCGTGCGCCATCAGCGCGGCGAGGAAGGCGTCGCTCTCTGCCCGGGCCAGTGGCGCCGCGAAGTGGCGCATCACCGCCGGGTCGGCGTTCATCGCGGCGAAGGCGTTTGCGTCGTCCGCGCGCCAGGGGCGCAGACGGAGGCGGGGTCCATCGAGGGTCATGGCAGCGCATTACGGCGCGGCTGGCCCCGCGCGCGAGTCCCTTCCGGCTCGGCGCAACGCCCGTTGTGCCCGCCATTGCCCCGGGTGTTTCCAGTCGCGGCAGCCGCGGGTAAGGAACCGGCGCAGAGGAAGCCTCGCACCAGGAAAGGCCGCCGGATGACCGATGCGCTCCCCACGACCCAGGGCAAGGGCCTCGCGCTCTCGCCCGGCGCGCTGGCCGGGCTGAAGGTGATCGACCTCACGCGCGTGCTGGGCGGCCCCTATTGCACCATGGTGCTGTCCGACCACGGCGCCGAGGTGATCAAGCTGGAGCCGCCGCAGGGCGACGAGGTGCGCGACTGGGGCCCGCCCTTCGATGAGGCCGGCGACGCCAGCTACTTCCTCGGCGTCAACCGCAACAAGCGCTCCGTCGGCCTGGATCTGGCGAAGCCGGAGGGGCGGGAGGTGCTGCTGCGCCTGCTCGAGGGCGCCGACGTGCTGGTGGAGAATTTCAAGCCCGGCAGCATGGAGAAATGGGGCCTGGGGTACGACGCGGTGCTGAGCCGGCGCTTCCCCGCCCTGGTGCATTGCCGCGTCTCCGGCTTCGGCGGCGACGGGCCGGATGGCGGCTTCCCCGGCTACGACGCGGTGCTGCAGGCGATGACCGGGCTGATGTCGATCAACGGCACCGGCGATTCCGGTCCGACGCGGCTCGGCAACCCGATCGTCGATATTGCCACCGGGCTGTTCAGCGCCATCGCCATCCTGATGGCGTTGCAGGAGCGGGTGCGCAGCGGCCAGGGCCAGTACCTCGACATGACGCTGCACGATTGCGGCATGGCGCTGCTGCATCCGCACGCGGCCAACTACTTCCTCGGCGGCAGGCGGCCCGTGGCCACCGGCAACCCGCACCCGAACCTGGCGCCCTATTCCAAGTTCCGCACCCGCACCTGCGAGATCTTCGTCGCCGCGGGCAATGACCCGGCCTTCCGCAAATTCTGCGAGTTCCTCGGCATGCCGGAGATGGCGCGCGACCCGCGCTTCGCCACCAACGGCGCGCGCGTGACCAACCGCGACGCGCTGACCGCGCTGCTGGAGGCGCGCTTCGCCGAGGAGGACGGGCACGACCTGACCCGGCGCATGCTGCGGGCGGGGCTGCCCGCGGGCCCGGTGCGCCATGTCGACGAGGCGATGGCCGCGCCGCACACTGCGCATCGAGAGATGGTGACGGAGCTGGACGGATACCGCGGCCTCGGCACGCCGATCAAGCTGAGCCGCACCCCGGGCGGCACGCGGGCGCCGCCGCCGCGCTTCGCCGAGCATACCGAGGCGGTGCTGGCGCGGCACGGCTTCTCGGCGGAGGAGATCGCGGCGCTGCGCGAGGGCGGCGTGCTGGTGGAGGCGCGGCGGAAATAGCCGCGCCCGGCGGCGGAAGGGCTTGCGTCCGAGCCGATTTGGCCGCTTTTATAGCGTCTCACGAATCAATAACCGGCCGCGCGGCCCGGCTCGCGCGCGGCCTGGGACAGGGGGGGTGCATGACAGCAATGGCTGTCGCAGGGTCCGCGCTTCGCGGACACCGTTCCGGACCAGCGGGGGGCCGTGCGGCCCCCGCCGGCCGGCCGCCGTTGCGCCGCCCGGGCTGAGCGCTTCCATGGCCCTTCTCGAAGTCCGTGACGTCGTCGTCCGGTTCGGCGGCGTGACCGCCGTGGCCGGCGTTTCCTTCGACGTGGAGGAGCGCCAGATCTGCGGCCTGATCGGCCCGAACGGCGCCGGCAAGACCACCATGTTCAACTGCATCAGCGGCATCTACCGGCCCAACGAGGGCCTGGTGCGCTTCGGCGGGGAGGAGATCACCCACCTGCCGCGGCACCGCATGACCGAGCTCGGCATCGGCCGCACCTTCCAGAACCTGGCGCTGTTCCGCAGCATGACGGTGCGCGACAACGTGCTGGCCGGCGCGCATGTCACCGGCCGCTCCGGCTTCATCGCCAATGCGTTCCGCTTCGCCGCCGTGCGGCGGGAGGAGGCGCAGGCGGCGCTGCGGGCGGAGGAACTGCTGGGCCTGCTCGGCCTGCGCCCGGTCGCCGACATCCCGGTCGCCGCGCTGCCCTTCGGCACGCAGAAGCGGGTGGAGATGGCGCGCGCGCTGATCAGCCGGCCGAAGCTGCTGCTGCTGGACGAGCCGGCCGGCGGCCTGAACCACGAGGAGGTGGACGCGCTGGCCGACCTGCTGCGGGAGGTGCGGCACAGCTTCGACCTCTCGATCCTGCTGGTCGAGCATCACATGAGCCTGGTCATGCGCGTCTCCGACAAGGTGGCGGTGCTGGATTTCGGCAAGAAGATCGCCGACGGCACGCCCTACGAGGTGCAGAACGACCCGCAGGTCATCCGCGCCTATCTCGGCGACGGCCACGGGGACGAGCATGCCCGCGCTGCTTGAGGTCCGCGGCCTGAAGGCCGGCTACGGCCCGACGCATGTGCTGCACGGGCTGGATTTCGACGTGGATGCGGGCGGCGTCACCGCGCTGCTCGGCGCCAACGGGGCGGGCAAGACCACCTCGCTGCGCGCCGTCTCGGGCATGATCCGCACCGAGGGCGAGATCCGCTTCCAGGGCGAATCGATCGCCGGTCAGGCCACCGAGGCGATCGCGCAGCGCGGCATCGCGCATGTGCCGGACGGCCGCGGCACCTTCATGGAGCTGACCGTCGAGGAGAATTTCCGCCTCGGCGCCTATGTCCGCACCGACAAGGCCGATGTGCAGCGCGACTTCGAGCGCATGTGGGAGTGGTTCCCACGCCTGCGCCAGCGCTGGAAGCAGCAGGCGGGGACGCTTTCGGGCGGCGAGCAGCAGATGCTGGCGATCGCCCGCGCCCTGCTGCTGAAGCCGCGGCTGCTGCTGCTCGATGAGCCCTCCTTCGGCCTGGCGCCGCTGATCGTGCAGGAGATCTTCGCGATCATGCGGCGCATCCGCGAGGAGAGCGGCGCCGGCATCCTGCTGGTCGAGCAGAACGCCAACCTGGCGCTGGAGCTGGCGGACCGCGCCTACCTGCTGGAAACGGGGCGCATCGTCGTCTCCGGCCTGGCGGCGGAGATCCGCCAGGACGAATCCATCCGGCGTTCCTACCTCGGCTACTAGGGATCCATCATGGACGGTCTCGCGCACCAGATCATCGCCGGCATCGCCACCGGAGGCATCTACGCCTCGGTCGCACTGGCGCTGGTCATGATCTACCAGGCGACGCACCACATCAACTTCGCGCAGGGCGAGATGGCGACGCTGTCGACCTTCATCGCCTGGTACCTGGTGACGGAGGGCGTGCCCTACTGGATTGCCTTCTTCGCCACGATCGGCATCTCCTTCGTCATCGGCGCGCTGATCGAGCGCATCCTGCTGCGGCCGGTGCAGAACGCGCCGCCGCTGACGCATGTCGGCGTCTTCATCGGGCTGCTGCTGATCATCGGCAACGCCACGGGCTGGATCTTCGGCTACACGACGAAGGTCTTCCCCACGCCCTTCGTCAGCGACGCGCCGCTGTTCGGCGGGCTGATCTCGGCGCATGAGCTGGGCACCACGGCGGTGACGCTGGTGGTGCTGCTGCTGATCTTCGTGTTCTTCCGCTACACCAAGCTCGGCCTCGGGATGCGCGCGGCGGCCTACAACCCGCGCTCGGCCAGGCTGGTGGGCATAAACGTCGGCATGATGCTGGCACTGGGCTGGGGGCTGGCGGCGGCGGTCGGCGCCATCGCGGGGATGATGGTGGCGCCGGTGGTGTTCCTCGATCCCACCATGATGCTCGGCATCCTGCTCTATGCCTTCGCAGGCGCCCTGCTGGGCGGCATCGACAACCCGGGCGGCGCGGTGCTGGGCGGCTTCGCCGTCGGCGTGCTGGAGAACCTGGCCGGCGCCTATGTGGTGGGCACAGAGCTGAAGCTGACGGTCGCCCTGATCATCATCATCAGCGTCCTGCTGGTCCGCCCCGCCGGGCTGTTCGGCCGTGTCGTGCTGAGCCGGGTGTAGGGGAAGGCGGGACATGAGCAGCGCGACCGGACTTCCCGAAGGCGTCGCCGCGGCGCCGCTGCCCGTGGCGGAAGCGGGCACGCCGGCCTGGCAGCGGTGGCTGCTGGTGGCGGGCGGCATCATCCTGGCGCTGGCGCCGCTCTGGGTCCTGGAAAGCTTCCACCTATTCCAGCTCACCATGGCGGTGATCATGGCGCTGGCGGTGCTGGGGCTGAACATCGTCACCGGCTACAACGGCCAGATCTCGCTCGGGCACGGCGCCTTCTTCGCGGTGGGCGCCTACTGCACGGCGATCCTGATGAGCCATTTCGACTGGTCCTTCTGGTGGACCCTGCCGGTCTCCGCCGCGGTCTGCGCGACCGTCGGCTTCGGCATCGGCTTCCCGGCGCTGCGGCTCGCGGGGCACTACCTGGCGCTGACCACCTTCGCGCTCGCGGTCGCGGTGCCGCAGCTGCTGAAGCACAAGGCGGTGGAGGACTGGACGGGCGGCGTGCAGGGACTGTTCCTGGTGAAGCCGGACCCGCCGGCCTTCCTGCCGGTGACGCCGGACCAGTGGATATACCTGGTGGTGGTGAGCATCGCCGCGGTGCTGTTCTTCCTCACCTGGAACCTGATCCGCGGCCGCATCGGCCGGGCGCTGATGGCGACGCGCGACCACCCGACGGCGGCCGAGGCGATGGGCATGGACATCGCCTCGCTCAAGACCAAGGCCTTCGCGGTCTCGGCCCTGGTGACCGGCATCGCCGGCTCGCTCTCGGCAGTCGCCATCGAGTTCGTGGCGCCGGACAGCTTCACCATCTTCGTCTCGATCACGCTCTTCGTCGGCATGGTCGCCGGCGGCGTCGCCTCCATCCTGGGGTCGCTGTTCGGCGGGCTCTTCGTGCTGTTCGTGCCGAACATCGCGGAGAGCATCTCCAAGGCCGCGCCGGGCGTGATCTACGGCATCATCCTGATCGGGCTGCTCTTCGTGATGCCCGACGGCTTCGCCGGGCTGCTGCGCCGGCTCACCGCGCGGCTGCGCCGCGGCGGGACGTCCTGACCAACAAAGAAACCGGGAGACTTCAAGCCATGAACACCACACGCCGATCGCTGCTTCTGGGTGCCGGTGCCGGCGCGGCCACGCTGGCGCTGCCGAACCTGGCACCGGCGCAGGAAGCGCCGGGCGTCACCGCCAACGAGATCCGCATCGGCAGCACCAACGCGCTGTCGGGGCCGGTCTCCTCCTACAGCGTCATCTCGCGCAGCCACGAGGCGCTGTTCAAGCGGCTGAACGAGCAGGGCGGCGTCGCCGGCAAGCAGGTGCGGTTCATCGTCTACGACGATGGCTACCAGCCGCCGCGCACGCTGGAGCAGACCCGCCGCCTGGTGGAGCAGGACCGCGTGGCGTTCTGCTTCAACCAGCTCGGCACGCCGACCAACAGCGCCATCCACCGCTACATGAACCAGCGGAAGGTGCCGCACCTGTTCCTGGCGACCGGTGCCGACAAATGGGCCAACCCGCGCGAATTTCCCTGGACCATCGGCTTCCAGCCCAGCTACCGGGTCGAGGCGCAGATCTACGCCAGGTACATCCTGGACCAGAAGCCGAACGCGAAGATCGGCCTGCTCTACCAGAACGACGACTTCGGCAAGGACTACCTGAACGGCGTGCGCGACGTGCTCGGGGCCCGCTTCGACGCCATGGTCAAGACCGCCACCAACGAGGCGACCGACCCCACCATCGACAGCCAGATCGTGCAGCTGCAGGGCACCGGCGCCGACGTGCTCATCTGCGGCATCGTGCCGCGGCACGCCGCGCAGGCGATCCGGCGCGTGCACGACATGGGCTGGCGGCCGATGTTCTTCATGACCAACGTGTCGATCTCCGCCTCCGTCGTCATGACGCCGGCGGGGCCGGAGAAGGGTGTCGGCGTCATCACCTCCGACTTCCGCAAGGACCAGTCCGACCCGGCCTGGGCGAACGATGCGGGCATGAACGAATGGCGCGGCTTCATGCGGCAGTACCTGCCGGAGGGCGACCAGAACGACAACAACTACACCTACGCGTACGCCGCCGGCCTCACGATGATCCAGGTGCTGCGCAATTGCGGCACCGATTTCACGCGTGAAAATGTCATGAAGCAGGCGACCAGCCTGGCGCCGCTGGAACTGCCGACCCTGCTGCCCGGCATCCGGGTGCAGAGCCAGCCGACCAACTACAATGTCGGCCGCCAGATGCAGCTGCAGCGCTGGAACGGCCGCAGCTGGGAGCGCTTCGGCAACATCATCGAGGGCGCCAGCGTCTAGGGTTCGCAACCAACCATGGAGAACCACGGCCATGATCCTCAATCGCCGCGCCTTCCTCGCCGCCGGCGCTGCCTCGCTGGCGCTGCCCGCGGTCGTGAATGCCCAGGAGACGCCCGGCGTCACCGCCACCGAGATCCGCATCGGCAGCACCATGCCCTTCAGCGGCCCGGCCAGCGCCTATGGGGTGATCGGCCGCAGCCACGAGGCGTTCTTCCGCGCGCTGAACGCGCAGGGCGGGATCGCCGGACGGAAGGTCAACTTCATCGCCTATGACGACGGCTACAGCCCGCCCAAGACGGTGGAGCAGGTGCGCCGGCTGGTGGAGCAGGACCGCGTGGCCTTCCTGTTCAACACCCTCGGCACGCCGACCAACAGCGCCATCGTGCGCTACGTGAACCAGCGCCGCGTGCCGCACCTGTTCCTGTCCACCGGCGCCGACAAGTGGGGCAACTACCAGGACACGCCCTGGACGATCGGCTGGCAGCCGAGCTACCGGACCGAGGCGCAGATCTACATGAAGCACCTGCTGGCCGAGCGCCCGAACGCCAAGCTCGGCCTGCTCTACCAGAACGACGACTTCGGCAAGGACTACGTCATCGGCGTGCGCGACGTCCTCGGGCCGAAATTCGACAGCCAGGTGCGCGCCGTCACCTATGAGGTCACCGACGCGACGGTGGACAGCCAGATCGTCTCGCTGCAGGCCTGGGGCGCCGATGCGCTGATGACCGCGGCGGTGCCGAAATTCGCGGCGCAGACCATCCGCCGCGTCTTCGACATGGGCTGGCGGCCGATCCACTACCTGTCGAACGTCTCGATCTCCGTCGGCACGGTGATGGAGCCGGCGGGGCCGGAGAAGGGCACCGGCATCATCACCTCGGCCTACCTGAAGGACCCGACGGACACGGCGTGGGACAACGACGCGGGGATGAACGAGTGGCGCGCCTTCATGCGCCAGAACATCCCGAACGGCGACATGAAGGACGCCAGCTACGTCTTCGCCTTCGGCGTCGTGCACTCGTTGATGCAGGTGCTGCGCCAGTGCGAGGGCAACTTCTCGCGCGAGAACGTCATGCGCCAGGCGGCGAACCTGAAGGACCTGGAGGTTGCGGCCCTGCTGCCGGGCATCAAGGTGAACACCTCGCCCACCAACTTCCATCCGATCAAGCAGATGCAGCTGCAACGCTGGACCGGCAGCACCTGGGCCCGCTTCGGCGGGATCATCGAGGGCGCGAACGTTTAATGCGCGGCCTTGCGGCCGCAGCGCTGCTGCTCGTACCGATGACTGCGGAGGCGGCGTGCCAGGCAATCCGCTTTCCGCCAGGGAGCTTCGGCACCGAACTGCGCGGTGTGGCTGCGTCGGAGGTCGTGCTGTGGTACACCCTCGCCACGGGTCAGGGCCAGACCGCCCGGCTGCGCGTCCTGCGCGGGAACAACGTCATCTTCGCCATCCCGGGCATCACAGACGCGCAGGACGCGTTCAGCTTCCGCACGCAAAGGCGCACCTACGAGATCCTCGTGGGCCAGCTCATGCGTGCGGTCACGCCGCAGCCCTTCTTGCTGAGCGTCTCCGTGCAGTAGCGCTCAGATCGCCGTATACCCCCCGTCCACCGCCCAGGCGACGCCCGTCACGAAGCTCGCCCGCGCCGAGCACAGCCACACCACCGCCTCCGCGATCTCCTCCGGCGTGCCCATGCGGCCCATCGGCACGCGCGCCATGATGCGTCCGCCGCGACGGCGCATCGTCTCCTCCGTCATCGGCGTCTCGATGTAGCCGGGGCAGACGGCGTTGACGCGGATGCCCTCCTCCGCATGGTCGGCCGCGGCGGTCCTGGTCAGCCCGACCACGCCGTGCTTCGCCGCGACATAGGCCGAGGAGGTGGGCGAGCCGACCAGCCCGAGGATGGAGGCGGTGTTCACGATCGCGCCGCCCGTGCCCTGCGTCCGCATCTGCGCCACCTCATGCCGCAGGCAGCGCCAGACGCCGGTGAGGTTCACGTCGATCACCCGCGCCCAGGCCTCCGGCGCCACGTCGGCGATCTTCTGGCCCGCGGCGTTCACCTGGAACGGCGCGATGCCGGCGTTGTTGAAGGCGCAGTCGAGCCCGCCGAAGGCCTCCACCGCCGCCGCCACCATGGCTGCCACCGCGTCGTCCTCGGTAACGTCGCAGGCGATCGCCACCGCCTTGCCGTCCCCCGCCTCGATCTCGGCGACGGTCCGTTGCGCGCCCTCCAGCGTCAGGTCCGCCACCGCGACCCAGGCGCCCTCGCGCGCGAAGGCCAGCGCCGCCGCGCGGCCGATGCCGGAGGCACCGCCGGTAACCAGCGCGCTCTTGCCGTCCAGCATGCCGGTCATGCGGCCCCGCCCTTCCAGTGATGCGCGAGCGCCGCCGCGGCCTGGCGCAGCGCCAGCTCCGACGCGGTGCAGAATTTCCCCATGGTCAGGAAGGCATGCATCTGGTCGGCCATGTGCACCTGCAGGACCGGCACGCCCTCGCGCTCCAGCCGCTGCGCATAGGCGATGCCCTCGTCCACCAGCGGGTCGTGCGCCGCCGTCATGACATAGGCGGGGCAGACGCCGGCGAGGCTGGCCGCGCGCATGGGCGAGGCGCGCCAGTCCTGCCGCTCCGCATGGCCGGGCACGTAGTGGTCGATGAACCAGTCCATGGTGGGGCCGGTGAGGATCAGCCCCTCCTGGAACCGCCAGTAGGCCGGCCAGCGCCCGGCGAGGTCCACCGTGGGATAGAGCAGCAGCTGGTAGCCCGGATCGGGCACCTGCCCGTCGCGGCCCATGATGGCGAGCGTGGCGGAGAGGTTGCCGCCGGCGCTGTCGCCGCCCACCGCGATGCGGCCAGCGTCGATGCGCAGCGCCGCCGCGTTCGCCGCGACGAAGCGCAGCGCCGCGGCGCAATCCTCGACCGCCGCCGGGAAGCGATGCTCCGGCGCCAGCCGGTAGTCCACCGCGACAACGCTGCACTGCGCGAAATTCGCCAGGCTGCGGCAGACCTGGTCGTGGCTGTCGAGATCGCCGATCACCCAGCCGCCGCCGTGGATGTACAGCAGGCAGGGCAGGGTGGCGGCGGCATCGGTGCCGGCGCCGCGGTAGCGCCGCAGCCCGATCGGGCCGGCGGGGCCGGGGCAGGCCAGGTCCTCCACCTCGGCGACCGCCGGCGGCTCCGGCTGCAGCACGGTGCGCGACTTGGCGCTCGCCTCGCGCGCCTCGGCCGGAGAGAGGGTATGGAGCGGCGGCCGGCCGAGTTCCTTGATGAGCGCCAGGACGGCCAGCGAGCCCTTGTCGAGCGGGGTCATGATCGCGTCTCCCTCACGCAGCGCACCAGTCGAGGATCGCCTGCGCCACCGCCGCCGGCTGATCCAGCTCGGCCA
>ERZ1066123.1073-NODE-1073-length-17555-cov-10.728629_pt1 | contig 17555 bp, 15 predicted proteins | sample MGYA00382770_ERZ1066123 | MGnify/ENA primary metagenome ERZ1066123 (study PRJEB33369, sample SAMEA5778353) | biofilm metagenome | biome: Industrial cooling water; feature: Water cooling tower basin; material: Biofilm | place: United Arab Emirates | collected...
GCACACGCTTTCCACACGATCCGCGATTCCTACCTGATCAGAGTTTCCCTAGCTGGTGTACTGTGGCAGCGGTCGGGAACGACAGCGAGATCGTCGGACCCTCTCCTACCAGCACTCCGTCGCGGAACCAGCGATACGTGTACGGCGCGGTGCCGCCTGGAACGTAGTCCACCGCGTACTCATGCGTCGTTGCTGGCTGCACGACGAACGGGCCAGAGATGCCAAGCTGCGGGGGTGGGGTCTGATTCGGATCCCAACCGACATTGAAATTGACTTCTCGCCACGCGGTGACTAAGCCATCCGAAAGCTGCCATGGACACAGGAACACACCGTATACGGGACTACTCCAGTTGCAGCGGAACTGCGTACCGGAGGCCAGCAGCGTCGGGAAGAACGCACTTCGAGAATGCCAGTTCAAGGTACTGGCGTTACCAGTGGTGAAGGTGTACGTGCCAAGGTCATCGTTCGACCACCAGCCGTCCTCTTCGTAAACAAACAGCTCGACGAAAGCGCCTGCCGTCGGAATGGCGTTGATGATGTGCTGGTTGAGTGCTGCTACAAAATCGTTTCCGTATCCATCAACGAATAACGTCGCCGATCGAATCTCGGAGTAGTCGATGGATCTTCGGAGCTTCGCGCGAAATCGCAGTTCAAGAGGGTCTGTGAGGCTTCCATGATCGGTTGCTCCCACAAGCATCAGTCCCTTCAAGTACATTCCGAACGATCCTGAGCTTCTCGCAGTTGTTTGCTGCTCCCGATCCGAATCGCCTCGAATGTGAAGAATCGTCGTGTCGCCTGACTGGTTGACGGACACGAGGGCGATGCCGCCATCGTTGCCGCTGGTGATTTTGCGAGCATCCGATGGCGGAGTCAGATGCATACGGCGAGGGGTGAACTTTGCTCTTTCGAGGGTGAGAGTTGCGTACCCTGAGCTCACGCGTTGACCAGCATCAACGGGGACCGGGATGCCTGCGAGCGTGAACCCTCGCTTCGCGGGAGCAGAGAGTGAAGCCGTGACTGCGAGTGGCTTGCCCGATTCCCAGCTCTTTCGATCGTCAATGCTTGGAAGCCAAACGTGGATTCTTTCCTGCGTCGCTGGGTCGATCATCCGCAGGCCTGCGTCCGTCAGTCTTCTTTTGAATTCGCGGTGGAGGCTTGTTGACGTCGAGTCTTGAAGGAGTGCGCGGAGGGTGATCTTGTGCTGTGCCAGTTCAGACTCTCTGAGGCTTGAGAAGAGATGGTGTTGGTTTGCTGCACTCTCAAGGCTTTGAGCCAAGGATAGCGCGATCCTTTCATCTACCGTCAGCTGCTCGATACTGAGGGAGCCATTGGCGCTTGGTGCTAGATCGGTGTTTTCTCCCGCACTACAAGCGAGCAAGAGAGAGAGAGTACGATCGTTCCAGCGACGAAGCTCGGACGGCGCTGATTCAGGAGACGATTGGGACGAGGCGAGATGGGGGGGGACATATCGACGGCTCCGGTGAGGATTGGGCCTAATTGCCACCTGTTTATCAGGGAGGCGACCAGGCCCAAGGACATCTCCAACTTGTGGCTGGAACCCTCACGCGCAAGAAGGAACGTGCGACAAAAAATGCGACGAATCGCGTTCGCTCATGCACCGCCCCTCGTCTCGCGGTCGGCGTGCACTCGCTGGCATTCAGTTTCCCGTTTGGCCCATTGCAGAACCTTCGCAGGACTTGGCAGTCCCGCATCTGCGTAGGCGCGCTCGAGGGTCCGCCGCTCTCCCGACGAGGCAGCGGCCATCGTCTTTACCGTCCACGCCGAAGGATTTCGGAATACCTGCGAGAGTACCGTTTGCTGTCTCGGTTTGAGCTTCTGCATTCCTGTTCGGAGGTGTGCGAGCGCTGATGGTACTGCAGCGCAGAGCGCTTCGACGTGCATCCATCGCCCCAACAGCACTGAAGCGAGTGCAGCGTCAAGCATTGGTTGCCTCGAGCGCGAGGGAGCTGCGACCACTCCGAAGCGTGCCCCGACTGGTCCCTGCATCGCGCGCCCGATTCGCCGGAGATCTTCTTCCGATGAGAAGATGATGGCCCCGGAATCCCACCCCGAAGCGATTTCGGTCAGGCGCATGCCGCTCCATCTCTTACCCGAAGTTGTCTTCAGCGCATCGAACTGTTCGATGTCCAATATCAGTGTCGACCATCTGACGTCAGGCTCTAACTCCAGATAGAGTGACGGAAGATTGTCGGCGTGGCGCACCCTCGCGTCGGAGGCATCGCTTTTCTTTGTCGCCGCGGTCCACGTCGTCAGAGCATGTCGTACAGCTGACTCCACTCGCGCTCGCATCATGGGTGGGATCAACGTGCGAACATCAAGAAGCGTCGTGTACGTTTCATCATCAGTCTTCGAATGCGCTCGTTCTTGACTGGGCACAATGCGCTGCCTCGCAATACGGGGATTCCTCTCGTGTTTGGCGCTCCACGTTGGGCATCGATTCTCGGCGTGATTCTCGTCACGTTCGGGAGGCCTCATTTCAACACTACGAGCGGGCACGCCTGTTGGCCAGTACACCGTGCTGTTCGCACTGCAGCTGCGCAAGTGCTCAGCCAGTCGAGCTGTCTCGCGCGAAGCTCCGCGAGGTGTTGATCCTGGTGGAGGGACGACTGTGTTCGCCCTCCAGCTGTCAGTTCTCAATCGAACCACCCCTGCACGAACCACGCGCCCCCCTCCTGATACACGAGCACGTCGGCTTCATCGTCCAGACGACAGCGCCAGTATTCGCGCGCAAACGCATCGGCGCGCCACCAATCGCCGGTGAGACGTTCGGGACCCGTGGTGTGCGTGAGGACATGACGCGCGCCGCGCCACTCGAGGGAACGCGGCACGCCGTTCGCGCACAGCACGGTCACGTCATCGGGTGCTTCGAGCAGGCGCAGCGCCGCGTGCGCGACACGTGGTGATGCGGTGGTGGGTGGTGACGACGCGTGTGATGATGATGTATCGGGGGTCTCCGCGCGTTCCGCCAATGTCCACGCGTCGGCGCGCACCCACCGACCGGCGCGCTCGTAGCGATGCGCGTCGGCGACTTCGGGATGCACCACCACATCACCACGCCCCTCCGGATCGAGTGCGGCCGTCAGACGCGACAGCACACCATCGGCCGACGCCGCCACATCGCGCCACGACGGGAGCAACAGGTCGCCCTGATCGGCGGCGAGTGGCGCCGTTGCGGGAATGTGCACCGTCACACCGGTGACCGCGGCCGGCAGGGTCCAACGTTCGAGCAGACTGCGACACTGCTCCACGAGCGGTTCCACGCGCGCGAGGGGGCGTGCGGGACGCACTTCACGCGTGATCGTGCGGGTCGCGCGATCCCAGCCGTCGAGATGCGATGTGGCGTGCGGATGTGCGGCGCGACGCGATGATGCGGACGCGACGTGCGCTGGCGTGTGCGCCGACGACGTCGGGGTGTTCGGTGATGCATCGAGCAGCATGTGCAGATGCTCCTCGGTGTTGTGGCGCGCGACTTCGAGCTCGAGCGTGATCGCCACGGCGGCCGCCGAGCGTCCATCGCGCACGAGGTCCGCCACGAGGCGTTCCAACGCGGCCCGCACGAGAAAGCCGACGGGCGTGATCGTCTCCGCCGGCTGCGGCAGCTCGGCGTGTACTGCGCGCGGGGCCTCCACGCGTGTGAGCCCCGGACGCCGCGGATCGTCACCGCGGGCGAGACGCCAACTCGCGAGTCCGCTCGCCCCCCAGCGCGCCTCCACATCGCCGGCCTCGAGCGCGGCGAAGGCGCCGAGCGTGCGCAGTCCCAGTGCCTCGAGCGCCGTGCGCAGATCGGCGTCCATGGGCACGAGGCCCAGCGGGGCAGGGGCGAGAAAGGCCGCGCACCCACCGGTCGGGATGATGGTGACGGCCGGATCGTCGAATGGTGAGGACGCGCTGGGCGCCGATTGGCCCACGCGAGGCGCCATCGCGCGTGCCGGGGTGCGCCGCACCGGACTCCAGGTCGCCGCGCGCGCCGCGACGCAGGAGTCGGCGATGCCCACGCGCGCGTCCGGGTGCCAGCGGCGGGCCACGGTGAGCAACGCGTCCACGAACGTCGCGAGGCGCGCGTGGTCGGACCCGTCGCCCCGCCCCCCGCTGCTCACCGGCACCCCGATCCACCACGTGCCCGCCGCCCCCGCTGCCGGCGTCACCTGCGGGCTGGCCGCCAGCAGGGCGGCGGTGGTCTCGGTGATCGCCCGCGCGAGCAGCGCCTCGTCCATGGGCTGCACCGCGAGGGTACTTACGCGGGCCCGCGCCTCGGGGAGCCGCATGCCGGCCCGTACACCGGCCCGGGCGGCCGCCTCCGACACCACCGTGAGTCGCTGCCCGTCCACCAGCGCGCGCGGCTCGGCGTCCCAATGCAGCGTGGGGGCAGTGGGGGACGCCGGCGCGGGGGCGGCGAGGGCCAGGTCGAGGGTGAGTTGGACGGGCACTGGCCGCTGGGCGGCGCGCCAGAGCGCACCGAGCGGGAAGCGGGGGATGCGCAGGCAGGCGATGCGCCAGGCGGGCGCGGGCGGGACGGGCAACGGAGCGGCGGGCGGCATACGGGTCGGGTTGAGAGACCCGAACAATTACCGAAACAACGCGGCCCCGCCACAATCACATCAAAGTTGTGATCCGCCTACCGCTCCCCCAACGCCTCGGCGAAGAGCGGGGCGAGCGGAATCACGCACGGCTCGCTCACGTCCGCCGGATGCCACCGCGCTTCGTCCGTGAGGATCTCGGGACGATCCGCGTTCGGCGTCCAGCGTTCGACGAGGCGCGCCTCCAGATCCACGATCCAGTACTCCACGCCCTCGCGCTGGTAACGCGCACGTTTGACGACACGGTCGAAGCGCGCAGTGCTCGGGGAGAGGACCTCAACGAGCAGCAACGGCCGCCCCAGCTCGTGCCACTCCACCGGACGGCGTCCGTTCACGAGCGGCAGCACCAGCAGGTCCGGCTGTACCAGCGTGTACGGATCCAGCTCGAGATCGGTGGGGGCCATGAAGACGGCACCACACGCGTGCGCACGGGTGTAGGTGGAGAGCGCGATCAGGAACGCGCCCAGCGCCGACTGATGCGGAAGCCGGGGGCTCGGACTCACGAGCAGCTCCCCGTCCACGCACTCGAAGCGTTTGCCGGGCTCTTCCGGCAAGGCGCGAACGGCCTCGGCCGTCCAGCGGGGGACGTCGATCGCAGGCATCACCATAGGGTGCTCAGCCTCGGCAACGGGTGGCAAGGGGGCATGCGACAGCATATCGCCGCGATCAGCGAGGGGCGTCACCGAAACATTGCACCGCATGCTGTGGTGTCGCGCTTCGGTGATGCGGCGTTCAGTGTCGCGACTGCGCCGTGATCGGCGTGACCGGGACGGTGAGCGCGAGCGCGCGGTGTTCCACGGTGTGCCAGCCAATGACGATGAGCGATGCCCCGTCGAGCCAGCGAACGTCGAGTGTACCGTGTGCGCCCACTGGCGAGGCGCTCGAGTCGCTGGCAACGGTCGCTACGGCGCGGCTCGGTTGCAGAATGCCCCGATGGCCTTCGATGAGCGTGGGTGACAGCGCCCAACCCAGCGAGCCGCCGAACGTTCGTTCGAAGACCAGGTGCAGCGCCTCCGCGCGCGATGGGTGGACAAGCGCGAAGGTGAAGTCGTGCAGCACGCGATCTTCGGCGGTCACGCCGGTGAAGAACCCTTGCACACGGTTCAGATGCACGAGTATCGCAGGGACGGAATCCGTCGGCGCCGTGACGCTGGCGCTGATGAAACGATGCCACGGACCGTCGGCGGCGGCGCCGTTCAGTGGAATGCTCGCCAGCACGCGCGGCTGCCGCCGTTCCACGTCGAGCACGATCTCGGCTGTGCCTGTGATCAGCGCGGTAATCGGTGCGCCCGGCGCCGCGTGCGTGAAGAGCCGCGTGCTGTACCACTCGGCCGCGTTGAGCCAACGCAGGTTGCGTCCGGGTAGTGGATCGCCAACCTGAGCGATCACTTCGTCATCGCTCGTGCGGAAGTGTACGGCCTGCTCCGAGGTGCGCATCGCGGCGGATCGTGCGCGCAGCACCAGTCGATCGGTCGGCTGTGTGGCGGTGACGGTCGGGGCAAGTTGCAGGGTGTAGGGTGTCGAGCTCCGGTCGGTGATTGATGCGCGGCTCGCGACCGCCTCCGCGGCCCGGCGAGCGCGCGTGGTGTCGGCGGTGACCGCACTGCGCACGAACTCACCGGTTGGAACTGCGAGCAGCACACTGTTGGCGCTCTGCGACAGCGAGGCGCGCATGTCCTGCACGTTCAGTAGTGACGGCAACGCGCGTTCGGCGACCGGTCGCGGGGCGGACGGTGTGCGCACAGCGTTCACCAGCATGAGCGCGCAGGCGAACACGGCGACACCGGCGCGTGTGCCCCAGGTCACGCGTCGCGAGCGCAACAACGCATAGAGCGCCGCGCTGCCGAGGGCGAGCATCACGACGAGGAGCGTGGTGCCGCCGTGCAGCGTGTCGAGCAGCTGCTCGAGTGAATCGCTCACGGCAGGTTGCACCGGGAGTTCCGACAGCAGCAGCGCCGTCACCGGGAAGAGCACGGTCAGCGCAACGAGCCAGAGCAGCAGGCGCTTCCGTGTGCCGGCCGCGATGGCGAGCAAGGTGACGGCGAGCAGCAACGCACCGGTGTTGAGTGCGATGGTACCTGCCGTGACGGCGCGGGACGCCGTGCTGATCGGGAGCGCGAGCAACACGCTCCAGGTGACGACCAGTGAGCCAAGCACGGCGGCCAGCCACCACAGCATGCGCGCCGCCCAGACGGCCTGTGATGTGAGCGGTAACGTGTGCCACGCGTGCCCCGCCTCGTTCGCGCGACCGGCGCGCGGTGCGAAGAGCAGGCCAAGCGTCGCCGCGAGCAGTGTGAGCAGCAGGGGCATGAGCACGGCGGCACCGAACGACGTGTCGAGTGAGGCGAACGAGATGTCGGGCCCAACGGGCTGCGGGCGCAGCAGCAGGCGTCCCTGCACCGCCGCGTAACCCAGCGCGACCGTGTACGCGAGCAGCAGCCAGCGCGCTTCCTGCACGTCGCGGCGCAGGACCTGGCGAACCTGAGTGAGGAGGGTCACGGGAGGCTCCGGGTGAGGGCGGTGCGCACACGATCGGTGACATTCACCGATTCGGTACGCTCTTCGATCACGTACAGTGTGGCCTCGGACAGCCATTGCCGTCCTTCGGCTTCGGAAGAGAACTGCAGAGAAGTCCACGACGTGAGATCCGGACCGTTGTAGCGGTCCGGCGGGACCGTATAGATCCGTTCTGCCGCAATCGAGAGCGTCTCGAGTGCTTCGTCGACCATCGGCAGAGGCCTTGGGTCGATCGCCTCCCGTCGCTGCTCGTGCACGAGCACGAGACGGTGACGGATGGACAGCGGCGGTCGCTCACCCACGGGCACGCTCAATCGAACCGGCGGGTTCCTGATCAATCCCTGCCCGCTCAGCGCTGTGACGCGCAGGGCAATTGCGAGATGTTCAGGATGGTCGTTCGGCCATTCTACCGCGAACTCGCGGCCGCCGATGCGTTGTCGACTTCCGTGCGACGCAGGCAGACGTGCGATCAACGAATCTCGTGTGACGGACAGATAGTAGTTGCGCTTCATGGCGCAGGCAGACGTGCCAGTTGCGAGCCGAACCGTATGCTGAATGGTCACGGTACGTTCGCTTGCCGCGCGCGCGCCGTCCGTGCGCCACGCCGAACGCCACGTCAGCTGCTTCGGCAGCACCGAGCGATACCCCGGTTGGGGTGAAGGGACGGCCGAAAACTGCGACGCGTGATCGGGATGGGGACATTCGTCACGCTCACGCACCGCTGAGTACATCGCGAGTCGTACGTCGGTGGGGGCCGGGGCGAGCGTCACGCGTAGCGGCAGCACGCGCACGCCAGATGGCTGCACGCGCACACTGTCGGTGTGGACGTCGACAGTGATGCCGGCGAAGGAGGCGGGGAGCGTCTGTGACGCTCCGGGCGCTGAGCGCACTGCGTTGGGAACGAGCAACGCCACGGCGCCCGAAACGACGAGCGCTGCACGCGCGCGTCCGCTGTTCAGCTGTCGCTCGTAGGTACGCCACACGATCAACGTCAAGATGAGCGCTGTCGCCATCAGCGCAACGATCGTTGGAGATCCGCTCCAGCTCGCAGCGCCAACGAAGCGGTCAAGTGCGCTCTTCCACGCTTCGTTCAGGATCAGCAGCAGCGCCAGCACTGCCACCACGAGCGCTCCGCTCCGCAGCGCCGCTGAGAGCAGCGCAACAAGCAGCAGCAGAAGTGACAGGCCACCGAACTGCAGTGTGGCGTCGACCGCCTGCGACCACGACACACCAAGCCGCCACCACGCGGGGACGTGCGTTGCGACGGGAAGCAGCAGGGTGAGGACGCCGATGAATGTCAGCTTCGCACCGAACACGGCCGATGGAGCAAGCGGTAGTGTGCGCCATTGCGAGAGGTCGCCAGTCGGCGAGTCGGCCCGAACCGCCTGATAAAACGCGGCGCACGCCGCAACGAGCGTCGAGAGCGAGAGTAGCGAATTGCCCAGTTCGTTGTGGGCGGCGAGAGGCGCTGTCAGTGGCCACCACACGGGCGCCGTCGCGGGCAGCAACAGCACCGTGTACAGCAACAGCCACCACCGCTGCGCGTGCAGGTCCTTGCGCAGCACGTGCCAGACTTGCTGAAGCAGAGGCATCAGGTGTTGGCCCCCTGACGGTTCCCATCAAGCCGCTCCCGCGCGAGCCCGATGAACACATCGGTCAGCGACGCATCATCGAACGTGATGCGCTTGGTGTTGGGATACCTGGACTGCAGCGCCGCGCGCGTCGCGTCTTCATCGGTCACGCGCAGCAGCACGCGGACGCGCGCGCCCGCCGACTCGGCGCGGACCCACTCTGCGGGACGCGGCGACGGCAGCGGTACATCGCGGACCCCCGTGTGCACGTCGGCCCAGCGATACTCGGCGCGCAGTGTGTCCATTGACTGGTGCAGGCGCAGCCGACCGTTCGCGAGAAACGCGACGTGATCGACCAGCAGTTCGAGTTCGCTGAGATCGTGCGAGGCAATCACGACCGTCCACCCCTCACTGCCGGAGAGCTCGAGTACGCCACGCACAAGATCGTCCTTGATGGCCGCATCCAGGCCGGCGAAGGGTTCGTCCATGAAGAGCACGTCGGGACGCGGGGCAAGCGCACAGAGCAGCGCGGCCTGCATGCGCTGACCACGCGAGAAGGCCTTGAGTTGGCGCGCGGGATCGAGCGCGAAACGGGCGCGCAGCGTGTCGGCAAGCGCGTGGTCCCAGCGCGGATAGAGCGGCGCGAGCCAACGTTCGTACTGCGCGAGCGTGAGGTCGCCCGGCAGCGCCTGCGATTCGGCCACGTAGCCAATGCGGGCGCGCTCAGCCGGGGTGAGCTGCGTGGCGGACGTGCCGAGCACCCGCACGTCGCCGGCATCGGGCGCGAGCAGCCCCACCGCACATTGCAGCAAGGTCGACTTGCCCGCGCCGTTGGCGCCGAGCAGGGCGGTGATGGTGCCCGTCGGGATGCGCAGCGAGACGTCGTGTAGCGCCACAGTGCGGCCGTAGCGGAACGAGACGTTGGCCACCTCGATGGCGGTGGCCCCCGTGACGGTCGGGGCGATGACAGGCGACATGGAGTGAGTCTCCGGAGCGGGGGACGGCGTCATGGGCGCGTCGCCGGTCGGTCGGCAGGGCCGAAGAGGGTGGTCCACCAGCGCTCGACGGCACCGGTGAGGTCGGCGTGGCTGAGGCCGAGCCGGCGGGCCTCCACCACGAGGCGTTCGATCTCCTCGCCGAGCAGCACGCCGCGCTCGTCGTCGGTGGCGCGCCACGAGGACGACACCACCGTCCCCACCCCCGGCAGCACTTCGAGCAGCCCGACCCGCACCAGCTCGGCCACCACCTTGTGGGCCGTGTTGGGGTTGATCTTGAGCGCCTGGCTGAGCTCGCGCACGGAGGGGAACGGCTCGCCGGCCGGCATCTCGCCCGACACCACGGCACGCGTGGCGGCGAAGACGATCTGGCGGAACGGCGAGTCGCCGGTGGTCAGGGAGACGGAGAAGGGAAGCACAGGTGTACTATGTGTGCTAGTACACGTGATGTCAAGCGTCCCGCTACTTCCCACGCGAGCGCGTCTTGCGTCCCCCCCCCCCTCCGCAGATATCGTAGTGGCGCCCACCTTCCTGTCGCTCGGGCGTCAGCGCGAGCGATCTCATGGTACCTACGGAGGCTCGCGCGTCATGTTCAGCCGATTCGGACCTACCCTGCTTCTCGCCGCACTGATTCCATTCGCACGCAGCGACATCGCGCAGTCAATCACCAGCCGTCATGCGGACCCGATCTGCGAGCCTTTCCAAGATTGGAAGCACGATATCCCATTCTGGCCCGATACCAAGATTCACGCGCGACAAGGTGCCGTGCCGGAGGGCTATCCGGAGTATTGGCAGCATGTGCAGACCAGCTTGTGGATCTCCGAAGGCGGGATTCACCACGAGGAAGAGGAACAGACCGAGAGCTTCCACGAGATGATGTGGAGTGAGGGTGCGGATGACGGCGGCGACTTGCCGCAGATGTCCGTGGCCCCGGCTACTCCACGACGGCATCTGGATTTCGTGGACGGCTACGCGGTCAACCACGAAACAACACCGTGCTTCGGCCCGGGACACTGAACCGTGGCGATACTCGCCGCGTGAGACAGCGCACCATGTGCGATACGCAGCGAGTGTCAACGGTTTGTCCTCTGGTCATGGTGTCGATGCTTGCGAGCATCGGCCTCTTCGTGGCTGTGCTGCCGGTGAGTGCACGTACGCCTCGGCGGCAAATCGCATCGGTTCTCGAGGAGGCTCGCATGGCGAGACCGTGCCCTCGACTCGCCGCACGATTGTGGAAAACGGGAGAGCGGTGGATGGTGCCGGTCAGCCAGCCACCTTGCCTCGTCAGGTTTCCTACAACCGGTGAGAAGGTGCTGGCCGACGGAGCCCGAGTGTCGCACATCGGACCGCGCGTCGTACTCGACGCAAACGCGAGGGTCTTTACGAGCGACCGGTTTGGCACTGTCGCGATCTGGAAAGCGGATGGCTCACTCGAGCGTGCGTTCGGTCGATCGGGGGCGGGGCCGGGCGAGCTGGCGCCGGGTTTGGTGGTCATCGCTCCCGCACGAGACCGAAGTGTCCACGTGTTCGACAACGCGGGCCGCTGGCATCGCTTTCGTGAAGACGGCTCGCTCATTCGCACCGTGCAGTTCTCGGGCACGAGAGATCCGATGCAGATCGCCGCACTCGACGACGGACGCTTGTTGGATGCGTCGGGACGCGATGCGGACAGTGTTTCCTTTCTGCTCTGGAGTAGCTTGCGAGCTGATGTCTTTGAGGCTCCCCGTATTGCCGCACGATTCGGGCCGTTGAACGCGGAGGAGCGTCGCACCCCGTGGACGAATCGAGGACGCTTGATCGCATACCGCGGCGGTGAGACGTTCTGGGCGGGGCCGCCGCGTGCCGTCGGGCGGGGCTACGAGTTGGAAGAATGGCACGTCGACGGTCGGCGACTGCGAACACTGCGGCGCGAGGCACCCTGGTTCCCTCGTGGCGCCGATCGTGCGCCAAGTCGAGTGGCGTCCGGCGCGAAGCCGCCACACGAAATCGAGTCCATCTGGGATCTCGGGGATGAGCGGCTCCTCGTGATCGTGCTTGCCCCGAAATCTGGTGACTGGAGAGTGCCTGTGGGACGCGTGCTCGACCCGGCGCGGCGTGATCAGCTGTTGAGCATCTGGGCGGAGATCCTCGATACGCGCTCTGGGACGCTGCTCGCAACGTTGGGGCCGCTGACGTACTCGCAGGCGGTGGCTCAGCTACCGATGGTCATGGCGCCAGGAACCCACCGAGGTGTGCAACTCGACACGACGGCGGACGGCGAACGCTATGTGCGTCGAGTCACCATGGAGCTTACCGCGCGATGAGCTTCAGGAACGACTCGCGTGCCGCGGGTGATTGCGTTGTCGCACTCTGCGCGCTCCGCTCGCTATGGCGCACGCGGTGCTTCGTAGCCTTGCTTCTGGGCGCAACGCCCATCGAGGCGCAATCCTCCGCGACAGACCTCCGCGAACTTGGTGCGGACGTGGAGACCGTCACTGTCGAGCCGCTTCGCGTCTTCGCACCAGCGGGAGGTGCACGCGCTGGTTGGAATCGACTCTACGCAGCGACCATGGGAGACGACGGCGCAGTCGTCGTCGTGCGTTTGTCGACGCCTGGTGTCGCCGTGACGCTCTTTGCTGCCAACGGGCGGGAGCGCTGGACGCGTCGCTTCCCGTCCGCGACGATCAATGGAATCACACTCGTCGGCGATACGATTGCCGTGTCAGAGCAGGGCGAACATCCGGCGTTGGTTCTGCTCTCGAAGGCAAACGGCATGGAACGAGCGCGCTATGCGATGCCGATTGCCGAGGACGAGGTTGCGACCGTCCTCGGTCTGTGGGAGGGACAGTGGTACGTGCAGCGACAGCGCAGTGCAGGCCTGTACGTTGCACGGGAGCACTATCGATCTGTTGATCGATTCGATGTCCAGCGCGGTCAGTGGGATCGCGTGCTGACGTTCATCGATTCCTCTCCTCGCGTGTATCTTGAGAACGGACGAGACGCCGTGCCGCCACCGTTCCCGCCATTGCCGCAGTTCGCCATGAGCCCGCAGTACGGCCTCCTCTTCCATTCCGGCTCGCAGTTGGCGATCGAACAGGTGAACGTGGTTGGTTCGCGCGCGCCCTGGATTCGACTTCAAGCGATCGACGGGCCGCTCTCCGACTCGGCGTGGGCACGGATCGTCGCCGATTGGCGAGCAAATCCGCCGGTCCGGATGCTCGTTCCTGATTCGATATGGACGCGCGCCGCCCAGCTCGGCCGAGGCGCGATCGGACGATCATTGGGTGCGATGTTCACCGCCAGCGATGGCACGCTGCTGGTACGGCGCCGGGATGCTGACCATGCGGCGTCGTCGCTCCCCATGGAGACAACCTGGGATCTCGTGAATCCCTCGCAGAATCGCCTGCGACGGGTGTTGCTGCCGTCAGGAACGACGATCCTTCACTTCGCACGCGGCGGCCGTCTGCTGCTGCGCCGCGTCCTTGCGGACGGGACCGTGTCGTTGTCAACGGCAACGCTCGCGACTGCTCACGACACCGTGAGCCGCTGAGCCGCGCCAACGCGAGACGTAGGACTCCGACGATCGGGACATTCACGGCGGAGCAGTGCTGTGCCATTGATGTCGTGCTTGATGCACGAGGCTCGCCGTCCGGACCGGGTGAACTCGAAGTCGCTTCGACGGTCGACAATGACACGTGATGCACGCTTCGCGAGACAATCCATCATGACCGTAAGCAGTCAGCTGCCGATGGGGGTGCGCACCCGAGCGCTCACCTCGTCGCCGGGTTCGCCTTCGTGCTCCTCGCGACGGCGTGTCGCGCCGCGACCCCCAGCGAGCCCGCACCTACGCCGGACTACACCGTGGTGGTGGGCGAGCTCGCGCCCAATCCGGTGCTCGCGGGCGACTCGGCGGTTGCCTCCCTGCAGTCGGCGTTTCGCCACGGATTCGCGCAACCCGTCACCTTCGGGCTGATCGCGCCAACCGGATTTTCGGCGCGGTTCGATGGCTGCGTGCCCGTCCTCACGCAGCAGCCGTTCGGTCCGCCGCCCGGCGTCACGTGTGTCATGATCGTGCGCGTGGCGCGCACCATGCTGCCAGGGAGCTACCTGTTGCGCGTGACGGCGCAGGCCGCCGGTGGCGCGGTGAAGGAGCGATTCATCACGCTCGGCGTGGTGGCGCCGCCGTAGACCGCGCGCCGCGGTGCCGCCGGACTAGGTGTTGCGCGCCCCTTCATGCCGCCGCCCCAACCACGTCCCGATCCCCGCCCACGCGAGCGCGGCGCCGGCGCCCAGCAGCGCCACACCGGTCGCGGTCAGTCCACCCGCGCGCAGCGCGTTCTGCAACTGCGCCACGAGCACATCCGCGCCCCGGTACACAGGGACGTCGATGAGGTTCTTCGCCTTGTACTTGGCCTCGGTGTCGAGGCGGCTGAAGAGCATTTCGCGTCCCGGCCGGATGAACGCGTATTCGCCCCAGCGTCGCACCACGAGCACCGTGGCGAGCACCGCGAACGTGCCTGTCGTGGCGAGCACGAGGAAGCCGCCCATGATGATGAGCGGAAGCGTGACGAGCAGCGCCGTCACGCCGAAGTGCTTCGCGATGCGGCCGGTGAGGAAGAACTGCGAGAACACCGTGAGCGTCTGCACGATGTAGTCGATGCGTGCGAAGACCTGTGTACGATCGGCGGTGTCGGTGAACGTGCGCGCGACGATCTCGAGCTGCTGGAAGTAGAGCAGCGTGTTCGTGGTGGAGAGCAGCACCACGAACAGGGCAATCATGAGCAGGAACGGGGACTTGAGCACGAGTGCCACGCCGGCGAACGGATTGCCACCGATCGCGCGATCGTTGCCGGCCCCAGCGCCGCCAGGCGCCTTCCAGATGGCGATGAGTACGCGCTGACTCACGATGGCGCCGGTGAAGAGCGCCGCCCCAATGAACAGCACGCCACTCGTGCCGATGCGCTGCACCACAAGATCGGTCACGATCGGCCCCACGAGCGCACCAAGCGTCCCGCCGGTGGAGATGACACCGAACAGGCGCTTGGTCTGCTCGCTCGTGAACAGTTCGAGCAGGAAGCTCCAGAACACCGACACGAGCAGCAGGTTGAGCACGCTCAGCCCCACGTAGAACGTGGAGGCGAGTGCGAGATCGTCCGGACGTGTGCGGAAGAGGACGCCGTAGGTGACGAACGCCGCGGCCACGAGGGCGTAGATCGTGGGCAGCAGGACCGAACGGCGCACGCGTCCCACGAGCCAGCCGTAGAGCGGTACGATGATGACGGCGCCGAGCGACGTGAAGAACCACAGGTCGGCGACGCGGTCGCTGCCGAGCGTCGTGCCGATGGTTTCGCGAATGGGGCGCACGGCGAAGTAGCCGCCGAGCACGCAGAAGAAGAGCGAGAACGCGGCGCTGACCGCGGGGAGCTCGTGCGGCTCGATGGCGGTGGAGCGGGCGAGCAGGCGGGCGAGCAGCGACGGAGGCGTCTGGGCGGTCACGGCGCGGAAGGTCGCGCCGCGGCGCGGACGGGGCAAGCGGTGGTGCTCGGCGCGGGGTGGTGTGAGGCGTTCGTTACAGTCGAGCTCGCTTGCATCACGGCGCGAGGTGCCACATGATCGACGAGTCCTCACGCACGTGTGGCGACGTGATCAGGCGCCGCCACGACGTGATGTGCCGTTTCACCCAGCAGTTCGGAGTTGACCTGCCATGCGATGCTGGTCCACGATCACCCGCCTCGGGGGGGGGGAGCACTCGCGCTCGCCCTGCTGACGGGGTGTGCCGGTGACGCCACCGTCACCGATCCCGCCATTGCGTTGCCCACGTTGAGCCGCGACAGCCTGCGTCCGAGTTTCACGATCGCGCCGCCGCTCGAGATCACGCCGGCCAATGAACAGCGCTGTGAAAGTCGCACGGTGGAGCGCGACCCGGGCGGGCGCTTCGTGCGGTGGCGGGCATCGCAACGGGAACAGGTGGCGGTCGCGCGCGCCGCAGCGGATACGGTGCTGACGCGCTACGAAGCGTATGCGTTCGATCGCACGGGCGCGCAGACGGCCGAAGCGCAGTGCATTCTGCGCCGCGGGACGAATGCGAAGCAGTTCATGCGCGGTTTTTTTGAGCGACCGGGGCGCGGGGGGCTGGTCGGCGTGCTCGCCGAGGCGACGGCGGCGCCGGTGCCACCGGGAGTTCCGCCGGTGTTCATTGGGGTGGGCACGGTGTGCCTGTTCGACGTGTGGAGCTGGCAGATGCAGTGCGGCAATACCACGTGCTACCCGATGTTCGCGGCGCGCGCGCCGACGGGAGCGGTGCGGTTCGGGCTGGCCGAGGACACGGCGACGCGCGTGGGTGGTCCGACGGCGCGCCTGATCGGCGGGTGGGAGTGTCCGGGCGTGGGGCACCTGAGCCTGAATGGCAACGGCACGTTGACGCTCCACCCGAACGGCGGCGGGGGCGGCGGGAGTGGCGGCGGGGGTGGCTGCGGCGGAGGTGGGGGCGGGAGTGGCGGCGATTCGTCGGGCGACGGCTCGGTGAATCCGCCGGGCGGGGGCGGCGGCGCGACATCGTGGTGGGGGGCGAGTTGTGGGGATACGTTGCCGTTCGACAGTCTCGCGATTGCCGAGATGACCGAGACGATCGCCAGTTGTTCGGCCATCCCGATCGAACTTGATGGCTGGAACGAGCAGACCACGCCGCCGTCGGAGAACATCTCCGGTGATCCGATGGTCTGCTTGTCGACGACCTGTGTTGCACAGAACCCGGGGGTGTGGGTTGGCTCCTGGGCCATTCCCACTACAAATCAGTTCTTCCGTCACACTGCGATTGCCACGAGCTCGCCGGGAGCAGCTCCTAGCATTACAGAGCTCGTAGGTTGGAGCGAATCGTCGACGAATATCATCCACGGTCCGGCCTCGACCCCTCACTACTTCGGCGAGTACCGATGGACCCGGGTTGGTGATGCGACCAGAGTCGGTGATGTAAGGGAAGCGACCTTTCACGCATCGTTCGTCTACAGTGGACGCGTGTATGCGCTGAGTTCGAACCGATTCGTGTCGGCAGCGCTCGTGCGCTCCGGGATCACGCTGACACCTGCCATGCGTGAGCGCATCGGCCGAGCTCCAGGCATTTGCACATGCGGCAGTTGCTAGCTTCACTGGTCACCCTTGCGCGCAGCGCGCTGGCGGGCACACTCAGCGCGCTCGTCTACGGCGCTGTGCTTGGGCTCCTCGGCGTACTTGCCGTTGCCGGACCCTACCGCGACGGCACGGCCTTCGCGTTGCCTGCGGGTGATCCCTTGCAACTGCGGACGGTGCGGCAGTTCGAACTCGGCGTCGTGCTCAGTCTGGTAATCATCCTGAGCGTGGTGCACGGCCTGGCGACCACGGTCGTGGTGTGGCGACGACCGTCGATCCGCGCGGGCGGCGTGGTTATGCGAGGCGTGTTCGCCGCGCTCTTGAGCGCGGTGGGCGGAGTGCTTGCGTTCACGTTGCTGTCCTCCCTCCCCTTCAATCCCGCATGGGACAGCTGGGTGGTTGGCGCAGCGGTGCTCGTGGTCGCGGTCCTCCCCGTACCGCTCGTCTGGTTCACCGCGAGGTGGCGACAGACGAAACCGCGGGTGGATGCGTGATGTCGTGGGTGGCCGATACACACTCGATGCACCACGCATGCCGTGGGAGCGCGACTCGACGAGCGAGGGTGACGCAGCGTCGCTCGGTGCGACGTCCGTAGCGTGGAAGCGGGCTATCTTCTGTCGCACCAGTACAGTCTTCCCATCCGTTCCCCTGACCATGCGTGTGTTCGCCTCGTTGGCGCTCTATAGCGCGAGCCGCTTTACCACCGATGCCGACGCGCTGCTGGCCGTGGCGGATCACGCGCAGCGGGCGTTCGGGTGGCGACCGTTGCG
>ERZ1066123.1074-NODE-1074-length-17552-cov-5.994456_pt1 | contig 17552 bp, 17 predicted proteins | sample MGYA00382770_ERZ1066123 | MGnify/ENA primary metagenome ERZ1066123 (study PRJEB33369, sample SAMEA5778353) | biofilm metagenome | biome: Industrial cooling water; feature: Water cooling tower basin; material: Biofilm | place: United Arab Emirates | collected...
CGGTTGCGGAGGTCGGCCTGCATCTTCTTGAACTGCGACGCGACGTACCCGTTGAACGTCTGGTACACGAGCCGCGACAGGAAGCACGACCGCATCGCGAGAAGCTCTTGCGCGAGCGGCGTTGCGCGTTCGACCAGCGGGGTATAGAGGCACTCCAGCACGTTCGGGTTCGCCTTCAGTGCGAGGATCAGGAACTTCTGGATTTCCCAGAACGCCTCCTGGCGTTCGGCGCTTTCCAGTTGCTCCGGCACGCCGTGCAGCGACCAGTGCAGGTCGGCCGGGGGCAGGTAGATCCCGCGGCGGTCGACATCGGACCCTTCCCCCGCCAGGCCGTAAGCCTGGGAGCCGATTACGCATCGGAGGATGATCCGGCCGTAGAGGTCTTCGCGGCTCACCGAAATCGACTCGTCGCCGATCTCGTCCTGTTTCAGTTCGGCGAGCAGCCGGAGTTCGTCGGGGCGAAGCACCTGCTCGAAGCCGTCGAGGAACTTGACCCGGTACGAATGATCGAGATCGACCGGCGCATGCACGACCACGCCGACCGAACCCGCAGGATGCAGGATACGCCCGTTCGGGGCGACGACATCAACCCGAGTGACAACTCGGGTGCCGACGGAGTAGATCAAGTCGGCCGGGGTGTGGACGCGGTTACTCAAGTTCAAAGACCCCCATCTGCGTCGGCGAGCCGTACTCTGCGTGGTCGTCGCCGATGGGGACGAATCGCACCGTGTACCCGAACCGGCCCGCGATGCCGTTCGCCCACTCCCGAAATTCCGAACGGCTTCACTCGAACCGGTGGTCGGCGTGGCGGAAGTGGCCGGCGGGCAATGTTTCCCAGACGGCGTTGTACTCGCGGTTCGGCGTCGTCAGCACGACGGTCCGCGGCCGGGCGCACCCGAACACCACCCGCTCGAACGCGGCCAGCCGGGGCGGGTCGAGGTGCTCGACGACCTCCACCACCGCGGCGGCGTCGAACCCTTCGAGCCGCTTGTCGCGGTACATGAGCGAACCGTGGAGTAGCTTCATCCGCTCCTTTTCGTGCTCGGACTGATAGTTGAGCCGCAGCCGGCGGTTGGCGATCTCCAGGCTGCGGACGGACACGTCCAGCCCGAGGATTTCGGTGAACTGCCGCTCGGTCGACAGGTGGCGAAGCAGCTTCCCTTCGCCGCACCCGAGGTCGAGCACCCTCTTCGCCCCCGAATCGCGGATCGCCGTCAGCACCGTCTGGAGCCGCTGGTCATTTAGGCGAATCGGCGTTTCCAGCATTTCCTCGGCCTTCTCGCCGGTCTCGTCGTCCGCCTCCGGCGACTCTTCCGGCGTGAGTCGGCCGATCGCCTCGCGGTAGAGCGTGCGTCGGTTGCCGAGGTACCGCCGGGCGATCTCGTCCTTCGCGGGGTGGTCGGCGAGCCAGCCCTCCCCCTTGGCGAGCAGTTTGTCGAGTTCGTCGTTCCCGATGAAGTAGTGCTTCCGCGTGTCGAACACGGGGATCAGCACGTAGAGGTGCGACAGCAGGCGCGAGAGGGGAAGCGTCTGCCGGATCGTCACCGCGATGTACGGGCTGTCGCCCCACTCCGGGAACCGCTCGTCCAGCGGCTGCCGGGTCGCTTCGACCGCGTATCCGAGCGGCTCGAAGATCGACCGCAGGAACGGCTCTCCGCCCCGGACCGGAAGCACGTCGAGCCGGGCTTCCAGCGGGATCGCCGTCGTGACGAGTTCCGGCCGGTCCTTGCACCGCCCCTGAAGCGCGGAGCCGAACACCTGCGCGATCGCCACGCTGACGAACGACGAGGCCACGTACGGCCGGTCGTTGACGTACTGGGCCAGCTGGAAGCTCTGCTCGGCCGACCTCCCGCGGACCAGCCCGACGGCGTCGACCTCCAGAAGCAGGCACGCCGTGCAGCGGTCGTCGGTCAGTTCGGGGTAGTAGGCGTGAGCCCGGCCGAAACTCAGGTCGAACGACTGGAGCTTGTCCGGGTGCTTGTGCAGCAGAAAGCCGAGGTCGGACGCCGGCCGGTAAGTGGTCGTGATCGAGAGGAGCATGGCGGGCCGCGCGGAGGGTGGCGGGGGCGGACGCGGGTAGTGTACGCGCCCCGAGGGGCGGGAGTCACCGGCGGGGCGCGATGCCGAAGAGATGTGCCTGTAAGGTTGCGTCGGCGGACTGGGGAGGGGTCCGAGGGGGACCGCTCCGTGCCGTCCCGGGGCTGCCCCCGACCGAGGCAACGCTTCCCCGCCGACGGCCCCTTACCGAGTCAACCATGAACGCGGAACACGCATCGGGTCCAGGCGAGCCAGGTGAGCCGTGCCCCGCACCGTCCGTCGTTGCGTCCCCCGGCAGGGTCTTTCCTCTGCCGGCCGACCGGGGCGGTGTGCCGGGTGCCCGGCCACTGCATCGCGGACTGGGCCGAAGTCGCCGCCCCGGTCGATCAGTGCGCAGTCGCCGTGGCGTGTGCGAGATCGGCGGCCGTGATGTCGGCGGCCGGCACCAGGCGGTACTGCTTCTCGTCCAGCACGCGAATCCCGCCGTCGGCCTCCGTCAGCTCGAACATGACGATGACGTCGCCCTCCACCTCCGGGACGAACTGAACCGCCACCGCGCGGGGGGACGAGGGCGGGGTACTTGTCGCGGCACAGCGCGAGGTCTTGCCCGACCTGCACGAGGCTGATTTGGTCTTTCCGCGCCTTCGCCTGCACCGGCACCGCGAACTGCTGGCCGAACTTGTTGACGGCGACGTAGAGTTCGTCCGTCTCCACCTGCCCGATGTCCCTGACGGTGGTCCGCAAGTGGTTCTGGAGCGAGTACGCGGTGACGCCCAGAAAGATGTCCAGCAAGCGGTTGTACCGAACTTTCGCGAGCAGTGCCTGTTCGTCGCTCAAACTGTACCGGGCGACGATTTCCGGCGTCGCATCGGGGATTTTGATGCGGTGGTGGTTCTGGCTCGGGAGCACTCGCATCGGCTTTCGCTGCACCATCCGGTACTTGCTTCGCCCCGCGCCCTCGATGACCCACTCCCACCCCGGCACGGCGGTGGCCGCGATGGAGTCCGGCAGCGACGTGCGATACCGGAAACTGTAGATCAGGTCGCCGAGGTTCTTCGGCAACTGGACCGTTCAGGGCGGATGCGGCCGCTTCGAGTTCGATCCGCTCGAACACGAATTCCGTCACCCCGGCCGCGTGGTGCGACCGGAAGATCGCTTCCAGGAGCAGGCCGTAGCGGTTGCCGGTCGGCGGGTTACTCGAAGAGCGACTTTTGCTCACGGCGGCAACCTCGCTCGGAACGGGTGGAGGCGGCTTTTACCAGCGGCGGTGCCTTGATCTCGATCCCTTCCGGGTGGCCTGCCGCGACGAACTCCCCGATGGCTTCGCCGTCCGTCAACTTGCGGATGGTGTACCCGCGTCGCAGGCAGGGGGCGAGCAGTTTGCGGACGTTCCGGCTCCGCGCGATCTCCCCGAGAAACGTGTCGGCGCGAATCCAGGTCAGCTGCACGCCGGTATCCGACACGGCCCGCTGCACGTCGGCAAACGTGAACGTCGGGTCGGTCAACCGCTTCCGGGCCGCGTCGAACCGGGTCGCGATCAACCGCTCGATCACGGGCGGGTAGTGGACCACTTGCGGGATTCGCTTCAGGCTCCGGGGCCGGTCCGCCGGCAGGCGGAACCGGTCGCCGAGAACGATCGCCGTCCGCGGCCGTGTCGGCCGGATGCCGAGCGCCGCCAGCACCGCCGCCCCCAGCGCCTTCGCCACCGGCGGGCACACGGCGTTGCCGATCTGCCGGTAAGCATGCCACTTGAGCGGGTAGAACGCGAACCAGTCCGGGAACCCGTGCAGCCGGGCCGCCTCCCGCGCGGTGATGCACCGGGGGCGGAACGGGTGGATCGGGCGCGGGGCGGTGAACGACCCGCGCGCCGAATCCGACCCGGCCCGGAGTGTCGGCGCGACGCCGTCCGGGTCCAGTCGCGGCAGCTTGTGGCTCGGCACCATCCGTCCCGGCGGGGTCGCTTCGTACAGTTTCACGGCCGCGGCGGTATGCCGGACCCGCAGGCACCCGGTGCAGGTGGCCGAATCCCACCTCCGCGGGTAGCCGAAGTCGGTCGGGTCGCGTTCCGCGCCCCGCATGACCCGCGCGTATCGCGATAGCGGTTCCGCATCGTAGGGGGCGTCGTTCCGCGCGAAGAGTTCGTCTCGCCCGTCCACGTCCGGCAAGTCGGCGATGGCGTCCGCCACCGTCGGGCGGTCGAGCGTCCCGGAGGTCGGGTACGCGATCTCGCCGGGCAGGTCGGCGCGGAGGCCGAGGACGATCAGCCGCCTCCGCTGCTGGGGCACCCCGAACCGGCTCGCGTCCAGCACCTGCACCGGGAGCGTCACCCTGTAGCCGGCCGCCTCGAACTGCTCGAGCGCCGCCGCGAGCACTCCGCGAGTTCGCCCGGACAGCATCCCCGGCACGTTCTCCATCACGAACGCCTTCGGCCGCACCTCGCGGACGATGCGAACGAACTGCCCCACGAGGTCGTTGCGCGGGTCTCGGGCGTCGCGCGTGCCCATCGTGCTGAACCCCTGACACGGCGGCCCGCCGATCACCGCGTCGACCTCGGTGCCGCCGGTCAACCGGGCGAACACGTCGTCCGCCGTCAACTCCGCGACCGACTTGCCGAGCGTGTGGCCGTAGGGGAAGTTCCGCTCGTGCGCGGCGACGTGGAAGCCGTCCAGTTCCACGCCGAGGGCAATGTCGAACCCGGCCTGCTCGAACCCGACGGACATGCCGCCGGCCCCGCAGAATAAGTCCACCGCAACGGGTCTACGCGCGGCCATTCCCCGTTCCTCCGTTCCTCTTCCGCCCGGTTGCGCAAAGGTCGGCGAGGACGCACTCGCCGCACTTCGGGCCGCGCGGCAGGCACACGGTTCGCCCGTGGACCACCAGTCCGACATGCAACTCCCAACTCCGGCCGTCCGGTGCCACCGCCGCCAGCCGCCGGGTGGCCAGCCGGTGCGGCAGACCCCGCCGGATCGCCCCCAACCGCTCCGCGATCCGCTGCACGTTCACGTCGACCGGGAACACGTCGAAACCCAGGCTGTACATCAGCACGCAGAACGCCGACTTCGGCCCGACGCCCGGCAAGGACGTGAGGAAATGATACGCCTCTCTGAGCCCCAACCGCCGCAAGTACCGCCCCGGCCGCTCGCCGCCGGCGGCCCGCAGCGCCCGCGCGACCGCCACGACCTGCGCCGCCCGCTTCCCCGCCAGCCCGCCCGCCTCGATGCACCGCCGCACCGCCCGCGCGTTCGCGGAGGCGAGGTCGGCCACCGTCGGGAACGCCGCCATCAGCGCCCGGTGGGTGCGGCGGTACTGCGCGTCGGTCGTCTTCGCCGACAGCAGGATGTACAGGATCTCCTTGACCGGGTCGCGGAAATTGCCGAGCGACGGGGTGCCGTGTTCGGCCACCAGCCGTTCCGACACGACGGCCAATCGCGCCACCCACGGCGACTCGCTCCGCCGCCGGACGCCGAGGAGTGCGGCCGTGCTGGTACTCATAGCAACATCGTATGCAGGACAGACACTTTTGAGTCGTGGGAAATATTCTGATGCCGGTCGCAGTTGCTATTCGCGCCCCGCGCAAGCGAAAGTACCACACCACCCGTCGCTGTTCCCAAAACCGAGGCATGCTCCTCAGCGACCCTGCCCTCGCCCCGCCACCTGCCATTCACCCCTGGACGGGCCGCCCTGCAGGTCGGCTCCTGGCTCCGCCGGCACCTCGACAGTGTCGACCGACCAGCGTTATGCCACACCTGAGCTGTTGACCTTCCCTCGCATCTTCTCGCCCCTCCGAGGATAAGACGGCCGGGACCGTCGCTCGGGTCCGCAAGCGGTTCAGCCGATCGGGACTCGACGCGGCCGCTCACCGGAAGACGCGGACCTTGCCCCGCCGCGCAGTTCGCGAGCCGAGAGGTGCCGGAAGCCGCGGCAACGGAGTGGACCACCTCTTCGAGAACCGCCCATGAAACGACTCCCGCGAAGTTTACGAACGGCAGGCTCGGCGTACCGACTAGAATGTACACTCCACCGTGCGGCCGGCGGTCGGTCCCGTCGCCGGCGCGTCGCGGCATTCCGGAGGCACTAAGCCCAAACGAGCCAGAGTGTGAATTTCCATGAGACGCATCCCGTGCAGCTCGAGCAATCTCGGGGCGACGCGGTATTTTCACGCTTGGCAGAATCAGCAACTCGGTCCGTTGCTCAGAACCGGTTCAAGATGACTCCGATTTCCCGTAAAGTTCCCCAAGCCTTCCATCAGACTCGACGATTCCGCACCCCATGACTGATTTCGACTATCAACCGCTCGGCCGCGTCGTGTTCGGCCCCGGCACGCTCGACCGGCTCGGGGAACTGACCGCGGGACTCGGCATCAGCCGGGTTTTGCTCGTCACCGATCCGGGGCTGCAGTCGGTCGGCCACCCCGAACGCGCCGCGCGGTCCTTGCGGGAAGCGGGGCTGGCCGTGTTCACGTTCATGGGCGTGAAGGAGAACCCGACCGAGAAGGAAGTCGACGCCGGCGTGGCCGTCGCCCGGATGCACGCCGTCAACGGGATCGTCGCCGTCGGCGGCGGGTCGTCGATGGACTGCGCCAAGGGGGTGAACTTCATCCTGACGAACGGCGGCCGGATGCCGGACTACAAGGGCCACGGCAAGGCGACCAAGCCGATGCTCCCGTCCGTCGGCGTGCCCACCACCGCCGGGACCGGCAGCGAGGCCCAGAGCTACGCCCTGATCACCGACGCCTCCAGCCACATGAAGATGGCCTGCGGCGACAAGAAGGCGGCCTTCCGCGTCTCGATCCTCGACCCGGAACTGACCGTGTCCCAGCCGAAGATGCTCGGGGCCGTCACCGGCATCGACGCGGTCGCGCACGCCGTCGAGTCGTTCGTCTGCACGAAGCGGAACAGCATTTCCGAAACCTTCTCCCGCGCCGCGTGGCGGCACCTGGAGCCGAACATCGAGCGGGTGCTGGAAGTCCCCGACGACCTGGCGGCCCGGTCCGCGATGCAACTCGGGGCGCACTTCGCCGGCATGGCGATCGAGAACGCGATGCTCGGCGTCTGCCACAGTTGCGCGAACCCGCTGACCGCCCACTACGGCATCACCCACGGCACCGCCATCGGGCTGATGCTCCCGCACGTGATCCGGTTCAACGCCCCGGCCGCCGGCCACCTGTACGCGGACCTCGTGGGCGAGTGCGGCCGCTCCGACGGCGAACCCGCGTCCGAGGTGCTGGCCCGCCGGATCGCGAAAATGGTCAAGGCCGCCGGCCTGCCGACCACGCTCCGCGAGTGCGGCGTCAGCGACACCATCCTGCCGCTCCTGTCCGAAGAAGCGAACCAGCAGTGGACGGCCCGGTTCAACCCCCGGCCCGTGACGGAAGCGGACATTCTCCAGATCTACCGGTCCGCCTGGTGACGCGATGAAGCGAACGACCGCCGACGCAACTCCGCCGGAGCTGCTCTCCGGCGGCAACCCGCAGATCCCGAAGGGAGACGGCGACGCCCCCGTTCAGGCATACCTCGCCGCGATGCCCGGCTGGAAGCGCGGCGTCGGCGTCCGCCTGGACGCGCTCGTCGTCCGCACGGTGCCGGGCGTCCGCAAGGCGGTGCGGTGGAACACGCCGTTCTACGGCCTCGACGGGCAGGGCTGGTTCCTCGCGTTCCACTGCGTCACGAAATACGTGAAGGTCACGTTCTTCCGCGGCACCTCGCTGACCCCCGTCCCGCCGGTGGAGTCCAAGGTGAAGGACGTGCGATACCTGCACGTTCACGAGCACGACGAAATCGACGAAGATGGGCTCGCGAGTTGGATCCGACAGGCGGCCGCCCTGCCCGGCGACACCTGCTTTTAGCCGAGGGGCTGCCCCGTGACGATGTCGTCCTACCCCGTGCTGTGTTACCGTCCCGGCTGCGGCCGGCCGGCCGCGTTCAAGATCGCGTCGCGGTGGAGCGACGGGGTCACGCACGAGCTCAAGACCTACTTCCTGGCGTGCCCGGCGTGCGTGGACGGCCTGTTCGAACAGGCCCGCGCGAAGCAGGCCGCCTGCCGCCTCGCGCCGGGCGAAACCCTCGACCCGCCGGACGTCTTCGCCCTCGCCCGCGGCACCCGCGACCGGGAGCTGGCGAAGCGGCCGGCCAAGGGATGAGCGGCCGCTTATCGCTCAGGGATCGGGTTCTGCTGAGGCTGGCCGGCCGTCACCCGGAACCGCAGAAAGAACTCCCGGACGCGCGGGTCGTGGGGGTTCACCGGGCCGCCCGCGCCGATCGCGTAGACCCGTTTGCCGACGAGGATGACCCGCACGATGCCCTGCTCCCCGGTTCGATCCGGATCCTGCAGGATCACGTCCGTGGCGAGGTAGCCGTCGTGGGTGGTCGCTTGCCGCTGGGCAACCTGACTTTCCGCGAACATGCCGGTCCGGACCATGCGGTCGATCCCCCCGTCGACCGCGGCGTCCTGCGCCTTCTGACTCGGACCGACCTCGGCATCCAGGTCGGTGTACAGCACGAAGTACCTTTCCGGCGGCAACTCGCGGTTCAGTTCCAGCCCGCGGACCGGGGTGCCGTCCGCGGCGGTGCGACTCACGGGGACCGCTTCGCCGGGGAACGCCGCCGCGAACCGGCCGTCCGGGTCCGCCGCAGTTTCGAATTCCGGAAACGTCAGCGCGACGGTGAACCACAAGCACCCGGCCACCATCGGGGCGGTCACCGCAAACGTCAGGAGGGCGAGCACCCACACCCCGAACGTCGGGCGGCGCGGCGGCGCGGCATCGGCCTCCACGACCGGCAGCGTGGGAACGTCGCCCGTCGGGGCGAACACCGTCCGGCACGCGCCGCAGCGGACCAGACCGCCTGCGAGTTCGGCCGGGATGTCGAGCGATTCACCGCAAGTCGGACAGGTCGCGGGCACGGAACACTCCTGGCGTCACTTCCCCCGGCGCTTCGTCTTTTTATGGGGTGGCCGCGGTCGCTTCCCGCCCGGCTTCGGGCGGTCGTCCGCGTCCGGGGGCGGGGGCTGGTCCGGGGACAGGCGGAAGTCCAGCATTCGCCGTTGCAGGTCGACGCGGGCGACCACCACCCGGACGCGGTCGCCGAGGCGGAAGCGCCGCTTCGAGCGGCCCCCGGTCAGCGACCGGGCGTCCTCGTCGAACTGGTAGAAGTCGTCGGTCAGGGAGGAAACGTGGACGAGCCCCTCGGCGGGGACGCGCTCCGCTTGCGCGAAGAAACCGTAGTCTGCGACGCCGGTGATGACGGCGTCGAGCTTCTCGCCGATGCGGGTGCTGAGGTATTGCAGGATTTTTAGCTTCACCAGTTCGCGCTCGGCCGTCTCCGCCCGGCGTTCCATCTTCGAGCAGTGGTCGCCGAGGGCGGTCAGTTCCTCCGTGTGGCCGGACGTCTTTCCCGTGCGAATCCAGCGGTCGAGTTGCCGGTGGACGCTCAGGTCCGGGTACCGGCGGATCGGGCTGGTGAAGTGGCAGTAGTGGACGCTGGCGAGCGCGTAGTGCTGGTCCTGCACCGGCGAGTACGCGGCCTGTTTCAGGCTCCGCAGCAGGGCGAAGTGGACGGCGGCCCGTTCGGGCTTGTCGGCGGTTTCCTTCAGCACGCGCTGCAACTCGAAGCGGTCTTCGGGCCGCTTGACCGGGTGACCGAGCAACCCCGCGAACTGGGCGAACGCCTCCAGCTTCTCCTCGTTCGGGGCGGGGTGGACTCGACGCAGGAACGCAACATCGAGGTTCGCGAAGTGCTCGGCGACGGCCTCGTTCGCCGCCAGCATGAACTCCTCGATGATCTGGTGGCTCTCCGTGTTCTCCGCGAAATGCGCCCCCGTCACCCGGCCGTCGCGGTCGTAGTCGAGTACCGCCTCGGGCATGGACAGTTCCAGCGAGCCGCGTTTGAACCGCTTCTTGCGAAGCAGCGCGGCGAGGGAACGCATGCGGCGAATCAGCGGGAGCACGTCCGGATCGGCCAGCGGTTCCGTCGGCTTTTCGCCGGAATCGAGTTGCCCGAGAATCACGTCGATTTGCTCGTAGGCGAACCGTTTCCGCACGCGGATTGCGCCGTTGAAGAACGAGACGTGCCCCTTCTGCAACCCCGGCGTGAACTCCATCCGCACGGTTTTGACGTACCGCAGCTTCCCTTCCTGCAAGCTCGCCAGCCCGTTCGAGATCACCTCCGGGAACATCGGAATGACCTTTTGCGGCAGGTACACCGAGGTCGCCCGCTGCTTCGCTTCCGCATCCAGCGACCCGCCCGGCTTCGCGAAGTGGGCCACGTCCGCGATGTGGACTGTCAGAATCCAGTGCTTCGTCTCCGGGTCGATCGTCACGCTGACGGCGTCGTCGAAGTCGCGGGCGTCGACGGGGTCGATGGTGATGACCGTGTCCCCGGTGAAGTCGGTTCGCCCGGCGAAGTCGTCCTCGCGGAAGGCGTCGGCCTGGGCGCGGGCTTCGTCGAGGGCTTCCGGCGGGAACTCTTCCGGCAGGCCGAAGGCGCGGATGACGGTGATCGTGTCGACGCCCGGCTGCGACAGCGGGCCGAGGACTTCGGTGATGACCCCCTCGCCGCGGTCGTCGGCCGTGGGGAACCGCAGCATCTCGATGACGACCTTGTCCTGCGGCTTCGCCCCTTTCGCGCCGGGATCGCCGACGGAGACGCTGTGCGCGAACACGGTGCCGTCGACGCGGACGAGTCCTTCGCGGTCGCGCTCGAAGTAGGTGCCGACGAACGTGCGTGTCGCCCGACCCAGAACGCGGACGACTTCCCCCGCGGCGTCGCCGGTCCTCGAGTTCCGCCGGGTGATGCGGACCATCACTTCGTCGCCGGTCGAGGCGTCGAGTTCCTTCCCCTCGCGAATCTTGATCTCGCCGCCCGACACGCCGCTCGGCGAATGCGGCCGAACGAACGACGCCCCGGAGTTGGTGCGGCGGTACGTCCCGACGACGCTGCCGAACGGGTCCGCAGCCGCGACGGTGTTGTCCCGCCCGACGCTGAGCCGGCCCTCGTGAATGAGCTTCCGCAGCGTCTTGCGAAACTCGGGGTAGGCGTCGTCCCCGAGGTTCAGCCGCCTCGCCAGCGCCTTCGCCTTCAACGGCGTGTAGCTGGGGCGGGTGACGGCCGTCAGGATTTGGGTGATGAGTTCGGACATAGATCCAGAAGAATTTTGACAGGATTAACAGGATCAACAGGATGAATCAGAACCAGAATTATGCCTTATCCGAATCCTGTTGATCCCGTCAAAAGAGGCTTTCAGTCAACCGATTCCGACTCCGCAGTGAACAAATCCTCGTTCGCACTGCTCTTGTATACTCGCACGCCGAGGATGCTCCCTCGCGATTCACGACTCTTGCTTCGCGGCGAGGCAGATCGCACATTCAGATGGTGCGTCTGGAAGCCGTAATATGGGTGCCCCGCAAGTACTGCACTTCTGCCGTTTGAAGTCATTACGACATAGTCCGCAAACTCCTTCGCGGTAGGGCTCTGAGAGCCAATCCCGTTCGCCGCATCTGATGCAGAGTGGTATTTGCTCCATCTGGGAAATCGCGTCCGTTCCGCTTCGATGAAGATACCAACATATCGGCTGTTGCGATCCAAAGTACCGGAATTGCTCGGGAGAGAAGTGACGAAGCATGACATCCAGGGTGAATCCACCATAGCCACGGTTTCCTGTCACCAGCAACCAGTCGCTGAGGCGTGACAACGGGAATGACACCCGGTCGCCAGCTTTGAGGTCGGGAATATCATTCGGGTCGTTGTTCAGCACGCCCGTGATCGTTCGGCCGTCAGTCGAAACTTCGGCCACGAACATGTGCTCACCGCGCACCGGATCGTCAGGGAGGGGGAAGAACGCTTTAACTGCCACGGTGTGGAACGCCGGAACTATGCGAAAACGTTCGAGGTCGACGTGACGCGCGAACTCCGGGAAAGTGTCTTGAGCCGCGCGAATGGCACGGCCCATTTCCTCGTTCTCGCCCGAAATCCAGAAGATGCCAGGATCGCTCATGTCGAAGACCTCGAGAGGCGGGTTAATCAAACGACTCCGACACTGCGGAGAGGCACAGCGTCGGGCCTCGAAGACTCGAGCCGACCTACAAAGCCAAATCCTGTTGATCCTGTCAAATAATGGCTTTCAATCGAACGACTCCGACCCCGCCGAGAACAGGTCGCCGTTCGCGCCGCCCTTGTAGAACCGCCGGCCGAGGTTGTGGTTGTACGGCGTCCACGCGCTCGGGTTGTTGCGGTCTTCCTTCAGGTCGCGCAGCACCATGTGCATCCGCGTGTCGAGCGAGTCGATCTCGTGCAGCAGCACCGCCTCCGGTGTCATCGGCACTTTCGGGCTGCCGTGCTCCAGCGTGCCGTGGTGGCTGAGGATGAGATGCTTCAGCCTCAGAAGAAGTTCGCGCGGGAAGTTCTCGTCCGTCAGTTCCCGCACCTTGATCGCCTTCTCGGTCAGCATCTCCACGGCGATCGCGATGTGGCCGACGAGTTGGCCCTCGTCGGAGTAGCCGAAGGCGCGGGAGTACGTCAGTTCGCGGGTCTTGCCGGCGTCGTGCAGAAAGACGCCGAGCAGCAGCAGGTCGCGGTCGACGCCGGGGTAGAACGCGAGCAGGCGGTCGGCGATGTCCATCATCGTAACCGTGTGTTCGAGCAAGCCGCCGACGTAGGCGTGGTGCAACTTCACCCCCGCCGGGCAGGTGCAGAAACCGGCCATGAACGCTTCGTCGATCAGGAAGCACTCGGAAAGGGCCCGAAGGTGCGGGTTCGCGAGCTTGAGCAGGTAGCCGCGGAGCCGCTCCGTCAGCTTGCCGATGTCGTGCTCGGTCCGCGGCAAGAAGTCCGCGAGGTCGACCTTCTCCGGCTCCGTGCGTTCCAGGGAGTTGAGGATGACCTGCAACGCGCCCTGGAAGAGTTGGACCTTCCCCTCGGCGTGGACGAACTCGCCGTTGTCGAACGAGCGGAACACGTTCTCGCCCGCGTTCCAGAGCCGGCCCTGGATGCCGCCGGTGCGGTCGCGGAGTTCGAGCTGGACGTAGAAGTTGCCGTTCCGGTTCGCCCGCAGTTGCTTCTCGGCGGCGACGAACACGTCGTCGAGGGTGTCGCCGTCCCGGAGGTTTTCAACGTATCGCCGCCGCATGAATCCGCTTTCTGTGCAAGGGGAAAGAGTCAGTCGTTCATCCTACCCGGTGCCGGGGGAAACTGAAGTGCGGCCGGCGGGCGCTATTCCGCCAGCGCGTTCGGCTTGCCCGGCAAGGGGTACTGCCCGTAGAGGACGTAGCCTTCGTCGGCCATGCCGAGGGCGGCGTACGTCGCCCGGGCGCGGGCGTTGTCGCGGTCCACGTACAGCCGCAGCCCGATCGCGTCCGGGTCCGCGGCCGCGGCGGTGCGGACGTGATCGAAGAGCGCCCGGAACACCCCGCCCCGGCGCGCGTCCGGCCGGACGTACACGCTCTGTATCCACCAGAAGAAGCCGTTCCGCCAGTCGCTCCACTCGGCGGTGACGAGCGTCTGGCCGACGACCTCGCCGGCCGCCTCGGCGACGAGGTAAAAGCCCTTCGCCGGGTCCGCCAGGGCGGCCCGCACGCCGCGGCGGAGGACGGTCTCGTCGAGCCGAAGGTGCTCGGTTTCCAGTGCCATTGCGGCGTTGAACGCGACGATCGTGTCCTCGTCGGCGGCGGTCGCCCGGCGGATCCGCATGGGTGCTCCTTCGGGTTCGCCAACCCGGCCGCGGTTCGGTAGAACGTGGGGAACACTGTCCGCGAGGTTCCCGCGATGGATTTGAACCAGTATATCCGCGACATCCCGGACTTCCCGAAGCCGGGCATTCTGTTCAAGGACATCACCCCGCTGCTCGCGGACCCGGCGGCGTTCGAGTACGCCATCGCGAAGCTGGCCGGCCACTACCTGACGACCGAGATCGACGCCATCGCGGCGGCGGAGGCCCGCGGGTTCCTGTTCGCCGCCCCGCTGGCCCTGCAACTCCGCAAGCCGCTCGTCCCGCTCCGGAAGCCGGGCAAGCTCCCGTACCGGACGTACAGCCTGAAGTACGACCTGGAGTACGGCTCCGCGGAACTGCACATGCACATCGACGGCGTCGCCCCCGGCGCGAAGGTGCTGATGGTCGACGACCTGCTCGCGACCGGCGGGACGATGGCCGCCGGGTGCAAGCTCGTCGAACAGGCCGGCGGCCGCGTGGCGGGCATCGCGTTCCTCGTCGAACTCGGCTTCCTGAACGGCCGCGACAAGCTGGCCGGATACGACATTCACAGCCTGGTGACGTACTGATCCCCTTCCCCGAAAGAGGCGAGACCGTGGCCACCGACGACCGCTGGAACGACGAACCGGACGACCGCTACCGCGACGAACTGCCGCGCGACCCGATCGGCACGGCGAAGTCGAAAGTGCTCATCCCCGCGATCGGGCTGATCGTGGCCGGCGTGCTGGGGATCGGGCTGACGGGGTGGGGCTTCGTGCAGCTCCAGAACATGCCGGCCGCCATGGCGGACGCCAACAACAAGTTCGCCTCGGACCCGAAGCTCAACGCGAAGCAGAAGCAAGACGCCGCGAACCTGATGAATCAGATCGGCGACATCGTGCAGAAAGGCGGCATCGTCTTCTACGGGATCAACCTGATCGTCGCCCTGCTCGTCATTTTCGGCGGGGTGCAGATCCTGACGCTGTCCAGCCGCGGGTTCGGGATCGCGGCGGCGATCCTCGCCCTGATCCCGTGCTTGAACGGCTGCTACCAGTGGCTCCTCGCGACGCCGTTCGCCATCTGGGCGATCGTCGTGCTGGTCAACCCCGTCGTGAAGGCGGGCTTCGACGCGAAGGCCCGAGGCCCGAGGGGGGACGCGGCCTGATGGCGATCGTCACCTGCACGAACTGCCAGTCTCAACTGGAACTCGACGACTCGTACCTCGGCCGCGAAGTGCGGTGCGGCGGGTGCAACACCGTGTTCGTCGCGCGGCCGACCGGGGCGCGGGCGGAGCCGGTCGCGCCGCCGATCCCGCGGTACGATCTCGCGGATCCGGACGACGGCTCGCGGCGGCGGTCCGTCGAGAGCCGGCGGGACACCTCGGCCCTCCGGCTGTTCATCCCCTAGATCTTCCTGACCATCTCCGGCTTCGTCGGCATCGTCGGGTACATGGCGGACGTCGGGTTCCGCGTGATGAACTTCGGGCAGCCGCCCCCGCAGATCTTCGGCCCGCCCCCGCCGGGCCAGCAGCAGGCCCAGCAGGTGGGCGAAAAGATCGGCGTGGTCGGCGGGTTCGTGTACGACGTGATCGGGATCGGGCTGAGCGTGGCCGTCATCATCGGGGCCGGCTCGATGCGGAGCGTCGAAGGGTACGGGATGGCGATGGCCGCCGCGATCTTCTCGGCGATTCCGATCCCGTGCGGCGGGTGTTGCTGCTTCTCGCCGCCGTTCGGAATCTGGGCGCTGGTCGTGTTGCTCGAACCGGACGTCAAAGCGGCATTCGCGGTGGCGGTGTCTGGCGATTACGGAAGAAACGATTGAAGGAACGGACGCAGCACGTCTTCCGGGTACAGCGCCCAGGGATAATCCCGACGGCGGAGTACCGCGTTGGCGGCGGCTTCCCGTCGGGCTCGGGGCAGCCCTGATTCCGCGGGCGGGACGAGAGCCCGCAACCGCTCGTTCAGGTCGCGGATCGCCGCGTACCACCGGCGTCGCTCGAGCCGGCCGGCGGGCTTCGCCGCGACGAGTGCCGCCTTCCGCCGACTCAGGTCATCCCCGCCCGCCGCGAACAACTGCGGGTTCCAGTACCGGTCGCGGTCGCGCCGGGCCAGCGTCCGCACGTCGGCTGCCGTGTGGGGGAACGTCGGCACCGGCAGGTGCAGCGTTGCGGACACGACGGCAAACGCGGGCGGTTCGACGGCGTAGTAGCCGCGGATGATGGCGTCCGTCACCTCGTCGTACTTCCCGCCGCCGATGCCGTGGAGGAAGAAGTCGCCGAGGAACAGGCGAGTGAAGAGCGTCAGCGTCAGAGCGCGGGGGCGGATGTCTTCCGGTGAATTCGCCCGCGTGCGGCGGCCGTTCGCATCCGGTGCCCCCCAGAACGGAGCCTCGCCGGGGGCGAGGTCCGGTACCGGGTGGCTCCGGCTGCGGATGCCGTGCGACTGGCGGTAGTTCGCGACGGCTGCGTTGTACACGCCCCGGAAGCGGTCGAGGTTCGCAAAAATGTCCGCGGCGAACCGGCGGAACGCCCCTGTCTTCGCGAGGCGGCTGACCGGCAGTTCGAGGTTCCGGACGCCCCACTTCCCTTCCCAGCACCGCCGAGCCGCCGTGAACCGCTCCCCGATCGTCGCGGCCGGGTGGCTTGCGACCTCGGCCCATACGCGCGGCAGCAGGGGTTCGTAGCCCCAGTTCCCCCACAGCGGTTCGGCCCGCTGCGCGAACGTGCGGAACAGTTCGGCGTCCTCGATTCCGCGGTTCTCGTAGGGCGTTTCGGCGTCGAACCGGTCGAAGGCGACGGGCTGAAGGTGCGTCGAAGCGGGGTCGCCGGCGTGCCAGACCGGAACTCGCAGCACCGCGGACTTGAGCGTGTCGTTGTCGACGATCAGGTTCAGCGCGACGCCGCCGACCTGCGAGGCGAGCCCGGCGGCGGCGAAGTTCTTGACCCAGACGCCGGGGTGGAACAGTTCGGGCTGGTGGCCGGTCAAAATGAGTGGGCAGTTGGCAGTGGGCGGTGGGCGGTCCGGAAGGAGCGAGAACACTTCGGCGCGGGCAGACGCACGTTCTTCGCGGAAGCGAGAATCGAGGAGCGACTGGTTCGCCGTGACGAGGGCCGGCCACCGGTCCCGGTCGGGGACCGCCAGCACCGCGCGATTCCCGGCCGGAGCCCGATACCGCGGCATCAGCCGACCCCTTCCATTGCGGAATTCGGCACGGCGAATGCGGAGTCCGGACACGTCGGCCGTTCGTCGTTCCACATTCCGCATTCCGCATTTGCAATGATTCCCCGGTAGTACGCCAGGCGCTCGGCCGGGTCGTTGAGGACGCCGCCGAAGGCTCGGTTGGGGTCGAGGTACAGCCGCGGCACGCCGACCTCCTTCACCCGCAGCCCGAGCCGGGCGGCCTGGACCCACAGTTGCAGCGGCATGCCCCAGCCCGCTTCCGTGATGCGGAGGTTCCGCAGGGCGGGCACCCGGTACGCCTTGAAGCCGCAGAACGCATCCGTGAGGTTCAGCCCGTACCGGGCGTTGATCTCCCGCGTGATCGTGGCGTTGATGTAGCGGCGGTCCGTCGGCGGCGGCGTGTCCTGGCGGAAGTCCCGGAGGTACCGCGAACCGGACACGATGTCCGCGTCGTGGATCGCTTCGAGCAGCACGGGGATGCGGGCCGGCTCGTGCTGGCCGTCGCAGTCCATCGTGACGAGGATCTCGTACCCGCGGTCGATCGCGTACCGGAACGCGGTGGCGATGGCGGCCCCGTAGCCGAGGTTGCCAGCGTGCGAAGCCCGTGCGATGTTCGGCTCGGAATCCAGCAAACGCGGCGTGTCGTCGGTGCTGCCG
>ERZ1066123.1075-NODE-1075-length-17529-cov-6.873584_pt1 | contig 17529 bp, 12 predicted proteins | sample MGYA00382770_ERZ1066123 | MGnify/ENA primary metagenome ERZ1066123 (study PRJEB33369, sample SAMEA5778353) | biofilm metagenome | biome: Industrial cooling water; feature: Water cooling tower basin; material: Biofilm | place: United Arab Emirates | collected...
CAGTTGTAGGGTGCCTTCTGGTTGCGGGCCTTGCGTGCGATCGACCGGCGCATCTCCTCGAACAGCGCAGGCGTCGCCTCGGCCAGCCGCTCGGTCATGGCGCTGACGCGGCGCAGCGGCCGCCTGTCGGCGATCCCCTGGGCGAAGGCGATCGCCTCCGCGCGCAGGTCCCTGCCCGGCACGATCTCGTCGATGATGCCAAGCGCCTTGGCCTCCTCCGCCGGCACGTGGCGGCCGGAGACGATCATCTCCAGCGCCGCCTTCGGCCCGATCAGCCGCGGCAGGCGCTGCGTGCCGCCGCCGCCGGGCAGGATGCCGATCAGCACCTCCGGCAGCCCGACCTTCGCGGAGGGCACGGCGATGCGCCAGGTGCAGGCCAGGGCGTTCTCCAGCCCGCCGCCCAGCGCATAGCCGTGGATCGCCGCGACGACCGGCTTCGTGCTCTCGTCCAGCGCCTCGTAGCTGCGCTTCGGCGAGGGCGGGCGCGGCGTGCCGAAGCGGCGGATGTCGGCCCCTGCGATGAAGCTGCGCCCTGCGCCCATCAGCACCATGGCGCGCACCGCCGGATCGGCCTCGCCCTTTGCCACGGCGGCGCAGATGCCGTCCGACACGCCGGGGCCCAGCGCGTTCACCGGCGGGTAGTCCACCGTGATCACGCCGATGCCGTCCACCACCTCGAACCGCACGACCTCTGGCTCGCTCATCTTCGTCTCTCCCCAATGCCGATCGCGCCGCCAGGGCCGGACCGGTTCCCGCTGATCACCGGCTGCCCGAGGACGCCGCTCCGGTCGAAGGGCAGGTCCGGTGCGATGCCCCGCGCGGCGGCCAGTATCGGCGCTACATGCGGCATGGCCTCGCGCGAACCAGCGCTCACCCCGGCTTCCTCTGCTCCACCGCGGGCAAAAGGCTAGACGCATCGCCGGCCGCTGGCGACCCCCATCCCCGCTGGTCAGCCTCCGTCAAGCATTGGCGCCTACAACCGGACGTGCTGCGCGCGGCGCTCGCGGCATTGAGGACGGCGCGACGTCCAACCGGAGCAGCGACAAAACGGTCATGGCGACCATCATCGGCGCGGTACAGGACGATTTCCTCGCGGGGGGGCTGGAGGACGACCTGATCCTCGGCCTGGGCGGCGCGGATACGCTGTCCGGCGATGCCGGCGACGATACGTTGGACGCCGGCACCGGTGCCGACAGCCTGGTGGGCGGCGCCGGCGCCGACCGTGGCGTGGTGGACCGCAGCGCAGCCACGGCGGACCTGTTGGCCTTCGTCCTCGGCCCCGGCTTCACCACCACGATCGACGGCGCGCTTCTCGCCGGCATCGAGCATGTCACCCTTTCCACCGGCGCAGGCGCGGACCGCCTGGTCGGTGGCGCGGGGGAGGACTCGTTCAGCGCCGGGGACGGCGCCGACGCGCTGGCCGGCGGGGCGGGCGCGGACACGCTGTTGGGGGAGGGTGGTGCGGATACGCTCCTCGGGGGGGCCGGCGCCGACCTGCTGGAGGGCGGCGCGGGCGCGGACCGCTTCGCGCTACAGGACGCAACCGGGGCGGCCGCGGATTCCACGCTGCTGGCCATGGACACCATCCGCGGCTTCGGTGCGGCGGCGGGGGATCTGCTGTGGCTGCGTGGCCAATCGGTCGCCGGCGCGGTGCTCGCGCTGGACGGGCCGGGCCGGCTCGGCATTGCCGGTCAGCCGACCCTGCCCGTCGGCTTCGGCGGCAGCCTGGCGCCGGCCACCGCACCGGTGGCCGGCATGGCACTGCCCGACCCGAGCGCCGGTGCCGCCTATCGGGTCTTCTGGCTACCCTCGTCGATGCCGGGAGAGGACGCGGACGACTTCGTCGCCCGCATCGAGTTCGCGGCGCCGGGCGGCATGATCGGCGCCACGGACTTCGCCGCCGGCAGCTTCGCCCTGCTCGGCGGCACCGGCGCCGACACCATCGCCGGCACCACCGGCCTCGACACCATCCATGGCTTCGGCGGCGCCGACCTGATCCAGGGCGGCGACGGCAGCGACAGCCTGCTCGGCGGCGACGATGACGACACGCTCGCGGGCGAGGAGGGCCTCGATACGCTGCGCGGCAGTGCCGGCGCGGACAGCCTGTCGGGCAGCGCCGGCGCCGACGTGCTGGAGGGCGGGACGGGGGAGGATCGTCTCGATGGCGGTGCGGGCGCGGACCTGCTGCTGGGCGGCGCGGGCGCGGACCTGCTGCTGGGCGGCGACGACGCGGACACCATCGAGGCGGCGGGCCGCAGCGAGACCCCGGCGCTGCTGGCGCCGGAGGGCGGCGACACGCTGTTCGGCGGCGCGGGCGCCGACCTCTTCGTGCTGCAGGGCGGCGGCGACGCCGCTTGGTCGGGGCTCGGCGCGATCGCCCTCGTCGTCGACTTCGGCCGCGCCGAAGGCGACCGGCTGCGCTTCGGCGAGGCCGGAACGGGATTCAACGCCGGCACGCTGACCGGCGCCGACGGCTTCGCCCGGCCGCTGGTCTGGAGCGGCAGCCCAGGCTTCGCGCAAACGGCGCTGAGCGCCGGGCTCCGCCTGCCGGCGCAGCCGCTGCCGGGCCTCGATGCCATCCAGGTCTTCTGGATCCCCGCCGTCTCGTTGGCCGATGCCCCGGCTGGCGGCTGGCTGGTGCTCGATCTGGACCAGGATGGCCTGCTGGGTATGGCGGATGCGGTCATTCGCGTCGGCGCGGAGGATGCGCCGGTGACGATCGGCGTCGCGGACGCGCTGGCCGGCAGCTTCATGCAGTTCGGCGCGGCGACCGCGCCCCTCGGCAGCGCCGCGGCGGATCGGCTGCGCGGCGGCAGCGCCTCCGAGACCTTCCTTGGCACCGCCGGGCGCGACACCATCGATGGCGGCGCCGGCGCGCCGAACGCCGTCAGCTATGACGGGCAGGCGGGGCCGATCGCCTTCGGCGCCAGCGCCGCCGCCAGCGGCTTCGGCTGGGTGACGAAGGCGGATGGCGCGGTCGACCTGCTGCGCGCCATCCACGGCGTGACCGGCACCGCGCAGGACGACACGCTGGATGCCGGCACGGCGCCGGCGCAGGCCTTCTACGTGCTGTCGCTGGACGGCCGCGCCGGCGTCGACCTGATCCTCGGCAATGGCGCGCGCAGCGTCCAGGCAAGCTACGCGGCCAGCCCGGCGGCCGTGCGGGTCGACCTGGCCGCCGGCACCGCCGAGGATGGATGGGGCGCGACCGACACGCTGGTCGGCATCCGTCGCGTCGCGGTGACATCCGCCTTCGACGATACCGTCATCGGCTCCATTGCGAACGAGGTGTTCCTCTCCGGCGCTGGCGGCTCGAAACGCTTCGAGGGCGCCGGCGGCACCGACGAGTACCGCTACGTCGGTACCGGCGCCGTCGCCATCGTCCTGGCCGAGGAGATCGTCGGCCTGTTCCGCCTGCCGCCACGGGCGGACAAGCCCGGCGGGGGCCGCGACACGCTGCTCGGGATTTCGGTCGCGGTGGGCGGCACCGGCAGCGATCTGCTGCGCGGTGGCGCGGCGGCGGAGCGGCTTGCGGGCGGTCCGGGCGACGACACGCTGGATGGCGGGGACGGGCTGGACACGGTCTTCTACGACGTGCTCTCCGCCGCCGCCGGCTCGGCGCAGCGCGGGGCGGTGCTGGACCTGCCGGCGGGCACGGCGACCGATCCCTGGGGTGGCACCGACACGCTGGTCGACATCGAGAACGCCTGGGGCAGCACGCTCGCGGACGACATGACCGGGCGCGCGATCGCGGGCGTGACGACCTATCTCCGCGGCCTCGCCGGCGACGACACGCTGCGCGCGCCTGCTGGCGCCACGCAGGTGGCGGCCGACTACCTCGGCGATCCGGCCGGCATCGAGGCCGATCTCGGCACCGCTTCCGTGCTGGATGGCTGGGGCGGGCAGGACGTGCTGGTGGACATCGCCGCGCTGCGCGGCTCGGACTTCGCCGATGTCGTCCTGGCCGGGACGGCATCCGCCTGGCTGGACGGCGCGGCGGGCGACGACACCCTGGAGGGCGGGGCCGCGGCTGACACGCTCGTGGGCGGCGAGGGCCTGGACAGCCTGGCAGGCGGCGGCGCGGCCGACCTGCTGCAGGGCGGCGACGGAGACGACACGCTGGATGGCGGCGCCGGCGCCGACACCCTGATCGGCGGGGCGGGCGACGATCTCTACTTCGTCGACGATCCGGCCGACGTGGTCATCGAGTCGGGCCTTGCCTCGGGAGGCAACGACACGCTGATCGCCGCCGTCGCCATGATTCTGCCCGCGGGCATCGAGTACGCGATCGTCGCGCCCAGCGTCGCCGGCGGGCTGGAGCTTCAAGGCCAGTCGCAGGCGAACAGCATCGGCGGTGGCATGGCAGCGGACCGGGTGCTCGGCTGGGGCGGCGACGATACGCTCGCCGGCGGCATGGGCGACGATACCCTGCTCGGCAATGTCGGTGCCGACAGCCTGCTCGGCGAGGAGGGCGCGGACCGGCTGCTGGGCGGCCCCGGTTCGGACACCGTGCTCGGCGGCGACGGCACCGACACCATCTACGGCGAGGACGATGCCGACGACCTTCAGGGCGGCCTAGGCAACGACTGGATGGCCGGCGGCGTCGGCGCCGATGCCATGGCGGGCGGCGAGGGCAATGATTCGCTCTGGGGCGAGATCGGCGACGATACGGTGCTGGGCGGGCCAGGAAGCGACTGGCTGCTCGGCCGCGACGACAACGACTCGCTCGACGGCGGCGATGGCAACGATGTCCTTTATGGCGAGCTGGGCAACGACCTTCTGCTGGGTGGGACCGGCACCGATTTCCTCTACGGCGGCTTCGGCGACGATGCGCTGGATGGCGGCGCCGATCCGGACAGCCTGCGCGGCGATCTCGGCAATGATCGGATCGTCGGCGGCCTCGGCAATGATTTCGGCTATGGCGGCCTGGACGACGATACGCTCGAGGGCGGCGACGGCGTGGACACGCTCTGGGGCGAGGATGGCGCCGACCTGCTGATCGGCGGCGACGGCAATGACTGGCTGCTCGGCGGGCCGGGTGACGATGCCGTGCAGGGCGGTGCCGGGATCGACAACCTCTGGGGGCACGACGGCAACGACACGCTGGATGGTGGCAGCGAGAACGACTGGATCCGCGGCGGCACCGGCGGCGACCTGCTGCTCGGCGGCGCCAGCGTGGACAATCTCTGGGGCGAGGCTGGCGACGACACGCTGGACGGTGGCACCGGCCCCGACCTGATGAATGGCGGGCTCGGCAACGACACCTACATCGCGGACAACATCGGCGACCTGCTGTTCGAGCAGGCCGGCTGGGGCGAGGACCTGGTGATCGCCAGCGTTCCGTTCAGCCTGGCGCCGTTCCTGGACCACCTCCTGCTGCTGGACGCCGCCGGCAGTGCCGTATCGAACGGCAACCTCCTGCCGAACCGGATCACCGGCAACGTGTGGGCAAACCGCCTGATCGGCTGGAACGGCGATGACACGCTGCTCGGCGGGGCCGGGAACGACACGCTGCTGGGTGCCGACAACAACGACTGGCTGGAGGGCGGCGGCGATGACGATTCGCTGGTCGGCGGCAACGGCAACGACACGCTGAGCGGCGGCGCCGGTAGCGATACCCTGCGCGGTGACGCGGGCGCCGACCTGTTCGTCTTCGGTGCCGGCGACGGGGCCGACCTGATCCAGGGCTTCGAGCCGGGCATCGACCGGATCATGCTGCGCGGCATCGCGGCCGATGCACTCCCCAGCGTGCTGGCGGCGGCTGCGGAGATCGGCGGCTCCACCATCTTCGACCTCGGCGGCGGCGACCTCCTGACCCTCGAGGGCATCGCACGATGGCGCATCGCGCTGGACGATCTGCTGCCGGGTTGATGCCTCCCGTCATGGTCACCACGATGTCGCCGCCCGTGCGCAGGCCAGGCTTCATGCCGGCTCCAGCCGCAGCACCCGCCCGCGCGGCTCGTCCGTGAGGATGTAGAGCAACCCCTCCGGCCCCTGGATCACGTCGCGGAAGCGCGCGACGCCGCGCAGCAGCCGCTCCTCCCCGGTCACCCGGTCGCCATCCGTGGACAGGCGCACCAGGCCCGGCGGGTTCAGCGCGGCGAGGAACAGGCTGCCGCGCCAGCCCGGGAAGGCATCGCCCGTGTAGAACGCGATGCCGGAGGGGCTGACCGCGGGCACCCAGACATGGATCGGGTCGGCCATGCCCGGCTTCGAGGTGCCCTCGCCGATCGGCAAGCCGCCGGCATAGGTGCGCCCGTGGCTTACCACCGGCCAGCCGTAATTCGCGCCCACGCGGACCACGTTCACCTCGTCGCCGCCGCGCGGCCCGAATTCCGCCGACCACAGGCTCCCGGTCCAGGGATTGAAGGCCAGTCCCTGCGGGTTGCGGTGGCCAAGGGTATAGATCTCCGCGCGCACGCCCTGGCGCCCGACGAAGGGGTTGTCCGGCAGCGGGGCGCCATTGCGCGTCAGGCGCAGGATCTTCCCCGCGAGGTCGTCCGGCCGCTGCGCCCGGTGCTCGTCGCTGAACCGCTCGCCGGTGGACAGGAACAGCGCGCCGTCGCGCGGGTCGAAGGCGATGCGGCAGCCGTAGTGGTTGCGCCCGCCCTCCTGCGGCGGCGTCGCGTCCAGGATGGGCCGCGCATCCTGCAGCGCCGTCGCGTCGGGCGAGAGGCGCGCGCGCACCAGTCGCGTCAGCGCGCCGCCCTGCACCAGCCCGGCGTGGCAAAGGTAGATCTCCCGCGTCGTGGCGAAATCGGGCGCGAGCGCCACGTCCAGCAGCCCACCCTGGCCGCGCGCCTCCACCGCCGGCACGCCGCCGAGCGGGGCGGAGAGGCTGCCGTCGCGCGCGATCACGCGCATCCGTCCCGGCCGTTCGGTGACCAGCAGGCGGCCATCCGGCAGGAAGGCCGCGCCCCAGGGGTGCTCGAGCCCCGAGGCGAAATTGGTCGCGCGGAAGCGTGCCCGCTCCGAGGCGATGGCCTCGCCCACCTGGAACTGCGCGCGGGCGCGGGGCGTCGGAGCCAACAGGGCGGAGGCGGCGAGGAGAAGGCTGCGGCGCGGGGTCATGCGCCGCAGGTGGGCCGGCCCCGCCACCGCGCCAAGCCCCACCAGTCGGCGAGGCGGCCCCTGGCGAGGTCGCGCCGGGAATGCCAGCCTGCGCAGCATGAGCGAGATCACGGTCTTCCGCGCCCGGCGCATCCTGACCATGGACCCTGCCTGCCCGGCGGCGACGCATGTCGCGGTGCGGGACGGGCGCGTCCTTGCGGTTGGTGGCGAGACCGAGACCAGTGCCTGGGGCCCGGCGCGCGCCGATGACCGCTTCCACGGCCTCGTGTTGCTGCCCGGCCTGGTGGAGGGCCACAGCCATGCCTGGGAGGGCGGCGTCTGGTCCTTCGCCTATGCCGGCTTCTTCGCCCGCCACGATCCGGAGGGCCGCGAATGGCCGGGCTGCGACAGCATCGCCGCCATGGTCGCACGGTTGCGCGGGGCCGAGCGCGGCCTGCCCGGCAACGACCCGCTTTTCGCCTGGGGCTTCGATCCGATCTACTTCGGCGAGCGGCGCGTGACGGCGGCCGATCTCGATGGGGTCTCGGCGACGCGGCCGGTGGTGGTGCTGCACTCCAACGGCCATGTGATGAACGTGAACACGCCGGTGCTCGAGCGCAGCGGCCTCGCCGCCGCGAATATCGAGGGCGTGATCCGCGACGCGCGCGGCCAGGCCACCGGCGAGCTGCGCGAGATGGCCGCGAAATACGCCGTCTACCGCGCCATAGGCAATCCTCAGCACGGGCTGATGGCGGGCCCCGGGCCGCTGCGCCGCTTCGCCGCCCTGGCGAACCGCGCCGGCGTGACCACGGCGACGGACCTGTTCACCGACCTGCCCGACCCGGTGGTGGCGAATTACGTGGAGACGCTGCGCGCGCCCGAGGTGCCGCTGCGCCTGCTGCCGGCGCTGAACGCGCAGGCACAGTCGGCGGCGGACGGCATCGCGAAGATCGGCCGGCTGCGCGCGCTCAACCACGACAAGCTGCGCTTCGGCCTGGTGAAGCTGATGACGGACGGCTCCATCCAGGGCCTCTCGGGCCGGCTGAAATGGCCGGGCTACATGGGCGGCAAGCCGAACGGCATCTGGAACATCGAGCCCGACGCGCTGCGCGAAATCCTGCATGCCTTCCACGCCGCCGGCCTGCAATGCCACATCCACACCAATGGCGACGAGGCGAGCGAGGTGGCGATCGACGCCATCGAGGCGGCGCTGACACGCACCCCGCGCCCGGACCACCGCCACACGCTGCAGCACTGCCAGATGGCCGATGCGGCGCAGTTCCGGCGCATGAAGGCGCTCGGCATCTGCGCCAACCTCTTCGCCAACCACATCTGGTACTGAGGCGAGCAGCACGCGGCGATGACCATGGGCCCGGACAAGGCGCGGCGCATCGATGCCTGCGCCACGGCGCTGCGCGAGGGCGTGCCGCTGGCCATGCATTCCGACGCGCCGGTGACGCCGCTGGCGCCGCTGTTCACGGCGTGGTGCGCGGTGAACCGCCTTACGCCCGCGGGCCGGGTGCTGGGGCCGGAGGAGCGCATCCCGGTCGCCGCCGCGCTGCGGGCGATCACGCTCGGCGCCGCCTACACGCTGAAGCTGGACGGCGAGATCGGCAGCATCGAGGTCGGCAAGCGCGCCGATTTCTGCGTGCTCGGCGAGGATCCGGATGGGGTGCGGCCGGAGGCGCTGAAGGACATCCCGGTCTGGGGCACGGTGGTCGGCGGCGTGCCGTTTCCGGCGTGAGGGCCAGTGGTGCCACCCGCACGCCGCTGACGGTGCTCGGCGGCTTCCTCGGCGCCGGCAAGACCACGCTGGTGAACGCACTGCTGCGCCAAGCCTCGGGACTCCGCCTCACCGTGCTGGTGAACGATTTCGGCAGCGTGAACATCGATGCCGCGCTGATCGCAACCGCGTCCGGCGACACCATCGCGCTGACCAATGGCTGCGTCTGCTGCGCCGTCAGCGACGACTTCGCCGCGGGGCTGGCCGCGGCGCTGGATCGGCGCCCCGCGCCCGACCACCTGCTGATCGAGTGCAGCGGCGTCGCCGACCCCGCCGCCATGGCCGCCATCGCCCAGGTGGATCCGGAGCTCACCCTTGCCGGCGTGGTGGTGCTGGCGGACGCCACCAGCGTCGCGGCGCGGCTCGCCGATCCGCTGCTGGTGGACACGCTGCGCCGGCAACTGCGCGCCGCGGAGCTGCTGGTGCTGACCAAGACCGATCTTGCCGGCGACACGGCGGCGCTGGCGGCGCAGCTGCGCCCGCTGGCGCCGCGCGCCGCGATGACGTGCGCAACGCATGGCGACCTGCCGATCGCGGTGGCGCTGGGCGAGCATGCGGCCGGGCCGCGTGCGGCGGCACCCCCGGCACGGCACCGCACGCTTTTCGGGAGCGTGACCCTGCGCCCCCGGCGGCCGCTTGATGCCGCCGCATTGCGGGCTGTGCTCGATGCCCTGCCGGACGGCGTGCTGCGCGCCAAGGGCATCCTGCCGCTCGCCGACGGCACGCAGGCCCTGGTCCAGCGCGTCGGGCGCCGGCTGGAGATCACCTGCCCGGCACCGCATGCGCCGCATGCGCTGGTGCTGATCGGCACCGGGACGGCGCCCTGGGACGCGGCGGCGGCACTGCGCCCGCTCGGGCTGGAATAGCCGCTATTCCGCGCGGATGCCGCTTTCCTGCACCACCACCGCGAAGCGCCGCCAGTCCTCGGCGATGGTGCGGGCGAAGCCCTCGCGGCTGCCGCCCATCGGCTCGGCGCCGAAGCTGGTGATGCGCTCGATGACGTCGGGCAGCTTCAGGATCGCGTCCACCTCGGTGTTCAGCCGATCCAGGATCGCCGGCGGCGTGCGGGAAGGCGCGATGAAGCCGGACCAGAAGGTCACGTCGTAGCCCGGCAGGGTCTCCGCGAAGGTCGGCACATCGGGCAGGATCGGCGAGCGCCGCGGGCCGGTCACCGCGATGGGGCGGATGCGGCCGGCTTCCAGCAGCGGGCGCGTGGCGAAGGGGCTGTCGCTGGCCAGCTGCACGTCGCCGCGCATCAGTGCGTTCAGCGAGGGCTGGTTGCCGTTGAACGGCACCAGGGTCAGCTCGATGCCGGCGCGCCTGGTCCACATCACCACCGACAGTTCGTTGATGCCGCCACGCCCGGGATGGGACAGGGTAAGCTGCCCCGGCCGCTGCTTCGCCAGAGCCGCGATGTCCGGCAGGGTGCGGGCGGGCAGGTCGTTGTTCGCCACCAGGATCATCGGCGAGGACTGCGCCAGCGAGATCGCGGCGAAGTCGCGCACCGGATCCACCGTGGCGCCCCGGTTGATCAGCGGCGTCACCACGGTGGAGGATGAGGCGTACATCAGCGTGTAGCCATCGGGCGCGGCGCGGGCAGCCATCTCGGCCGCCACCAGCGTGCCGGCGCCGGGCCGGTTCTCGATGACGAAGGGCTGGCCGAGGCGCTCGGCGAGCTTGGCGCCGAGCAGGCGCGCCATGATGTCCGTGGCTCCCCCGGCGGCGAAGCCGATCACCACGCGCACGAGACGGTTCGGGTAGTCGGGCTGGGCCAGGGCCGTGCCGCGCAGCGCCGGCCAGGCCAGCGTCGCGCCGAGCAGCGCGTCGCGCCGTGTGGATCCTGCCATGGTTTCCTCCCCGCCCGTTCCGGGTCCGGCGGAGCATAGACCGATCCCCGGCTGCTCGGCGATTGCCGTCCGCCCGCCGGCGCGGCAGGCTGGGCGCGAACGGGAGGAAGCCGCCATGGGCCTGCACACGCGCGTCTGCGACATGCTGGGCATCGGGGTGCCGGTCCTGCTGGCCGGCATGGGCCGCGCGAGCACGCCGGAGCTCGCCGCGGCCGTCTCCAACGCGGGCGGCCTTGGCGTCATCGGCGCCGCAAGCTGCGGCCCGAACCAGCTGCGCGCCTGGATCCGGCGCACCCGCGAACTCACCGACCGGCCCTTCGGCGTGGATACGCTGCTGCCGGCCTCGGTGCGGCGCGGCGAAAAACCCTCCAACACCGGCGGCCCCACCGCCGCGGAGATGCTGCCGCAGCACCGCCGCTTCGCCACGGATTTCATGGCGAAGGAGGGGCTGGAGGCGGTGGATGGGCCCACCTTCGATCTTGTCATGGACCGCGACCCCGCCGACCGCGACGGCCCCGCGCCCCTCTCCCGCGAATTCTTCGAGGCGCAGATGGAGGTGGTGATCGAGGAGCGCGTGCCGCTCTACGCCGCCGGCCTCGGCAGCCCCGCGCCCTGGATGGACCGGTTGAAGGCGAACGGCACGGTGGTGATGTGCGTGGTCGGCACCACGCGCCACGCGCGCCAGGTGGTGGAGACCGGCATCGATCTCGTGGTCGCGCAGGGCCACGACGGCGGCGGCCACAATTCGCCGATCGGCACCATGGCGCTGATCCCGCAGGTAGTGGATGCGGTGCAGGGCCGCATCCCCGTGCTCGGCGCGGGGGGAATCACGGATGGCCGCGGCGTGGCGGCGGCGTTCATGCTGGGGGCCGAGGGGGCCTGGATCGGCACCGCCTTCCTGGCAACGCAGGAGAGCGGCATCTCGGCGGCGCAGAAGCAGGCGCTGGTAGACGGAAAGGACGAGGGTACGACTGTGTCGCGCTCGGTCACCGGCAAGCCGGCGCGCATGGTGAAGAACCGCTGGGCCGCCGCCTATGCCGAAGCGGGGATCGAGCCGCTGCCGATGCCCTACCAGGGCATGGTCTCGAGCCAGGTGACGGCGGCGGCGACGGCCGCCGGACGCGCCGATGTCTGGGGCGGCTTCGCCGGACAGGGCCTCGGCATGATCCACGGCGTGCGGCCCGCGGCATCGGTGCTGGAGGGCATCGTCGCCGGCGCCGAGCGCGAGCTGGCACGTGCCGGGGCGCTGCTGCGCAGGGGCTGACCATGGACCTCACGCTTTCCGACCGCCACCGCGCGCTGCAGGCCGAGCTGCGCGACTTCGTCACGCGGCACGGCCACCGCTCGCCCCCGGTGGGCGGCGGGGGTGGCCGGGTGCGGCCCGACCGCCGCGTGCTGGACTGGCAGGCGCTGCTCATCGAGCACGGCTTCGCCGCCCGTGCCGTGCCGCGCCAGTATGGCGGCTACGGCGCGGAGCCGGACGTGCTGGACGCCGCGATCATCACCGAGGCGTTCAACCGCGCGGGGCTCAGCCTCGGCATCCAGGGCCAGGGCATCCGCATGCTGGTGCCGACCCTGCTGGAGGTGGGTACGGAAGCGCAGCGCCGGCGCTGGATCGGCCCCACCATCCGTGGCGAGACCATCTGGTGCCAGGGCTATTCCGAGCCCGAGTCCGGCAGCGACCTGGCCAGCCTGCGCACCCATGCCCGTGTCGAGGACGGGCATTTCGTGATCAACGGGCAGAAGATCTGGACATCCTCGGCGCACTACGCCGACATGATGTTCCTTCTCTGCCGCACCGAGCCCGAGGCGCCGAAGCACGAGGGCATCTCCTACATCCTGCTGTCGATGGACACGCCGGGCATCGAGGTGCGGCCCCTGCCGACCATGACCGGCCATGCCACCTTCAACGAGGTGTTCTTCACCGAGGCGCGTGTGCCGGTGGAGAACATCGTGCTCGGCCGCGGCAAGGGCTGGCAGGTGGCGAACGTCACCCTCAAGCACGAGCGCATGCTGCTCGGCGACGCGGCCAAGCTGATGCACCGGGTGCACCGGCTGCGATCCCTGCTGGAGCGCACGGCGGTGGAGGGCGTGCCGCTGATCCGCAAGCCGCAATGGCGCGAGCGCTTCCTGCGCCTGCAGGGCGAGGCGCTGGCCATGAAGTATCACCAGAAGCGCCTGCTGGGCGAGGCGGCGAAGGGCGAGGAGCCGGGCCTCGGCGTCCTCATCGTGAAGTATGTCGGCACCGTGCTGGCCTGGAAGCTGACGGCGCTGGCTGTCGATGCCCTGGGCGATGCCGGCCTGCCCTACGAGCCGCACGACGATGTCGGCGAGGACGACGAGGCGACGGGCTGGTACGCCGACCACATGTACGACCTCGGCCTGATCATCGGCGGCGGATCGTCGAACATCCAGAAGAACATCATCGCCGAGCGCGGCCTCGGCATGCCGCGCGAACCCAAGATCAGGGCGTCCTGACATGGAATTCGGCCTGGGCGAGAGCCAGCGCCTGTTCGACGGCGCGCTGCGCGGCATGCTGGCGGAGCGCGTCACGCCGGAGAGCCGGCGCGCGGCGGCGGCGGCGGGCGGCGATGCCGCGCTGTGGCAGGGGCTCTGCGAGCTTGGCCTGGCGGGCGTGCTGGTGCCGGAGGCGCAGGGCGGCAGCGGCCTCGGCATGATGGATGCCGTGCTGGCCGCGGAGGGTTTGGGTTACGCTGCCGCCCCAACGCCCTTCCTCGGCAGCGGTGTGATGGCGCCCTTCGCTTTGCGGCTGCTAGGCAGCCCTGCGCAGGGGGACGAATTCCTGCCGTGCCTGGCGGCTGGGGAGATGCGCGTCGCCATCGCCTTCGCCGCGCTGACCGGCACGACCGGCGCTTGCGACCTGCGCCTTCAGGGCGGACGGCTGACCGGGCGCGTGACGGGCGCGCTGGATGCCGCCGATGCGACGCACCTGCTGGTGGCGCTGCCAGGCGGCGAGACCCTGGCGCTGCTCGCTGCCGACGCGCCCGGCGTGGCGCTGGCGCCGCGCCGCAGCGTCGATCGCCTGCGCCCGCTGGCTGACCTTGAATTCGACGCCGCGCCTGCGGCGATCCTGCCGGGCGACGCGAGGCGCGTGCTGGATGCCGGCCGCGTGGCGCTGGCCGCGGAGACGCTGGGCGCAGCGCAATCCATGCTCGATGGGGCGGTGGCCTATGCCGGGCAGCGACGGCAATTCGGCCGCGCCATCGCCAGCTTCCAGGCCGTGAAGCACGCCTGCGCCGAGATGGCCGCGGCGCTGGAGCCCTGCCGCGCCCTGGTCTGGTACGCCGCGCACGCACAGGACGCGCCAGAGCCGGAGGCCCGCATGCTGGCGGCCCAGGCGAAGGCGCATCTCGACGAGGTGGGGCGCGAGGTGGCGCGCGGCGCGACGGAAGTGTACGGCGGCATGGGCTTCACGGAATTGCTCGGACTGCCGGCCTGGTTCAGGCGCATCATGGCCAACCGCCAGCTGCTCGGCGGGCCGGAGCGCTGCCGGGACGACGCCGCACTGGCCCAGGGAATGTCATGAACGGGGGGAATCGAGACATGCGCAGACGGATCGTCACGGCGGGGCTTCTGGCGCTGCCTGGCCTCGCCCCCGGGCTCGCGCGCGCACAGGCCGCCTGGCCCACGCGGGAGATCGCGCTCATCACCGGCTTCGGGCCGGGCGGCGGCACGGACCTGATCGCCCGCGCGCTGGCGGCGCACATGGAAAAGGCGCTCGGCGTCTCCGTGGTGGTGCGCAACATGCCGGGCGCCGGCGGCACGCTCGGCCCGGCCGCCGTCGCCCGCGCGCGCCCCGATGGCTACACCTTCGGCCTGGTCGCGGCCTCCGCGGTGCTGGTCGCGCCGCTGACCATGGACACGCCGTACAAGCCCTGGGAGAGCTTCGACTTCCTCTGCGGCACGTCGGAGCTGCGCATCGGCATCCCCGTCGGCCCCTCGCTGCCGGAGGTGCGCACGCTCGAGGACTTCATCGCGGCGGGCAGGCGCCGCCGCATCCACTTCGCCACCACCAACCCGGGCTCCGCCGTCAGCTTCTTCCAGCTTGCGCGCATGACCGGCGCGGATTTCCACTACGTCGCCTTCGGCAGCATCACCGATGCGGCGGCGCAGGTGGTGGGCGGCCACATCGACAGCTACACCGGCACGGTGGAGATGATCCCGCTGGTCAAGGGCGGGCAGCTGCGCATGGTCGCCTCCGCCAGCGTGGATCGCTGGCCGGAATTCCCGGACGTGCCGACGCTGCGCGAGGCCGGCTACGACACGGTGACACGCCAGCTCGTCGGCTTCGCGGCGCCGGTCGGGATACCGCAGCCGGTGCGCGACCGGCTGGCGGACGCCATCCTTGCCGCCGCGCGGGACCCGGAGGTGCAGGCGCGCCAGGCCAGCGCGAGCATCGCCCCGCGGCCGATGACCAGGGACGAGTACCTGGCCGCGCTGCAGTCGGTGCGTCCCGGCATCGAGGAGGCGCTGAACGCCGCCGGCGTGGTGCGCCGGCGATGAGCCCTTCCGGCAAGGCCGCCGTCACCGGCGTCGGCGACACCGACTATACCCGCGACGCGGGCGGGCGCAGCGTGCTGGCCCTGCAGCTGGAGGCCTCGCTCGGCGCCATCTGCGACGCCGGGCTCCACCCGCGCGAGATCGACGGCATCGTCATGCCGATCGCCTCGGGCGCCACGGTGGCGGAGGATTTCGTCACCAACCTCGGCATCCCGGACCTGCGCTTTTCCGTCGCCACGCCGCTCGGCGGTGCTGGGCCGGTGGCCGCCGTGCAGTGCGCCGCGGCGGCGGTGGCGGCCGGCCTCTGCACCCATGCGCTGCTGCCGCTCGGCCGCACCGGCCGCACCGGCAGCCGCATCGGCGCGCGCATCCAGCAGATGCCGCAATTCCGCACCGTGGGCGAGTTCGAGGCGCCGATGGGCGCGATCGCGCCGGCGCAGTACTACGCGCCGATGGCGCGGCGGCACATGGAGCTGTTCGGCACGACCAGCCGCCAGCTCGCGGAGATCGCCGTGACCACGCGGCGGCACGCCATCCTCAACGGCAATGCCAGCATGACGAAGCCCCTGACCATCGAGGAGCACCAGGCGTCCCGCATGATCGCCGACCCGCTGCGGCTCTTCGACTGCTCCCTGGAGAGCGACGGCGCCTGCGCCGTGGTGATCAGCGCCGCCGATCGCGCGCGCGACATGCGCCAGCCGCGCGTGCTCATCACCGGCATGGCGGAGGGCCACCCGGACAGCCCTTCCGCCATCACCCAGCGCCCGGACCTCACGCGGCTCGGCCTGGCCAAGGCGGCGCCGCGGGCCTTCGCCATGGCGGGCGTGACGCCGGCCGACATCGATGTCGCCGAGATCTACGACTGCTTCACCTGGATCGTGCTCTGCCAGCTCGAGGATCTGGGCTTCTGCGGCAAGGGCGAGGGCGGTGCCTTCGTCGAGGGCGGCGCGCTTGGCCTGGACGGAAGGCTGCCGGTGAACACGCATGGCGGGCTGCTCAGCCAGGCGCACATGGCGGGGATGAACCACGTGGTGGAACTGGTGCGCCAGCTGCGCGGCGAGGCCGGACGCGCGCAGGTAGGGGACGCGGAGGTGGGGCTCGTCACCGGCTATGGCGATCTCGGCGATGGCACCATCGCCATCATGGCGCGGGGTTGACGCGATGGCCGAGACCCCGAAGCCGGTGCCGGACATCAGCCCGGAGACCCGGCCCTACTGGGATGGCCTCGCCGCGGGCCGGCTGCTGCTGCAGCGCTGCACGGGCTGCGGCACGATCCGCCACTACCCGCGGCCGCTCTGCCCGGCCTGCCACGGCTTCGGCCACGAATGGGTGGAAGCGGAGGGAACGGCGACCGTGCACAGCTGGACGGTGGCGCACCACCCCTTCCACCCGGCCTGGCGCGGCGCGCCGCCCTTCACGCTCGTCACGGCCGACCTGCCGGAGGGCGTGCGCATCCTGGCGCCGCTGCGCGACGCGGCGCCGGAGGCATTGCGCATCGGTGCGCCGCTGCGCATCGGCATCGAGGACAATGGCCAGGGGCTGCGGCTGCCAGTGCTCCATCCGACCTGAAGCGGACGCAAGGGTCCGGCCCGCACCCCCCCCCGCATTGATCTTCCGCGCCCGACCCGCTCTCATGGGCGCCACCGCCCAGACCGTATCAGCGACCCGGACAGGAGATTCCCCCATGAACGCCGAGAACCCCGGCAACAAGTGGATCGGCAAGCGGACCATCCGCCCCGACGGCCAGGAGAAGGTCACCGGCCGCGCCGCCTATGCCGCCGATACCACCATGCCCGGCATGATCTGGGGCAAGGTGCTGCGCAGCCCGCACGCGCATGCCGTGATCAAATCCATCAGCACGGCGAAGGCCGAGGCGCTGCCCGGCGTGCGCGCCGTGGTCACCGCGAAGGACCTGGTGGAATTCCCGGTGGACAAGCCCGTCGCGCTCGGCATCCAGGACATGCGCTGGATGTCGCGCAACGTGCTGGCGCGGGAGAAGGCGCTGTTCCATGGCCACCCCATTGCCGCGGTGGCCGCCGCCAACGAGAAGATCGCCGCCGAGGCGTGCCGGCTGATCGAGGTGGAATACGAGGTGCTGCCCTTCAGCATCGACGTCGAGGACGCGATCAAGCCCGATGCGCCGATCCTGCACGATTTCCTCAAGCGCGACGGCAAGCCCTCCAACATCGCCGGCACGCTGGAGCACAAGCTGGGCGATGTCGCCGCCGGCTTCGCCGAGGCCGACCTGGTCATCGAGCGCAGCTTCCGCACCAGGCCCGTGCACCAGGGCTACATCGAGCCGCATGCCTGCCTGGTCAGCGTGGTGGA
>ERZ1066123.1077-NODE-1077-length-17523-cov-13.299462_pt1 | contig 17523 bp, 25 predicted proteins | sample MGYA00382770_ERZ1066123 | MGnify/ENA primary metagenome ERZ1066123 (study PRJEB33369, sample SAMEA5778353) | biofilm metagenome | biome: Industrial cooling water; feature: Water cooling tower basin; material: Biofilm | place: United Arab Emirates | collected...
GCAGCTGACTCTTAATCAGCGGGTCCTAGGTTCGAGCCCTAGTGCGTCCACCATCTTTTCAAGACGTTAAGGGGTCCGAGGCGACCACCTCGAACCCCCAAGGTAACCAGCAAGGTAACGCCGCTTAAGCCAGCGGGCATTCCTCGCAGAGCGTCGGCAGAGCTGCGCGCAAGGCGTCCTTTCGCTCGCGAGGGGTCGCGACGGTAAGCGGCGGCTGCCCCCGCTCTGCCCGGTCCACAGCATCGCTGAGAGCGCGCAGGGCACCTCTCGCAGCCTTGAGCCCGTAGATCTCGGGAATGTCGCCCAGCGCCGCCCAGAGGTGCGCGACCGCGAATTGCTCATTCACCATGACGCACCTCCCTTGACGCGCGAGCGGCGTGCTCGGCGTCGCTGAACGCGTTCACGGCCTCGCGGGCGGCGATCGCCTTGCAGCGCGCCTCACACACGAGGGTTTCGCAGTCATTGATCCGGCCGACCATAATCTCGGCCATTGGCCCTGTCTGAGACCTTGCCCAGGTCCGCATCTCGCCCAGCAGCATAAAGGCCGCATCGGCGAACACACGCGAAGTGTCGAGGTCTGCGCTGGCATCCTCGAGCTTTCCAAGGTCGGGAAGCGTTGCCGCGGCGGGGCGGCTGACTGGTGTCATGATCATGTCGGTTCTCACTGTTTGGCCTGCTACAGCCTTCCCCGTGGCGGACGGGTTGCCGGGAGAGTAGCAGCGGGCCAGTGAGACCCGTGAAGCGTTTTTCCCCGAGAGGTCTTGTATGTGCGCTTCGCTCCCGACATAAGTCGTCGGCGAGCAGTGAGCGCCAACTCACCCTCGGTTCTTTCGGCGAAGCGGAACGCGCCAACGGCCGCGACGCCTATCACTGGTCCGGGCTGCTACACCCACGGACGAACTACCCCAGATGCAGACAGCGAAGCAAGCCCCCAGCGGGGCTCGCTTCATTTCCTTTGGCAGCCAGGATCATCCCACCCGCGCAATCAGCTTCATCTTCATGTACTGCGCTAAGGAACTCAGTACATGGAGCGATTCTTGCCTGATCAAGTCCCCATTTGGTTGCAAACAATGGACGTCGTCCTAGACGCTGTCGCCGCCTCATCATGGCCTATAGCTGCCGGGGTGGTGCTGTTTGCATTTCGGAAGCCGATCACCGGCCTTTTAACTAGAGTCCGGCGCTTCAACGGTTTCGGAGGAGAGGCCGAGTTCGTCGCAATCGAAGGAGCTGCGCAGCGAGCTGAGCACGTTAGCTCAGCAAAGCTCCCCGCTCCCGATGCAAGCTCTCACGCAGAGATGCCGGCGCCAGATCCGATCTATAATCAACTTGATGAATCCACCATGGCGTTGCTGGATCAGATTGTATCTGGTCCGATAGAGCACAAGCTTGCGTGGGCCATTCGCATGCGCTCCTTCAGTGAAATAAACAGAATTCATGAAACAAATTATCGGATGATTTTTGGATCACAAATTGCGGCCCTGCGGTACCTCAATAATGTTCCTGACGCGAAGGTTGAAGACTTCCGATCTGTCTTTGAGTCGGCAGCTAATCACCCCGATTTTTCAATAATCCATGACGGACGAACCTTCGAGCAGTGGGGGCAATTCGTGCTCGATACTGGATACGCCGAACTTGTTCCGGGATCTCACCCGGAGCGGGTCAGAATTACGCTTCTAGGTCAGCGCTTCTTGACATGGATGATCGAGGCGAGAGCGATTGACATCAAGCCAGGATAAGGCCTGCTCGTCGGCGCGATTCCTCGTCCGAAAAGGGGGCGGCCGTTCGGGTCGCCTGAGCAACCGCCCCCTCGGTCGCATCCGTCATGAGTGCGTCCGGTCGTACTGATATGGGATACCCACTCAGGCTCAAGCGTGGAGAATCGGAGTGGACGATTTTGACGCACTTCGCCGCGAGCTCGACCGTGTATGCCACTTCCCGGGCTTCGACAGCAGCCAGCGCATCTGGTGGATCTACCTGCGCGAGGCCGTCGAGAAGGTGGTGGTTAGGCACGATCTGCCCGAGCTCCAGACGGCTTACAATCGGGTGAAGGATTTTCCCGAGAGCAAGCGCGACGAAGCGGCTCGATGGATCGAGCTACGGGACGCGGCAGGGAATGTGCTGGAGCGAGGAGAGCGAGGGTTGTCCGCCGATCGCGCCGGCCGGGTGAAAGGCGCGATCGGCGGAGGACCAGATCCGCAGGACAATCGTCGGTGAGACGACTGACTGCGGAGTTCCGAATAGCCGGGTCCCATTTCGATGGTCAGAAGCAAGGCATCCGCAAAACTACCGCCACGGCTCGCCCATCGACAGGGATTTAGACGGCCCGCTCCACATAGCTCGTCACCCCATCTGCGCTGACCTTCACCCGGACCACATTACCTGCGATCCAGGTGCGAGGTCCAAGCGCCGCCATGGGCCCTTGGCCCTCCCAGGTGGACACGCATTGCGCGTCGACTATCTTGCACATGCGCTCGGGCGTAAGGGCCGCCGCTCGAGCTCGGCCTCGACGATAAGCACAAGATCAGCCTTTCTTGCCCGCACGCTTCTTCACTCGCGCGAGGCTCTTCTCGATTTCGCTTCGCAGGAGGGTCGCGACCTCACCGATCACGGTGTCGCTCTCGGCATCCGCAGCAGGGCGCATGAACGGGTGAGCGGGTGCGTTTACCGTCCCGTACTCTTGCCAATAGGCGACGCCTGAGCCTTTTCCGGCCGGGCGCGTGCGCACTTCGATACCCGTCTCCCGCGCAAACCGCTTTCGGCTCTCACGCTTTGCACGGACCTTCTTCGTCGTGATGCTATTGCGGAGGCGACCTTCATCAACCGGCGCCAGCACCTTCGCCCTGTTTTCGATATGCGCCATGGCCTTGATCATACCGCGTTGCACGGCGTTTTTGCCGGTCGTTGTCCGCCCGGTGAATTGCTCGAGCTCGACAAGCATTTCCTCGAGCCCCGCCAATCCTTCGATCTTGAAGCCGATCATTCCATATCACCTTGAGATTTGCACCCGCACGAGAAACGCCGCTCGAGCTCTGCCTCGACAAGTTCGAACAGACATGCCGCGTGCGATGCGAGGCCGTTCGCGCCTTCGATGAAATTGTCGTCCAGCCCTTCCGCCTCGGAGACCGATACGAGCATCTTTTGCGCGCTCTGGCGGGTGCGTTCGAGCTGCCCGACCAAGAGCACCAACTTGGCAATCGTCATTTTTTCGAGAGCCGAGCCGAAGGCTAAAGTTCGATCGAGCAGATGCGGCGGGAGATCGAGCGCCGGCTCACAATAGTTGTGCATCGTGTGTCCTTTCGAAAGAGAGGTGCCCGCCGCCGCCCAAGGAGCCGGGCGGCGGCGAGCTGGCGGCTGTTTTACGACACCGGCCGCTGGCCGAGGCGCATTCAGCGATGCGCGCTCTCCCCGATGGCAATTATGCGGCGATGCGCAGCAGCCGGATCGCGTTGGGGTCGAGTACCCCGCCGCCGACGCGCTTGGTCGCGTAGAAATTCACGAACGGCTTGTTCGTGTAGGGATCACGCAGCAGGCGGGTGCCCATGCGATCATTGATGAGGTAGCCCTGCTCGAAGTTGCCGAACGCCACAGCCAGCGCGTTGGCTGCGATGTTGGGCATGTTCTCATCAATCTCGACCGGGTAGCCCAGCAAGGTCGCCGGCTGACCCGGGGCGAGCCCTTCGCGCCACAGGTAGTCGCCCGTGCTGTTCTTCATCTTGGAGATGACTGCCGCCGTGGTGCTGTTCATCAGCCAGGTCGCGCCCTGCCGGTAGGGTGCGGGCAGCGAATAGGCGAAGTCGACCAGCGTGTCGGGGTTGTTGAGCTGGCTCGCATTGCCGCTGTTCACCAGGGTGAGGTTGCCGCCGGGATGGCGGCCGTCGGCTGCGCCACCGGCAACATAGGTCAGCAGCCCGAACGGCTTGTTCACGCCATTGCCGGAGATGAACGCGACTCCCTCTTGCCGCATGAACTCGGTCGCGATCTCGCTGATGATCCAGGCCTCGGCGTCCACCTCGGCATCGTCGAGCAGGCGCTGGGTGATCGGCGCGTTGCTGTAGATCTCGCCGCTCGCGAACTCGAGAGAGTAGAGCTGCGGCGTGCCCGTGGCAGGGCGCGCAGCTTCTTCGCCGACCCAGCCCGTGACCCAGCTCGCATCGCTCCACACCGTGGAGAAGGCTTGCACGCCGGTTACTTGCACGCTGCAGATGCGGCGCATGGGCGAAACCGTCGCGAGCTTCTTGCGGACCGCCCGGTCCCATTCGGTCGGCGCAAGGTAGCCACCCGCGCCGGCCGAGCCGCTCGACAGCGCCGCATTCACTTGAGCGCGATAGCCCTCCGCATTCGCCGCGCGCAGATCGTTCTCACTGTTTCCGGCGCGGAGGTAGGAGGTAAAGGCCTCGGTATACTTTGGATCGGGAGCAGTCATCCCGTGGAGCCCCAGCGAGGCCGACGCACCTGCCGACAGCACTCCATCGACAGCAGCCTCGATCGCATCAATGCGGGCGATGTGCTTGTTCTTGAACTCGCCGAAGGCGGCGTTCAGCTGGGCGAGCACCGTCGCCGGGTCAGCCTCGGCGCGCGGTGCACAGATGAGGCCGCGAGGAGCGGCGGAAGCCAGGGCAGCAAGGGCGAGGTGTCTCATGTGTCAGTTCCTCCGGTTCCGTGTGAGGTTGCCAATGGTGCGAAACTGCCCGCCCTTTTTGGGGAAAAACACGGTTTCTCCCCAAACCGTGAAATTTATTTCAGCAGTCGCCGGAACCGCTCTGCGAGCCTCTCAGCGACGGCGTTGCAGAGCTCTTCGTCGGCAGCTCGCCATTCGGACGCCGGCAGGTGGCGGCATGATCGCGCCTCGAGCTGGCGAGCAGCCTCGGCCAGGACAAGCGCGGCAACATCAACCTCAGGATGGCAGGCGAGCTGCGCAATTGCAGGCGTGCGCGCGGCGGCCTCGGCAAGCGCTAGGGCGGCCTCAAAGTCATCCGAACGCACATGGGCGAGAGCTATGCGTGCCACCTCTCTCGCTAGCACCTCGGCCCGCCGACGCCGCGACCCGACAGTTGCAATCTCAGCATCAGCCATGGCCACCAGTGCGGTTTCGACCGCCGCGCGGCGCGGACGAGCCATCGCCATGATGCGAAGGGGGCGGTCAACCACCGGCATGGTCACCGCTTCTCGCGAGCAAACCGCGCTCGATCATGTCGCAGAAGGTCCGCAACCATTCCACCGCGGCTTGATCGGGCCCCGCGTGGTGCCCAGCCAAGTCTAGCGCGGCATAGGCCGCCGCGATCGCCTGTTCTTCCACTGTTGCCCCATGCGCGCCGCACGCGGCCGCGCCCTTGCGCAGGATCCGGCGAGTTGCCTCAATCCGGCCGACGCTGGCGATTTCCTCAGCGCTCACTTCTCCACCACCATCAGCAGCGCGAACGGCTTCAGCGCGGCCACCAGGCGCTTGCGATCCGAGCGGGAAAGACCCGTTGCCATCAGCGCCTGGTCGAGCTCGCGCGTACTCATCGGCCGCATCACCTCATCCAAGACCGCGACCAGCTCGCGCCGCTCTGCCAGCGGTAGCGCCTCGAGGGCGCGCCGCACGCGCAGCTCGCGACCAAGTCCGCCCAGCATCGGGCGCGACCCCGTAGGCAAGATGTTGCGGGTTTCTGCACTCCAAGCCGGTTCCATCACTTTCTCCTTCCAGTTGCGGGCTCCTCGCGCGATGAATTGCGACCGGCACGCCTGCGCCAGGTCGTGGATCCTGAGCCGAGCTCGATCGGGTAGTTGAGGCGTAGCGTAGGGCCTGAGATGCCGAGTGCCTCTGCGATCGCGGCTTGTGTGCATCCGGCCTTGCGCATCTCGCGCACTGTGCCCCTGGTCACATCGCTGGGAATGTGCATCGGCCGGCCCCGCCGCCCTACGCCTGGGCGAATTGGCTCGCCGAGCAGGTCGCGAGCGAGGCCGCGCTCGATCGGCACCGGCTGTCCGCAAAATGAAAAAAACGGATCGTCGATTGAGGCTACCTCAGGTCGCCACTCAATCCCCTCGCCATCGCCAGCACGGGCCTCTCCTGCGCGCGCCAAGCGCTCGACCCCGCGTGCGCAACCCTCCCGCCCCTCAGGCAATCCTGAGGCTTCTCCGCCGGTCTCACGCTCTCCGATCATTGCGGATCGTCCGGAAATTCCGGCCTCCCTAAATAAAATCTGCGAGTGAGACGACACGCGGTTATCCAGGCCTCGCCCTTCCAGACTTTCGACCACCCCCCGGGTGCTGCGCTCGCGATCAGTCATCGCCCGGCATCCAGTCTGCAGGGCAAGGCGATGTTGCGGCTGTTTCGGATGTTGCGGAACCTTGGGAAACGAGAGGCGGAAGATACCTCTCCCAAGCGTCGTGCAGGTCTATTCTCCTATACCCCTTGGGTGTGGTTGTTTCCATGCGGATGGTCTTTGACCTCACCTCATAGTCGCCAAGCATCCGAGACAGACGGCGCGCGTCCAGAGGCTTCCCGCCAAGGTCACCCCACGGCGATTCATCAAGCGCGATCAGGTCTTCGAGGATCAGTTTGGTCGGCAACTGGTCATGATCGCCGAACACGGTCCGCACATCGGCAAGCAACCGAAGACCAAGGCTCGGGCTCTTTTCCTTAGCGTCCGCAACAAACGCAACAGCCGCAACACGGGCCCGCTCGGGCCAATGGCTGCCCGCCGCATCAGCGATCGCGATAAGCGGTTCCCATACGTCCGCATCGCGATCGGCAACACCCTCGGGCATCTCAGGCCAAGCGTCCTGCAAGGCGTCCAGTAGCTCGCCGCAGAGCCTTTCCAGATCCTCGCGAAGGGGCTCGGCCTCGGCTTCATGGACACGCCTGCGAAAGGGCTCGACACGGTCGTTCGGCCCGCGCCGCTTCATCCGGATCGATATCGACCGCGTGAGGATCGTGTCGGGAATGTTGCCTAAGCCCGCCAGGGCGACCGCGCAGAAAGCCGGGATTTCCTCGGTCACCTGCTTGTTGCCCTTGAGAACGCATCGACCCGCAATCCCTGTGCGGCGGTGCCCGGCGTTCAGCATCGCCCGGATTTCCTCGTTGTCCTTGGCCTTGGGACCGAACACTGTGTCGATTTCGTCGTATAGGATCGTCGGGCGACCAGCTTCATCGCCGACCTTCCGAAAGAGGTAAGCGGGCGTCACTGAAACCGCCGCGACCGGCCGAGGCACAAGCAGCTCGGTCACCTCGAGCGCACGTGTCTTGCCGCTCGCAGGCTCAGCCGAGAGGAAGGCAATTCGCGGGGTCGCCTCAAAGGCGTCGATGCAATGCGCGTGAGCAGTCCACAGCACGTGAGCAAAGCGCGCATTGTCGCTCGGATAGGAGACAAACCGGCGATACCAAGTCTCGATCTTGTCTAGCAGATCCGCGAGCCCAAAACCGGGAATGTCGCGCCACTGGCCATTGACGAATTCGCGGCCGACATTTTCGGGGTCGGAACTCATAGCGGGAACTCGTCTGAATTGAGGCTATCAGCGGCAAGCGCCGCGCGGATCAGCGATCGGCACAGTTGCACCGCCAGGTTGAGCTGCTCCTCACGAAGGCCGCCGGCGAACACCATCTCGCCCGCTAACTCGTGGCACTGGCACGCAAGCCAGTTAGCGAGCACGCTCTGGGATCGCCCTCGCAGAGCCGCCGCCATGTCGCGCGCCTTGTGCAGCCGCACGCGCAGATCGAGGTCGGCGCCCGCCGAGGTCGGCAGGTAGTGCAGCACTGAGCGCGCTTCGATAGAGAGGGCCGTCGCGTGAGCCGTCATCGCATCCACCAAGGCTTGAACTGGTGCTCGGCGAGCTTGCGAGCCATCGCAGGATTGGAGCCGAGAACTGCACGCACTGGCTTGGGCATCGGTCGCGGCGCGGGCACGGGTTGAGCAGGGCGCACAGGCCTCCGGTCGATCGGCGCGCCATCGCTGCACCCGGCCAGACTGAGCCAATTCCAACCGCGTGCGGCTGTGTTAAGCTGCACCGGTCAGGCCTTCGCACTGGTCTCAATCTGGGCGGCCTTCGCGCGCTGCGCGATCCATTCCTCTATCTGCGCGTCGGTCCATCCGTTCTTCCGCTCGCCCAGCTTCATCGGGCGTGGGAACTCGTCGCGGTCAAGCATCTGGTAGAGCGTTGAGCGCGAGACCTTGGTGATATCGAGGACCTCGCGAAGGGTCAGGATTTTGGTCATGTCAGCATCCGTCTTTGTTTGTCGGGATGCTGGAATGACTACGCTTGTCTGACGGTGGAGAGGAACGGTGTATAAATCCGGGGATTTTCCCAGATTTATGAGTTATTTCTCAATATGTTACGAGAATAGACGGTCGAGGAATTTCGCCTTTAGGGTCTATTCCGATTTTCTGGCATGGGGCTTGCTCTTCGGCCTCGCCAATCGAAGCACGAACCGCCCCCAATCTTCGAGCGCCGCCCGCTTTTCAGCCTTCCAATCGTGCCGCTGGTACACGCCCGCAACACCACCACGTGACCCGCTGGTGTGGTTCAAGACAGCCTCGGTCACCTCGAAACGGACGCCGAGGCGCTGAAGGCCGCTGCCGAGCGTCCGCCGGATATCGTGATAGCTCCAGCGATCCTTGCCGGTCAGCGGCGCACGGCCGAGCGCCTTGTCCACCTCAGCGCGGAAGCGATCGAGCGCCTTCGAATAGCCGCTCGGCCCCGCATCCTCGGCGCGGGCCTTGGTTCGCGTGGGAAAAAGCTTCGCGCCCTTGCGAGGCAAGGCTTTCAGGATTGCCAGCGCCGGCGCGGATAGAGGGACAATATCGGTCGTGTCGTTTTTCACACGATCCGGCGGGATCCGCCATTCGCCAGCCTCTAGATCGAATTCGGACCAATTCGCCTGGAACAGCTCCTCGCGCCGCTTGCCGGTCAGGATCAGCAACCGAAAGCCCGGCCCCCAGGGCGCGGCCTCGGTCCCGGCGTAGCGCCACAGCGCAGCGAGCTCGGCATCGGTCAGTACGCGATCGCGCGACCTAGGCTTCGCTGGCCGCCCCGCATCTCGGCAGGGATTGGCGGGCAAGGCATCGAGGCGCGGCATCGCCCAGCTGTAGAAGGCACTCAGCTGCGCATGAACCGCGCGCGCCATGGTCGGCGCCTCGATTCCGTCGACAAAGGCAGTGACCTCGCCGCGCGTCACGGCATCAGCAATGCGGTCGCCAAGCGCAGGCAGGATGTGGCACTTCGCGATGCGCTCGATCTCGCGATATGAGCGCAGGTGCGACTTGCTGGCGAGATAGGCGGGCATCAGCGAGCGGATCGTCGGCGCAGCATTGGTCGGGACCGTCGCCTTGTCGAGCGGTTTGCCCGCTTCGATATCGCTGACCAGGACGCGCGCCTTCCGCCGTGCCGCCGCTAATCCGAACCGCCGCTCGTCGTACCGTCCCAATGTGATGTTGCGCAGCTTTCCGGCAATGCGCTTACGCAGGATGAAGGTCTTTACACCGCTCGCGCCGATCCTCACGCGAAGACCAGGCACATCACTGTCGGCGTGCTCGACCTGCCCGCTGGCGGGTGCCTTCAGGCCTTTAATCTTCGCGTCGGTGAGCTTGCTTGCCATGTTCTGAGACCTAATCAGCGGGTCCCATCGATGTTACCTAAGGTAACACTTGGGGTCAAATACCGATGGACATTGCCAGACATAGCCGAACATAAACCGATTATCTCTCAGGTGGATAAGGAAACCCGGTCGCACAAAATCGGGCCCTTGAAATTTCTCTTAATCAGCGGGTCCTAGGTTCGAGCCCTAGTGCGTCCACCATCCCCCCAATCCGGTGTACCTGAACGGCCGTTTCATCGCGGACCGGGCTGGCCGTGGCCGTTTGTTGCGCAGCTTGATCGAGTTCATCCAAGCTCGCATTTTTGGCAGCGCTGCCCCGCATTGCATTCACATTGTAATGTGATAATGCAGGCGCATGAACACATCGCTCATCACACGCGTTCGCGATCTCGTCACATCAGGCACGATGACCCGTGCCGGCCTCGCCCGCGCCGCCGGACTCCACGCCAACACGCTGCGCGATTGCGGCGACGATGGCTGGAACCCCACCGCCGAGACCCTCGCCAAGCTAGAGGCCTTCCTCGCCGCCAATGATGATCGCCCGGTGCTCGCCACGATCGAGGAAATCATCGACGAGGCGCGCAACGGCCGCATGTATATCCTTGTCGACGATGAAGACCGCGAGAACGAGGGCGATCTCATCATCCCGGCGCAGATGGCGACCCCGCAGGCGATCAACTTCATGGCCACGCACGGGCGCGGCCTCATCTGCCTCGCGCTCACCAAGGACCGCGTCGAACACCTCGGGTTGCAGCCGATGAGCCGCAACAACAAGGAATCGATGCAGACCGCTTTCACCATCTCCATCGAGGCCCGCGAAGGCGTGACCACCGGCATCTCGGCCGCCGACCGCGCGCGGACCATCTCTGTCGCGATCGATGCCGCCAAGGGTGCCGACGATCTGGTTACCCCCGGCCACGTCTTCCCGCTGATGGCGCGCGACGGCGGTACGCTGGTGCGTGCCGGGCACACGGAGGCGGCGGTCGACATCTCGCGGCTCGCCGGCCTCAACCCCTCGGGCGTGATCTGCGAGATCATGAACGAGGACGGGACCATGGCCCGGCTCGACGACCTCATCGCCTTCGCGCGCAAGCACGATCTCAAGATCGGCACGATCCGCGACCTCATCGCCTACCGGATGCGCAACGATCATCTGGTCGAGCGCCTGTCCGAACGCGCCTTTACCTCGGACTATGGCGGCCAGTGGCGGATGATCACCTACCGCGACCGCGTGGCGGGAAGCGAAGCCTATGTCCTCCAGAAGGGCCATGTCATTCCCGGCGAGCCCACTCTCGCCCGGGTCCACCCGATCTCGGTGTTCGACGACGTGCTGGGCCAGCCCGGCCCCCGCAAGCGCACACTCCAGCGCGCGATGGATGCCATCGGCGCGCACGGCTCGGGGGTGATCGTGATCCTCACCGGCCGCGTCGGCACCGGCACCTGGGCAGCGGGCGAGGAGCAGCGCAATATCGGCATCGGCTCGCAGATCCTCGTCGATCTCGGGGTGAGCGAGATGGTGCTGCTGTCGAACAGCCGCCCCGATCTCGTCGCGCTCGAGGGCTACGGCCTTACCATCACCGACTTCCACCCCATTCCGGAGTAAACCCCATGGCCGACATCCTCATCGTCGAAGCGCGCTTCTACGCCCATCTCAACGACATGCTGATCGCCGGCGCCCGCGCTGCGCTGGAATCCGCAGGCCACTCGGTCGAGGTGCTGACGGTGCCCGGGGCGCTCGAAATTCCCGGCGCCATCGCCCTTGCGGCAGAGAGCGACCGCTACGACGCCTTCGTCGCCATCGGCGTGGTGATCCGCGGCGAAACCTACCACTTCGAGATCGTCGCCGGCGAAAGCGCGCGCGCGATCATGGCCTTGACGATGGACGGCATCGCCATCGGCAACGGCATCCTCACGGTCGAGAACGAGGCCCAGGCGCTGGTCCGCGCGGACCCTGCCCAGAAGGACAAGGGCGGCGAGGCGGCCAAGGCTGCGCTGGCGCTGCTGGCGCTGCAGGACCGCTTCGGTTGACGCTTGCCCGGGCGGATGTACTGTTCCGGTACAGGTCCCCCACTACGTAGTTTCCCTCTGTAGATTTGCGTAAGTCATTTACGCGATATCCGACGAGCTTATTGTGTTCCCTGCTGGTCGCGCGGGGTAGAAGGGCCGTAGAGCTCATATCGGGAACCGGGTTTGGAAAACCAACTGGCAGGCGCGCCATGCGGCACTGACGCGCATCACATCATTGCCGTACTCGAGCAGCAGCTCGCCGCGCTCGACAAACGCGGCGCGCACATCGCGGCGGCGCATCTCGACGCCGCCATCCAGCAATTGCGGCTCGACTGCGCCCGCCGATGAAGCTCCTCCATGCTCCCGCTTTCTGCTGCGAAAAGAGGGCTATGCGTATTAACCCGTAAAGCCATGGTCGGTACCTGCGCCTATCATTGCGCCCTGGGGTAGCCGGCGCAGCCGTGCGCGGGCACTTCCCGAAGGCAGCAGGATGGGCAAGATCTCAGGCGATACAGGGGCGGACGCGCGGGACAAACAAGCGTCCGCGGCGGCGCTGTTCCATCCGCTCGCCGAGGAACTGATGGCGATCGCCGAGAGGCTGCGCGATGCAGCGGAGCAATATCCGGATGCCGCCTACCCCGAACAACCAGCCTCTGTCCGGTCGTCCCGCCCGGGCCATTCCCACCTCGTCCTCGCCCGCAAGATCTATGCCCTTCGCCGCAAGCGCGCCTCGATCTTCGGCAATCCCGATCTGTTCGGCGAGCCTGCCTGGGATATCCTGCTCGACCTCTACATCGCGCAAGGCGAAGGCAAGCAGGTCTCCGTCTCGAGCGCATGCATCGGCTCGGCCGCGCCCGCGACCACCGGGCTGCGCTGGCTCAGCGTGCTCGCCGACCAGGGCCTGGTGGTGCGCGAGAACGATCCCGAAGATCACCGCCGCGTGCTCGTCAGGCTGACGGGTGCCGGGCTGACGGCGATGGACCGCTTCTTCGAGGCTGTCGACTTCTAGCCGCGCGCGCCAAAGCAGGCGCGGCCCGCATAGGCGGCGCTGTCGCCCAGTTCTTCCTCGATGCGGATCAGCTGGTTGTACTTGGCGAGCCGGTCCGACCGCGCGAGCGAGCCGGTCTTGATCTGCCCGCAATTGGTGGCAACCGCGAGGTCGGCGATGGTCGCATCCTCGGTTTCGCCCGAGCGATGGCTCATGACGCAGGTGTAGCGAGCGCGGTGCGCCATATCGACCGCCGCGAGCGTCTCGGTCAGCGTGCCGATCTGGTTGACCTTGACCAGCAGCGAGTTGGCAAGGCCACGGGCGATGCCGTCGGACAGGCGCGCGGAGTTGGTAACGAAGAGATCGTCGCCGACGAGCTGGACCTTCTCGCCCAGCTTGGCGGTGAGCGCGGCCCAGCCTTCGAAATCGTCCTCGCTCATGCCGTCCTCGATCGAACGGATCGGGTAGTCCGCGCACAGCTTCGCAAGATAGTCGGCCATCTCGGTCGGGGAGAGGCTGAGGCCCTCGCCGCTGATCTCGTACTTGCCGCCCTTGAAGAACTCGGTCGCGGCGCAGTCGAGCGCCAGCACGATGTCCTCGCCCGGAGTGAAGCCGGCCTTGGTGATCGACTCCATGATGAAATCCAGCGCCGCACGGGTGCTGGCGAGATCGGGAGCGAAGCCGCCCTCGTCGCCCACCGAGGTCGCGAGGCCCTTCTGGTGCAGGCCCTTCTTGAGGGTGTGGAACACCTCCGCCCCCCAGCGCACCGCCTCGGCGATGCTGTCGGCACCGACGGGCATGATCATGAATTCCTGGATGTCGATCGGGTTGTCGGCGTGCTCGCCGCCGTTGATAATGTTCATCATCGGGACCGGCAGCATGTGCGCCGAAACGCCGCCGAGATAGGAATAGAGCGGCAGGCCCCGCGCATTGGCCGCCGCCTTCGCCACCGCCAGCGAGGTGCCGAGCAGCGCATTGGCGCCGAGGCGCGACTTGTTGGGCGTGTCGTCGAGCGCAATCAGCGCAAGGTCGATGTCGCGCTGGTCCTCGGCATCGAAATTGTCGATCAGCAGCTCGCGAATCTCGGTGTTGACGCCTTCGACGGCCTTCAGCACGCCCTTGCCGAGATAGCGCCCGGCATCGCCGTCGCGCAGCTCCACCGCCTCGTGTGCGCCGGTGGAGGCGCCCGAGGGCACCGCCGCGCGCCCGAAGCTGCCGTCCTCCAGCAGCACGTCGACCTCGACGGTCGGATTGCCGCGGCTGTCGAGGATTTCGCGGCCGTGGATGTCGATGATCGCGGTCATGTTTGGCTCCGGCTGTAATGTGGTTTAGGTTGTTAAGACACTCGAAGGCTATGCTAATGGGAACGGCATGATTCTGGCTCGATGATTCCAGCCCAGGCCGGACGCGAGTTGTCCCTATGCGCGGGAACTGCCTCGCGCAAGCGGGCGGCGCGGGCGGGGCCGGAACGAGCGTAAAGGACAAGGAGCACCGCGATGGCAGACACCACCCCGACCAAGAAGACCCCCGCCAAATCGGCCAAGGGCGCGACCGCGAAGAGCGAAGGTCCGGCCAAGGCCGCCCCGCGCAAAACCGGCGCCGCGGTGAAGGCGCCCGACGCTGAACCGGCTCCGGCCACTCCGACCGCCTCGGCGCAGGTGGTGGAGGCCAAGAGCCGCTTCAACGCCGCGCTCGAGGAAGCCAAGGCCGGCGCCGCCGCGCTGCGCGCCGAGGCCGAGAACCGGCTGACGGCTGTCGGCGGGCAGGCCAAGGGCAAGGGCACCGACCTCGTTGCCGAAGCGAAGACGTATGGCGAGCAGGCGATGGGCAAGGCGGGCGAACTCGCCGTCGAAGGCAAGCAGGTCGCGACCGACGCGATCGCCTCGCTCGGCAAGGTCGTTGGCGACACGGCCCCGCAGATCGACGAACGCCTCGGCGAGCAATATGGCGACTATGCCCGCAGGGCCGCGCGCACGCTTCAGGAAACCTCGGCCAAGCTGGAAGCCAAAAGCGTCGAGGAACTGGGTGAGGATGCGCGTGCGATGGTGCGCAAGAGCCCGGGCGTCGCTGTCGGCATCGCGGCGGTGTTCGGCTTCTTCCTCGCACGGATGCTCGGCGGACGGCGGCGCTGACGGATAGCGCCGGAAAGGCGACAGGATGCACGACACCGAACCCGGCCCCCGCGCCGGCCCGACCGGGCCGGTCGAGGACGCGTCGCCCGATCCGGCGGCAGCCATGCCGGGCGAGGACAGCACGGGCTTTGCGGCCCTGCGCGATGATGTGGGTGCGCTTGTCGAGGACGCGCGCACCTATGCCGAAGCCGAGATCGCCTTCCAGAAGACCCGCGCCAGCCTCGCCGGCAAGCGCGGCGGGCGGGCGCTTGTCCTGCTCGTGCTGGCGCTGGTGCTGCTGCACATCGCGCTGATCGCACTTGCCGTGGGCGCGGTGATCGCGCTCGCTCCGCTGGTGACGATCTGGGGCGCGATCGCCATCGTGGTCGGCGTGCTGCTGGTCGGGGTCGTGGTGCTCGTCATGGGCGCGGCGGCCGACGGGCGGATGGTCGCGGCGATGTTCGGTTCGGGGGAGGAGCGATGACCCGCCTTCCCGACCGCTTCATCGAGGACCGGGCGATCCGCGATGCCGCCCGCGCTGTGCTCGCAGAAGATATCGAGCACCTGCGCGCCAGCCTCTCGGAAGAAGGCATTGCGAGCCGCGTGTCGTCGGGCGTCACCGGCACGATATCGAACCGCATCCGCACCGGCGCGCGCGACGTGCTTGAACAGGCCAAGGCCCAGGCCGGCGACAACAAGGGCGTGCTCGCGCTGCTTGTCGGGGCGCTGATCCTGTGGTTCGCGCGCGGGCCTATTCTCGAATGGATCGAGGGACTTCTCGAGGAGAGTTCCGACGAGACCGAGCTTGACATGGACAGCGCCGGAGCCCCCGTACCGGCGGCTGTGGGAGACCCCGAATGACCGACCTTGCCCCCCTCGACCGGCGCGACGCGCTGCGCGCGCGGATCGAAGCCGCCGAACGCCGCAATGCCGAGCGCAGTCTGGCCGAACAGGCCCGCGCCGCCGCCGATGCCGCGATCGACTACACCCGCGCCCATCCGCTGACGGTAATCGGCGGGGCCGTGGCGGCGGGGCTGGTGATCGGCCTGCTCACCCGCCCGGGCCGCCGGGTCGCGGGCCGTGCGTGGCACGGCGCGGGCGAGGCCATCTCCGGGGCCGCAACAAGCGCATCGACAAGCGTGAAGAACGTCGCCTCGCGCGGCGGATCGCGGCTCGGGACGATGATCGGCGAGGCTGCGGTCGCCTATGCCATGTCCATGCTCGACGAGTTTCTCGATGCCGCGCGCACCGGGCAGGAACGCGCCGCGGAACTGGGCGATGCCGCCGGGGCGCAGGCGAAGAAGCTGTCCGCCGATGCCTCCGAGGCAGCTGGATCCGCGGCGGAGGGCACCCGCGCCCTCGCCCGCCGGACCCGCGAGGCTGCGCTCGGCGTGGTGCGCGACATCCGCCGCCAGACCGGGGACTGATCGTCCCCCTCGCCCCGCAAGGCTTGCCCTTGGCGGCGAGCGCGCTAAGGGGCGCGCATCGTTCCTCCCCAAGGGCTTAAAACATGGCAGAAACCACCCCCACCCAGCGGCTCCACCTCGTCATGGGCGGCCGCGTCAAGGACCCGCGCGGCCTCGAGTTCCAGGACCCGGAGAGCATCCACGTCGTCGGGGTCTTCAGCTCCTATGACGCCGCGGTCGACGCGTGGCGCGCGCAGGCGCAACGCACGGTCGACGATGCGGAGATGAAGTATGTCGTCGTCCACATCCACAAGCTGCTGACTCCCGAGGAATAGTCGTCTCGTGGCGGTGATCCGCCCCTATCGTGAAGGCGATGCCGAGGAAATCGCGGCGCTGACCCTGGCAGCGGTCCGCGAGACGGCGCTGACCGCCTATTCGCCCGCGCAGGTCGCGGCGTGGTCGGCGAGCTATTCGGTGCAGCGATTGATGGACGGGGCCGCGCGGGGCGACGTGATCCTCGTCGCGGTAGCTGCGGATGACCAGCCCCTCGCCTACACCGTGCTCGAGGCGGACGGGCATCTCGACATGCTCTACTGCCATCCTGCGCACACCGGAAAGGGACTTGCCGTCGCCCTGCTCGCCGCCGCCGAGACCGAGGCGCGCGGGCGGGGGCTGACCTGCCTGTTCACAGAGGCAAGCGAACTGGCCCGGCCGGTCTTTACACGGGCGGGCTATGTGCTGCTCAACCGCCGGGACTTCACCATTCCCGTCGAGGGCGGCGAAGTGGCGATACACAATTACGCGATGGAAAAACGCCTCGGCTCAGGCGCGGGACGACGCGGCCTGTTCCACGTGAAACCGGCAATGACTGGGCAACGACAGTGCAACGACCGCGCGACGACCCGCCTAGCGCAGCGCGGCGAAGGCCCCCGCGGCGGCAACCGCCAGCATCGTCAGAACAACCCGGGTGCGGCGATCGGAGCGGCGGCCGTTCCAGCGCTCCTCGTCGAGCCACCACTTGCCCTGCCCGTCGGTCCTGAGCACGTCGGCGCCCTTCAGCCGCTCGAAAGCGCGCCGGCTGCTCGGGCGGGTCGGTGCATAGGCGATGGCGTCGGCCATGCTGACAGCGCCCGCATCGAGGAAATCGGCGGCAACCCTGCGCTCGGCAAGGGGCCTCACCGGAACAACAGCCATGTCGCGCCCCCCGGCCCGTTCGTCAGATGAACTCGATCTTCTCGACGAGGTAGAACTTCTCGCCCGAGGGCACCGTCACCTCGATCTCGTCGCCGACCTGCTTGCCGATCAGCGCGCGGGCGAGCGGCGAGTTGTAGGAGATGCGGCCCTTGTTCGCGTCCGCCTCGGTCTGGCCGACGATCTGGTAGCGCACCGGCTTGTCGTTCTCGTCGAGCAGGGTCACGGTCGCGCCGAAGATGA
>ERZ1066123.1078-NODE-1078-length-17522-cov-7.624835_pt1 | contig 17522 bp, 15 predicted proteins | sample MGYA00382770_ERZ1066123 | MGnify/ENA primary metagenome ERZ1066123 (study PRJEB33369, sample SAMEA5778353) | biofilm metagenome | biome: Industrial cooling water; feature: Water cooling tower basin; material: Biofilm | place: United Arab Emirates | collected...
CGGGCGGACGGCCGAAAAGTGCTCGAATCGGTGGCATCCGCGACGGGCGGCCGGTTCTTCCAGGCGAACGACGCGGCCGAGTTGCAGGCGACCCTCCGCGACATCGACGGCCTGGAACCCGACCCCATCCAGGGCACCCGCTACCGCCGCTACCACGACTCCGGCCCGTGGGTCGCCGCGACCGCGGTGGTCTTACTGGGCGTGCTCGGCTTACTGGAACGAACCGCGTGGCGACGGGTGCCGTGATGTTGCGAATGGAGAGTTGGCATGTTCCGCGTCGTAAGGAAATCCACTCCATTCAATGTCACATGCAGGTTCAACACAACAACGAGGGGACTGTATTTCTACTTTACTGGACTACTTGTCCCTGATCCAGCAATCGAAATCGTGCGAGCGGGTTTTGCACCCACTTGGCCGAAGAGTGCGTTACCATTGCAATTCCACGGCCTTTTGCTGTCTTCCATTCGTGAATACTGTGCGCCGCCCTACTTGAAAACGACTCGAGCATGCTCATGGGGGGTCGATGTGACTTCAAACCAGTACCACGACTCGGAGACAAGTGCTGATGGAATTCGGATTCAAGTCATGAGTGTGATGCGGGTGCTCTCTCAGTCGGAGTTCACGGAACCTCTTCCGCCGTTCCCCACAAAATGGGCATCTTCCTCCGTACTCGGCATTGCCCATGCAGTGGCCGAGGATCTCGCGTTCGACCGGTTGCCCATTCTGGCCGACGCTCTCGAAGACGCCGGGTGCGACGACGCCCTCGCGCTCGCCCACTTGCGACAATGCGTCGACCACTCGCCGCGCTGCTGGGTCGCCGACTGGATCCTGGCGAAGGCCGCCCAGTAAACCGGGCCGGCGCGATTCCACTTCGGCCCCGTTCACCCGCCCGGTTTCGTCGCGGGGTTGAGCCGGAACTTCACCGTGTTCGGCGTCTCGTCCGGCGGCATCTCGTAGGGGAGCGACTTGAGGAACGCCACCAAATCCGCCCGCTCGGTCGCGGTCAGGTGGCTGGTCTTCCCGTGGCGGTCGCCGGCGTTGTACTTGCTCAGCACCTCGTCGAGGGTCTTCGCCCGGCCGTCGTGGAGGTAGGTGTTCACGCGGTACACGCTCAGCAGCGTGGGCGTGTCGTACTTCCCGCCGATCTTCTCGTCCTTCCCGCCGCCGGTGCCGACGTCGTGCAGGTTGAAGGGTTTTTCGAGCTTGCTGTCCGTGAAGAACGGCCCGCTGTGGCACGTCGCGCACTTCGTCTCGGCGGCGAAGAACAGCGCCTTGCCGCGCTCCGCTTCCGGGGTGAGCTTGCCCGGCCCGGCCGCGTGCGGGGACAGCCGAAAGCCGAAGGAGTTCGTGTAGACCGCGAGTGCGTCCAGGTCCGCGGACTTGCCGGCGGTCTTCTCGTCGAGGGCCGCGAAGTCCGTGAAGCCGGTCGGCTGCTTCAACCGCCCGGTGGCGAGGCCGCGGCCCTGCATCAGCTTGCCGCGGACGGTGTACTCGAAGTCCTGCACCTCGTCGCGGTCGGCGGACCAGTGGAGCGGGTGCGTGTGCGCGAGGCCGAACAGGTTCGGGGACTTCCGGTGCCCCTCGGGGTTCTGCCAGGTGCGGCCGTCGTGCAGGCCGTCCGGGTGGCAGCTCGAACACGAGATCCAGCGGGCCGAGCCCATCGGCTGCTTGGCCGTCTCGAACAGTTCCTTCCCGCGCCGCCATTCCGCGGTGTGCGCCGGCTTCGCCACGGGAATCCTGGCCAGCGGCTTCAGCCCCGCGTCGAACACCCGCACCTCGTTATCCAGGGTGGCGTAGACGTACACCTCGGCCCCGCTCGGCGACACGCGCACGGCCCGCGGCACCTTGCCGGTCGGCACCATGTACCCGATCCGCTCCACTTCGACGAAATCGTCGTCGAGCGTCTTCGACACGTTCATGTCGTCCGTGCCGCTGTAGACGGTGTAGATGCGCGACCCGTCCGGCGAGACCGCCGCCTCCCAGGGGTTGGTCACGACGTTCTGGCCGACGCCGCCGTTGAACGTGTCCAGGGCCAGCGACCGCCGGCGCTTCAGGTCCGGCTTCGCGGGGACGAGGTCGCAGAACGACAGGTGCGGGAAGATCGACCCGCGGGCGTCGAACCCCGTCACCCGGCTGCGGATGTGCGACAGGTACGCCTTGCCGCGCTTCGGGTGCAGTTCGACGTGCCGGCACAGGTTGTCCGGCGTGTTGCCCTCCCAGCGGTCCGTCGGCTTGCCGGTCTCGACGCTCACCGCGACGAGGTGGGCGGTGAAGAACTCGGTGACGTACAGCGTCTTCTCGTCGCCGGACAGGGCGATGCCGCGGACCCCTTCGCCGACCTTGAAGGTGCGGGTGACCTTCTTCGCGGCCACGTCGATTTCGGAGACCGTGCCGGGGTAGTCGTGCGTGACGTAGGCGAACTTGCCGTCCTTGGTGGCGACCACGCCGTAGGGCTCGTCCGCGACGGGGAGGCGGTGCGTGACGGCGTTCTTGTCCGCGTCGAAGAAGAGGACCGCGTCGTCCCCGTAGACGGTGACGAGGGCCAGCGGCCCGCCGGCGACCCACGCCACCCCTTCCGGGTGGTCGCCGACCGCGACCTCGGCGGCGGCCTTGCGGGCCGTCAGGTCGACGACGGTGACGGTGCCCTGGTCGGCGTTCGCGACGAGCAGCCGGGTGCCGTCCGGGGAGACGTCGAGGAGGCTGTTCGAGGAGCCCGCGACGGCCGGGGCGGCGAGTGCGAGCAAGGCGAGGAGGGTGCGCATGGGAGGTGCTCGGGTGGGACGTGTAGCCGCGAGGCGATAGCGGAGCGCTCCCGCGCTCCGCTATCGCCTCGCGGCTACACGGGGAAAATCACTTCTTCTCGTCCGCCTTCTTCTTCACGTCCTCGGTGATCGTCCACAGGTGGATGAGGTACTCTTCGCCGTCCTCGCCCTTGTAGGTGACCGTCTTTTCGGGCTTCCAGTCGCCCATCGTGAACCGGTGGGACACGACGCGGGAACCCACTTTCAGTTGCTTCCACAGGTTCGGCCGGATGAGGGCGTCGAACTCGTCGCCCATGTACAGGAACACGACGCTGGCGTCGCCGAGGTCCTTGATGTCGAGGGCGTCGCCGAGGCGGATGTCGATCTTCCCGTCGAGGCTCTGGGCCTTCACGTTCGCGGTCGACTCCTTGACCCGCTCCTTGTCGAGGTCGATGCCGACGCCCTTCTTCGCGCCGGCCTTGACGGCGGCGATCGTGATCCGGGCGTCGCCGCAGCCGGGCTCGAACACCACGTCGTCCTTCTTGATGTCCGCCAGCTTGATCATCTGCGCGACGACGTCGTCCGGCGTCGGGACGTACCGGATGACGGCCTTGTCCTTGGGGTCGTCCTTCGCCATGTCGACGTCGAGGTTGTCGCCGGCCTTGAACTGGACGTTCTTCGTGCGGGTGATGACGGTGTAGTTGTTCGGCCGCCACGTGGCCTTGAACTGGTACTCGTACATCTTGCCGGCTTCGAGGTTCGGCGTCTCGAACTCGCGGACCTTGCCGACGGCCTTGGTCGGCTTGTCTTCGATGAGCAGTTCGGTGTTCTCCTGGGGCACCGTGACCTTCAGCTTCGACTTGACGCCGGCCGGCTGGGCCGACGCGGTCGACCCGGCGACCAACCCGGCGGCGAGAACCGCCCACATACCGATCCGCACGACGGTCCGCATCTTTCCGGCTCCTGGGGTGGTGAACGGCTGCGCGTTCGGGGGACTCGTATTCTCGCACAGACCGCCGCCGGCGGCAACTTGAGTCACCCCGGCGACGGGCCGGCGGCCGCCTCCGTCAACTCCGGGACGGCCAGCGGCGGCGGCGGCGTGCGGGTCGGCTCCTCCGGCAGGTCGAACGCGAACGACGGGTCGTCCTTCAGCCGGGCCGAGACGCGCACCGTGAAGGTGCTCCCGCACCCGAGGTCGCTCCGCAGGCTCACGTCCCCGCCGAGGAGCTTGGCGAGCTCCCGCACGATCGACAGGCCGAGCCCGGTGCCGCCCTGCTCGCGGGTGAGCGGGTTCGCGGACTGGCGGAACTTCTCGAAGACGAGGTCCTGCTCCTCCGGGGCGATGCCGACGCCGGTGTCCGCGACGGTGAACACGAGGTCGTCCCCGGCGAGGGCGGCCTTCAGCGTCACGGTGCCGCCTTCCGGCGTGAACTTCACCGCGTTCGACAGCAGGTTCCCGAGGATTTGCCGCAGCTTCCCGGCGTCCTGCCGCACTTCCGGGAAGTCCGGCGGGCACTGCAGCCGGAGCACGACGTTCTTCTTCTCCGCCTGCTGGCGGAACATCCCGACCGCCTGCTCGCACAGGTCGGGGACCGGGACCGCGCCGGGGTGGATCCGCATCTTGCCGGACTCGATCTTCGCCACGTCGAGCACGTCGTTGATGAGCGACAGCAGCAGCTGCCCGCTGGTCATGATGTTCCCGGCCCAGCGGTGCTGCTTCTCCGTCAGGTTGTCCGCGTTGAGCAGCACCTCCGAGAACCCGATGATGCTGTTGAGCGGCGTCCGCAGTTCGTGGCTCATCGTGGACAGGAACTCGCCCTTGAGCCGGTTCGAGTCGTACAGGGCCATGTTCACCCGCGCGAGTTCGTCGACCTTGCGGTCGAGGTCCGCGATCAGCCCGCGGTTGCGGTCCTGCATGCTCGTCAGGTTCCGCAGCATCCGGTTGAAGGCGTGCGAGAGGTCTTCGAACTCGTCGCCGGTCTGAATCTCCGACCGCACGTTGAGCTGCCCGGCGGCGATGGCGTCCGACACGGACTTCAGGTGCTTCAGCGGCTTCACGATCACGTACCGGATGATGACGTAGCTGCCCGCGAGGATGAGCAGCGTCGTGCCGATGGCGAACGCGATGAGCAGCGCCCGGTTCTGGTGGAACCCGCTCTCGATGGACTCCGTGCTGAGCCGGACGCTGACGACGGCCATCAGGTCGCCGGGCTGGAGTTTCTCGTTCAACAGCCCGCTGGCGACGGCGTCCGCCTTCGGCACGCCGAGGAACCCGGCCATCTTGTCCGGGTCGCGGTGGCAGGCGACGCACGACTGCCCGGCCCGGACCGCGCCGTAATAGAGGTACGCCTTCTCCGCGGGCTTGCGGCGGGTCTGCTCGTTGAGGTCGCGGTTCTGGATGAAGTCCCACAGGATCGCGATGTCGTCCGGCTGCGCCTGGCGTTCCGGGAGCTTGGACCCCGGCGTGATGAGCCGGTACTTGTACCCCTTCAGCTTGTCCGGCCAGGTGTGCTCGGAGAGCTTTTGGAACTCGTCCATGCCGTCGCGGAGTTCGCCGCGGACGTGAATCCGCGCGACGATCGGCGACACGAGCGCCCGGCCGGTGTGCGTGAGCTGGTCGTAGGCGAGGTCTTCCGTCTGGCGGGCGTAGAAGTAGAAGCTCGCGGACATGAGGACGAGGACGCCCGTCCCGAGGAGCCACCGGCACTTCCGTTCCAGGCTGGTTTCGCCGAGCAGTCGCTTGAACGCGCGGTACGACATCGCGGAACCCGATGGGGCGGAAGCGGGTGTAGTGTACCGCACTCACCGCGTCGGGGGACAGACGAGATGCGTCCGCCAGAGGTATGTTCCCAGCAGCACCGGCGGCACCCACACCCAGTGGAACTCGTCGAACCCGTTCGCGATCATCACCCGGTAGTAGACGACCATCCCCACCCACGCCGCGACGACGAGCAACGCCGCCGGGCCGGGTCGGCGGCTCCCCCGTGCCGCGAGGGCGATGACGGCGAACAGGAACACGAGGTGGTCGTAGGCCCAGCCGTAGGGGGACGCCAGGAAGCTGACGACCGCCAGCACGGGCATCCGCTCGGGCCAGTTCCAGGCCGCGCGGTGGCGGACGTACCACCACACGGCCCACGCCACGCCGAACGGGAGCGGCAAGAACGTCAGCCAGAACTGGTCCCACCCGAACGCGATCCGCAACAGCGTGCCGGGCAGCGGCGGGCGGAACACGTCCGGCGGCCGGGCCGCCCGCAGGGACTCGACATATTCCCCGAAGATCGCCGGGTTCGCGAAGCCGATGAGTAGGGAGAGCACGCCGACGCCGAGGCCCGCCCCGAGCAGGATTCGCCACGCGCGCCGGTCGAGGACCCACAGCCCGACCGCGACGGCGACGACCACCTGCGTCTGCGGCTTCACCAGCAGGAACGCGAGCCCGCAGCCCGCGAGCACCGGCCGGCCGGCCTTCTCGGCCGCCACGAACAGCACCAGCCCGGCCAGCGTGAACGCGCTGAACTGCCCGAGCCCGAGGGCCTGAATCGCGGGGTAGCCGGCGACGGCCAGCAGCGGCCCGAACGCCGCCTTGCTCGGGTCGCCGTCGAAGAGTTCCCACAGCGCGCCGCCGCACGCCGTCAGGAGCGCGAGGTTCAGGAAGAACCACGCCACGCGGGCCGGCTCGTACTCGAACGGGGCGAGCGGCACCAGCGTGGCGAGCGCCCACGGCGGGCTCATCGCGGGGAGCGGGTCGTTGTCCGGGTCGACCTCCGCTTCCGCCTCGGCCAGCCGCGGGAAGTCGTAGGGGTTTTTGCCGTCCGCCGCGAGCCGGGCCGCCGGGAAGTAGACGCCGAAGTCCGGGACGACCCGGGCCACGGTCCACCGGAACGCCCCCGGCCGCACCGCGTCGACGGCCGGTGCCCCGACCGCGATTGCGAAGAGCCCCGCCGCGGCGACCGCCGTGAGCCGGTTCATGCGCCCCTCCCGGAGAACGGACCTCCGCCCAGCATAGGAAAAATTCCGGGGAAAGTTCGCGCCGGCCGGCGTAGATGGGGTAGGTTCCTGTTTCCCTGTTCGCCCGGATGCGGCCATGCGAGTGACGCGAACCGTTGGGATGATCGCCGGCGTGATCGGGGCGGTGGTGCAGTCCGGCGGCCCGGCGGCGGGGCAAGAGCCGGCACTGGCCCCGCTCTCGCAGGTGGCGGCGTTCGCCCGGACCCACTGCGTCTCCTGCCACGACGCCAAGACCGCCGAGGGCGGGTTCGACGCGGAGGACCTGCTGCAAGGCCGCGACGTGGCCCAGAACCCGCAGGCGTGGCACGCGGTGCTCGAACGGATCGCGTCGCGGGACATGCCGCCGAAGAAGGCGAAGGCCCGGCCGACGGAGGCCGAGTACCGCACCGCCGAGGAGTGGGTCCGCGGGCAACTCCAGACCCACGAGGCGATCGCCGCCGCGAAACGCCCGCGGCCGCTGCGGCGGCTCAACCGCGACGAGTACAACCGCACCGTCCAGCAGGTCTTCGGCCTGCCCGAAATCCGACCCGCGGACGACTTCCCGCCGGACGACGCCGTCGACGGGTTCACCAACGTCGGCGAGGGGCAGAACCTCTCGGCCGTGCTCGTCGACCAGTACCTCGCGGCGGGGGAACGAGTCGCGAAACTGGCCCTCGTGGACGGGCCGAAGCCGGAATCGAAGGTGCGACACTTCGCCCTCGGCCACAAGGATTACGCCTCGACCTTCCGCGGCCACGACCCCGGCGGGGCGGTCTCCCAGGGCAAGTGGGTCGGCGACCACCTCTACGTCGTGTTCCAGGCCCCGGCGGGGTTCTACCGCGTGCGGCTCACGGGGGACATGAAGAACCTCGAATCGCGGCCGGGGTACGTCCCGAACTTCCAGTACCGGGCGAATTCCCGGCTCGTCTTCCAGGCGGACGCCGCCCCCAAAGGCGAGGCGGTGAGTCAGGAGTTCACCCTCGCCGTGCCCACGGCCGGGGAGATGAACCTCGACTTCCGCTGGGTCAACGGCTTCCCGGACAACAACAGCCTGCGGGCGAAGGGGCTGCGGCTGCCGGAATGGTCGGACAAAGAGGCCCAGCACCGGCGGGAGATCTGGGGCTACCTGCGCCACGTCTACGAACCCGCGAAGAAGAAAGACCCGAACGTGCCGTACCCGTTCCCGTTCATCGAGAACGCGAAGCTCGAAGTCGAGGGGCCGCTCTTCCCGGACGGCTGGCCGATGTCCCGGTTCCAGCGGGACAACGCGGCCGCGATCGCGAAGAAGGACGCCAAGGCGGTCGGGGCGTGGCTGCTGCCGAAGCTCTACCGCCGGCCCGCGAAGGCGGAGGAACTCGCGGACTTCGCCGCGTTCGCGGCGCGGTCCGAGTCCACCGCCAAGGGCTTCCCGGAGGCGGTGCGGCTCGCGGTCCAGCGGGCGCTCGTCTCGCCGCACTTCCTGTTCCTGGTCGAACCCGGACCCGTCGGGCGGAAGCTCACCGACCGCGAACTCGCCGCCCGGCTGTCGTACTTCCTCTGGTCCGGCCCGCCCGACGACGAACTCGCCCGCCTCGCGGACGAGGGGAAGCTGCGGGCGAACCTCCCGGCCCAGGTGAAGCGGATGCTGGCGGATTCCCGGTCGAAGGCGTTCGTCGAGCGGTTCACCGGGGAGTGGCTCGGGCTCGACAAGCTCGCGACGATCATGCCGGAACCGGAACTCTACCCGCGGTTCGACGCCCAGGGGCTGCTGCGGCAGGACCTCGCCGCCGAGCCGCGGGCGATGGTCGCCCACCTGCTCGCGGAGAACGGCTCGCTGTTCGACCTGCTCGACGCGGACTACACGTTCCTCAACGACCGCCTCGCGGACCACTACCACCTGCCGTCGCTGTGGTCGATGTTCCCGCTCAAGAAGGACGGGTTCCCGCCGATCTCGGGCGGGGACTTCCGCAAGGTGAAGCTGCCGGACGGCCGGCGGGGCGGGCTCGTGACAATGGGCGCGTTCCTGGCGATGACCAGCGAGAACAGCCGCACGTCCCCGGTCCGCCGCGGGGTGTGGGTGCTGGAGAAGCTGTACAACCGGACGCCGCCGCCCCCGCCGCCGAACGTCGCCGGGGTGCTGCCGGACACGAACGCGGGGACGACGGCCGCCGAGAAGCTGAAGCTGCACCGCACCGCCGCGAACTGCGCGGGTTGCCACCAGCGGATCGACCCGTTCGGCGTGGCCCTGGAAAACTACGACGCCATCGGCGAGTGGCGGGACCGCGAGCCGCCGCACGTCGACCCGGCGAGCCCGGCGACGAACCTCGCCGCGGTGCGGGCGAAGCTGAAGCTCGGGCAGTACGACCCGCTGCCGACGTCCCCCATCGACGCGACGTTCTCGCTGGCCGGCACCGAGGGGCAGGGCGTCGCGGCGGTGAAGAAGTACCTGCTCGCGAACAAGGACAAGTTCGCCCGCGGGTTCACCGAGAAGCTGGCCACCTACGCCCTCGGCCGCAAGCACCTGGTCACCGACGAGCCCGACCTCGCCCGCATCCGCGACGCGGCGGCGAAGGACGGCTTCCGGTTCCAGACGCTGCTCGTCGCGCTGGTCGAGAGCCCGCTGTTTCAGACGCGCTAGCGGCGAGCGGCGGGGCGTGAGCCCGCCGTGGCTGACCGTGGGCCGTGGTTGACCGTGGGCCCGCCGCGGTTCGCCGGTCCTACACGGCGGGCTCACGCCCCGCCGCTCGCCGGATGTCCGTTCCCAGGAGTGTCCCATGAAGAATCGCATCACCCGCCGACACGTTCTCCGGGGCATGGGCACGGTCGTGTCGCTGCCGTTCCTGGAGTGCATGGTGCCGGCGACCGCACGGGCCGCCGCCGCGAAGCCGCCGGTCCGGCTCGTCTGGCTGTACGCCGGCAGCGGCATGTTCATGCCGGCCTACAAGCCCGCGGTCGTGGGCAAGAACTGGACCGACGCGAAGGAGTTCGCCCCCGGCACGGCCCTGTCGAACAACGTGAAGTTCGCCCCGGAAATCAAGCCCCTCGCCACACTCGAACCGCTGCTGCCGTTCAAGGACGACGTGAGCATCCTCAGCGGCCTGCTCCACCAGGGGGCGTTCACCCGCGGCACGGTCGTCCGCCACGGCCAGGACCCGATGTGCCACCTCACCGGCGTGGACCTGTTCCGCGTCCCCGGCGTCGCCTCCCGCAACGGCGTGTCGGTCGACCAGGTCGCCGCCCGGCACCTCGGCCAGCAGACCCGGATCCCGTCGCTGGCACTCAGCCACGACCGCGGCATGACGATCAACTACACCGAGACCGGCTCCCCGATCCCGTGCGACTGGAACCCGTCGGACGTGTTCCAGCGGCTGTTCACCGGGCCGAGTGCCGCCGACAAAGCCCAGGCGGAGACGCGGTACCGCCAGAAGAAGAGCGTGCTGGACGCCGTCGTCGGCGAGGCGAAGGCGCTGCACGGCACCCTCGGGGCCGGCGACCGCGACCGGCTCGACGAGTACCTGACCCAACTCCGGGAGATCGAGCAGCGGGCCGAGCAGAGCCGGAAGTGGGACTCGGTCCCGCTCCCCGCGGTCCCGGCCGGGGCCAAGGCACCGGGCAAGGTCAACGGCGTCGGGCAGACGCTCGACCTCGGCAACCCGCAGGCCGCGGCCGGCAACTTCGGACCCCGCGTCCGGTTGATGCTCGACGTGCTCGTCCTCGCGCTCCAGACGGACCAGACCCGCGTCGCCACGGCGGTCCTCGGGCACATGGGGGACGTCTACAAGGAAGAGAAGCTGAACGAGGCGTACCACGGCTACACGCACCGGATCAGCGAGCCCGGCGGGCAGGTCGGCATGGCCGCCATCGACCGCTTCCGCATCGGCCACGTCGCCTACCTGCTCGGCAAGCTGAAGGCGGTGAAGGAAGCCGACGGGTCGACGCTGCTGGACAACTCGCTCGTCCACTTCGGGGCCGGGATGGGCACCTGGCACGAGTCGACCGACCTGGCGAACCTGATCGCCGGGCACGGCGGCGGGCGGTTCAAGCTCGGGGAGCACGTCGACTACAAGAAGGCCCCGCTCGCGAACCTGTACCTGGCGATGCTGCACGCGGCCGGCGTGCCCGCGAAGCGGTTCGCGGACGGGACGGAGCCGCTGCCCCTGGGGTGAACGCCGCGAACGGCCTCCGTTCGGCCGCGGAATCGAAACCCGCCCTTGCCGGGGCGGGTAGAATTCCTGCGTCCGAACCCCCCGGAGGTTGTCGCCGTCATGACGATCCCGCCGTCCGTGCTCGCCGTCCTCGTGTCCGCCGGGTTGCCGGTCGCCGCCCCGCCGAAACCCGTGCCGCCGTCCCCCGACGTCCTCGTCAAAAACGACATCCCTTACGCCACCGTCGACGGCGTCAAGCTCGAACTCGACTTCGCCGCCCCGAAGGCCGGCGGGCCGCACCCGTGCGTCGTGCTGCTGCACGGCGGGGCGTGGAAGATGGGCAGCCGGAAGGAACTGTCCCGCCGGCCGCCGGCCGACCTCGACTTCGGCACGGACGGCAAGAGCCTGACGGAAACCCTTGCCGAGCGCGGGTTCGCCGCCGCCAGCGTGTCGTACCGGCTCGCGCCGAAGGGCAAGTTCCCGGCCCAGATCCAGGACGTGAAGACCGCCGTGCGGTACCTCCGGGCGAACGCGAAGGACCTGAACATCGACCCGGACCGCATCGCCGCCTACGGGTTCTCCGCCGGCGGCCACCTCGCCGCCCTGCTCGGCACCACCGCGGGGCTGAAGGACTTCGAAGGGGACCTGTACCCGGAGCAGTCCAGCACGGTCTGCTGCGTCGTGAACTTCTTCGGCCCGGCGGACCTGTCCCTGTACTGCGAGACCCCCGGCATCGAGAAGGCGTTCTTCAAGGACTTCCTCGTCTGCACCCCGGCGACGAAGGCGGCCGCGTTCGCCAAGGCGTCCCCGATCACCCACGCCTCCAGGGCGTCCGCCCCGTTCATCCACATCCACGGCACCGCGGACGTCGTCGTCCCGGTGCTGCACTCGGAGGCGTTCCACAAGAAGCTCGTCGAGGTCGGCGCGAAGTCGACCCTCGTCGAGGTCAAGGGCAAGGGCCACGGCTGGTTCGGGCGGGACTTCGCGGACTCGTCCGAGACGGCGTTCCGGTTCCTCGGCGAGCACCTGAAGGGGACGAAGTGACGCCGGCGCTGCTCCGACCCCCTCGCTCCGGTTCGGGGGGTCCGAAGACAATCCCTCCCCGAACCGGAGAGGGGAGGCCCGCCTCTCTGACTCCCCCTCTCCGCTCCGGGGAGGGGGTTGGGGGGAGGGGTTCTGGGTTCGCAAAGACAACCCCTCCCCCGGCCGCTCCCCGAAGCGGGGAGGGGAGACAAAAGGGGTTGGCGGTTCTCGTCGCCCTCCTGCTCGCGTTCGTCGTCGCCCACGGGTGCCACGGCCCGGACGAGGACCACGAGCCGAGTACCCGCGCCGAAATCTCATCGGAATAACCCCTCCCATCGGCATCCCCGGTCCGGTAATCTGGCTCTCACCCCCCTCCCGTGTGAGAGCCTGCCCATGCGCCCTCCCGTCGCGCTGTTACTGCTCGCGGCCGCCGTCGCGGCGATCCCCGCCCGGCCCGTCGTCGGGTGTGCCGTCGCCCTCAGGCCGGACGTGCCCGGCTCGGCCGTGGAAGTCGCCGCCGAGACCGCCCTGATCGTGTGGGACGAGAAGACCAAGACCGAACACTTCGTCCGGGCCGCGTCGTTCGCCAGCACGTCCGCCGACTTCGGGTTCCTGGTCCCGACCCCGACCCCGCCGACCGTCGAAGAGGCCGACCCCGCGGTCTTCCGCACGCTGACCTCGACGACGGCCCCGCGGACGCAGACGATCGTGAAGACGGTCCGCCCGGAACTGTCGTGCGGGTCGCTCCGGACCGAAACGTTCTCGGCCGGCGCGGTGCGCCCCCACCCGGACGGGGTCGAGGTGCTGGAAAAGAAGAAGGTCGGCGACTACGACGTGGCGGTGCTGAAGGCGGACGACGCGGGCCGGCTCCGCGAGTGGCTGGACCGGAACGGGTACGACGCCCGGCCGCAACTGGCCGAGTGGCTGAAGGTCTACGTCCAGAACAAGTGGGTGCTGACCGCGTTCAAGATCTCGACCGACCGCCCGGCGAAAGCGGCCGCCGCGCCCCCGAGTACCGGCAAGACGAGCCCCGCCCCGGTCGCGAACTCGTCGCCGAACGCGCACCCGGTGCCGGTCCGGATGTCGTTCCAGACGGACCGGCCGTTCTACCCGTACCGCGAGCCGGCGGACCAGCGGCTCGCCTCGCCGGACGCCCCGCCGCCGTCGCGGCTGCTGCGGGTGTTCGTCGCCGCGGACGCCCGGGTCGCCGGCACCCTGGGGGACAAGGGGACGTTCCCCGGCCAGACCGTGTGGGCGAACGCCCTCGACGCCGCCACGTTCGCGACCCTCTCGAAAGGGGCGAGCCTCCCGGCGGACCTCGCCGGCCGGCCGTGGTTCCTGACCGAGTTCGAGGACGTATCGTCCCCCCGGCCGGGGACGGACGAGGTCTACTTCGCGAAGGCGGCCGACCAGACGACGGTCGAACGCCCGCCGGTGACGGTCTACGAGTACCGCGAGTCCCCCACGCCGGGGACGGTCCTGGGGATCCTGGCGGCCGTCCCGGTGGCGCTGCTGATCGCGGGGCTGCTCGTGCGGCGGCGACTGAAGCGGACCCCGGCGAGCGGCGGGGACGTGATACAATTCCCGCTGATGTCCGCGCCTCACCGGGAACCGTCATGGCCGAGCCGTACAAGATCGTCGTCGGGCTGGAAGTTCACGTTCAGCTGCTCACGAAGACCAAGCTGTTCTGCGGGTGCCTGAACAAGTTCGGGCTGCCGCCGAACTCCGCGACGTGCCCGGTGTGCCTCGGCCTGCCGGGCACGCTGCCGGTGATGAACCGCACGGCGTTCCGGCTCGCGGTGCGGGCGGCGCTGGCGCTGAACTGCCAGATCGCGCCGTTCACGAAGTGGGACCGGAAGAACTACTACTACCCGGACCTGCCGAAGAACTACCAGATTTCGCAGTACGACCTGCCGTTCAGCCACGACGGGTTCGTGGAGATCAACACCCACCCGGACCCGAAGAAGGGGTACACGCCCAAGAAAGTCGGCATCATCCGCGCCCACCTGGAAGAGGACGCCGGCAAGAACTCGCACGACGAGTCCGGCCGCGGCGGCGACTCGAAGGTGGACCTCAACCGCACCGGCACGCCGCTGCTGGAAATCGTGTCCCAGCCGGAAATCCACTCGCCGGACGAGGCGATCGCGTACCTGGAAGAATTGCGGCTGATGCTCCGCGAACTCGGCGTGTCCGACTGCGAAATGCAGGAGGGCAGCCTGCGGTGCGACGCGAACGTGAACATCCACATCCCGGACGCGAACGAGCCGAAGGGGTACGCCGCCACGCCGCTGGTGGAAGTGAAGAACCTGAACAGCTTCCGCAGCGTCGGCCGGGCGATCGCGTTCGAGGCGAAGCGGCACTACGAGGAGTTCCGGAAGAACCCCACGAAGTTCCGGATCGACCAGATGAAGAAGACGACCGCGGGCTGGGACGACACCTGGACGAACCCCGTCACGAAGGAGAAGTCCGGCCGCACGGAGGTGCAACGCCACAAGGAAGAAGCCGCCGACTACCGCTACTTCCCGGAGCCGGACCTCGTGCCGGTGACGGTGACGGAAGCCCAGATCGCGGAAGTCCGGGCCGAGATGGGCGAGCTCCCGCAACAGCAGCGCAGCCGGCTGCAGACTCAGTACGGCCTGTCCCCCTACGACGCGGAAGTGTTCGTCGCGAAGGGTCGGCCGATGGTCGCCTACTTCGAGGCGGTCGCGGCGGTGGCCGGGGACGGAAAGGCGGCCGCGAACCGGATCAGCGACCTGGTCTTCCCGGCACTGACGGAGCGACGCGAAGACATCGGCGAGTTCCCGCTGAAGCCCGCGGACTTCGCGGGGTTCGTGAAGGAGACCGCGACGCTGCCCAAGCAAACGCGGACGGACCTGTTCAAACTCGTGCTCGACGGCAAGCCGCTGGCGGACGCGAAGACCGAACTCGGCGTCAAGGAAGTGGACGAGTCCGCGTTGAAGGCGGCCGTCGCGGAGGCGATCGCAAAGAACCCGAAGGCGGTGGCCGACTTCCGGGCCGGCAAGGACGCCGCGAAGATGTCGATCGTCGGCGCGGTGATGAAGGCGAACAAGGGAGCCCCGAACGACGCGGTCCGCCGGCTGGTGGACGAGGCCCTGGCGGCGGGGTGAGGCCATAGGGGAGACGTTCGATGGCGAATCCGACACTGGAAGAACGGGTCGCGGCACTGGAGCAAACGGTCGCCGCACTCGCGAAACCCGCGGCTTCGACCGGGCTCGAAGCCGTCGGCGGGATCTTCAAGGGCGACCCAGGGTTTGCGGCGGTCGTCGCCTTCGGCCGCTACCTCCGGGTCACCGGTCACGAACCACCACCCGATTGGCAGCCCGGCGACCCGATCCCGGAACCCGCGCCCGCCGACGAGCCGCCGATATGACCCACCTCTTCGACACGGACATCTTGTCCTTGTGGGAACTCGGGGCGGGTCCGGAGTACGGGGTGATACAACTCCGCCTCAGCGGCCAACCGCCGGGAGCCGTCGGCGTGTCGATCGTCACGTTCCACGAGCAGTACAACGGCTGTCAACTCTACCTCAGTCGGGCGAAAACGGCGGACGATCTGGTCAGCGGGTACGAGCGGCTGGACAAAGTGCTCCGCACGTTCGTGCTGCTGCCGGTAATTCCCTTCTCGACCGCTGCGGCCGCGGAACTCGACCGCCTCCGCAGTTTGAAACTGGGCGTGAAGCCGATGGACCTCCGCATCGCCGCGATCGCTTTGGCGGGGAACCTCACCGTCGTGACGCGGAACGTGTCGGACTTCGCCCGCGTCCCCGGCCTCCGCACCCAGGACTGGTCGAAGTAGCCGGCGGCCGCGGCACGGCGGACGATCTGGATCGTATGGAGGCCCGAGATGAGCCTGGCACTGGAAGAGCGGGTGGCGAAGCTCGAAGCGCTGGTCGCGGAATTACAGCAGATGCTGGCCGGGCCGGTGCCGACCGCCCCGGCGAAGCGGTGGTACGAATTGCCCTCACCCCCGATGACCGATGCCGACTTTCAGGCACATTGGGAAATGGACGAGTTCGGGAAATACTTCCGCAAAACGGGCCGGGAAGCTCCCTCCGGTTGGAAGCCCGGTGACCCGATTCCCGATCCGGAGTGGTGGGGAGACGAACCGACTCCGGACGGGGGTACGCCGTCGTGACGTACCTCCTCGACACGGACACGCTTTCGATCTGGGAAGCGGGCCGCGGGCCGGAGTACGCGATCTTCAGCCTGAACCTCTCCGCGCACCCCGCAAGTGAAATCGGCGCGTCCGTCGTGAGCTTCCAGGAACAGGCACTCGGGTGCCACAAGTACCTCAACAACGCGAAATCGGCCGCGGACCTGGTTAAGGGCTACGCACGCTGGAATCGTGTGATCGAGGTCTTTCGCATTTGCCCGGCCGTCCCGTTCGACACGGCCGCCGCGGTGGAACTCGCACGGCTGCGGCAAGCGAGAATCCGAATCGGTGAGATGGACCTCCGCATCGCCGCGACCGCCCTGGCGGGGAACCTCACCGTCGTGACGCGGAACGTGTCGGACTTCGCCCGCGTCCCCGGCCTCCGCACCGAGGACTGGTCGAAGTAGCCGGCGGTCGGCGGTTCGATGGTCACACCTGCCGCACGGGAATGCCGCGGGCCGCGAGGTAGGCCTTCGTCTCGGGGATGGTGTACTCGCCGTAGTGGAAGATGCTGGCGGCGAGGGCGGCGTCCGCGCCGGCGGCGAACGCGGCCCGCAGGTGCTCCGGGCTGCCCGCCCCGCCGCTCGCGACGACCGGGATGCTCACCGCCCGCGCGATCGCCTCCAGCATCGGGATGTCGTACCCGTTCTTCGTGCCGTCGGCGTCCATCGACGTGAGGACGATCTCCCCGGCCCCGAGCCGCTCCACTTCCTTCGCCCACGCCAGCGCCTCCAGGCCCGTCGGGGTCCGGCCGCCGTTGATGTGGACCTCCCAGACTTCTTCAGTGGGCAGTGAAGGGGGTTCCAACTGCCCACTGCCCACTGCCCACTTTCCACTTCTGGGCACCCGCCGCGGGTCGACGTTCACGACCGTCGCGCACCGGCCGAACTTCCGCGACACTTCGGTGATGAGTTCCGGCGTCTTCACCGCGGCCGAGTTCAGCGACACCTTCTCCGCCCCGGCCTGGATCAGCCGCGTGGCGTCGTCCAGGGTGCGGATGCCGCCGCCGACGGTGAACGGCATGAAGATCTGCTCCGCGACCCGGCGGACGATGTCGGCCATGATGGCCCGGCCCTCGTGGCTCGCGGAGATGTCGAGGAAGACGAGTTCGTCCGCCCCCTGCTGCTCGTACCGGCGGGCGACCTCCACCGGATCCCCGGCGTCGCGGAGGCCGACGAAGTTCGTCCCCTTCACGACCCGCCCGCGGTCCACGTCGAGGCACGGGATGATTCGCTTGGTCAGCATGTCAAGTCCGGAAGGCGGTTGTGCGAGGATTCCTGAACCTTCGCCCCTCTCCCCGCTGGGGAGAGAGGCCGGACATTCTTTCTCCCCTCTCCCCTTGGGGGAGAGGGGTTGGGGGTGAGGGGAAGGCGCTCCATCCCCGATGGGGCTTGCTGCCCATCCATGAAGCGTACCGCCTCGTGGGGTGTTCCCCTCACCCGGCCTTCGGCCACCCTCTCCCCCAAGGGGAGAGGGT
>ERZ1066123.1087-NODE-1087-length-17400-cov-6.572269_pt1 | contig 17400 bp, 14 predicted proteins | sample MGYA00382770_ERZ1066123 | MGnify/ENA primary metagenome ERZ1066123 (study PRJEB33369, sample SAMEA5778353) | biofilm metagenome | biome: Industrial cooling water; feature: Water cooling tower basin; material: Biofilm | place: United Arab Emirates | collected...
GAAATACTCGCCCTTCGGCACGCCCGCCATGTCCTCCGCGGGGAAGCCGAGCACGCCCTGGCAGAGCGCGACGATCAGCAGCACCTGGACGAGGTTGTCGATCGCGAGCCCGAAGAACCCGTCGACGTCCCCGCGAACGAACCAGCGCATTTCGGGTGGTGGGGTGGTGGGGTGGTGGGGCAAGACCCTCGCTTGCGCTTCGGGCGAGTATAGTCATTAGCCCGAAGCGCAAGCGAGGGTCTGTGCGGGCCGCGTTGTGACGCGGACGTTTACTTCTTCAGTTCTTTCACCCGGATGTTGCGGTACCGCACGAACTGCTTCGTGTAGTCGCCGCCGCCGTGGACTTGGAGCGCGATGCCCCCCGTGTCGCCGAGGCGCTTCTCCGTGTCGGTGTACTCCATGAACTTCACGCCCTTGATCCACGTCGTGATCTTCGGCGGGTTCCCCTCGATGCGGGCGCGGAGTTCGTTCCACTCGCCGGGCTTCCAGAAGTGCTTCCAGTCCTCGGCCTTCACGGGGCACTTGAACCCGCCGTCCGGCTGCTTGCTCGGGACGGCGATCTCGGTCACGTCCTTCGTGAAGTCGAAGTTCCGGACGTGCGGCTTGCCGCCGAGGCCTTCGCCGTAAATGCCCATGAGGTTGCCGCCCTTGTGGTAGTCGATCATCGCCTGGTAGCACTTGCCGGTGTCGGTGCTCCGCAGGAACAGGCCGCTGTCGGGGCCGTCGTCGTTGTTCATTTCCAGGGCCACCTCGAAGTCGCCGTACTGCTTTTCGGTGATGACGATGCCGCCGTTGCCGGGCTCGTCCTGGCTGCCGACGATGGCCTTGTCCTGCACGACCCACTTGCCGCCGGACTTGTTCTTGGACTTCCCGCTGTGCCCCGTCTTCGCGGAGACGGTCCAGCCCTTCAGGGATTCGCCGTCGAAGATGCTGACGAAGCCTTCGTCCGAGAATTTCTCGGGCTGCGGCAGGTCCGCGCGGGCGGGGGTGAGGGCGAGGACAGCCGCGAGCGGGATGCCGAGGGAGAGCCAACGCATGGGGGAACTCCGGGAAGAAGACGGTCCGCGGAGTCAGTATCCGTGCGGCGACGGCCGGAGTCCAGCGATAGAATGGCGGGATGACGCCGAACCGAATCCTGCTCCTGACCGGTGCGACCCGCGGCCTCGGCCGGGCACTGGTGGCCCCCTTCGCCGAACGCGGCTGGACCGTCGTCGGCTGCGGTCGGTCCGCTCGACACGTCGCCGAACTGTCGGCGAAGCACCCCGCCCCGCACCGGTTCACGGCCATCGACGTGCGTGACACGAAGGCCGTCGAGGCGTGGGCGGAGCAGATTCTCGCGGACGTCGGCCCGCCGGACTTGCTTGTAAACAACGCCGCGTTGATGAACACCCCTGCCCCGCTTTGGCAGGTGCCGGCCGCCGAGTTCGACACGCTGATCGACGTGAACGTGAAGGGCGTCGCGAACGTCATCCGCGCGTTCGTCCCGGCGATGGTCGCCCGGAAAAGTGGCGTCATCGTCAACCTGTCGAGCGGCTGGGGCCGCAGCACCGCGCCGGAGGTCGCTCCGTACTGTGCGTCGAAGTACGCCGTCGAGGGGCTCACGCTGGCGCTCGCCCAGGAGTTGCCAAAAGGCATGGCCGCGGTGCCGCTCAACCCCGGCATCATCGACACGGACATGCTCCGTCAAGCGTGGGCGGACGGCGCGGCGTCCTTCCCCAAGGCGGACGCCTGGGCGACGCGGGCCGTGCCGTTCCTGCTGCAACTCGGGGCGAAGGACAACGGCCGGTCGTTGAGCGTGAGTTGAGGCTGTCCGGTTGGACCCGCTGCGGAGGGAGACCCCCTTGGTCATCGACGTCGCCACCACCCCCGTCACCGAGGTGTACCAGTTCCTCGTCGGGATCGTCACGCCGCGGCCGATCGCGTGGGTGACGACGGTGTCCCCCGCCGGGGTCGTGAACCTCGCGCCGTTCAGCTTCTTCAACGTGTTCGGGGCGAACCCGCCGGTCGTCGTGTTCTCGCCGACGATCAACCGCACGGGGGCGAAGAAGGACACGCTCCGCAACGTCGAGGCGATCCCCGAGTTCGTCGTCCACGCCGCGACGGCGGAGTTCGCCGAGCAGGTGAACGCCTCGTCGAAGGAACTGCCGCACCACGAGAGCGAAATCGAACACGTCGGGTTGCACACCACACCGTCGACGAAGGTGCGCCCGCCCCGGTTGGTCGAAGCCCCGGTCGCGATGGAGTGCGTCGTCCGGCAGATCCTGCCGTTCGGGACGGGGCCGATCGCGACGAACCTCGTCATCGGCGAGGTGCTGACGATCCACGTGTCCGAGTCGGTTCTCGGGGCGAACGGCAAGCCGGACCCGCGGAAGCTGAAGACCGTCGCCCGGCTCGGCGGTTCGAGATGAAGCGCCCGTGACCGGAGACCCGACCATGTCCCCCCGCGTCGCCACCGTCCCGCCCGTTCCGGAAGAGGCCGCCACCGGCAAGGTCGCGGCCGTCTACGCCGACATCAAGCGGACGAAGAACATCCCGTTCGTGCCGAACATCTGGCGGGTGCTCGCGACCAACCCGGACCACCTCGAACTGATGTGGACCCGGCTGAAGGCCCTGATGCACCCCGAGGCGGTCGGCCGCCCGTCGCGGCTCGACCCGGTCACGCGGGAGGCGGTGGCCCTGGCCGTGTCCGCGACGAACGGGTGCGCGTACTGCGTGAACTCGCACACGGCGGCGCTGATGAAGCTCGGCCTGGACGCGGAAGCCGTCGGCGAAGTCATCGCCATCGCGGCCCTCTTCAACAGCACCAACGCCGTCGCGGACGGTTACCAGATCGAACCCGACGTCCTGCCGCCGAACTGACCCGACCGAAAGGACGTGTCCGCGGAATCGGTCCCGTTCTCCCGGTAGGGAGGGAAGTGCGGTCGTGCGGCACCGGCCTCTGCCATTGCGCATCTTTGCCGGCCCGATTCGCGATCCGGGTGACACGGTCCGTTTCGGCTTCCGCCCGGCGAGCAACGGCCACCCGGTCACAAACCGTCTGGAAGAAGTTCGGGCTGCTCCGCCGCGAGAGCGGCTGGTCGGCCGCGGTGTCGAGCAAGCGGTCGTGCGTCGCCCGCCGCCCGAGCCGGAACGCCTTCGACCGACTTCCCGCGGTCGCACCGGCCGCGAACGTCTGCGGAAGTTCGACATCCGAAAACCGTGACCACCTCCATGACCTTGAAGGGCAAACCCTGGCAACCCGTGGCAAGGTGGGGGGACGCGACCGGTTTGCGTGACTTGGGTTGGGAACCGCGTGAAAACGCTGGAAAATGCAACGAAAAGACCCCGGTGACAGCTGGTGTCATCACCGAGGCCTTTAGTTCGCAAAACTCAAGCAAAGTTGCGGCGGTAGGATTCGAACCTACGACCTCCAGGTTATGAGCCTGGCGAGCTAACCGGGCTGCTCCACGCCGCGTCAGATGAAGTTACCTTAACACCCGTTCGCCGCGGGGCAAGGGGTGTTTCTCGGGAACCCTGTCGGGCGGTTGATTGACCGGCCGGGTCTGACGGCTACAATCGGTGTAATTCCCCACCGTGATGAACTTTCCGGGCCTGTCCCTTGTCCTTGCCCGTTCTCGCCATTCTGTGTGCCTGTGGGGTGTTCTGTCTCACCCCGCTGTCGATTTATCTTCTCTGGCTCGGGATGGTGAACCGGCGGGACCGCTCGACGGTCCTGTCCGGCACGTGGGACCTCGCCAGCGTGCTGGGCGGGCTGTCCGGCTTCATCGTCTTCGGCGGGGCGTTGCTGGTCTTCTTCAGCCAGTCGAACGCCCGGTACGCCACCCGCGGGAACTGGGAGCAACTGAAGTCGGCCTGGGAGCGGGAGCAAGAAGCCTGGATGGCGGTCGCCGCGGGCTACCTGCTCGTGGCCGGCGGGGCGGTGGGGTTGGGGTTGCTCGCCCGGCGGGACTGCCTGTCGGTGTACAACCTCGACCGGGAGCGGGCCGACACGGTCATCGACGAGGTGCTGACCGGGCTCGGCGTCAGCGCGTCCCGGTACGGGAACCGGTGGTCGGACGGGAAGCCGGTGCTGGACATCGACCCGTTCTACGGGATGCGGCACGTGACCGTGCGGGTCCTGCACCCGGACCCGCAGTTTCGCCAGGAATTCGAGCGAGATTTCCGCAAGCGGCTGGCCGGCGAGCCGTCGCCGGACAACCCCGTCGGGCCGTGGTTCACGTCGGCCGCGATCACCTGTTCCATGACGATCGCGTCGAGCCTGCTGCTCATGTTCTACCTCGCGTTCGCGTCGAAATAACCTGTGCCGGTCGTGCCGGGTGGTGCGGCGGCGCGGGGCGGGCGGCGGGGACCGGTTCGCCCGGTGCGGGGAATCGTCGCGGCCGGAGGTTCCGGACGGTCGATGCTAGGGCAGACGAGTCGGACGCGGTCAGGGATGACCCGAGTCCGAGCCGGTCGGCCGCCGGGCGCGGCCCCGGCGGTGCCCGAACGACCCGCGAGGAACACGCCATGAAACGAATTCTGATCGCCGTTGCCGCCGCCGCCGGCGTGGCGGTGCTGGCCGGCGAGACGCAGGCGGCCGGGGCGCAACCCCCGTACCTGACCCCCGCCCCGCCGGCCGGGACGGCCGACATCTACGGGCCGAACCCGTTCCTGAAAAAGCTGATGTTCTGGAAGAAGGACGACTGCGGCAGCACCGGTAAGGGCTGCTCGAAGTGCCAGGTGACGCCGCCGGAGCCGATGCCCGGCACCCTGGTGTTCCCGTTCAACCCGTACATGCGGAGCCCGCGGGACTTCTTCATGTACGAGCCGAAGTAACTGCCACGCTGCCGTCGTCCGAAACGACCGCGACCCGCCGAGTGTCTCGGCGGGTCGCGGGTGCGTCGTCAGGTCGCCGTTACTTCTTGCGGCGGATCAGTCGGCCGAGGCCCAGCGCCGGCAGGCCGAGGCCCGCGAGGAGCAGGGTCGCCGGTTCCGGGACGCCCGGCGGCGGGGTGGTGGAGCCCTTCGGCACGATCGTCGTCGTGATGTTGTCGTCGAACAGGCCGTCCGAGCTCCGGTTCGTGCGGGCGGTGAAGAAGTCTTCCATGCTCTGGCCGCCGGTCGAGTACGCCCAGAAGTTCCCGAGGCCGACCTGACCGTTGGAGGTCGGGCCGTTGTACGTCCAGGTCAGGTTCCACAGGTTCGCGTCGTCGTCCGGCAGCAGCAGGGCCGGGGTCGGGCCGACCTTGCTCGCCGAGAACGTCCACCCGGCCGGGGCCGACTCGCCGCCCGGAACGTACCCGTTGAAGTCGTAGATGGTGAAGTAGTTCCCGGACTGCAGCTGCATGTCCGTCGGGAGGACGATGTTGTACGTCCACCGGAAGTTCCCGCCTTCCGGGGTCACCGTCACGCTGTTCGGCAGCAGGCCCGCCGTGGCGTCCGACCCGACAACGGCGACGGCCAGCACAGCGGCCGCGAACAGGCGAGCGATTCGTTTGGCACCAAACATTCGGCATCCCTCCGTGATGAAAAGCGACTCCTGCAAGGGCGACCGGAAGCTGTTCCGACTTCCGGTTGGGGATGCCCGCCTCTTCCCTCCGTCCGGCGGCTCCCCTCGTCAGGGCCGGCACCATAGCCGGCCCTCCTGGCGAGTCAACCGCAACCGCGGCCGACTCTCCTTGGCTCAATTGACGGGCCGGCGGCGGACCAGCCGGACCAGCCCGACCAGCGGCAGCCCCAGCCCGGCCAGGGCCAGCGTCGCCGGTTCCGGGACCACCGGGCCGGCCGAGGGCACCGGCACCGTCGTCGTCGTGATGTTCGTGTCGATCCGCCCGTCCGACGTGCGGTTCGTCCGGGCCGTGAAGTACGAGTCCGTGGACAGGTCCCAGTCCGAAGTGGCCCAGAAGTTCCCGAGCCCGACCTGCCCCGCCGCGACGGTCGGGCCGGTGTACGTCCACGTCAGGTTCCACAGGGTGGGGTTGTCCGTCGGCACGACGTTGGGCGGCGTCAGGCCCACGAGCTGGGCGGAGAACGTCCACCCGGCCGGGGACGACTCCAGGCCGGGGACGTACCCGCCGAAGTCGTAGATCGTGAAGTAGTTTCCGTTCTGGAGCTGCGAGTCGGTCGGCAGCACGATGGCGTAGGTCCAGCGGTACTGGCCCGCCTGGGGCGTGACGGTCACGCTCGACGGGAGGAGCCCGGCCGACGCCTGCTGAATGTTGGTCAGCGCGAACGCACAAGTCAGAACCGCAATCAACCGCACGACGCGGGGCATGACGGACCCTCCGGGTGAGCCGCCCACGGCGGCGGAAAAACGGGCTCCTTTCCGGCGTGGGCTCGCACCCCTGCCGGCGACGCGGCGGATGGTGCAGTATTTTTGCGGACCCTGTCAACCGAGGATTTTCGCCCCCGTTTTCCGGGCCGACGGCCCCTCGCCCGCCGGAGGGTTCCTCCGCCCCGCGTTTCCGTCTACACTGACATCCGACCCGCCACTCCCCTCGCCCCGGTAACGGAGCTTCCCTCATGCCCCGTTGGTTCCCCGCCCTCGCACTCGCCGCGGCGGTCGCCGCACCGTCCGCCGCCCAACTCACGCCCGAGAAAGGCCTGGCCGCTTTGAAGGTGGCCGACGGCCTGCAAGTCGAACTGTTCGCGCACGAGCCGCAGGTCATCAACCCGACCGCGATCGACGTCGACCCCAAGGGCCGCGTCTGGGTGGCGGAGGCCGTCAACTACCGGCGGAAGGGGTTCAACCGGCCGATCCTCCGCAAGGAAGGCGACCGCATCCAGGTGCTCGTCGACAAGGACGGCGACGGCAAGGCCGACGACGCCGTCACGTTCTACCACGGGGAAGACCTGTACGGCCCGCTGAGCGTCTGCGTCGCGCCGTACGCAGACGGCAAGGGGCAGAAGGTGTTCGTCGCCCAGTCGCCGGACATCCTCGCGTTCGAGGACGCCGACGGCGACCTGAAGGCGGACGGCCCGCCGAAGAAGTTCCTCACCAACTTCGGCGGGTTCGACCACGACCACGGCGTCCACGGGCTGAGCATCGGGCCGGACGGCAAGCTCTACTTCACCGTCGGGGACAGCGGCGTGAAGGGGCTGCAAGCCGCCGACGGCAAGGGGCCGAAGTGGGTCAGCAACGCCACCGACTGCCGGGCCGGCACCGTCTGGAAGTGCGACCTCGACGGCAAGAACCTGGAACTGATCGCGCACAACTTCCGCAACAACTACGAGGCGTGCGTCAACTCCTTCGGCGAGGTCTGGCTCTCGGACAACGACGACGACGGCAACCAACAAACCCGCATCTGCTTCGTCATGCCCGGCGGCAACTACGGATACCACCCCCGCGGCAAGGGCGAAACGCACTGGCACGAGGAGCAACCGGGGGTCGTCCACAAGACGCTCCGCACCGGGTTCGGCTCGCCGACCGGCATCTGCTTCTACGAGGGGTCGCTGCTGCCGAAGAAGTACCAGGGGCAACTGTTCCACTGCGACGCCGGCCCGCGGGAACTGCGATGCTTCCACATCAAGCCGAAGGGAGCGGGCTACGAACTGGAGAAGGAAAACATCCTGACCAGCACGGACAACTGGTTCCGCCTCAGCGACGTGTGCGTCGCCCCGGACGGCAGCCTGTTCGCGAGCGACTGGTACGACCCCGGCGTCGGCGGCCACGGCATGGGCGACTGGACCCGCGGCCGGGTCTATCGCATCACCCCGGCCGGGCACAAGGGGTACGCGGTGCCGGACGTGAAGCTGGATTCCAAAGAAGGCCTCCAGGCCGCGCTGCGGTCGCCGTGCCTCGCGACCCGTGCGATGGCGATCGATCGCCTCGAGAATCGGGAGAAAGACGCGACGGCGGACACCGCGTTGGCCCAGGCCCGCGACCAGAACGGCGACCTCGTTCTGAAGGCCCGCGCCATCGCGCAACAAGGCGCGACCCCCGCGGAGAAGCTGTGGATCGCGAAGGCGATGGAAGACCCGGCGGTGTCGACCGCGATGCCGGCCGAGATCAAGGCGGCGGTCGTCCGCCAGATCGCGGCCCTCACCCGCGACGGCACCCGCGGCCCGATCCGGTTCAACCCGACGATGTTCAAGGAGTGGACCGCGATGCCCGCCGCCATCCGGCGGGAACTCCTCCTGCTCATCCCGACGCTGTCGACCGACGACGCCAAGAACCTGTTCTACGCCCTCGCCCGGAAGTACGACGGGCAGGACAACTTCTACCGCGCCGCCGTCAACATCGCCGCCGGCACCGACGCGAAGCGGCGGGACGAACTCCTCGCCGACTTCGACTCCCGTTTCCCGGCGTGGGACGACAAGACCGCCGACCTCGTCTGGGAACTGCGGCCGAAGTCCGTGCTGCCGCGGCTCGAAAAGCTGCTCGCGGATCCGACCCTGACCGGCCCGCAAAAGGCCCGCGTCGTGGACATCCTCGCCGCGAACGACGACGTGTCCGCCGGGAAGACGCTGCTCGGCGTGCTGGCCAGCGACGGGGCTCCGGAGGTGAAGGCCCGCGCCCTCGAAAACATCCGGCTGTTCCTGCCGACGAAGTGGAAGGCCCTCGCCACGGACGACGCGCTGAAAACGGCGATCACCAAGCTCCTCGGCGACCCGAAGACCCGCGTCACCGGGCTGCAACTCGCGTCCGCGGCGAACTTCACCGCCGTGATGGACGAAGTCGTGAAGATCGTCGAGGACAAGGCCGCCGACCTCACGACCCGCCTCGAAGCCGTGCGGACGCTCGGGAACTTCAAGGACATCAAGGCGGTCGAAACGCTCATCAACGCCGGCCACCCGCAAAACGAACTCACGCTGGAGATCATCAAGGCCCTCGGCAACCAGCTCCCGACCGCGCCGAAGCCCACGGAGGCGAACAAGCGGGCGATGGAAGCCCTGCAAATGGCCCTCGGCCTGGAGAGCGCCAAGCCCGAGACGAAGCTTGCAGCACTCACTGCCCTCGCCGGCAACCGCGCGGGCACCGTCTGGCTGCTCGAACAGCACGGGAAGAAGGAACTGCCGGAGGCGCTCGTCGCCGACGCGGGCAAGCTCGTCCGGAACACCCCGTTCCAGGACCTGCGGGCGAAGGCCCTGGTCGCGTTCCCGGCGGCCACGAAGCTCGACCCGAAGAAGCTGCCTTCGAACGCCGTCCTCGCGCAGCGGAACGGGAACGTCGAGAACGGCAAGCGGATCTTCAACGCCAGCATCACCGGCGAAATCCAGTGCCTGAAGTGCCACATGGTCCGCGGGGTCGGCGGACAGATCGGCCCGGACCTGTCGATGATCGGCAAGAAGGGGTCGAAGGAAAACCTGTTCGAGTCGATCCTCCAGCCGTCGAAGGCGATCGCGGACCAGTACGTCAGCTACAAGGTCGACACCGCCGACGGGCAGAGCCTCACCGGCCTCGTCGTCGCCGAGAATGAAACGACGCTGACCCTCCGCGACGCGAACGGGAAGGACTACACGATCGCGGTGAAGGACATCGACAAGAAAACCAAGTCCCTCGTGTCGCTGATGCCGGAAAACCTCGCCGTGTCGCTGACCGATGACGAACTCGTCGACGTGGTCGCGTACCTGGCCACGCTACAGACCGCGGCGATCACCCCGGACTCCTGGCTGATGGCGGGTCCGTTCCCGGCCGACGACATGGCCGCGGCGCTCGGCAAGGACTTCGGCCCGGAGAAGGCCCCGTTCGACGTGACGGCGAAGTTCCCCGCCAACGGGAAGGGCGACGTGACGTGGCGGGCGGTCCGCTCGGCCGGCAACGGGTACTTCGACCTGCAAGCCCTCCACGGCCCGGCGGCGGCCAACTCCGCGACGTATGCGTACCGCACGGTCGAATCCCCCGAAGACCAGGAGGCGACAATCCTCCTCGGCACCGACGACGGCGCGAAGCTGTGGGTCAACGGCACGGAAGTGTTCAAGCACGCCGACACCCGCGCCGCTGCGGTCGGCCAGGATTCGGTCAAGGTGAAGCTCAAGAAGGGGACGAACGCGGTGCTGTTGAAGGTCGCCAACGGCGACGGCAGCCACGGCTTCTTCCTGACGATCCTCAGCGGCCAAGAGTTGAAGTTGGCGAAGTAATCTCCCCCGGTGAGCCGCGAGGCGGAGCCGAGCGCGGGACTCGCACCCGCGCTCGGCTCCGCCTCGCGGCTCACCCTGTTTCGAGGACCGTCAATGCCTCCGAACCCCGCGGCGATCTTCGACACCATCAGCGCCTATCAGCGTACGGACGCACTCCGAACCGCGATCGAACTCGACCTGTTCACCCACATCGCGGGGGGGAACCAGACCGCCCCGGACCTCGCCGCCGCCACGTCCGCTTCGCCGAAAGGCGTTCGCATCCTGGCGGACTTCCTCACCATTCACGGGTTCCTGTCGAAAGCGGGCGACCGCTACGCCCTCACTCCGGACGCGGCCGCGTTCCTCGACCGGAAGTCTCCGGCGTACATGGGCGGCGTCGTCGACTTCATGCTGACGCCGCAACTCCGCGGGTACTTCGAGAAACTCACCGATGCGGTCCGCCGGGGCGGGGCAGATGAAGCCGACGGCGGGACCGTCTCGCACGACAACCCCGTCTGGGTCGCGTTCGCGCGGGCGATGATGCCGCTGATGCGGATGCCCGCGAACCTGCTGGCGGACCTCGTCGGCGGGGAACCGACTCGCCCGCTGCGAATCCTCGACGTGGCCGCCGGGCACGGGGTCTTCGGTATCGCCATCGCGGAGCGGTTCCCGCACGCCCACGTCACCGCGCTGGACTGGGCAAACGTCCTCGCGGTGGCCGCCGAAAACGCGGAGAAATCCGGACTCGCCGATCGGTACAAGCTCCTACCCGGCAGCGCGTTTGACCTGGACTGGGGCGGGCCGTACGACCTCGTCCTGCTGACGAACTTCCTGCACCACTTCGACGCGGCGGCGTGCCGGGGGCTGGCGAAGAAGGCGTTCGATGCGCTCGCCCCCGGCGGCCGGGCGCTCACGCTGGAGTTCATCCCCGACGCGGATCGGGTGAACCCGCCGTCCACGGCGGGGTTCGCGCTCGTGATGCTGGCCACGACCCCGAGTGGGGACGCCTACACCTTCGCGGAGTACGACGCGATCTTCGCGGGTGCGGGCTTCGCAAAGAGCGAGTACCACGCCCTCTTGCCGACGAACCAGCAAGCTATGGTGTCGTTCAAGTAGAACGGCGAGGACTGTCCGTTGCTTGTTCCGCACCGCGGTCCGGGTATATTGGCTACATCGGTCATCCCACCCGCCGCGGCCCCTTCCTCCTCCGCACCCGTTCGAGATTTCCCCATGGTTTCCCGTGCGTTCTTTCTTCTCGCGATGGCGGCCGCACTCGCCGGGTCGACCGCCGCCGCCGACTGGCCCCAGTGGCGCGGCCCGAACCGCGACGGCATCTCCGCCGAGAAGGGCGTTGCCAAGCCGTGGCCTTCGGACGGCCCGAAATTGCTCTGGACCATCGACAAGCTCGAAACCGTCGGCACCGGCTACGGCAGCCCGGCGGTCGTCGGCGACAAACTCTACGTCCTCGGGGCGGACGGCGCGAAGAAGGACGCCAAGGAATCGTGTACCTGCCTGAACGTGAAGGACGGGACGGTCGTGTGGCAGAAGCCGCTCGAAACGACGCCCGGCAGCTTTTCCGACGGCTGGGGCGGCGGCACCCGGTCGACCCCCACCGTCGACGGCGACCTGCTGTTCGCCCTCGGGTCCACCGGCGACCTGGTCTGCCTCGCCACGAAGGACGGCGAGGTGAAGTGGCGGAAGAACCTCGTCAAGGATTTCGGCGGCAAGATCCCGAACTGGGGGTACAGCGAGTCCCCGCTCGTCGACGGCGAGAACGTCGTCGTCACGCCGGGGGCCAAGGGCGGCGTCGTCGCGTTGAACAAGAAGACGGGCGAAAAGGTGTGGCAGACCGCCGGGATGACGGACGGCGCGGGGTACTCGTCGCTCGTCCCGTTCGAGGTCGGCGGGGTCCGGCAGTACGCCCAGCAGACCATGAGCCACGGCATCGGCGTCCGCGCCTCGGACGGCAAACTCCTCTGGTCCGTCGGCGAGATCAAGCGGGCCACCGCGGTGATCCCGACCCCCGTCGTGGACGGCAACGTCGTGTTCTTCACGTCCGGCTACGGGGCGGGCTGCGAGGCGTTCAAGCTCGAACCGGACGGGGACGGCACGAAGGCCGAGAAGATTTACAGCAAGAACTCGGTCGTGCAGAACCACCACGGCGGCGTCATCCGCGTCGGCGACAAGGTGTACGGCCACAGCGACAAGACCGGCTGGGTCTGCTTCGACTTCAAGACCGGCCCGGACGAGCCCGTCTGGGCGAACAAGAAGTTCGGCAAGGGCTCGATCACCTACGCCGACGGCGAGTTCTACTGCTACGCCGAGGGCAAGGGCGAACTCGTCCGCATCAAGGCGACGGACAAGGGCTGGGAGGAGACCGGCAAGCTGACGATTCCTTCGACGAGCCCGCTGCGGAAGCCGACCTCCGGCAAGGTCTGGGCGCACCCGGTCGTCGCGAACGGGAAACTGTTCCTCCGCGACTTCGAGCTGCTGTTCTGCTACGACCTCGCGAATCCGGGGTCGTAAGATTGGCAGCGGTTCACAGGATCTAAAGTGTAGCCGCGACGCGCAGCGGAGCGCGGGCACTGGCAATGACCCCGGAGTCGGGCGGTGGACAGTCAACTCGACCGCCTTCGATCCCTGCTGTCCGAAATCCTGCCGACGAACCAGTTCTACGCCCGCAAGTTCGCCGGCGTCGCCCCCGCCGACGTCCGCACCCCCGCCGACTTCGCCCGGCTGCCGTTCACCTGCAAGGCCGAGTTCGCCGCGGACCAGGCGGAGCACCCGCCTTACGGCAGCACGCTCACGCACGCTCCCGATGAGTATTGCCGGCTGCACCAGACGTCCGGCACGAGCACCGGCCGGCCGCTGCGGTGGCTGGACACGCCGCGGTCGTGGGAGTGGCTGCTGAATTGCTGGACGACCAGCTTCCCGATCATGGGGCTGCGGAAGTCGGACAAGCTGTTCTTCCCGTTCTCGTTTGGCCCGTTCCTCGGCTTCTGGAGTGCGTTTGAGGCGGCGACACGGGCCGGGTTCCTGTGCGTCCCCGGCGGCGGGATGACCAGCACGGCCCGGCTACGATTCCTGCTCGAACACCGGTTCACGGTCGTGTTCGCGACGCCGACGTATGCCCTGCACCTCGCGGAACTGGCGGCGAAGGAGGGCGTCGACCTGACCGGGTCCGCCGTCCGTGCGGTCGTGGTGGCGGGCGAGCCCGGCGGCAGCATCCCGGCCACGCGAAGGCGTATCGAGGAGGTCTGGGGTGCCCGCGTGTTCGACCACTATGGAATGACCGAAGTCGGCCCCGTCGCGGTGGAGGCCGAGTCGACCCCGGCGAGTCTGGTAGTGCTGGAATCCGAGTACATCGCGGAGATTCTCGAACCCGCGGGGACTTCCCCCGTTCCCGTTGGGGACGTCGGCGAACTGGTGCTGACGAACCTCGGACGGGTCGGCAGCCCCGTCATCCGATATCGGACGGGCGATCTGGTGAAGGCGGCCGTGAACCCGCCGCCGGTGCCGGGCGTTCCGAACTGGCTACGGCTCGACGGCGGCGTCTTGGGCCGGGCCGACGACATGATCCACGTGCGGGGCAACAACCTGTACCCGACCGCGATCGAGGCGATCGTCCGCCGGTTCCCGCAGGTGACGGAGTTCCGCATCGTGGTCGACGAGTCCGGCCCGCTCCCGGACCTCCGGCTGGACGTTGAGCCGAGTCCCGCCGCCGGGCCGGAACTGGCCGAAGCCGTTGCCCGCGCGATCCGCGACGAGTTGCTGTTCCGAGTGGACGTGACCCCCGTACCACCCGGAACGCTGCCGCGATTCGAGATGAAAGCCCGCCGCGTGGTGCGGTGTTCGTGAGGGGTAGCTCGTATGCCCTTACCGTTCGACGCGACCTTGAAGTCGATCATCGCCGGCCGCCCGGCCGACTTCGCCAATCTGTTTGGCTTGCCGGCGGACGAGCCGGTCCGGGCCGTCAACGTCGATCTGTCCGTCATTTCGGCGGCGACCGATGTGGCGTTGGCCTACGGCGAACCGATCCGCGAAGTCGTGGATTTGAACTTCCAGTCCGGGCCGGACGCGAATCTTCCGGGCCGACTGCACCTGTACAACGCGGCGTTGAACCACCGGCACGCCGTGCCCGTTCGTTCGATCGCGGTGCTGTTGCGGCCGAAGGCGGACTCCGCGAACGTGACCGGCCTGCTCGCTTACGGCGACGGCGACTCTCGGGTAGAATTTCACTACCGGGTGATTCGCCTCTGGCAGCACCCGGTCGAAGACTTGCTGCAAGTGGGCGTGTCGGCATTGTCCCTGGCCGTGCTGGGCCAGTTGCCCGGCGACCGACCGCTGACCGACGGGCTGCGACAGGTCGTGCAGTCCATCCGCCAGCGGCTCGACCGGGAAGCCGACGAGGCGGACGCGGCGACCGTGTTGACGGCGGCCTACACGCTGGCCGGCATGCGCGTGGAAGTGCCGGACCTGAACCAGATTTTTCGGGGGATCGGAATCATGAGCGCGACGACCGCGTGGGACGCCGCCCTGGAAGAAGGCGAACGCCGGGGCGAAGCGAGGGGCAAGGTGGAGAATAGCCACCAACTCTTGCTCCGACTTGGTCGGAAGCGTTTCGGGCCGCCCGCGGACGGCACCGAATCCGAGTTGAAGTCGATCCGCGATCTGGACCGGCTCGAACGGCTGGCCGACGCCATTTTCACGGCCACTTCCTGGCAGGAATGGTTGGCCACACGATAGCCGCGCTCCTTCATTGTGCGAGAACAGCGTGACGCCGAATGAGCCATCGCCGCTACAATTCGAAAGGAACCCCCGCCGTGTGGTGCGGTCGTCGTGACCGATCTTCGTGCCAACCGCTCTAATACCTCGTCCCCGCCTCCGAGAGTCCCGCATGCGTCGCGTCCCACCCTCCCGCTTAGTGCTACTCTCCTTCATTACGACCGGTCTCCTCGCCGGGCTCACGCTCGCCGGCGACTGGATCCACTGGCGCGGCCCGGAACAGACCGGGCAGGCGAAGGAACCGTCGCTCCCGGACACCTTTGACCTGTCCGAGCCCGGCAAGGGCAACCTCATCTGGAAGAAAGACGTCGGCGGGCGGTCGTCGCCGCTGCTGATGGGCGACCGGCTGTTCACGATCAACGCCTACGACCCCGGCCTGCCGACGGAAGGCGAGCGGGTCACGTGCTTCGACGCGAACACCGGCGAGGTGAAGTGGCATTACAACGTGAACGTCTACCATGCCGAAGTGGTGACGAGCCGGCTCGGGTGGACGACCCTGACCGCCGACGTGGAAGCGGGCCGGGTCTTCGCCCACACCACTGCCGGGGCACTGCTCTGCCTCGATAAGGATGGCAAGCTCGTCTGGCAGCGGCACCTCACCGAGGAGTTCGGACGGTTCACCGGGTACGGCGGGCGGATCGTGTCCCCGGTCTACGACAGCGGCCTCGTGATCTGCGGGATGATCAACTCGGCGTGGGGCGACCTCGCCCGCGGGGCGAACCGGTTTGTCGCGTTCGACGCCAAGACCGGCGAGGTCGTCTGGATCGCGGAGCCGACGCCGGGGGTGAACTACGGGACGTACCAGTCGACGCCGGTCGTCGCGGTGGTCAACGGTCAACGCTTGCTGATCGCGGGCGGCTCCGGCGGCGCGCTCGTCGCGATGAAGGTCCGCACCGGGGAGGTGATGTGGACGTACCCGTTCGCCGCCGGGGCGGTGAACCCGAGCCCGGTCGTGGATGGCAACCTCGTCTACGCGGCCCACGGCGAGGAGAACCCCGAGGGCGGGCCGATCGGCCGGGTCATCTGCGTCGACGCCTCCCAGGTGGACCCGAAGACGAAGAAGCCGAAACTCGTGTGGGAGTACCGCCGGGCGAACCGGTTCGGCCTGTCGCACCCGGCCCTCGCGGACGGCAAGCTCTACATCCCGGACGACGGCGCGGAACTGTTCTGCTTCGACGCCAAGCCCGCGAACAAGGACAAGCCGCTCCTGTGGCGGTACAAGTACGGCACCGTCTCCCGCGGCGGCCCGCTCGTCAACGGCAACAAGCTGTACATCTTCGACGTGAACGCGAAGCTGGCCGTGCTGAAGCTCAACGGCAAGAAGGAGCCGGACGACACCGAGACGGAGGAGCACGCCTTCCGCGTCCCGGCCGGTCAGCCGGGGTTCAGCGAGACGCACTGCACACCGATCGCGGCGAACGGCCGGCTCTACTTCGTCACGCAGTACGACACCTACTGCGTCGGCGACCCGAAGGCGAAGCCCGCGGCCGCGACGTACAAGCCGCTGCCGCCGGAGACGCCGTTCGACGAGAACGCCGCCCCGGTCGGGATTCGCATCTTCCCGTTCGAGAAGCACGTCAAGCCCGGCGAGGCGGTGGAGTTCGGCGTGAAGTTCCTGGACGCGAACGGCCGGGAGGTGAAGGCCCCCGCGAACGCCGCCGTGACGTGGGACTTCCCCGACCCGCCCAAGACGCCGACCGGTGCCCAGCCGCCGAAGCTCGCGGCGGAGAAGTCGGAGAAGGAAACGACCTGTACCGTGACCGTTGCGAAAATGCCGCCGGCCCAGCAGGGGTACGTGTCCGCGTCCGTGAACGGAATGACGGCGCGGGCCCGCGTGCGGGTCGTCGGTCAGATCCCGTACAAGCAGGACTTCGAGAAGATTCCCGTGGGCGTTCCGCCGTCCGGGTGGGTGAACACCGCCGGCAAGTACTTCGTGACGGAACTGCCGGACAAGAGCAAAGTGCTGTCCAAGGTCAACACTGACGGCCGCATTCCGATCGCCCGCGCGAACGCCTACATCACCAGCCCGCTAGCGACGAACTACACCATCGAAGCCGACATCCAGGGGAGCGAGGTGGACAACAAACTTCCCGACATGGGCGTCGTCAACAACCGGTACACCTTCGTGATGGACGGCAAGAAAGACCCGACCCACGGCACCCGCACGGTTCGCCTGGTGTCCTGGGAGGCCCGGCCTCGGGTGAAAGAAGTGGTGAAGTTCGACTGGAAGCCGAGCACGTCGTACCGCGTGAAACTGCGGGTCGACCAGAAGGACAAGACCGCACTCGTTCAGGGCAAGGTCTGGGAGCGCGGCACCGAGGAACCCAAGGACTGGACCGTCACCTACGACGACCCCAGTTCGAACCGCGAAGGGGCGGCCGCGCTGTACGGCTACATCTCGAACATCCGCGTGGTGGACGAAAAGGAAGGCACCGACGCGAAGGCCCCGACCCAGGGGACCGTCGGGTCGAACATCTATTACGACAACGTGGCGATCTCGCCGAACGCGAAGTGAGCAGCATTTTTGTAGGTCGGGTCGAGTCTTCGAGGCCCGACGGGAAGCGCAACGTCGGGCCT
>ERZ1066123.1089-NODE-1089-length-17377-cov-15.734499_pt1 | contig 17377 bp, 16 predicted proteins | sample MGYA00382770_ERZ1066123 | MGnify/ENA primary metagenome ERZ1066123 (study PRJEB33369, sample SAMEA5778353) | biofilm metagenome | biome: Industrial cooling water; feature: Water cooling tower basin; material: Biofilm | place: United Arab Emirates | collected...
GGATCGTCGCGCCCGCAATGATGAAGCCGAAGGTGTGGATCGGGTAGGACGGGTTGGGCGCCAGCACCACATCGCCCGGCGCGATGATCGCGGTGGCGAGGCTGGAAAGCCCTTCCTTCGAACCCATGGTGACAACCACTTCGGTTTCGGGATCAAGGTCCACCCCGAAGCGGCGCGCATAGTAATTGGCCTGAGCGCGGCGCAGGCCCGGAATGCCCTTGGACTGGGAATAACCGTGCGCATCAGGCTTGGCCGCGACTTCGCACAGCTTGTCGATGACATGCTGCGGCGGCGGCTGATCGGGATTGCCCATGCCGAGATCAATGATGTCCTGCCCGGCCAGCCGTGCCTGATGCCGCATCGCGTTGACTTCCGCGATCACATAGGGCGGCATGCGCTTCATGCGGTAAAACTGGTCGTTCATGGCGTGTCCTGATCTGGCCGGTGGCGACGTGGGGAATGCTGCGTCTCGTGCAACTCTAGGGCATTATCGGTCGAAGTGGGAAGGCGTTTTCGCTAGAAGGGCATCGACCAAGGGATTCTCCCGCTGCTTTGGCGACACAGCGCGGGATCAAGGGCGGGACATGTGCGGCAATGGCCAATGCGGAAGACAGCAACGAAATCCTCAACGCGGCGCTCGGCCAGTTCATGGCGATGCAAAGCGAAGCGATCCGCGACATGTTCGGCATGGGCGCCGGCGGCGCGAGCGGGATGACGATGCCACAAGGCTTTCCCGAAGGACTTGATCCGGCAGCGCTGTCGGGCGGGATGGCCGAATGGGCAGGGACCGCCGCGCAATTGCAGCAATTGTGGCTCGATTTCCTGACATGGCAGGCCGGCAGAAGCGCGGAAAAAGCGCAAAAAGGCGCCAATCTGCTCGATCCGGCGCAGTGGCTGGTGATCTCGCAAAGCATGCTGACCCAGATGCCGACCGATCTGTTCAAGGCGCAGGGCAGGCTCGTCGAGGAGTCGATGCAATTGTGGCAGGGCATGGCCGAACGCTTCATCCCCAAGCCGCAGGGCGCCGGGGTCGACCCGGCCGATCCGACTGGCCTGCCACGCAGCGACCGGCGCTTTGCCGATCCGGCATGGCGCGAAAACCCGGCTTTCCTGCTGATGCATCAGACCTACCTGATGCTGGCCGATTATTTCCGCACCAGCGTCAAAGGCATGAGCGACCTCGATCCGGCCAAGCGCCAGCAGCTCGAATTTGCTGTCAGCGCGCTTGCTGAAGCGATGAGCCCGGACAATTTCCTCCTCACCAATCCGGTGGTGATGAAACGCACCATGGAAACGCACGGGCAAAATCTCGTGCGGGGGATGCAGCACCTCATCAATGATCTGAAGCGCGGGCAATTGACCCACACCGATCCCGATGCCTTCCGGCTGGGCGAGAACCTCGCCGCCAGCCCGGGCAAGGTGGTGCACGAAACAGCAATGTATCAGCTGATCCAGTACAGCCCCTCGACCGAGGCGGTTTACGCAGTGCCGCTGGTGATCTTCCCGCCGTGGATCAACCGTTTCTACATTCTCGATCTGACCCCGAAGAAGAGCTTCATCAAATGGGCGGTGGATCAGGGGATCACGGTCTTTGTGGTGAGCTGGAAATCAGCCGATGCCAGCATGGCTGAGGTGGTGTGGGATGATTATATCCGCGCCCAGATGGAAGCGATCGATCATGTGCGCGCGCGGCTTGACGTGCCTGCCGTCCACACCATCGGCTATTGCGTGGCGGGGACAACGCTGGCCGCGACGCTCGCGATCCTTGCCCGGCGGGGCGAGGCCGACAAGGTGAAGTCCGCCACCTTCTTCACCGCGCAGGTCGATTTCGAGAAGAGCGGCGATCTCAAGTATTTCATCGATGATGCGCAGCTGGAGATGATCGGCAAGCTTTCGCCCGAAGGCTATCTGGACGGGCGCTATCTCGCGGCGACCTTCAACGCGCTGCGCGGACGCGATCTCATCTGGAATTATGTCGTCAACAATTACCTCTTGGGCGAGGATTACCCGGCCTTCGATCTGCTCCACTGGAACGGCGATGTCACCAATCTGCCCGCCAAGTGGCACAATGATTACCTGCGCGATCTCTACCGCGACAACAAGCTGGTGGTGCCCGATGCGCTGCACGCCGATGGCACGCCGATTGATCTGACGCGGGTGGCAACACCCTGCTTCATCCAGGCCGGACGGGAAGATCATATTGCCCCGGCCGAGAGCGTGTGGCGGGCGACGCAGCACTTCACCGGCCCGGTCGAATTCCTGCTCGCCGGATCGGGGCATATCGCGGGCGTCGTCAATCCGCCCTCGGCGAACAAATATCAATATTGGGTGGGCGACAGCACCGCCCCATCACTCGCGGCCTTTATCGAGAGCGCGGTCGAGCATCCCGGCAGCTGGTGGCCGCATTGGCTGGCCTGGCTTGAGCGACAGAGCGATGCGCGCGTCCCCGCCACCGGCAAGCGCGTGCCCGGCAGCAAGGGCGACCACGTGATCGAGGATGCGCCGGGCCGCTATGTAAAGACCCGCTAGGCCGCTCTTTTTCCAAGACTTCCTCCGTCCTTGGCGTGTTTATTGTGCGCTGCACAAAAAATGCTTGACTTCGCACACGCACACTCTATTTTGTGCAGTGCAACATGGGGTCACCCAAGGACGTGAGGACAATATGGCTGACGAGATCATCAAGGCTGACAATGTGAAGCCTGCCGCACCGGTTTCGAAGATCGATGCCGCGGCCGAGAAGGCCTATGCCGAAGCCGCTGCCAAGGTGGTGGAAGCCCCCAAGGCGACAGGCAAGGCTCCGGTCGTGAAGGCTTCTGCCAAGAAGGCAGCGCCCGCCAAGAAGGTTGCGGCTGCCAAGAAGGTCGCCGTGAAGAAGGTCGCTACCAAGCAAGCCGCGCCGAAGAAGGCTGCTGCCGCCAAGAAGCCCGCCCCCGCCAAGGCGGCGGCTCCGGTGGCCAAGGCTGCCGCGGTGCTTGCTACCCCCGTCACCACCATTACCAAGCTCAAGGATACCATCATGGCCACTGCCAAGAACACCGATTTCACCGCCACCGCCAAGACCGTGGCTGCCGATGTCCAGACCCGTGTGAAGGGTGCCTATGCCAAGACGGCTGAAGTCGCGGCGGAAGTCACCGAATTCAACAAGGCCAACGTCGATGCGGTCGTGGAAAGCGGCAAGATCTTCTTCGCTGGCGCGCAGGAACTGGTGAAGGACAATGTCGAAACCGGCAAGACCGTGATCGAAACCGTCACCGCCGATGCGAAGAAGCTGATGGAAGTGAAGTCGCCGACCGAACTCATGCAGATGCAGGGTGAACTCGCGCGCCGCAATTTCGATGCGATCGTCTCGTTCGGCTCGAAGCGCACCGAAGCCTGGGTGAAGCTCTACAACGAAGCCTTCGCTCCGATTTCGAACCGCGTGAGCATCGCGACCGAAAAGCTGACCAAGGCTGCCTAAGCCAATCTGTTTCTGAGCCGGGCCTCTCCTCTCTCTCCCAACCCGGCTTATGAAAGTGCGCTGATCAAGCGCAGGGCCGGATGAACCAAAAGCGGTTCATCCGGCCCTTTTTTGTGGTCGTGCGCCTGCCTCGTCTGCCAGTTCGTGCCGGCTCGCGGGAACAATGTGGCTTCAAGTCTCTTGCACACCTGCAAGCGAATCCCATAATGAAGGCCTATGCCCCGCAACCTTACCCCTCCCCTTGCGCAGAGCGCTGCCGCGCCGGTCATCCCGCTGACCCCGCTGCGCGCGGGTGACGACGACAAGGACGCGGACAAGGACGGCGCCGGCCAAGTCGGGGTTGCCACCAAGACCCGCACCAAGCCCAAGAAGCCGAGCCAGTACAAGGTGCTGATGCTCAATGATGATTACACCCCGATGGAATTCGTGGTGATGGTTCTGAAGCGCTTCTTTTCGATGGATCTCGAACAGGCGACCCGCGTGATGCTGCATGTCCATCAACGCGGCGTCGGAGTGTGCGGGATCTACACCTACGAAGTGGCTGAAACCAAGGTGCATCAGGTGATGGATTTCGCGCGGCAGAACCAGCACCCGCTGCAATGCACGCTCGAAAAGGCCTGATCAGCGCGCTTGCGGCACGGCCAGGCTGCGCGATGACAAGGCCTCGCCACCCCCGCACACAGGGGGACATGACCGCCGCGAAAAATGCCGCTATGGGCTGGAGGGAAAGCGGGTTTGCCCGCATGCAGCCACACCACCAACCGTCAGGCGACAAGGCGTTCCGGACCGCTCGTGCTCAGATTCCTCCCCGCCATTGATCGCTATATCCTGCGGCTCGTGATCGTGCCGATGGTCGGGGTGTTCGCGCTGGCGGCCTCGCTGTTCATGCTCGACAAGATGCTGCGCCTGTTCGATTTCGTCGCGGTGGAAGGCGGGCCGGTCGGCGTGGTGTTCCGGATGCTCGGCGCGCTGGTGCCGGAATATGCCAGCCTTGCCATCCCGCTGGGGCTGCTGCTCGGCATCCTGCTTGCCTTCCGCAAGCTCGCCACCTCGAGCGAACTCGATGTGATGCGCGCGGTCGGGCTGTCCTACGGCCGCTTGCTGCGCGTGCCCTATGCGATCACGCTGGTGCTGGTGGCGATCAATGTCGGGCTCGTCTTCTATATCCAGCCGGTCAGCCGCTATTACTACGAACAGCTCGAATATGAACTGCGTTCGGGTGCGCTCGGCGCCTCGATCAAGGTTGGCGAATTCAACAAGCTGGCGGATCGCTTCGCGCTGCGGATCGATGCCAGCGAAGATGAAGGCCGGCGCCTGATCGGTATCTTCGCGCGGGTCGCCAACGAAAAGGGGCAAGTGCTGTCCATCAGCGCGCGCGAGGGTCGCTTTCTGGCGACGAGCGACAACCCCGACACCATCATCCTGCGCCTGATCGAAGGCACCATCATTCAGGACACCAGCCTCAAGGAAAACGGGGCGAGCCCGCGCGTGCTTTCCTTCAGCCGCCACGATCTGCCGATCGATTTGCCTGCGATCGAACAATTCCGCGCACGCGGTGATTCGACACGCGAATATATCCTGCCCGAATTGCTGCGGATCAGCTGGAATGATCGCACCGCCCCCGCCCAGCGCGATGCCGGGCAGGCGACGTTCAACTACCGGCTTGTCGAAATCGTGATGATGCTGCTGATGCCGCTGCTTGCGGTGGCGCTGGCGATCCCGCCCAAACGCTCGACCAGCGCGCTCGGCGTGTTTGTCTCGATCGTGATGGTGGTCGCCTATCACAAGGTGAACCAATACGGCGAAGATGTTGCCTCGCTCGGGCGGATCGATCCGATCATCGCGCTGTGGGTGCCCTTTGTGCTGTTCGCAGCGCTCATCATCTGGATGTACACCCGCGTCGCGCATGTGCCGGGCGGCCAGCCCATCGGCGCGCTTGAAACCGCCGCGAGCAAGCTCGGCAAGCGGATTGCAACGCTCTTCGCCCGCCGCAAACGCCATTATCAGCCCGTGCTCCGCGATGGCGATGCCGATCTTGCTGCCCAGGCCGCGGAATAGAGACCGGCGCGATCCATGAACCTTGACTTCTTTCCCTCGCGCACGCTGACGCTTTATCTCGCCAAGATGTTCGCCGTGCGCATTCTGGCGGTGCTGTTCCTGCTGGTGCTGGTGCTGCTGGCGCTTGATCTGCTGGCGGCGACGGGCAAGATCCTCGAGGTGGCGGGCAATGGGCAGGCCGAAATCCTGCGCTATGCCGGGCTGCGCCTGCCGCAGCTGATTGCGCGGTTCCTGCCCTATTCGGTGTTGCTGGCGACCTTGATCACGCTGGTGACGCTGAACCAGAACAGCGAAGTGGTGGCGATGAAGGCAGCAGGCCTGTCAGCCCATCAGGTACTTGCCCCGCTGCTGCTGACGGCGGCGATGGTCTCGCTGCTCAGCTTCGGTTTCAACGAACGCGTGGTGACGCGCGCCAATGCCGCACTCAACGGGTGGGAGCGCAGCGGATTCGCCGCGATCCCGCCAGCCCCCGATGTGCGCGCGAATATCTATCTCACCGATGGCACCAACATCCTTGTCGCGGCCAGCCTCGCCGGGCGGGGCGGCACGCTCGAGATGACGGGGGTGACCTGGTATGCCCGCGGGCCGGGCGGGATTATCCGCGAACAGGTCAAAAGCCCGCGCGCGGTCTATGCGGCGCCCGGCTGGCGGCTCGAAAAGCCGGTGCGCTTCGACGTGGCGAGCGCCTTGTCCACCCCGCTCGAAACCCTTGTCGTCGGCAAGACGCTGACCCCTCAACGGATCGATCTGCAAGCGGTTGATGCCGATGCGCTCGGCTTCTTCGAACTGCGCGGCACGATTGATGCTTTCGAGGCGACCGGCCGCCGCACCTCGGAACTGCGCGCCAAGTGGTGGCACCGCATCTCTGGGCCGCTTTCGGCGCTGCTGATGCCGCTGCTCGGGTCAATCGCCGCTTTCGGGCTCGCCCGGTCGGGGCAATTGTTTGTCCGTGCGATCATCGGGATGGCGCTGGGCTTTGCCTATTTCGTGGTTGATAATGCCGCGCTCGCGATGGGCAATTTCGGCGGCTATCCGCCCCTGCTTGCCGCGTGGGCGCCCTTCGTGCTGTTCCTGCTGGTGGGCGAGACCGTGCTGATCCGGACCGAGGAGTGAGCAATTGGTCGCTCAGGCTGGCGCGGCCCGCCGATGCGGCGGCCATGCCGCAGATCGAACGCGCTGCCGCGGTCGCCTTTGCGGGAGAGGCGGCGATCGATCCATCCCGCACCCGTTCGCCCGACGATTATGCCCGCCTGATCCGCAAGGGCCACAGCCTTGTCGCCCATGTCGGCGAGGCCATGGCCGGGTTTCTCGTGGCCGAGCCGTTCCGCCGCGAACTCCACATCTGGGAAATGGATGTCTTGCCCGCGTATCAGCGCCGCGGGATCGGCGCCGGGCTGGTGCGCGCAGCGATGATTGATGCGCGCAACACCGGGTTCAACGCGCTCACCCTCACCACCTTCCGCGATCTGGCGTGGAACGCCCCCTTCTATGCGCGGCTGGGCTTCGCAGAGGTCACGGCGCTCGATGCGCACCTACGTCTCGCGGGTGAACTCGCCAACGAAGTCGACGACGGCTTGCCCGCCGACCGGCGCTGCGCGATGATCTGTTTTCTGGATTGAGCGAAGAAGGGGACCTACCCCCGCTTGCCCATCGTGCTGCGCGCAATCCGGCTGACCAGCGTCAGCATGCCGGGATGATTGGCGCCTTCATAGGTCGACCCCGTGCCCAGTTCGCGCGCCAGACGGCGGTGGGCTTCGGGCAGATCATGATAGGGCATCGAGGGCATCAGGTGATGCAGCGCATGGTAGCGCAGGCCGACCGGCGCCCAGATTTCCGCCGCCAGCCCTGGCGGCGGCACGTTGACGCTGTCGAGGAATTGTGCCGTCACCGTCATCGGTTCGCCTTCGTTCTCCCACAGATGCGCCACCAGCGTGCGCAGCTGATTGAGCACGGCGGTGAAGGAGAAGATCGCAAGCGCGATCAGCAAGGGCCGCCAGCCGATCACGAACGGGCTGGCAAGCAGGACAATGGCCCACGCGCTGGCGAGCGCTTCCTGCCAGCGCACGCGGCGCACCAGATCGCCTTCGGGCGGACGACGGCGGAATTCCGGATTGATCGAGAGCGCCGAGAACCGCTCCCACACAAAGGTGCGCACCGCCGGGATCACCGCGCCAAGCGGGACCAGCACGGCAAACCGCACCACCAGCGCTAGCGGCGCCAGCAGCGCAACCAGCACGAAGGCCGGCAGGCTCCACGGCTTCATCAGCGCGAGCGGGAGATATTCGGGATCTTCCGCGGTGCCATATTGCGTGCGCTTATGATGGATGGTGTGGACGCCTTCATACATGAAGCTCGGCGTCAGCATGGGAATCCCGACCAGCAGGTTCCAGCCGGTGCGGAAACCCGGCAGCGCATCGCGGTGGATATGCGTGAGTTCGTGGATGAACATCAGCGCGCGATACAGCGCGAGTGCGGCCACCAGCCCCGCTGCCACCTGCACCGCCAGCGTGTGGCTGAGAATGGCGACGGCAATTCCGGCATAGCCGATCCCTGCCGACAGCAGCATATCGGGCCAGTAAATCCCGGGCCGGGCCTCGCCCAGCCCTTTCGTCAGATCGCGCGCGGCGCGCAGCATATCCTTGTCGTCCACGCTCTGGAACGCCGCGCGGGTGGCGCGAACGGGCGCGTCCTTGCGAACAGGCGCGGCAGCAGAAAGGGATTGGGGCATGGTCATGATCGGGAACTTTTCAACAAATTGGCCGCGCTCTTAGCCCAGATCACACTGCCTTGCCAAACCGAGTGTGGTGATGACAGTGATCGAGGCGCTTGCGCCTGTCGTCAACACACGACACAGACGCATTGATCCAACGCAATACGGGACGATAGCTTTGGCAGACGCACCCCTTAACGCCGCAGACATAGGAATTGTGCCCGTCAGCGACAAGCGCGGGCGGGCACGCTTCGTCGATTGCGGGCGTGCCTTTTCTGACCGGCTGCCGCATTTCGTGCCGCAACTGCGCAGCGAACAGCTTGAACTGATCGACCCGGCGAAAAATCCCTTCTTCGGCCACGGGCGGGCGCAATTCTTCATCGCAACCCGCGGCGGCCGCGATGTCGGGCGGATCTCGGCGCATATTGATGATCTTGCGCTCGCCATGCCGGCCGAACAGGGGTTTGGCCCCGGCACCGGCTTTTTCGGCTATTTCGACGCCAGTGATGAAGCCGTGGCTCATGCCCTGCTGGCCGCCGCCGAGGCCTGGCTGCGCGCAGAGGGCATGCAGCGGATGATGGGGCCGATCTCGCTCTCGATCTGGGAAGAGCCGGGCCTGCTGGTGCGCGGGCAGGATCATGCGCCTATGATCATGATGGGCCATCACCCCGCAGCCTATGCCGGCTGGATCGAAAGCGCCGGACTTGGCCGGGCGCAAACCCTGTTCACCTATGAGCTCGACATCAGCAAGGAATTCCCCCCGCTGGTGCAGCGCATCGTCAAATCGGGTGAGCGGAACGCGCGCATCAATGTGCGCCGGGTCGACAAATCGCGCTGGGATGATGAAGTCGCGATCGTGCTCGGCATTCTCAATGATGCCTGGTCGGACAATTGGGGCTTTGTGCCCTTCACCCCCGCCGAAGTGGCCTATGCGGGCAAGAAACTGCGCCCGATCATCTTTGAAGAACTCAACATGATTGCGGAAGTCGATGGCAAGCCTGTCGCCTTCATGCTGACCTTCCCCGATATCAACATGGTGCTCGCGAAAATCCGCGGCAAACTGTTCCCGTTCGGCTGGTTCCACCTGCTGCGCTGGCTGCGCCACCCCAAAGGCGCGGGGATGCGCGTGCCGTTGATGGGGGTCGTCAAGGAGCTGCACAACAGCCGGCTCGCCAGCCAGCTCGCCTTCATGATGATCAGCGCGATCCGCAACGAGGCGCATGGCACCTTCGGTTCAACCCGCGGCGAGATCGGCTGGATCCTCGAAGACAATCAGGGAATGGTGGCGATTGCCGATACCATCGAGAGCCACATCAACCGCGAATATGCGATCTACGCAAAGCCTATCGCCTGATCGGCTTTCCCGAAGAAAAAAGGCCTCCACCCGGGTAGAGTGGAGGCCTTTCGGGATCGTATCACCAGCCGCTTGGACGGGAGGGGGGTCTCGGCGGTGACAAAAGCCTAAATGCGCTTCCGTAACGTCAGTTCCCGGCCCTTTGAAAATTTTTTTGCGGCCCAAAATGCCAGCGGGCCTATGGCTTGCGGCGATGCCAGCGTAAGGCGATCCCGTGGAACCACACTGGCCATCCGGCTGTTGCCCCACCACATCCCTGTCTCTTGATCCCCCAGCGGAGCGAAGCCCATGTCTCTCGGTCAACAGGTTGCCAGCCAGCTTCCCTTCCTCAGGCGCTATGCCCGCGCGCTGACAGGCTCGCAGACCAGTGGTGACGCGCGGGTGCGCGCGCTGCTCGAAACAGCGCTGAGCGATGCAAGCTTGCGCCAGACGATCAGCGAAGGGCGTATCGGGCTCTATCGGGCTTTCAGCAGCCTGTGGGCCGCACGCAGCCACGAAGACGCCGCAAGCCCGGCGCCGGCAAGCGAGCACGAAGCCGGTGCGCAGGCCCGTCTCGCTGCGATTGCCAGCACCGCCCGGCAGGCCTTGTTGCTGACCACGTTGGAGGAATTCTCCGCCGCGCAGGCCGCCGACATCCTGGGGCTCTCGACCGAAGATGTCACCGCGCTGGTGGCGCAGGCGGTGGCCGAGATTGAACGCGAACAGGCGACCTCGGTGCTGATCATCGAGGATGAACCGCTGATTGCAATGCAACTCGAACATCTTGTCGGTGGGCTGGGCCATATGATCTTTGGTACCGCGGCGACCCGCACCCAGGCGCTTGAGGTGATGGGCGACAAGGTTCCGGGTCTCGTGCTGGCAGATATCCAGCTTGCCGATGGCTCATCAGGGCTTGATGCCGTCGACGATATCCTTGCGATAGCCAGCGTGCCGGTGATCTTCATCACCGCCTATCCCGAACGCCTGCTGACCGGTGATCGGCCCGAGCCGACCTATCTTGTCACCAAGCCGTTTCAGGAAGCCACGGTGCGGGCCGCGATCAGCCAGGCGCTGTTCTTCGGTTCGAGTCGGCCTTTGGGCTGATGCTTCGGGCCAGCTACCGCGCCTCCCCATCCGGCCACCAATGATACCATCAGGCTATGGTGGCCGGGTGGGGAGGCGGGGTGGGCGGTCTGAGATGCGCGCAGCGCAAAAAGCACTTCACGCGCGGATCCGGAAATCACCGCGCCGTCGCACCGGCACCCGCATCACGCAGGTCACGCCTTCGGGGGCGAAATCGAGCGTGACCGGACGGCGCAATTCATGCGCGACAATCTTTTCGATCAACTCGGTCCCGAACCCGCGCCACCGGGTCTGCGCTACAGGCGGCCCGCCGCTTTCGCGCCAGGTGATTTCGGCAAGGCCTTCCTCGACCATCTCCCAGCTGACCGCGATGGCCCCGCCCGGCACGCTCAGCGCACCATATTTGGCCGCGTTGGTCGCCAGTTCGTGGACCGCAAGGCCAAAGGACAGCGCATCATTGGGCGCGAGTTCGACCGGCGGGCCTTCGATGGTGACGACCTGTTCGGACGTGGTGCGGCAATGCTGCAATTCCGCCTCGATCACCGCGCGGATCGGTGTGGTCCCCCAGTCGGTGCCGGTCAGAAGATCATGCGTGGCGGACAGCGCCCGGATGCGCCCTTCTAAACTATCGGCAAATTCATCGAGATCATCGGTGCGCCGCCGCGTCAGCGACAGGATCGAGAGCACATTGGCGAGCGTGTTCTTGACCCGGTGATTGAGTTCGCGGCTCAGCGAATTGCGGATCGAATGCTGTTCCTCGAAGAAGGCGAGCCGCTTCTGATCCTCATAGGCCTGCTGGGTCAGCAGCCGTGCTAGCAGCATCAGCAGGCTGGCGAGCGCAAGCCCGAAAAACAAGGTCACCATCGACAGCGGGGCGAGCACCTGCGGGCCCGCCGCCTCAACCACCAGCAGCAGCTTGCGATTGGCGATGGTCACCGGCTGTGCCAGCCGCTCCGTCCCGCCGCCCGAGAGCGAATGCGCGACGAGCAAGTGATCCGTCCCCGCCTTGCCGTCATAAAGCCTCACGCCCAGCGGCGGCCCGTCGCTCGCCCCGACCGCCGAATCGAGGAAGGTGCGGGCGTTGAACGGGGCATAGACAAAGCCCCGTAACTGCGCTTCGCCGCCGCTTGCCGGAGGCGGCGCGAACACCGGCATGAAAATGATGAACCCCGGCGCATAGCCGCCCGCGCTTTGCGCGACCTGTATGCGTCCGGAAGTGACCGGACGGCGCAGCCGCGCGGCCTCGTCCATCGCAGCCGCGCGCACCGGATCGGAATACATGTCATAGCCGAGCGACCGTTCGCTCGCCGCGCTGCGCGGGGCAAACATCATCACCGGGGCGATGCGCGGCTTGGTGTGGCTCGCCGGTGGGCGGACTTGCGGAAAACCGGGGCGGGTGCGGCGGGTTTCTTCCATCAGCCGCGGCAGATCGTCCTTGTCGGTCACCGCGCTCCAGCCCACCCCTTCGGCCCCGCGCACCCCGACCGCCAACTGCAACGTGGCGACAAAATTCTCGAACCTCTGGGGCGAGACCTCATCCAGCGCCGAAAACAACGCCGATCCGGCCCGCAGATAGGCCGAAAAGCTGTTGCCCCGCCGATCAAGCGCGGCGGCAATGCTTTGCGCATAATCGCGCATCGCTGCGCGTTCCCGCGTGCGCGCGTTGCTTTCGATCGCGAACACGCTCACCAGCGTGATCGCAGCGATGGTGATGAAGATCACCAGCGGCACCGCGCGCGGATAATCGATCAGCCAGCGCCGCGCCCGCCCCCCTGCGGGAGGCGCGATCACCGCGGCCGCATCACGACCCGCAAGGGTTGGAGAAGGAGGCGCCTCGTTCATGAGGGGTGCTGCGGGGCCTTTCGGAACATGCCTGTCTGCCAAGCGGAACCAAACACATGGCGCATCGTTCCGCGTGCGTCCATGCCATTGCTACCGTGGTGGCAATGGACATTGCCCGCAGATCGGTTCAAGGTCAGCAGGAAACGGGCGGGATCAAGGAAGACCTAAGCGCTTATGGCCTCTGATGGCTCCAACAAATTTCCGCGGCAGGCGGGCTCCGGCACGGCGCGGCGGCGCGGCGGCGCCAAGGCGGCACCGGAGTGGGCTGACGGGCTGAAACAGCTTTATGATGCGGTGGTGGAGGAAGACCTTCCCGACCAGTTCCTTGATCTTCTGGCGAAGCTCGATGAACAGGAGATGCCGCCGCAGGGCCGGGGAGGATCGTCTTCCTCCGGCCAGGGCGATGCCCGATGAGCGAGAGCGATCCGGCCACCCCGCTGCGCAGCGCGCAGGACAAGGCCGATTTCAAGCGCCAGTTGACCGCTGTCGTGCCGCATCTGCGTGCCTTTGCCCGGGGCCTGTGCGGCCGTCCTGACATGGCGGATGATCTGGTGCAGGAAACCATGCTCAAGGCATGGGCCGCGCAGGACCGGTTCGAGCCGGGCACCTCGATGCGCGCCTGGACCTTTGTCATCCTGCGCAATGCCTATCTCACCGATATGCGGCGCAACCGCTTTCGCGGCGAATATGACGAAGGCGTCGCCGAACGCATCCTCACCGCGCCCGCCGGGCAGGAAGAGCCGATCCACCTCTCCGATCTGCACCGCGCGCTGCTGACGCTGCCTGCCGAACGGCGCGAGGCGCTGTTGCTGGTGGGCGCAGGCGGTTTTTCCTACGAGGAAGCCGCCGCGATCTGCGGCTGCGCCGTCGGCACCATCAAGAGCCGCGTCGGCCGCGCCCGCGCCGCGCTGTCGGAAATGCTCGCAAGCGGCAATATCCCGCAGCGCTCGGTCGATGATGCCACCGCCCACCGCGCGATCCTTGAAGAACTCGATGCCGTGTCGGGGGGCTATATGGGCTCACCCGATGATGGCGACGAGGATTACTGAGCGCCGGTCAAGCAAAAGCCCGCCGCACCGGGTGGTGCGACGGGCTTTGCTGTTATCCATCAGAGCGGGCGCTTACGCGTAGGTCCACACCGTCCCGCGCGCGAGGTTCTCGGACGCGAAAGCCCAGTTGAGCTTGTTCTCGACCACCGCATCAAGATAGCTCGGGCGCTTGTTCTGGTGATCGAGGTAATAGGCGTGTTCCCACACGTCGAGCACCAGCAGCGGGTTGAAGTCGCTGTCGGCCAGCGTGTCGGCATCGTGGGTTTCCTCGATGCTGAGCTTGCCGTCCTTCTCGGCCAGCCACACCCAGCCGCTGGCGAAGTGGCCGACGCCGCGATCCTTGAGCTGCTGCTTGAGCGCATCAACCGAACCGAAGGCCTCGTCGATCTTGGCGGCGAGTTCGGCCGAAGGCGCGGTGGTGGCCGGCGCCATCGAGTGCCAGTAGAACGCATGGTTCCAGGTCTGCGCCGAATTGTTGAACAGGCCCTGATTGGTCCCGCGCGAGGCCGCGATGATCGCTTCGAGCGAAGCCTCGGCGTGCGGCGTGCCGTCAATCGCGGCGTTCATCTTGTCGACATAGGTCTGGTGATGCTTGCCGTGGTGGAACGACAGGGTCTCGGCCGAAATGGCCGGGGCCAGCGCGTCATCGGCGTAAGGCAGGGGAGCGAGTTGGAAAGCCATGGATTCCTCCGGATTGGGGCAGGGATGATGAAACTCTTCTGGCAACGCATGTCGGATGACATGGTTGCGCTTTCAAGCGTGATTTACGCTGCCTGATGACTTTCTGATACGGCGCGGTCAACCGCGCTTGTGACAGCGACATTCATGGTGACATTGCCGAGCGTGCGCATCAGATCGGGCAGCATTTCGACCGCGACCAGCAGCGCCAGCGGCTCGACCGGGATGCCCATCGCCAGCGCGATCGGGCCGATCGAGACGACAAAGCTGATTGATCCGGGTAGGCTTACCGCCGAAAGGCTGATGATGCTCGCGATCAGGATCCCCGCCACCGCAATGGCGAAGGGCACTTCGATCCCGGCGAGCGCGGCGATGTAATAGACCACCGCAAGGTTCATCGCCGAACTGGTCGCGCGGAAAATCACCACCGCGAGCGGCAAGACGAATTCGGCGGTCGAGACCTTGAGCCCGAGCCGCCCGGCGCTGTCGAGCATGGCGGGCAGGCTGGCGAGCGAGCTTTGGGTCGACAGCGCCACCGCCTGCGCCGGCAGCACTGCCCCTGCAAACCGGATCAGGCCGGTGCGCCCCAGCCCTGCCGCGATGGCATAGGCCAGCACGAGGATGAAGGTGCCCATCGCGGTCACACTCAGCACATAATGCCCGAGCGCGGCGAAGGCCCCGCCCCCGCTTTGCACCCCGACCCCGAAAGCGAGCGCGAACACCCCGACCGGCGCAATCGCCAGCACCCAGCCGATAATCAGCAGCATGACATTGCCGAGCGCGTGGAAGAAGCCGAGCAGCCGGTCAGACTGGTCGGCAGGCAGGCGGGTGATGGCCACGGCAAACATCACGAAGAACAGCGTCAGCGGCAGCATCGCGGTTTCGGCTGCGGCAGCGAAGATGTTGGGCGATACCAGCGAGGCCATGAAATCGAGCACCCCCGGCACCACGCCGACATTGGCGGGGGTCTGCGCGAGGAACGCGCCCGCGCCTTCGGGCACGGGGAAGGCATCAAGCAGCGCCGGCATGGCAAGCGAGGTGAAGGCCCCGCCGCCCAATTGCACCGCGATCATGATCAGCAGCATCCGCCGTGCGACCGTGCCGACCCGCGCGGCAAGGATCATCTGCACCAGCCCCAGCACCAGCAGCGCTGCCACCAGCGGAATGATCGTCATCTGCAAGGCGCGCAGCCACAGGCCGCCAATCAGCGCGGCCAGCTCGCTCGCCCAGGCGGGTGCGCCCAGTGCTGCTCCGGCAATCCCTGCCACCAGCCCGGTGATCAGCGCGGCAAAGGTCAGCGCAACTGGCAAGCGGATCGATACCAGCGCGAACCTGCCTGCCTCCGCCGAACCGGGGTTATCCTTGTCCTGCAATGTCGTGTCCTTTGTGCGGGCTTCACGCCCTTCCCTTTGCGCGATAACCGCGCCACAAGCAGGGCACAATCACACAAGCACTATCGGGGGGCACACAAAGTCTATGGCGCGCAAGTTCTTCGGCACTGATGGGATTCGCGGGCGCACCAATGCCGGCGTCATGACGGCAGAAATGGCGATGCGGGTCGGGCAGGCGGCGGGCACTTTTTTCGTGCGCGGCGGGCACCGCCACCGCGTGGTGATCGGCAAGGATACGCGGCTGTCGGGCTACATGGTGGAAAGCGCGCTGGTGGCGGGCTTCACCAGTGTCGGCATGGATGTGATCATGACCGGCCCCCTGCCCACCCCCGCCATCGCCCTGATGACGCGCGAGATGCGCGCCGATCTCGGCGTGATGATATCGGCGAGCCACAATCCCTTTGCCGATAACGGGATCAAGCTGTTCGGGCCGGACGGGTTCAAGCTGTCTGACGAGGCCGAGGCCGAAATCGAACGTCTGATGGAAGGCCCCGTCACCCTCGCCCCGGCAGAGAAGATCGGCCGCGCGCGGCGGATCGATGATGCGCGCGGGCGCTATATCCACGCGGTCAAACAATCGGTCTCCTCCGAAGTCAGCTTTGATGGCCTGAAGGTGGTGGTCGATTGCGCGCATGGGGCAGCCTATCAGGTGGCCCCGCTCGCGATCTGGGAATTGGGCGCAGAGGTGATCGCGATGGGCGTTGCGCCCGATGGCACCAATATCAATGATGGCGTGGGATCCACCGCGATCGGTGCCTTGCAGGCGCGCGTCGTTGCAGAAGGCGCGCATATCGGCATTGCGCTGGATGGCGATGCCGATCGGCTGATCGTGGTCGACGAGAAAGGCCACGCCGTCGATGGCGATCAGATCATGGCGGTGATCGCCACCCGGATGCACGAAAAAGGCGCGCTGCGCGGCGGCGGGATTGTCGCCACGGTGATGAGCAACCTTGGCCTCGAACGCCATCTCGCCGCGCAAGGCCTCACGCTGGCGCGCGCCAAGGTGGGCGATCGCTATGTCCTCGAAATGATGAAGGCCGGCGGTTTCAACGTGGGCGGCGAGCAATCGGGCCACATGATCCTGCTCGATCACGCGACAACGGGCGATGGGACGGTCGCCGCACTGCGGGTGCTGACCAGCCTCGTGCGATCGGGCAAAGCGGCGAGCGAATTGCTCCACGCCTTCGATCCGGTGCCGCAATTGCTGCGCAACGTGCGCTTTGCGGGCGGCAAGCCGCTGGAGAACGCCAATGTCAAGGCGGTGATCGCCGATGCCGAGGGCGAGCTGGCCGGAAAGGGCCGCCTCGTGATCCGCCCTTCGGGCACCGAACCATTGATCCGCGTCATGGCCGAAGGGGATGACGCAGCGCAGGTCGAAGCGGTGGTGGCGCGCATCTGCACTGCGGTCGAAGCGGCGGTCTAGGAGGTTGCGCGCCCATGCTTGAGATGCGCCCCGATTGCGAGCGCTGCGGCGATGATTTGCCCGCCGAGGCCGCTGGCGCTTTCATCTGCTCGTTCGAATGCACCTTTTGCGCGCCCTGCGCCGAAGCGCTCGATGATCGCTGCCCCAATTGCGGCGGCGAATTGCTCGACCGACCAACGCGGGCAAAAGCGCTGCACGCGAAATTCCCGCCTGCAACGGCGCGCAAGTTCAAAAGGTAGGCGCGCGGGGCCAGCGTCCGCTTTGGCGGGCTTGGCAAGAAAAGCTGCTATTCGGGAATCGACCCCGAAGCGGTCATTCACTCATGGCTTCTTCTTTTCCCAAAGCAGTCATAC